>Ga0070696_100000070_pt1 | contig 49576 bp, 40 predicted proteins | sample KBSK1253metaG_FD_65474 | JGI IMG/M metagenome (GOLD analysis project Ga0070696, IMG submission 65474) | Corn, switchgrass and miscanthus rhizosphere microbial communities from Kellogg Biological Station, Michigan, USA - KBS K1-25-3 metaG | ecosystem: Host-associated > Plants > Roots >... | reverse complement strand
CCTCGAGCTCGCCCAGCGCGTGGCGCTCTGGACCATCCGCAACATGCAGGACCCGGACGGGCACTTCTACTACCGGTTCTATCCGTTCATGAAAGCCAAGGCGCCGATGCTGCACTGGGCGCAGGCGACAACCTACCGCGGCCTGGCGCTCCTGCTGTCGCGGCTCGCGGCGGACGTACCCGCGACGCGAAGGAACTAGATGAAAGAGATCAGCATCCGCGGACGCAAGACCGTCATCCCGTCGTTTCGCGCGGGCGACAACCTCGTCATCATCAAGGGCAGCACGCTCCGCGTCGCCGAGGTCTTCGACGAATACTGGGTCGAGGCGAAGCAGCTGCCGGACCCCAACGACGTGATCTCGGGCTGTCGAAGCAACGCGCCCGGGGCGGACCTCTTCACCTTCGCCCAGCGCGTGCCCGACACGGACATTCGTTACCCGCACTACCACGAGTTCGACAACATCGCGGCGATTCCACTGTCGACCTACGACCATTGGCTTGCCAAGCAGGTGACGTCCGCGACACGCCGCAACATCCGCGGCGCCGAGAACCGCGGCGTCGTCATCCGCGCCTGCGAGTACGACGACGCCTATGTTCGCGGCATCATGTCCATCTACAACGAGTCGCCGATTCGACAGGGCCGACGGTTCTGGCACTACGGGAAGCCGTTCGAGGCCGTGCGCGACGAGAACGGCACCTACGCCGAGCGGGCGACGTTCCTGGCCGCCTACATCGACGACGAGATGGTCGGCTACCTGAAGATGGTGTGGGACGACCGGACCGCCGCCATCATGCAGATCATGTCGAAGCTGAGCGTCTACGATAAGCGGCCGAACAACGGCCTGATGGCCGAAGCCGTCCGCCAGGCGTGCGCCCGCGGCATGCAGCATCTGCTCTACGAGAGCTTCGTCTACGGCAACAAGACGCAGAGCTCGCTGACCGACTTCAAGCGGAGCAACGGGTTCGTCCGCGTCGACGTGCCGCGGTACTACGTGCCTTTGACGTGGAAGGGCGCGGCCGCGCTGCGCCTCGGCTTCCACCGCGACCAGAAGGATCGCCTTCCGGCGTGGCTCCGCACCAGGTGGCCCGAGCTGCGCGCCAACGTGTATCGCCGGATGTTCCGGTCGCAGCCCGCTCCCGCGCAAGCGCGATAGAACGACCCCTCCGCCTCCTCCAATGCCTGGCATCTTCGGTGTGATTCTCAAATCCGGCAGCAGCCGGAACGCGTCCACGCGGCCGCAGCAGACGCTCAACGTCATGGCCGCGGCGATGCAGTACGAGTCGTTCTACACGTGGCACCGCTTCGATTCGGCCGCCCTTGGCATCTCCGCCGGCTGGATGGGACCGATCGACAACGCGGAGACGCGTGCGCCGTGGCGCGACCCGGAGCTTGGCGTGACGATGTTCACGGCCGGCGAACCGCGGCTCGACGGCGTATCGGGACGGCCGACGGCTGACGCGGCACGCCGCTGGGTGGGAGCGGTGGCCGGGATCCGGCGTCACCCGCACGCCATTCCGGCAGCGATGCACGGCCTCTTTGCCGGATTCGTCATCGACGAGCGGCGCCGCGAAAGCGTGCTGTTCACGGATCGGTTGGGCTTCGAACGGCTGTTCATCTACGAAGGTCCGGACGCGTTCTTCTTCGCGTCCGAGGCGAAGGCCATCCTCGCGGCGGCGCCGGCGACGCGCGAGTTCGATGCGGACGGCCTCGCGCAGTTCCTGGCGTGCGGCGCCACGCTGGGCACGCGCTCCCTCTTCCGCGGCATCCGTGTGCTGCCTGGCGGCACGATCCTGACGTTCGACCAGGCGTCGAAAGCGCACCCGGGGCGCTACTTCAACCGCAGCGAATGGGAGCGCCTGGAGCCGCTGCCGGAGGCCGAATGGCGCGACGCGCTGGCGGCGGCGCTCGATCGCGCGGTCGAACGCGACGCCACGCAGATGCCACGCGCCGCGGTGTCGCTGACCGGCGGGCTCGACTCGCGCATCATCATGGCGTCGCTCGATCCGGCGCCCGAGGCGATTCCCTGCTACACCTTCGGCAGCATGTATCGCGACACCTACGACGTGCGCGCTGCCCGCTCCGTGGCCGGCCTCTGCGGCCAGCGGCATCAGGCGCTCGTCCTGGACGAAGCGTTTCTGGCGAACCTCGGCGAGCACTTCGACAAGGCGGTCATGATCGCCGACGGAGGACTCGGCCTGTCGGGCGCCGCGGAGCTGTACGTCAACACGCTGGCCAGGCAGGTTGCACCGGTGCGCGTCACCGGCAACTACGGCGGTGAGCTGCTCCGCGGCATCCGCGCCTTCAAGAGCACGATGCCGCGCGGCGATTTCCTGTCTGCCGCGGCGGCCGAACGCGTGCGCACGGCAATCCATGCGTTCTCGAAGGCGGCGGAAGTCGAGCCGCTCTCGTTCACGTTGTTCCTGCAGGCGCCGGCGGGGTTTTCACGCTACGCGCTGGAACGGTCGCAGGTAACGGTCCGCTCGCCGTTCCTGGACGACGAATTCGTGCAGCTCCTCTACCGGCGGCCCGTCGACGGCGGCGATCCGTCGACGCACCTGATCGCCCGCCGCCGGCCGGACCTGCTCGCCATTCCAACCGATCGCGGACTGCTCGGCCGCGGCGGATCGCTCGTGCGGCAGACCCGGTATCTGTATCGCGAGGGGCTCTTCAAGGCCGAGTACTGGACGGGCCGGGCCGCCTCCGCGTGGGTCGCGAGACTGGCCGGCCGCCGCGCGGCCTCGATGGTCGAAAGGGCATTCCTCGGGCGCCACAAGTTCGTGCACGCGCGACCGTGGCTGCGCGGCAACCTCGGACAGTACATGCGCGACGTCCTGTTTGCCGAGGAGACGTTGTCCCGGCTCGGCGCCTTTGTCGACGTGCCGAAGGTCGGCGCGCTGCTGATGAGCGATCTGAGCGGCACCACCGATCACTCCGACGAACTGGATCGCATCGTGACCGCGGCGGCCGCGGCCCGGCTGCTGTTCCGGCCGCGCACCACATCCGACCATCAGACGAACGCGGGCCGGCCCGCGAGGGTGTGCATCGCATGACGCTACTCGCCCAACCGACGACCGTCCGCTCCACCGGCGAGGGCACCCTGCGCGCCCACACAGTCGCGGTGGACCGCGGGCGCAACGAGGTGCTGGATTTCGTCAAGGGGAGCCTCGTGCTCTTCATGGTCCTGTATCACTGGACCAACTACTTCGTCGTCCTCGACTGGGACGTCTACCGCTACCTGCGGTTCCTGACGCCGTCGTTCATCTTCATCACCGGGTTCCTGATCTCGCAGGTGTACCTGGTGAAGTACTCGCCCGCCGACCCAAGGCTCCACAAGCGGCTCCTGATCCGCGGCGCCAAGATCCTGGCGTTGTTCACCGTGCTGAACCTCGTGGCGAACCTGGTGATCAAGCAGGACTACGACGGCACGCAACTGGGTGTGACCGCGTTTTTCTCGAACCTGTATCCGATCTACGTGCTCGGCAACGGCAAGGCGGCATTCGACGTGCTGGTGCCGATCAGCTATTTCCTGCTGTTGTCGCCGGTCGTCCTCGTCCTCTCGAGGAGGCTGCGCTTCTCGTTGCAGGCCGCGGGCCTCGCGGCGATCGCGGTCACCCTCGGGCTCTACTACCTCGACGGCGTCAGAAGCCTGAACCTCGAGCTGGTCTCGATTGCCATCTTCGGGCTCGGCGTCGGCGTGCTGCCGCTCGCGCAGATCGAGCAGGCGGTGCGGCAGCCGGTGCTGCTCGTGATCGCCTATGCCGGCTACCTCGCGGCGATCACGCGCTGGAACATCCCGTTTCCGCTGCAGGTCATCGGCGTCTGTCTCACGCTCCTCCTGATCTATGCGACCGGCGTGAAGGCCGGCGGACAGGGGTGGGTGCAGCGTCGCGTGATCGAGCTCGGCAAGTATTCGCTGTTCGCCTACATCCTCCACATCTTCCTGTTGCAGGGGCTGCGTCGAGGGCTCCGCGGGTTCAGCCTCCAGGGGTCCGAGCTGGCGATTCCGTTCGCGCTGGCGCTGGTCGCCACGGTCCTTGGCGTGTCGCTGCTGACGTTCGCGCGAAACCGATTCGCGACCGCGGATCGCGCCTACCGCGTCATCTTCACCTGAGCGCGCCGTTCATTCGTGTCATCTCAACTCGCCCTGTTCGCCGCGTACGGCCTGATTGCGTGGCTCCTGCGCCGCGACGTCAAGCGGCGGCCCGGCGTCTCGCACGCGGTCTGGATCGTGGCGATGTGGTTTGCGATCTTCGCCTCGCGGCCGTTTTCGAGCTGGTTCCAGGGGCAGCAGGCGCAGACCGCGGAGTCGTACCTCGAAGGCAGCCCGCTCGACGCGGCGATGTTCTTCGGGCTGATTCTCGCCGGCGCCGCCGTCCTGGCCCGGCGCAGCATCCGGTTCGGATCGATCGTCAGCGCGAACCGGTGGCTGTTCCTCTTCTTCGCGTACTGCGCCATCAGCGTCGTCTGGTCCGACTACCCCTTTGTCGCGTTCAAGCGCTGGTTCAAGGACTTCGGCAACATCATCATGGTGCTGGTGCTGCTGACCGAGCCGGCACCCATCGAGGCGATCAAGGCGGCCTTCGTCCGGTGCGCGAGCGTGCTCGTCCCGCTGTCGTTCGCCTTCGTCAGGTACATCCCGGAGCTGGGGCGCACCTACACCGGGTGGAACAGGAACGACCTGATGTACGTCGGCGTCGCCACGCACAAGAACACGCTCGGCGCGCTGCTGTTGATCTCGTGCCTGTTCCTGTTCTGGGACCTGACAACGCGCCCGGCGATAGCGAAGACCTGGGCCTGGCTGATGGACCGCGCCGACGCCATCATCCTGTTCCTGATGGCCTTCTGGCTGCTGCTCATCGCCGACAGCGCGACGTCGCTGCTCTGCACGTTCCTGTCGATCGGGATCTACGTCGCGACGGGCCTGCCGCTCGTCAAGCGGCGCCTCGGGAAAGTGGAGCTATACGCGATTGTCGGCGGCGTTCTGTGGTACACGCTCGACTCGACGCTCGGAATCGCGGAAATGATCGTCGGCAGCCTCGGGCGCGACATGACGCTGACGTCGCGCACCGGCGCCTGGGACATCGTCCTCGCCAGCGATATCAACCCGCTGGTCGGCGCAGGCTTCAAGAGCTTCTGGGCGGGCGAGCGGATGGTCAAGCTCTGGATGGTGCTCCCGCACATCGTCCAGGCGCACAACGGCTACGTCGAAACGTACCTGAACGGCGGCATCATCGGCGTGACGCTGCTCGTGGCGATGCTGATCGCCGGCTTCTACACGATCAAGAAGCACCTGGTCACGGGCGACGACTTCTCGCGGATACGGCTCGCGCTGTGGGTGATTGCGCTCGTGTACAACTTTTCCGAGGCGGCGTTCAATCAGTTGAGCCTGTTGTGGTGCGTCACGCTCCTGGTCATCGTCGAAGGTCCTGTCCAGGTGCGGGCGGCCGCGATCGCCGCCCCTGCCGTCGCCGCCGCGCGCGTGCCCCGCGTCAGCCGGTGGAGCGGCGGCAAGGCGGCTCCCTCACCCGGGTTCGTCTATCACCATCGTGCCACAAGGCTCGGTACACTCCCACGTAAAGCAGGTAACCTGTGATGTACAACGTTGAAGCTGGTTCGTCTCCATCCGTGGTCGACGCCGTACCGCTTTCCCGGTCCGAGGCCGGCAGCACGCCGGTGACGAAGTCATCGGCGGCCAGGCGGCAGTGGCTCTCATTCCTCCCCGCCGCGACGAAGGAACAGTCGAAGGACACGGGGATGGCGCTGGTGCTGATCTGCCTGTTGCTGCTGCTCACGCGCGGGCGGGTGGGGTTCCTGTACGCCGCGCTCGCGCTGCAGGTGATCAACATGACGGCGCCACAGCTGTTCCGGCCGGCGGCGGCGGTCTGGTTCGCGCTGTCGCACGTGCTGGGCAGCGTGATGTCGAGGATCCTGCTCACGGCCGTCTTCTTCGTCATCGTCACGCCGCTCGGGTGGTTCCGGCGCGTCGTCCTGCGCACGGACACCCTGCAGCTCAACGGCTTCAAGCAGTCCCGCGAGTCGGTCATGCACACGCGGAATCACACGTTCACCGCCAAAGACATCGAACACCCGTTTTGATCTGAATGGAGCAGCGTCCATGGATTTTCTGAAAGATCTCCTCGGCTTTTTCGGCGCGCGCAAGAAGTTCTGGCTCCTTCCGCTCGTCGTCGTTCTCCTCGGCTTCGGAGTGCTCATCGTCCTGACGAGCGGCTCCGCGATTGCGCCGTTCATCTACACGCTGTTCTAGGGAAGGATTCGGACCGCGTCGGCGCGCCCGTTGCGGGGCGCGAGCGTGTGAGGTCTATCGAGGTGTTATGAAACAGGCGATTCTCGGCATATCCGCGTTCTACCACGACAGCGCAGCCGCGCTCCTGATCGACGGCGAGGTGGTCGCCGCGGCCCAGGAAGAGCGGTTCAGCAGGCGGCGGCACGACGCCGCCTTCCCGATTCACGCCGCACGGTACGTCCTCGAGGAAGCCGGGCTGAAGTACAAGGAGCTCGAGGCGGTGGCCTTCTACGACAAGCCGTTCCTGAAGTTCGAGCGGCTGCTGGAGACGTACCACGCCTTCGCCCCGAAAGGCGTCGTCAGCTTCTCGTCGGCGATTCCCGTGTGGATCAAGGACAAGCTGTTCATGAAGCGGATGCTGCGCGAGGAGCTCGCCCAGCTCGGCGACGGCGACGTGCCGATCGCCTTCCCCGAGCACCATCTCTCGCACGCGGCGAGCGCCTTCTATCCCTCGCGGTTCAACGACGCGGCCATCCTGACCGTTGACGGCGTCGGCGAATGGGCGACGGCCACGATCGGACACGGCCACGACCGCGACATTACGCTCCTGCGCGAGCTGCGCTTTCCCCATTCCGTGGGACTGCTCTACTCCGCCTTCACCTACTACACGGGCTTCCGCGTCAACAGCGGCGAGTACAAGCTGATGGGCCTGGCCCCGTACGGCAACCCCGATTCGCCGCAGACCCGCGAGTTCGTCGCGAAGATCACGAGCGACCTCGTCGACATCCGCGACGACGGGTCGATCCTGCTGAACATGGACTACTTCGACTATGCGACGGGACTGCGCATGGTCAACGAGCACAAGTGGGAGCAGCTGTTCGGCCTGCCCGTGCGCAAGGGCGAATCGGAGATCGACCAGCCCTACATGAACATGGCGCTCGCCATCCAGCAGGTGACCGAGGAGATCGTGCTGAAGCTCGCCCGCTCGGCCCGGGAGCTGACGGGAAGCCGGAACCTCACGCTGGCGGGCGGCGTTGCGCTGAACTGCGTCGCCAACGGCAAGATCCTCAAGTCGGGAATGTTCGACGAGATGTGGATCCAGCCGGCCGCCGGAGATGCGGGCGGTGCGCTCGGCGCCGCCTACGCCGTGTGGCACGTGCGCGACCGCCAGCGCCGCCGGATGCCTTCCGGGTTCGACGCGATGCGCGGGTCGCTGCTCGGCCCGTCGTTCTCGGATCGCGAGATCCAGCGCACGATCGACCGCTACGACGCGGTCGCCGAACACTACGACGACTTCAGCGGGCTCGCCGCCGACGTCGCGAGCCGGCTTGCCGAAGGCAAGGTCGTCGGCTGGTTCCAGGGGCGCATGGAGTTCGGACCGCGCGCGCTCGGCGGCCGCAGCATTCTCGGCGATGCCCGCAATCCCGAGATGCAGAAGAAGATGAACCTCAAGATCAAGTATCGCGAGGGATTCCGCCCCTTCGCGCCCACCGTGCTCGAGGAGGACGTCGACAAGCACTTCGAGCTGGATCGCCCGTCACCCTACATGCTGCTCGTCGTCCCTGTTCGCGAGGAGAAGCGGACGCCGCTTCCCGCCGACTACAACGACCGCAGCCTGTACGAGCGGCTGTATTTCCTCCGCTCCGATCTGCCGGCCATCACGCATGTCGACTATTCGGCGCGCATCCAGACGGTCAACGAAGAGGTGAACCCGCGCTACTGGCAGCTTCTCCAGTCGTTCAAGCGGCTCACGGGCTATGGTGTGCTCGTCAACACCAGCTTCAACGTCCGCGGCGAGCCGATCGTCTGCACGCCGGAAGATGCGTATCGCTGTTTCATGCGCACCGAGATGGATTGCCTGGTCATCGGCAATTACCTGATGGACAAGGAACACCAGCCGGCGTTCGCCGAGACCGACGACTGGCGCACCGACTTCGCGCTCGACTGAGGCCCCTCGTGCGACTGACAACGGCGGCTGCAAACGGACTCGTGCTGCTCGTCTCGCTGGCGACGGCAGTGCTGCTCTGCGAGGCAGGGGCGCGACTGTTCCTCGACCCTGCCGACTACCTGTCCGCGACGACGGAGCGCGACGACGTGCTCGGGATCCGGATCCCGCCGGGCTCGCCCGGCTATGACGAGTGGGGGTTCCGGAACCGGGCCGTGCCGTCCTCGGCCGCGGTCGTCGCGCTTGGCGATTCGCACACCTACGGCAACAACGCCACCATGGCGGACTCGTGGCCGTACGTCATGGCGCACGACACCGGCCTGAGCGTCTACAACCTGGGATTGGGCGGATACGGCCCGAACCAGTACTTCCACCTCCTGCAGACGCGCGCGCTGAAGCTCCACCCGCGCTGGGTGATCGTCGGCCTCTACATGGGCGACGACTTCGAAAACGCGTTCACGATGACGTACGGGAAACCGCACTGGTCGTTCCTCCGCCAGGGGACGTTCTCGAACGTGGACGCCGACATCTGGGAGGCGCCGCCCGACAACACGTCGGCCAGCGCGACCGTCCGCAACTGGCTCTCGCAGCACAGCATCATGTATCGCCTCGTGGTGCATGGTCCGGTGCTCGGAGCGTTGAAGGGCTCGATCCAGGTCGGCCGCGCGGCCTCCGGCCAGGACGAATTGACCACCTCGCTGATCGTGCCGGCCGCGCACATCCAGGAGGCGTTTCGGCCGAAGGCCATCCGTGACCGGCTGGATCAGAACAGCGCCGCCGTTCGCGAGGGGATGCGCGTCACGATGGAGCTGCTCCAGCGCATGAACGATCTCTGCAAGGAGAACGGCGCCCGAATGGCTGTCGTCATCATCCCCACCAAGGAGATGGTGTTCGCGGACTACCTCCTGCAGGATCCCCGGCTGCACCTCGGCGACGTGATCAAGGAGTCGGTGGCCGACGAGACGCAGGCGCGCGCGCGGCTGTTCGAGTTCCTCGACACCGCCGGCATCCCGCGCATCGACACGCTCGAGGCGCTGCGGCACGACGTCTCGAATCAGCTCTACACGCACAGCGACCGCGACATGCATCCCGGCAAGAACGGCTACCACGTGATTGGCGACACCGTCGCACGCTTCCTCGAAAGCGCCGATCGCCAGGCCCGCCACCATCAGTGACCGCACCCGCCCAGGACCGTATCTCGGTCTGCGTCTGTACGTTCAGGCGGCCGGAGCTGCTCGACCGGCTGCTGCGCGCGCTCGAACAGCAGGTCGTCGACGCAACGTTCGCCTTCGACGTGGTCGTTGTCGACAACGACGCCGGCCGCTCGGCAGAACCAACCGTCAGCGCCTGCCGGCAGCGCGGCAGGCTCGCCCTCACGTACGACTGCGAGCCGGAACAGAACATCTCGCTCACGCGCAACCGCGCGGTGCGGAACGCGACGGGCAACCTAATCGCCTTCATCGATGACGATGAAGCCCCGGTTGCCGGCTGGCTCGCATCGTTGTATCGCACGTTGACGAAATACGCCGCGGACGGCGTTCTTGGACCTGTCATCGCGGAGTTCGCGCCCGGCACGCCTGAATGGATCCAACGCGGCCCGTTCTTCCATCGCCGGCGGCTGGCGACCGGAACGGTGATCGCCGCCAGGGATGCGCGCACGGGCAACCTGCTGCTGCGCCGCTCGATTTTTGCGGACGGCGAGGTCTGGTTCGATCCCGCATTTGGACGGACCGGCGGCGAGGACAGCGATTTCTTCTGGCGCCAGTCCAGGACGGGACGCCGGTTCGTCTGGTGCGACGAGGCGGCGGCGTACGAGGTCGTTCCTCCCGAACGGTGCACCGCGTCCTATCACGTGAAGCGGTACCTTCGGTCTGGCACGCTGGACGGCGAGCGGATGCGCGCCGGCCGGCTCGCCTCGCAGGGCGCCATCGTGCGCAACGCGGTCATCTTCTGCGGATGCGCCGCCATCGCGCCCTTCACGCTGGTGCTGCGCAAGCACATCTCCACGCGAGTCTTCCAGAAGCTCGCCTACTGCAGCGGCATCCTGACGGCGTATTACGGGCTCTCGCTCCTGCGGTACCGGGACTGAATGCTGGGTCTGCTCAAACGACTGTTCGCCCTCGGCGTGTCGCTCGGATACGTCGCGGTCCGCGATGCGATGCGCGCGCTCGGGCGTCTCGTCAACGGCGACCAGCCGCCTGTCCCGCCGGTGGTGCTCACGTATCACGCGCTGCAGGAACACGACGTCACACGATTCGAGGCGCAGATGCGCCGCCTGCGCCGGCACACGACACCGGTGTTCGCAGACGAGGAACAGCCGCTCAACGGACGTCCCGCGGTCGCGGTGACCTTCGATGACGCGTTCCAGAGCGTGTTCGAGCACGCGTTGCCCGTGCTCAAGAGGCACCAGATTCCCGCGACGGTCTTCGCCCCGACGGGCTACCTGGGCACGGCGCCGCGATGGATGCCAGCGGCCGCGAGAAACGGTGGGCGCGCGAGCGTGATGTCGGCGGACACGCTCGCCGCGCTCGACGCGCGCCTGATCAAGGTCGGGTCGCATACCGTGACGCACCCGCACCTGGCGGAGTTGTCGCCGTACGCCATCCATTCGGAGCTGGCGGCCTCGAAGTCGTACCTGGAGCGCCTGAAGGGCACACCCGTGCGCATGTTGTCGTTGCCCTACGGCTCGTGTTCGTCGAGCGTGCTGGAGGAAGCAAAAACCGCAGGATACAACCGCGTCTTCGCGAACGTCCCCGTCATGGGATCGCGGCGAGACGAGGCGTTCACGCTGATTGGCCGTATCAACGTCACGCTCGAGGACTGGCCGCTCGAGTTCGATCTCAAGGCGCGCGGCGCGTACGACTGGCTGTCGGTGGCCATCCCCGCCAAGCGCGTCTTTGCAGGCCTGATGAGGCAGACCCGTTCATGATTCGTCCCCTGTCGAGTGGTTATTCCGCGGAAGTCGGCGCCATTGCCGACGAGCACTGGTTCGAGCTGACGCAGTTGTTTGCGGACGCCAATCTGTACCAGCTCTGGCAGTCGGGCGTCGCGCCGCGCGCGTTTCCCGGCGTGGGCCGGCTCGTCCTCGTGAAGGACAGAACGGTTGTCGCGGCCGCCGAGACCAGGCTGTTCACGCTTCCCTTCACGAACATCGGCATCGCGTATCTCCGCTGGGGACCGATGTGGCGGCGCAGCGGCGCGGAACCGGATGTCGAACACTTCCGGCAGGCGCTGCGCGCGCTCCGCAACGAGTACGTCGGCAAACGAGGGATGATCCTGCGCATGAATCCACGCCTGTTCGTCGAGGATGACGCCGCGTGCGAGCGCATCCTGGCCGAGGAAGGATTCTCCGCGCCCGGTTCGTCATCACAGCCCGAGAGAACGCTCGTCATGGACCTCTCGCCCTCGCTGGAGGACCTGCGGGCGAGCCTCGACAAGAAGTGGCGCAACTGCCTGAGCAAGGCCGAGCGCGGCGGCCTGACGCTCACGATCGGGACGGGTCCAGAACTGTTCGCCGAATTCAACGGCATCTACGCGCAGATGCTCGAGCGCAAGCAGTTCGCACCGAGCGCGGACTTCGATGCACACGTCCGTCTCCAGGCGCTGCTGCCCGACAGCCTGAAGATGACCGTCATCATCGCCCGCGCCAACGGCGAGCCGTGTGCGGGCGCCATCTGCAGCGCGATGAACGACACCGCGCTGTACCTGTTCGGCGCCACGAACGAGCTCGGGATGCGCACCTGCGGTTCGTATCTCGTGCAATGGGAAGCGGTGAAGCTGCTCCGGGAGCGCGGCGTCCGCGAGTACGACCTCCACGGCATCAACGCCGTGGCAAACCCGGGCACCTACAATTTCAAGAAGGGTCTTGCGGGTCGTGACGGGCGCGAAGCGGCGTTCGTCGGCCAGCGCCAGGCCCTGGACCCCTCCATCGTCAGTTCCTTCCTGCTGCTTGGCGAACGGGCCCGTGCGGCGCTCAGAAGCGCCCGCGACGGGCACTGGCGAACGATCGCCGGCACCTGGCTCGCCAGCCCGAACCCGCCCCGCGCGTAGCGTTGTGGCTCCTGCGGCGCTCGTCGCGGAATAAAGTCGCCCGTACTGCGGACTTTCCAGCGATGAACGCGCGTTGCGGCCGTCTCAGAGTGGAACGCGCACGCACGGCGTGGTCAGGATCTTGCTTTTCCTGGAACATTCAGGCCATTTTCAGCGGATTTAACCAATGACTCTGTATGCCGGTCTCGGCGGTGTGTCCCGTAACGCGTGCGTCACGCTGTGCACGGACGACGGAATCCTGGGCATCTGCGAACAGGAGCGCGTGACGCGCGTCCGCGGTGCAGGGTTCAACAGGACCGGCCTGCCCGACGAGGCGCTCGACGAGCTGCTGCGCCGCTCGGGACGCCAGCGCCGGGACGTGAGCCTCTACGCCGTCGCCGAAGCGCTCTCGACCATCGCAACGCTCGAACCGGCGCGGCTCGATCATCATTTCGCCCACGCGTGCTCGGCATTCCTTCCCTCGCCCTTCGAGCGCGCCACGATCGTCGTCTGCGACCACGAAGCGCCGCACGTCAGCGTGTGGGAGGGCGACGGGACGACGGTCTCGAGAATCGAGTTTCCGTGGACGGGACCCGGGTTCGCCGACCTGGTCAGCGGATGCGCGGAGGTGTTCGGGTTCATGTCGGCGGGCCGGGAGCAGCGTCTCGAGGCGCTGGCGCGGCTCAACCCTGGCGGCCGCGACGAACGACTCGACGGACTGTTCCGGCTCGACTCGGACCGGCTGCACTTCGAGAACGGCTGGCAGACGCGGATTCGCGCCCGCATCGGGTCGGGTGCGCGCGTTGACGCCGCCGCAACGGTCGCTGGCGCGCTGCAAGCGCAGATCGCCGACCTGCTCGTCGAGTTCCTGGCGCGCGTGAAGGCGCGCCTGCCGGGCAACCGGCAGCTCTGCGTCGGAGGCAGCCTCTTCTACAACAGCAGCATCAACTCGAGGGTGAAGCGCAGCGCGGGCTTCGACGAGGTGTTCGTCCCGATCAACCCGGGCAACGCGGGGCTGTCGATCGGCACCGGCTTCCACGCGAGCGATCACGGGCGCCAGCCCGTCACGCCGTTCCTCGGCCCGTCGTACGGCCCGGAAGAGATCAAGGGGACGCTCGACAACTGCAAGCTCCGCTACCAGTGGGCCTCCGATGCCGAAGCGATCGCCATCGCGGTGGACTCGCTCCAGCACGGCCGTCTCGTCGCCTGGTTCGACGGACCGATGGAATGGGGACCGCGCGCGCTCGGCGCACGCTCGATCCTCGCCAACCCGTTCTCGCCCTACGTGCTCGAGAACCTGAATCGTTTCCTGAAACAGCGGGAACCGTGGCGCGGGTACGCGCTCAGCGGACTCGACGCCGTCGTCCACGAGCACTTCGACGGGCCGTCCGCGTCGCCGTACATGGAGTGCGACTTCACGCCGCGCGATCGCGGCCGGTTCCGCAACGTGCTGCCCGGCCCGCACGCCGACGTGCGCGTCCACACCGTCGGCGACGCCGAGCCGCCGCGCTTCCGCGCGCTGCTGCGTGCGTTCGGCGAAGCCACCGGCGTTCCGATTCTCGTCAACACGTCGTTCAACGGCTTCAGCGAACCGATCGTGTGCAGCCCGCGCGACGCCATCCGTGTGTTCTACGGGTCGGGCGTCGACACCCTGATCCTGGGCCAGTTTGTCGTCACCAAATAGAACGGGCGGCCGCGGCGCCCTTCTGCTCGCGGCCGGCACCGTGTTCATCTGCCTGGCCACGCTCTGGCCGTTTACATTCGACTTCCACCCGATCCGATGGCGGCAATTCGTCGCCGCCTTCGCCCTCGCGCCCAGCACCCTCCTCGACCTGCCGCGCAACATCATCCTGTTCGCACCGTTCGGGATGGGCGTCGCGTCGGTGCTGCACGGCCGCGGCGTCTCGAGGAACACGACCCTTGCTTTGACGGCCGCCGCAGGGCTGGCGATGACCGCCTGCGTGGAATCGCTCCAGGTATTCCTGCCCGGCCGCACGCCGAACGTGTCCGACATATGGAGCAACGCGTGCGGCGCAATCGCCGGCGTGGCGGTGCTCCGGGTGTTCCCGTATGCGCTTGGTTGGTTGCGCACGAGGGCGCTGCGAGGTCCGTCGCTGACTGCCGCGGTGATAGTCAGCGCCAACGTGGCGATGGCCGTGGCCGCGTCATCGGTGTTGATGGGCGGCGTTGTGAATCAGCCTTTCTCCGCAACACGCCGTCCGCTGGTCGCCGCGGCGGCTGGTGTTGGGTCGCCAGGCATCGTCCGGGACGTCGTCGTCTTCAATCGCGCCGCGGGGCCGGAGGAGGCGCAGCAGTTACTGGAGGGCCGCGTCCCATCTGCAATGCGGGAGTCGTTGGTTGCCGGACCCGATGAACCTCTCGACGGCGCCGTAGGGCATCCCACCCGCATCGACAGATCGTTCACGATCGCGCTCACGCTCGATCGGGTCGAACGTGCCCCGGCCGGACGCACGCCGATGCTGACGCTCACCGACAGCGACTCCGTGGATCGCCTTGCGATTGCCCAGGACGCGACGCGCATGGCGCTTCGCTGGCGGTCCCGGTTCGACGGGGACAGCGCGGCCCGCACGGAACTCGAATTTCCCGGCGTCCTCGACCCGACGCCACGGTCGCGCCGAATCGTGATCAACGTCCGCGGCGTGACGGCGTCGGTTCGCACCAGCGACGGCGCGGGTGACGGAGACGTCCTGCTGGGTCCGGAAGCCGCGCTGTCTGCCCTGCTGCGTGAATCGGACTACTGGCCGCTCACGCTCCGGCACGCGGCGTTCTGGCGAGCCCTCATCACATTTGCGGCCATCCTGTTCGCGGCGCCGGCGCTTCTGCTCGGCGCCGCTCTTCGCAAGCACCGCGCTGTCGTTGCGACGGCGTGTGGCATCCTCCTGCCGCCGCTCTGCACCGAGGCCGTCGTGGCCATCAACGGAGCGCACGCGCTGCGCGGAGTCGCCATCCTGACCGGCGCGGCTGTCGCCGCGGCGGGCTTTGTTGCAGGGAGACTGGCGTCGCGCCGCTTCGGCGTCGACGACCGGACCGAGCCGTCAGCCGGCAGTGTTCCGGCACTCACCACCGAGCGCCGTCAGTCGACGGCGTAAGCCTTCAGTTCCGTCACCGGCTCGAGCAGGAGTGGCCGCGCGTGCAGGTAGGCCGTGGTGCGCCGTTTCTGATCGATGTCGCGATAGACGCGTTCGATCTGCTCGGCGGTGAACCCGAGCTGCGCGGCGACCTCGGACGCCGGCAGTCCGTGATTCTTCCCCCACAGGATCAGATCCAGCTTGGAGTAGTGGACCGAGAAGTAGAAGTCCTGCTGTGACTGCTCGAGGCTGTAGGTATCGGTCGTCGGCTCGCGGTTGAGAATCTCCTCGGTGACTCCGAGGTGGCGTGCGAGCGCGTAGGTCTGCGTCTTGTAGAGGCTGGCGATCGGCTTGACGTCGGCCGCGCCGTCGCCGAGCTTCACGAAGAACCCCTGGTCGTACTCGAGGCGGTTGGGCGTCCCCGCGACCGCATAGACCAGCCGGTCGCCGTGGTAGTACTCCATCACCTTGCGGCACCGCTGCTTGAAGTTGGTGGCCGCCACAATCTGCAGGTAGGCGTCGGCGGTCAGCCGGATACGGCGCTCTTCCCCGCCGCCGCGCGGCTCGATCACCACGTAAAAGAAGTTCAGCACGTCGGTCCCGAGACGGTCGCCGTGCATCACGATCTTCCAGCGCTCTTCGCCCGTGAACTCCGGATACACCGACCGCACGGCCTCGTCGCGGGCGGTGTAGCAACCTGCGGCCGCCAGCATCGGCGCGATGTCGTGGACGACGTAGTTGATCCCGAGCGTGTCCGCGAGCTCCCGTCCAAGCCTCGTGCTCTCGGGGCTCGAGTCACGCTCAGGCAGCATCAGGCCGAACACCCGCCGCGGGCCGAGCGCCCGCACCGCCAGCGCCGCCACGCACGCCGAATCGATCCCGCCTGAAATCGCGACGACCAGACCGCGTCGCCGCAACTTCTTCTCCACCGTCTCCCGCAACGCCGACGACAGGCGTGTCGCCGTCTCTTCGAGATCGAGAGTGATCGCCTCTTTCAGATTGATCGTGTTTGCCAACTATGCCTCACGTACGCAGTCTGCCGGCGCTTCGGCCAGCCGGTGCGCCATCTGCTGGAGCTCCGCCCGGCGCAGCTTCCCGGCCGACGACTTCGGAAGTTCGTCGAGGCGGACAATCCGCCGGGGCACCTTGTAGGCAGGAAGCTTCTCCGCACAGTGACGCCGCAGCGCGGCGTCGTCAACCGGCGCAGCGAGCACCACGAAGGCCCAGACCGCTTCGCCCGCGAGCTCGTCGGGCGCGCCAACGACGCACGCCTCGGCGACCGACGTGTGCTCCTTCAGGCGCCCTTCGACTTCTTCTGGCGCGAATCGATAGCCCGCGACCTTCAGCATCAGGCGTTTCCGCCCGACGTGGAAGAAGTATCCATCGGCATCGCGCCGCGCGAGGTCACCGGTCCACAACCAGCCGTCACGGAGAATGTCCCGCGTCTCCTCCGGGGCATCAAGGTAGCCCGGACTGACATTCTCGCCGCGCGCGACCAGATTTCCTACCTCGTTCACCCCGACGTCGCGCCCCTCATCGTCAACGACGCGAAGCTCCACGGCCGGGATGGCGATCCCGATCGAATCGGGCTTATCGTCGAACCGGTCGGGCGGAAGGTACGCCAGGCGAGCCGTCGCCTCGGTCTGCCCGTACATGACGAAGAACTGCGCCGGTGCGAAGGCATCGCGGACCCAGCGGCGCATCTCCGGGGCCAATCCGCCGCCTGCGACGGTGACGTAACGGAGCGACGGCATCGGCACGGTTCTCGGATCGCACTTGCGATGCAGCAGCTCGAACGTCAGCGGCACCCCGGCAAAGCCCGTGCAGCGCTGCGATCCGATCGCCTCGAGCACGACGCGCGGGTACATGAAGCGATGGTCGAACAGAATGGAGCCGCCGCACCACATGTGCGTGTTGAGCAGCGACCGCCCGTAGCTGTACGACAGCGGGAGAATCGACATGACGCGATCCGCCGGCGTGAGCTGCAGGTACTCGACGATGGATTCGGCGTTGGCCGCGATGTTCCGGTACGTCAGCCGCACGCCGCGCGGCTCACCGCTGCTGGCCGACGTAAACAGGACCATGGCGACCTGGTCCAGCGACCGCGGCGGACCTGCGTCGGCATCGACAACCGGGGCCTCTGCCCGCCGATCGAGGGTGAATCCTACGAGCGTCTCGACATTCCCGGGCTGCCGTATCGACGGCGGCGCGCCAGGCACCCACACAGCCCTCCACGACAAGGCCGGCGCCTCGAGCGTGGCGAGGTCGCGCGGCTGAACGAACGCATGTCGGGCCTTCGTCGCGCGCGCGATCTTGACGAGGAAGTCGGCGCCGTTGTCACGGTTGACCTCGACGAGGCACGCGCCGGCGCGCTGAATGGCGAAGCCGGCGACCACCGAGGCCCCTCCCGCCGGCAACAGATTTAGGACGGAGTCACCGGGTCCGACGCCGCGGCCGCGAAGGCTCGCGGCGACGCGGGCGATGTGCGCATCCAGCTCGCCGTAGGTGATCCATTCTGACGGCGAACCGACGGCCGGGTTGTCGGGCGCCACGCGGGCCCACTCGCGGATGCGCTCGTCAAGGAATCGTGACATCTTCCGGAGCCGGTGTCCCTGCGTTGCACGCGTCGCGGCTGATGATCTGGACGGCGGCGCGCGCCGAGTTGGCCGGCGCGTCAGCCCGTATCAGCTGCCGATCCATCAGCTGCACCGACGCGATGGCCATCAGCGCCATGCTGTCGGATTCGCTCGGCGTGCTCGTTCGCGCGGCGAGCTTCTCGTAGAGCCGCTTCGTCTTGATCGGATCGAACACTCCGACCGCGCGCAGCGATGCCGGGCTCAACACCTCGCTCACCCATGCCGGCGCGCCGGGACCGGTGAGCGTCTCCGCGATCGGCGCGCGGTACGGTTTCTTCGGGCGATCGACGACCTCCGGCGGGACCAGGGGACGCGCGACCTGCTTCAGCACGTGCTTTTCGCTCAGCACGTGCATCTTGACGCTGTCCGGCAGGCGCGCGGCCAGTTCGATGACGCGGTAGTCGAGGAACGGGAAGCGCCCTTCCACCGAGTTGCCCATCAGCATGCGGTCGCCTTGCGCCGAGAGCAGGTACCCCGACAGCAGCGTCTGCATCTCGAGGTACTGCGCGCGCGCCAGCGCCCGCCACCCGCCGAACCCAGCGGGCGCCTCCGCGAGCAGCGCCTGCACCGGGTCGTACGCCGCCGTCGCCTCGATGAATCCCGGGGCAAAGAAACGCCAGATGCGGCTCGTGGACGTCCAGCGAAGGAGGTGCGAGAAGCCGGCCTGCCCGGGATCGTCGATCCCGATGCCGTAGAACCCCTTCAGCAAGGTCGAGTTCAGATCCGACAGCCCCAGGTACGGATAGAGGCGCTGCAGCGGCATGTGCCGCCACTTCGACTGGGGATTGCGGGCCCAGAACTGGCGCACCTTGGTTTCCTGGTACAGCTGGTACCCCCAGAAGCATTCGTCAGCGCCCTCGCCGGTCAGCACGACCTTCGTGTCGTGCGAGCGGACCAGACGGCTGAGCGCCAGCAGCGGCGCGGGGGCCGAGCGAACCACCGGCTGTTCCGCGAGGCGCACCATCTCCGGAATCAGCGTTCCAATCCGGGCGTCATCGACGAGCAGTTCGTGGTGGTCGGTGGCAAGCGCGGAGGCAACCGAACGCTGGAACCCGCTTTCGTCGTACCGCGACTGCGAAAAGGCCACCGAGAAGGTCGACAGTCGCGATTGCACCGCCCGCAGCCGGCGCTGCGCGAGCGCACAGATCAACGTGCTGTCGAGGCCACCCGAGAGGTAGGCCGCAACGGGTACGTCGGCTCGCAGCCGCAGCCGCACCGCGTCGTCGAGCACCTCCGCGACGGCGTCGCGCGCGCGCGCCGGCGTCATCGCGTGGTCCACGTTGGCGTCGGAGAGGTCCAGCGTCCAGTAGCGGCTGACGCGAACGCGGTTGTCCACGACGGTGGCACTGCAGCCGGGCGGCAGCGCCATTACCCCCGCAAAGCTCGTGCGCGGCGCAACCGGCGCCCAGAGCGAGGTGACTTCCTTGATGGCGAGCGGATCGAGGGACGGCCGTACGAACCCGCCTGCAAAGAGCGCCTTCGCCTCGGATGCGAACGCGACGCCCTCGGATGTCTGCACGTAGTACAGCGGCCGCACGCCCACACGATCGCGCGACAGGTGCAGCGTCCGCGAGCGCGGATCCCAGATGGCGAAGGCCCATTGCCCGTTGAATCGCTCCACGCAGCGCATGCCCCATCGAAGGTAGGCCGCGAGGATGACCTCGGTGTCGCTGTGGGTTCGGAACCGGTAGGTGGAGAGCTCGTGACGCAGCTCGACGTAGTTGAAGATCTCGCCGTTGAAGACGACCAGCGCGCCGCTGTCCGGATCGCGCATCGGCTGGTGGCCGCCCGCGAGATCGACGATGGACAGGCGGGTATGGCCGAAGGCAACACCGTCGGCGACCACCGCGCGCTGCGCGTCGGGACCACGGTGGGACAGCACCGCCACCATCGACGTGAGCCGATGCCGTGCGGCGTGGCCGCCCTCATCGGCTCCAGGACGAATGGTGAATCCCGCGATGCCGCACATGGTGATTCGCTAGGCCGCCTTCTTCCGTTCGACGAAGGCCGCGACTTTGTTGAGCGAGTCCAGGTTCTCGGGAACCAGGTCTTCGTCCGCGCACTTGATGCCGTAGGTTCTCTCGATGAAGGCGACGAGCTCCACGACGCCGAGCGAATCGATGAGCCCCTGCTCCAGGAAGGAGGCGTCGGGGTCGACGTTGTCGACGAAGAAGACATCCGACATGAACTGTCGAAGCGTTGCCTGAACCGTGGAAGTCGTGGTTGCAATCATCTCAGAGACCTGTTCGTTAATGTAGCAGTTGCTGCCAGCGCGAACCCGCCGCGACGCTGTCGAGCATGTCGAGGAACGCCGTGGCGACCACGCGCCCGCCCACGTCCGAGAGGTGCCCTCCGTCGTCGGAGTATTCCGGGTAGAGCATCGGGTAGCTCCGGCCGTCGAGCTGGAACGTCGCGAGCTCTCCAGACGGCGTGCGCGATTCGACCGCGGCAAGGTCGAACAGCGGCGCGCCGGCGTACGCGGTTCGCAGCCAGTCGTTGAATTCCGATCGCTTCTGGTTCTCGAGCGCGCCCCAGACGGGCCGCCCCAGCCAGCTCTTCACGATCGCCTTCGGACCCGATTGCGTAATCGTCAGCGGAACGGTGATGTGCACGATGCGCGTGTGCCGATGCGCGCCGGCCACCCGTGACATCACCCGCCTGTACCGCTCTTCGAGCGCCTTCACGTCCGTCTGCGGGGAGAAGTCGATGTAGCAGAACTTGAACATCGCGACGTCGAAGCCGTCGCCGTGCTCGGACATGACCCTCGCAAAGTGATCGAGCTTCGAGCCGGGGTCTTCGTTGCGCCCGATCATCGTTTCGACCAGCGCCGGGCCCGACGGCGGCGCCTCGCCATGGACGATCGAGAGCCGCGGCGCGACGGCGCGAATCCCGCCGATGATGTTGTTGCCGACCGACTGGTGTCCAAAGAACACACGGAGATTCGCCGCGTGACTCGTGACCGGCGCGGCCGGCTTCGCGGCGGCGACATCTGACATCGAACACCCCATGGCGGAAATCGCGGCGACGGCGATTCCGAGAAGAGCGAGCCTGGTTCTCACGGTGTCGACGTCGTCGTGGCCGTCCAGCGCGACGAGTCGGGCAGACGGCCGCCGCGCGCGGGATTGCCGTAGACGAGCGTGTTGGGTGGAATCGATCGCGTGACCACGGTGCCGTTCGACACGACCGAGTTGTCCCCGATGGTGACACCTTTGAAGATCTTCACGTTGGAGCCGATCATCACGTTGTTGCCGATCACGACGGGCCCGCTCCGCGGCACGCCGCTGATGCGCTTGCCGGGATGCGTGTCGTGGATGTCCGTATCCATCACCTCGCAGTTCCAGCCGAGCATCGAATGCTTGCCGATCTTGATCCCGGGTCCTCCGCTGAGGAGCACGCACCCGTTGTTGATCCAGACGTCATCCTCGATTTCGATGACGGAGTGCTCGTAGCGCGCCTCGAGATACGTGTAGCTGCTCAACCAGTGCGGGCACGGAAACACGCCGACGTGCACCGCACCCTTGAACCGGATGGTGCCCTGCCCGACCATCTGCAGCGGCTGGGCGACAATCGGCGTCCCCTCGACGTTCTGGCATGTCGAAAACAGCCGGTACTTCAGGATGCGCAGCTTCTGGTACCAGTAGGACAGGCGCTTCCTGAACAGCAGGCTGCCCGACTGGCCTGCGGCGCGTGCCGGCGCGCAGTCGACCGAGAGGCGCGAATCCGCAACGTTGCTGGTCAGCATGGCGTTGTCCATCACACTCATGGCGCCGCCGGGATGGGCACGAAGCGGCAGACACGAAGGAGCCGCTGGACCGGCTCCGGCATCCGCTCGATCGAGATCAGGCCGCACAGCCGCCTCACCGAATACACCGACACGGCGGCGGTGGCGCCGAGCCCAAGCAGCAACGACGCCGTCGGAGACAGCACGTAGGGCGCAGCGAAGACGGCAGCAATCGTTGGGGCGAAGATGCCTGCGAGCCGCCAATTCGCCACAGACAGCCGGAACCCGGTGAGATGCCGGACGACGAAGTACGTCCCCACCGAGTAGAGCGAGTACATCGCCGCGAACCCCATCCCCGAGCCCGTCAACCCGAACAACGCCACACCCGCCCAGACCGCCGCGAGCAGCGTCACGTTGCTCAGGAGCTCGCTCCAGAAGAAGATGCGCTGCTTCCCCTTCGCCATGACGATGTAGCCGAGCGACCAGGCCGTCACCTGCAGCAGCATGCCGACACAAATCCAGCGCAGGATCGGCACGGCCGGCTCGAACGACGCCGCGTAGAACATCCGGATGATCGTCGCCGCCATCGTCAGCGTCGCGAGCACGCCGGGACACGCGAGCAGGAGCATGACTTCCGCCTGCTCGTTCGCGAGCCGGTTGCACTCGCGATTGTCGGCCGCGGCCGCGGTCAGGCGCGGGTAGAAGTCGGCGGCCATCGACCTGAAGAGCAGGTTCGTGTAGAGCCCTCCAAGCGCCCACGCGGCTTGAAAGAAGCCCGCGGCCTCGACGCCCTCCGAGCGAAGGATCACCAGCCGCACGAGGTACGCCGACCCCATCCACATGAAGCCGCTCGCCATGAAGGCGAGCCCGAAGCTCAGAAGCTGCCGCGACTCGACGAGCGTGTCGCGCAGCGTCATGCGCGGTCGCTCGATGCCGATCCGGCGCGCGTACCACCACGACGTCAGGATGCCCATCGCCGCCGTGACCACGAGCGACGGCGCCAACCCCCGCTCGCCCCACACGTAGACGATGGGGATGCTGCAGACCGTGCCGAGAAGCGCGCCCAGGATCGTCATGCGCGCGAGATCGGCGATGCGGCGCATGCCCTGGAGCAGCGCCGCCTGCGCGTCGGAGATGTCGTTCAACGGAATGCAGAGCGCCAGCAGCGCAATCGCGAGCGTATGCCGGCCGTCGCCGAACGTGACGCGAGAGACGAGCGGGCTGGCAACGAAGAGCAGCGCGGCCCCCGCAAGGCCCGAGACGAGCGCCACCCGCCGCAGCGTCGTCGCGGTGCGCGCGATGCGCTCGACCTCCCCGGTGCCCGCGGCTTCCGCGATCTGACGGACTCCGCTCGTGCGGAGTCCGAGTCCCGCGAGATTCCGGACCAGCTCGTTGATCGTCGTGTACAGCCCGAGCATCCCGACGCCGGCCGGGCCGACCAGCACCGCCATCGCCTTGGTCCGGATGATCCGGAATCCAATCTCGATGACCGACGAGCCGCCGATCAACGCGGAGGACTTGAGGACTCCCCCGTACGATCGGGGCTTCGCCTGGGCGGGCTTCCCGCCGGCCAGGTCGCGCGGCTCGGCGACCGCACACGAGCCGGGCAACGTCTCGGTCCGCGTCATGCTCACGTGAGCTGCGGCGTGAGCTCGACGTTCGCGCACCGCATGTTCCCGACATGCGTGCGCGTCTTGCCGCGCGAGCGGCTTTCCCTGACGATCCGGTTCATGGCCGCCGCTTCGCAGTAATTCGCGAGGCGGCTCCGGACGCAACCCGACCGCCGGCGCCACGTTCCGTCCATCAGGTGCACGCCGACGTCGCCAAACCGGTTCCAGTTCTGGCTGTCGCACACATCGTCCGGAAGGAGGATCGTGACGGTCCTCGCGAGCGAGCTGTTCTCGGCGAGCGTCCGGGACAACAGCCCCGGCCCCGTCGTGTTCAGCACGAGGAAGTCGGTGCGCGACAACCGCGGGACGCCCTTCATCATCGGGGCGACCCAGTCGGGATCGTTCTGCGCCCTGACGCAGTTGTCGATCACCGCTTTGAGAAAGGGGTGTCCTGCAACGGCACCAAACGCGTAATTACCGATTTGCCAGTCCATGTCGTACCGGTCGCGAAGCAGCCGGCTGAACGTCAGACCTTCGAACGGGAAGACGCAGTCGGCCTCGACGAGCGGTTCGAGGCTGCGCTCCGTCAACACGTCCAGGTCGAAGTAGAACCCTCCGTATTTATAAATAGCGAGATACCGGAAGAAGTCGTACTTCTGGATCGGCACCCGGTACGCGTCGAACGTTTTTCTATACTCGGGACATTCCCCGTTGACGAATGCCGCCACGGCTGCATCGTCGAAGAACCAGTAGTCGTAATCACGATTCAGGAGCCTGAGATTAGTAACTGCGGCCTTGTGCAGACCCCGGCGAGGGACAGCCCTCCCTGTCTGTACGAGCCGCTTCGGAATTCGAGACATCCCATAGACCAGTCGCTTGTGGCGCCGCCGGGCGGCACGCAGGTCCGCAAGGGGCGCCGGTTAAGTACGTATGTATAAACGCGGTCTCACGGTGCAAGCATGGTGCCCGGCGCTGATCCACAGACAGGGGACAAGTGCGGGCCAGAGCAGGGGATCGGGCATCCCCTCTGGACGGGATACCGACAAAGGGCTTCCGAGGGAAGACTTTTGTCCGCTGCGAACGGGCAACTGACGTTCAGCGTGTATTTGGGCCAAAAAGATACACCTCCGTCCGCACCCTGGGTGCGGACGGAGGGTCTGAAGACGACCGCTAGTTCGTGATGATGCGCAGGTTCTGCGGCGCAGCCGGCGGCGCCGGCGTTCCGCCGACGGTCATCGGATGCGGATACGGAAACGGCGTGTAGTAGAGCGTCCACGTGTTGGTCGCCGTGCACTTGAACAACTGGCCATCGGGCCCGGCGTGCCTGCTGTTCCACTCGCCCGAGTCGGTGGCCCAGTATCCGACGCCGATCGTGCACGTGGTCGGACGGCTGGCCAGCGTTCCGCGGCCCACTCCGGAGGTTCCGTTGAAGGACGCGCCCTGGATGTAGTAATCGCGATTGGCGACGATGTGGGCAGGGTTGTTGCCGGGAGCCGCCAGGCATGACGCCGAACCGCAATCGGCGTCGAGCGTCACGGTGAACTGGCTGCCGGCTTCCAGGTTGTTGAAGAAATACGCCGGAAGCGCCGTCTGCGAAAACGCCTGCCCCGGCGCCCACGTGGTGGTATCGCCGCCGCGCCCGATCTGGTCGCGACACGCGTAGCCCTTCATCCCCAAGGTGTTCTGATCCCACGTGCTCGATCCATTGCACGCGCCGACGCCGCCGCCCGGGTCGCCCATGCTCCGCACGTTGTCGAGCAGCAGGGTCGTGCCGTAATCCGCAGACGCGGTGTTGTCGAACGCCACCCCGCTGCCTCCGCGCACGAACATCACCGGGTAGAAGCTGGCGCCGCTCTTGGCCCACGTATTCCCGTACACCTCCCAGCGCCGCACGGCGCGGTTCGGCCCCTGGACAGAGTGAATCTCGAGACCCGTGCCGTGGCCGTTGTGCGTGTTGAAGCGCCACACCCACCGCGCCGCGTAGTTGCCGTCGGCGAAGTTCTGGAAGCCCGCGGTCGGAGTGGAGGTGAAGTTGTTGTCCTCCACGTACACGACGTCGGTGAAGTCACCGAGCGTCGTCGGCTGGCTCCACAGGAGGTGCTGCGTGTTGCCGTCGGTGAGGCTGAAGTTCGTGCCGTTGAAATGAATGGAAAAGTTCACGAACGTGTTGTTATCGATGAGACCAGTCGGATGCTTTGCGAGGGGACCGTCACCGGACACGTCGATGATCGACCACATGCTGCTTGGTGCATTGAACTTGTTGTGATCGATCCGGAACACCTTGCCGTTGGTCACGGGTCCATGAACGGTCAGGAACCGATCGCCCGCGGCACTCCAGTTGAACTCGAACCCGGTCAGGCGCTGGTTCGAGGCGTTGGTCATCGCCCAGCAGTTTACGCTCCCGCAGGCAATCACCGTGGCGCCGATGCCCGCACCGGCCACCGTGATGTCCTTGTTCGTCGTCGGGAACGACAACGTACCGGTCCACGATGCCGACCCGGCCGGCACGCAGACGACGGCACCCGACGCGGCGGAATTGACCGCGTTCTGCACTGCTGCCAGCGTGGCATTGGCCACCGTCACCGTGCAGGTCACGGTCGAGGACTGTGCCCGGCCGTGTGCAACCCACAGGGTGAACAAGCACGCGGCGGCCCCCGCCAGTGCCAACCCTCGACTTCTCATAGCGATCTCTCCAGTATGGGGGGCATGTCCGACTCCCGCGGTGTCACGAGCCGGCGCGACAACGGTCGCAATACCGATGCCCGCTTCGCAGTTCTCGATAAATTACTGGTGAGTAAAAAGTTAGGGCTGCAATTGTCGTTTGCACCGCAGTAATCGAATAACGTTTTTCGCTGGGAGCGCAACCGTTCGTACTTTTCCGTCAAGTATCGATACATTTTTCAAGCAGTCCCAGGGGCATCGGAATCAGCTCGCTGCAGCCAGATCTCCCGCCAGTACGGAAAGATGCCTCTTGGGCAGAACTTGCGATACTTCGCGTAGCACGCCTGGCAGGTCACCCCGTCGAGCTGGATGCACTCGTTCTTCATGTTCAGCATCCGGCCCGTCTTCTCGTCGATGATCCGGTTGACCCGCTGCAGGACTCGATAGGTCCCGCCGCAGAACGGCACCATCTCACCGTCCCACACCATCCCGCGGTTGTGGCCCTTCTGATCGATCGTCTCCAGGATTTCCTCGTACGAACGTACCTGGACGAGCTCCCCGACGTGCAGGCCTAACTGAGCCGACGGTGTCTTCGTTCCCCCCGGGACGCGCCCGGTTCGAGACGGATAGGGCGTCGCTCCGCGCCAGGCCTGAATCGTGTCGTACGTCCACCGAACCGCGGAACCGACGCCAAGACCCGCGGTCGCCACGGCTTCGGACGCGGTATAGATCGCCGACGCCAGCATCTGCGACAGGGGGACGTTTCCCGACGCCCAATCCTCGACGTACTGCCGCACGTCGTACCAGGCCAGCGGCGTCGTTGCCGCCGCGATCTGCGTCGACTGACACACGTACCGTGGCTCTTCCGCAGGCTGGTCGGGCTGACGTGTGCCGGCCCAGACGTTCTTCTCCGCCTGCGACGTCTCTGCTTCGCTCGCGATGCCCGGCTGCGCGCCCTGTTGCGTCGCGCAATCGCCTGCGACCGGCGCGGCGGCTTTCTTCAGCCAGGCGTCCTTCCAGAACATCAGGCATCCGGCCTGACAGCCGCCGTGCGCGCCGCCATCGCACCTGACACCGTCGAGATGTACGGCGCCGGCCATGCGCCTTCCCTGCAGGCCGTTCGGCGGATCGCACGTCTTGTGCGCGCGGCGGTGCACGCGAAGGCGCTGCCCGCAGAACTGCAGCATCTCCGGCATGAACGGCAGCCCGTCGAGCTGTCCGTTGCCGTCGAGCGTCGAAAGGATTTCGTCCCTGCTGCGAACTTCGACCCATTCACCCGCGGTGAACTCAGAGCTCTTCCACATGCGATCCATCTACCTCACCGCGGTCACACTGCAATCGACGCGTCCGTCGCACAGGTCGCAAGCTCGCGCAGACGGCGGATGCGATCGTCCATGCGCGCCGACGCGGGCAGCCCGACGACGTCGAAGATTCGTTTCCAGCGATAAATCCAGTCGTGGCGCAGGAGCGCTTCCGTTGCGTTCCGGTGGCTGATCGCCAGCATCCGGTCGGGGTCGGACGACAGCCGCGCCAACACGTCGATGACGTCCGATCCGTCCGGCGCAACCTCCACGACCGCGTCCGGCCAGCCGAAACGCTCCCGGAACGACGCGCACGGGGCCGACTGGCCGATCATCACCGCGCCCGCTGCCGACCCTTCGTAGTAGCGATACCCGATCTCGACCTGGCCCTGCGTCTCTCCAGGCATGTCGACCTTGCCCGGCGCGACGACGAAGAACCGGCTGCGCTTCGCGATTCTCGCCAGCAGGTCTCGATGTTCACGATGATCGAGCGGCTCGAGATCTGAACCGCGCACCGTGTCGTGAACGTAGAACCATCCGTGATCCGCGGCCGCCCCCCGGAACGCGGCATGGAGCCGATCGTTGGTCCGGCCGATTCGGTAGATGTCGATCACGCGGTCGGCCATTTGCGGATACGGGCTGAAGCGCATGGTGTCGACCGCGCCGCCAATCCAATGGCACTGACGGCCGAGCGCGGCGGACACCGGTCCGACACTGCCCGCGCATCCAAGAAACACGTGATCGAACTGGTTGAGCGCGTGCAACCAGTATTCGCTGTGGGGCAGGTCGGCGACCCATAGCTCGTCGAGCCAGCACACGCTCGTGCGGCACCGGTCCTTCCAGCCGTCGATCGCGTTGTACGCGAGCAGATCCCAGTAGTTCTGACAGACCGCGACGAACACGTCGTAGTCGCGCGTCACCGGCACGCGCTCGAGTCCGGGGTTCATGAACACGAGGCGCCTGGTCACATCGCGATACAACAGGCGCCGCTGCCAGCGCTCCCGCCGCCAGAACCCCGCGCCCGCGCGTGGTTCGAGGCAGACGAGATCGACCTCTGCGGTCTCCGCGAGCACGTCCTGGGCTTCGTAGAGTCCCAGCTGGAACGCACGCCGCCTGAACGCCCTGGTCGACGGCATGAGTACACGGGGTCCCGAACCCGGCGACGAGTGCCGGTGCGTCTTGTCGTGAGGAGCGGTCACGCCACGAGCCTCTTGTCCCTGAATCCCGACAAACACTGTCCACCTGCCGTTGCGAGTTGCCTGCCGTTGTGCGGCACGCCGTTATCGCGCGCGACGCCGCCGTGAACGCGGAGCACAAGTGCAAGACGCCGCGAGACTTACAACGCGCTCCGCGCGCTCCGGCCGTCGATGCGCTCGCTCGCGGCGCCACGCAATCGGCGCCATTAGTCACCCCACGGGGAGACTTCCGGGCTCCGCGGTACGCGTTCCGCGCGCCGCGCTATCATCCGGACGGATGCTTCGCTATGCGGCCGTCGCAGCGGTCCGGGGCGGCCTGGTCATCATCCTCCTCGCGGCAGGCGTGCTTGCGGTTCCTGCCTCGCGGTCGGCGCTCCTGGCCTCGTTCGGACGATTCCTCGCCGCCGACGATCCGATTCAACCGGCCGACATCATCGTCGTCGCCATCGATGCCGACGGTGCGGGCGTGCTCGAGGCCGCGGACCTGGTCCGCACCGGCATCTCGAGCCGCGTTGCGATCTTCACCGACCCGCCCGATCCCGACATCGACCGCGAGTTCCTCCGCCGCGGCGTGCCGTACGAAGACGAGGCCGCCCGGTCAGCCCGCCAGCTCGCGGCGCTCGGCATCGCTCATGTCGAGCGGATTCCTCGAGCGGTCGCCGGCACCGAAGACGAAGGCGCCGTGCTGCCCGCGTGGTGTGACGAGCACCGCTTCCGGACGGTGGTCGTCGTCGCGATGAGAGATCACTGCCGGCGGATTCGGCGCGTCATGCGCCGCGCCATGCAGGACCACTCCACTCGCGTGCTGGTCCACGGGGCGCGCTATTCCCCGTTCGATCCCGATCGCTGGTGGACGACCCGCGGCAGCCTTCGCACCGGCATCATCGAACTGGAGAAGCTGTTGCTCGACTTCGTCCGTCACCCACTGTCGTAGGCGATTAGTTCGCCCGCGCCGGCTCGTGCAACACCCGACGAGCCACGTCGGCGGGCGCGCCGGGCACGTTGCGTCGGCGCCACACAATCGACCCCGCGGCGCCCGACACGACGCAGATCGCCGCGAGCGCTAACACCACCGCGTCACGCTCACCGGTCGCGACCGCGCTCGTCAGCATCCCGAGGCCGATCCACAACATCTTCTGCCACTGATACGAGTCGTAGCGCTTTGCGAGCTGCCGTCGCTCGGCCCAGGTGTCCCGCGCGCCCTCGCTGAAGGGAATCGCCTTGCGGACAATCAACGGAACGACCCGAAGCATCGCCAGCGCGAACAACAGGAACGGCAGCAGCGTCCAGCCATGCGCGTCATCGCCCATGAGCCGCGCCCACAGCGGCACGAGGACACATCCGAACGCCAGCCGGCTCACCTGCGCCGACGGCGATTCATCAAGGGAAACCAACAGCCGGTCGCGATTCGGTACGTCCATCAGATGAGAGCTGCAAAGCGAGGTGAAAGATACCCGCGCACGAGCACTCGAGTCGTTCGAAGCGGCGCGTGGACGCGGAGGATCGCGATCACGATGAGCAGATACAGCGCGCTGTAGGCCGCGCCGGCGCTCAGCGCGCGCAGAAACGGGTGAACGCCGACGAGCATCGTCGACGAGGCGAACAGCGTCATCCCGGCGGCCAGCAGCGCCGCCACCAGTTGGCGCCACACGGCCGCGATGACGTCCATCGCGCCAATTTCGAGCGGCCGCCCTGCGTACGCGAGTGCGGGCACGAACAGGATGAACATCGCCGCGACATACGCGACGGCGACGCCCATCGGTCCGAACGGCAGCCCGCAGAAGAGCGCGACAAACTGCGCGGCCGTCGCGAACAGTCCCCACCGCATCCACCGGTCGCTGCGCCCGGCCGTCACGTGGAGCCACCCGAGCGTCCGCTCCACGCTGTGCGGCATGCCGCGAAACGCGAGCACGGTGAGCAGCAGGCCGGCACTCGCCCACTTCGCGCCGAGCACCACCACGACGATGTCGCGGCTCGTCACGGCGAGCAGGCCGAAGGCGGGCATCGCGTAGAACGCGACCGTCGAGAGCGCCTTGCTCCACGCACGCTTCAGCTCGCCGAGGTCGTCGCGCAGCTTGCTGAGGCTCGCGACCGCGACGCTGTGCAGCGGAAAGACGAGGACGTCGAGCAGGTTGTCGTAGATGAACAGCGCGTTCTGATACTGGCCGAGGCCCGCCGGGCCCGTGCGGTATCCGATCGCGATACGGTCGCCAGACCTGCCGCCGAAGTCGGTCATGCAGTAGCCGGTGATGTTGAGGCCGAACTTCACGCTTTCCCTGACGCCCAGCGACACGTCCGGCCGTCCGGGCAGCCACCGGCACTTCAGCCAGACGCCCGCCGAGACGAACACCGGCGTCGCGATTGGCCTGACGACGAGCGCCCAGTATTCGGCCCCGGACAGCGCGATGGCCACGGCGAGGGCGGCGCTGAGCACATTGGCCACGACCTCGATGACCGCGAGCTCGTGGAACATGAGCACGCGGCGCATCAGCGCGTAGTGCTGGACCGACAACCCGCACGCGAGGAAGGTCAGCGCCGACGCAAAGGCGATCATCGTCAGCCGCGGCTCGTGGTAGAAGCGCGCGATCAGGGGACCGCACGCGGCCGTCACCAGCGCGAAGCCGGCCGCGACCAGGATCGTCAGCCAGAACAGCGCGCTCACTTCCCCGCGCGTGATGCGCTGCCGCTGGACGATGGAGTCGCGCGTGCCGAGGTCGACGAGCGACGGCGCAAACCCCGTGAACGCCGTCACCATGCTGACCAGACCGTAGTCTTCCGGCGACAGCAGGCGCGCGAGGAACAGGACCGAGCCGATCTGCACCACGGCGTTGATGCCGCGGGCCGCGATCGACACCGCCCCCCCGCGCAGCGACTTCGCCGCGTGATCCTCGGGCGGCTTGTTGTCCTCGAAATACGTGGCGACGTGACCGGTGTTCACAATTCGGATCCGCTGGAGGCCGCCGCGCGTACCGCGGTGCGGTCAGATTTGAGCAAACGACCGTCCGCCGGGCCTGACGGCCGTAACCTCAATCGCATCAAGAGCCTGGAGAGAAATTCGCAGAAAGGCGCAGCGAGAGTGTCTGCCGCGGCGCCGACTTTGTTCGTCCGCACGCGCGACTTGCGCCTGCGGGAATCGAAACGCCAGTGCTGACGATTCGAGCACCGGGAGACTGGTCTCCCGGTGCTCGACGAGGGTAACGCTGATGCGAGCGGTACGGCCTACGGCTGCAGGTAGCCGAAGTCGACGCCGCCCGATTCGTAGTTGCGATTGATTCGCTCAACGACGTCGTTAATCTGCTGCAACGTCAGACCGGTCGGCACGGCGTCGCCACCCAGCACGCGGTTCGCGAGCGCCAGCACCTGGCCCACACTCTGTCCGGCAAGCGGTCCTCCCGGCACGACTCGCAGCGAGGCGAAGCCAAACCGCGTAATGGCCTTGTTCGAGAAGTCGACGTTCAGCTGAAGCGCCATGACGTTGCCGGCCAGCTGCGAGATCATCTTGTGGTGCCCGAACTTCCCGTTGTGCTTCGGTTTCCACAGCGAAATCGGGTCGACATAGCTCTTGGTCAACGCAGCCGGGGGTCCACCCTGCGGCAGGAACGTCTGGATCACCGGCGCGCCGGTCATCGTGATCGAATAGCGGCCAACGGTGTCCGGAATGCCGATGACGACCTCGCCCGTCGGGTACACCGCGTCGAAGTTGGACGCGAGCAGCTGCGCCGCGTTCCCCGCCTTCGGCTTGGCGCCCCACGCCGACTGCTTGTAGCTCGCGTAGTTGCCGGTCGGAACCGCGAAGAACCCGAAGTTGACGCCCGAGACGATGCCGCCGGCCGGCACGGTCACGATGCGCGAGGCGGGCGCCGAAGACATGAAACCGGTGGGCGGACTGACGTCGAGCTGGTTGTCGCCGCCGCAGACATACGGGAACGCATAGACGCCGTTGGTGTCGCTCGTCGTCGACTTGACCGGCAGACCGGTCTTGGTCAGCGTCACCGCAGCGCCGGGCAGACCCGGTTCACCCGCGTCCTGCAGGTTGTTGTGGTTGATGTCGTTCCAGACGCGCCCGTTGACCAGGCCGGTGCACTGCGCAAGTCCGGCAACCTTCTGAATGCCGCCACCCACGCCCTTGGCGGCGCCGCTGAACGCACCTGCCGCAAAGCTACCCGTGAAGTTGGCGCTGGTGACATCCACGCCGAGGTCGAACGCATTGCTGTCGAACTTGTTGTTGCCCAGGGCGGCGCCTGCCAGCAGTCCGCCGGTGACCTGAACCCTGAAGTTGAACCGCGCGGTTGTCGCATCCACGTACTGCGATCCCATTTCCACGACCTTGCCGGTCAGCAGCGTGCCGTTGGCATCGAGGTCGATGACCTCGCCGAAGCCGCCGGTGCCGCAGTTCGGGTACACCGAGACCCCGTCGGAACACGCGAAGTGCGACAGGATGACGTGGCCGCGGAAGACCAGGTCGGTGCTGGTGCCGCCGACCATCGCGCCCGTGTAACTGTCGACGCGAACCTTCGTGGTGAAGTTGCCGCACTCGATCGGCTGGGGCACCACACCACCCTCGGTCGGGACGCCACACGGCGCCACGGAGAGCGGTTCGTCAGACGCCTGGCCGACACTCACCGCCTGATACCAGAACGGCGCGTTCGGGAACGTGATCCACTGCGGAAACCCCTGGATCGTGAGATACGTACCGTCGTAGCTCGTCTTGCCCTGAACCCATTCCGGATGATCGCCGCCGCCGACGTCTCGCTTGGTCATCTCGATGAACGGAAGCGCGTACGCCCAGCTCCCCGGGGGGAGGAGTGATGGATGCGTCACGGGCGGGAAGTCGAGCAGCTGCGCGTTGCTGGCTGTGGCGAACAGCAACACGGTCAGGAGCCCGCTGCCCACGACCCGTGCGATCCATGAAAAGTCGAAAGTAACTCGCATCTTGTAGCGTCCCTCAAAAGTGAAAGTCGGCCGCGTTGCCTTGCATCGCGGTGCTGTGTGTGTTTTGTGGTTGAGCCGGCCGGGGCAGGGCAATTCCCGCACCGGACGTGTTTCCGAGCGATTTCGTGTCAATCCGTGAAGCGCACCTGTCGAAGACGCTTTGAGGACGGACTTTTGTAGGTGGGTGGTACGACTAGGCTTGTTAGGGCACGGTCACTGCGGGCGTACGTCAAGGAGGCCTGACGAGGTCTTACTCGTCAGGCCTCGAAATGTCGGATTTGTCGTGTGAAACCGCGCGTCGAACGTTCGTCGAGCTACGACAGCCGCATGGCCGCCCAGCCACGCCGCGACCGGTGGGCGTGGGTGGTAGCACCCAGCAGGCCCACTCCGGCGACCAGCATCAGCAGCAGCGCGGACGGCTCCGGCGTCGCCGTCGGCGGCGGCGGATCGCCCCGCAATTCGGCCGTGCCCGAGCTGCTCGTGAAGCCCGTCGCGAACGTGCCCATGAATCCCACTCCGGCCGCGAGCTGCAGGTCGAGCGGCTTGCTGTCCGAGTAGATGCTCGGCACGTAGCTGCCCGTCGCCGGACCGAACAGGAATTCCATCGCTCCGCCCTGGACCGCGTTGAACGCGAAGGCAATCAGGTTCGCGGTATAGACCAACGGCGCCGCCGCGCTGCCGATCGTCAGGCTGCCCGCGGACGCGACGCCGCTCTTGTCGATCGTCGCATTCAGGCGGAAATTGGTAGTGATGTTCTGACCACCCGTCCCCGTATCCAGCGTCAACGCCCACCCGTTCGCCGAGAACGCGCCGGTCGTGGCGTTATAGGTCGTCGTGATGAACCCGGACTGGATGTCGGGATACGGATCAACCGTGACGCCGAGCGGACCGGCCTGGCTTGCCGCACTCACGCCCAGAATCACGAACGCAGCCAGAATCAGCGTTCTCAATGCCCTGACCTCCCCACGCCTCTTGATCATGACGATCTCCACGTAAACTTGCGGGCCCGATAGCGGTGCGCGCACCGACGCTTCAAATCTCGCTGGAAGAACAGCAAGTCCCGCACCGGACCGGCGCGGGCTCACCGGTGTGATGTTTTGTTCGGGATTTCGGGGGATCCGTCTGAATCGGGAGCTTCCAGCGGCCGGTGAGGTCAAACTGCACGCCGACTTTTGTCTCAGCACCCCGCCGGCGGCTTCCCGCCGGAGGACTTTTGCGAGCGCCATCAATCAAACGGCCTGAAGGCGCTCGTCGCAAAAGGCGGCCGAACGCCGGCGCGTTTTGGCCACCGCCAGGATGGCCGCGGCGAGCTTCCCGCTGTCGTGACGAACGACCTCGCTGCCGGCCTCGAGCAGGTCGGCCGATATCACCCTGACGCCCTCCAGCGACCTGACGCCAGGGTCGAAATCGAGCCACTGCGCGCCCTCACGACTGTAGCGAGCCAACTGTTCGTCGGTCGGCCTGGCCGTGTTGACGAGGACGTAGTCGAACAGCTCGTGACCGGTGTGCTCCCGGAGCACGCGCAGATGGTCGGCGATCGACATGCCGTCGGTCTCGCCGGGCTGCGTCATCAGGTTGGCCACGTAAATCCGGATGCCGCCGACCGCCCCCATCGTCGAGGCGACGCCGTCTACCAGCAGGTTTGGCAGCACGCTCGTGTACAGGCTTCCCGGGCCGACGACGATGACGTCGGCGTTGATCAGCGCCCGCAGCGCGTCGGGCCAGGGTCTGACCGGTCGTGCGAGCCGCAGACGGCGGATTGCCGCGGGATGCGTCGCGATCAGGGTCTCCCCTTCCACGGTCTCGCCATTGGCCATTTCGGCCTCCAGCGTGACGTCCTCGCACGTCGACGGAAAGACACGTCCGCGCGTGCGGAGCATGCGCGCCATTTCGTCAATCGCCGCCGCAAAATTGCCGGTCATCCGCGTCAGCGCCGCCAGCATCAGGTTCCCGATGGCGTGGCCGCTCAGATCCGTGGCCTCGTCGAAGCGATGGTCGAGGAGCCGGCCGAAGGCCGTGTCCGAGGAGAGCGCCGCAAGGCAGTTGCGCACGTCGCCGGGAGGCAGCACGCCGAGGTCGCGGCGTAACCGTCCCGAGCTGCCGCCGTCATCCGTCACGGTGACGATGGCACTCAGACGATCGGACCAATGGCCAGCGTTGACGCCCGCGCGGACCACCGCATCCGCGAGCCCGCGTAGAACGACTGGAAGGCCGGTGCCGCCACCAAACGCGACGATGCGCGGAATGGCGGGGGCAAGTCCGGCTGACGCGCGCAGGTGGCGTGGCGAAGGGAGCGTCGCCACCACCGGAGGCGCGCTGCCGTTCATGCCCCCACCAACTGAATGTGTCATCAGGAATCCGACATGTGGCAAGCACGGTGCCACGCGAAACGCCCGCTGGCGCGCGGTGCCGGTTTCAAACGCCTCCCGGGTGCGTGTCCCCCGAAGACATTAATCCGCCCAGGGGGCGACTCTTTGCGCGGCGACGACCCTGGACCCTCAATATTCCTAGCGAAACCGCACGATTTGCACGTGCGGCGCCCGCATGGAATGGCGGCGTCCTTGCTCCACCGATCGGCACCAAAGACCATCGAGTGGCTGCCAAACCGTACGTCACCAATCCCGATGCGTCCGCCGGAGAGACTTCGGCGGGCGCCGAGATGACGCAGTTGATCCGCGAGCTGTACCCCATTTGCCGGAGCATCACCGGCGAAGGCGTACGGCAGACGCTGCGCCTGCTCGCGCGCGAGATCCCGCTGCACGTCCGCGAGATCCCGAGCGGTACCCGTGTGCTCGACTGGGACGTGCCGCGCGAGTGGAACATCCGCGACGCCTGGATCAAGACCGTCCGCGGCGATCGGGTCGTCGATTTCCGCGCGCACACCCTGCACGTCATGAGCTACAGCGTGCCGGTGCGCGGCCGCGTGTCGCTGCAGCAGCTGCGGCGCCACCTCCACTCGCTGCCGGACCACCCGGACTGGATTCCGTACCGCACGTCGTACTACGAGGAAGACTGGGCCTTCTGCGTGACGCATCGCCAGTACGAGGCGATGACCGAGCCCGAATACGACGTCTGCATCGACTCCGACCTGCACGACGGCTCGATGACCTACGCCGAGTGCTTCCTGCCGGGCCGAAGCGATACCGAGGTGCTCGTCTCCGCGCACGTCTGCCACCCGTCGCTGGCCAACGACAACCTGTCGGGCATCGCGGTCGCCGCGCAGCTGGCGCGATACGTGGCGATGAAGCACCGGCGCTACTCGTACCGGTTCATCTTCGCGCCCGGAACCATCGGCGCCATCGCGTGGCTTGCGCAGCACGAATCGTGGGTCGGGCGCATCGGGCACGGCATCGTGCTCGCGGGCGTCGGCGATCCCGGGCCGATCACGTACAAGGCTTCACGGCGCGGCAACACGGAAATCGATCGCGCGATGGCGCACGTGCTGCGCCATCGCGGGGGCGAGCACAAGATCGAAGCGTTCTCGCCGTACGGTCACGACGAGCGGCAGTACTGCTCGCCAGGTTTCGATCTCGCGGTCGGGTGCCTCATGCGATCGCCGTGGGGCAGCTATCCGGAATACCACACATCGGCCGACTCACCCGATTTCGTGACCCGCGAAAGCCTCGAGGATTCGCTCGAGACGTGCATCGCGGCGATCGAGGTGCTCGAGGGGAACGCGGCGTATGTCAACCAGCGGCCCAAAGGGGAGCCGCAGCTTGGCCGGTACGGTCTCTACGGCCGCACGGGCGGAAGCGCAGACGTCAACATGGCAATGCTCTGGGTGCTGAACTTGAGCGACGGCCGGCACACGCTTCTCGACATCGCGGAGCGCGCGCAGCTGTCGTTTTCGACGGTCCGCCGAGCGGCCGACGCCCTGCAGGACGCGGACCTGCTGGCGGAGGCGCCCGGCCTGACGACACGGGATGTCGCCCGACACGGCGACGCTGAGGGGGTGAGGTGAGGCGATGCGAGTACTGGTAACGGGACACAACGGGTTCATCGGGTCGGTTATGGTCGACGTGCTGGCGCGGGCCGGCCACGAGGTCGTGGGACTCGACACGTATCTGTTCGAGGCCTGCACGTTCGGTCCGGAGCGCCGGCAGGTGCCGTCGATGCGCGGAGACGTGCGCGACATCGAGATCGGCGACCTGGTCGGCTTCGACGCCGTCATTCACCTCGCCGCGCTCTCCAACGATCCGCTGGGCAACCTGAACCCGCAGGTCACCTACGACATCAACCACCTGGCCTCGGTCCGGCTCGCCTGGCTGTCGCGCGAAGCGGGCGTGAAGCGGTTCCTCTTCGCGTCCTCGTGCAGCCTCTACGGCGTCGCGGGTGACGACGGGCTTCTCACCGAGGAGGCGGATTTCAACCCGGTCACGCCGTACGGTGAATCGAAGGTGCTGGTCGAGCGCGACGTGTCGCGCCTGGCCACGCACTCGTTCAGCCCGGTGTTCCTGCGCAATGCGACCGCCTACGGCATGTCGCCGCGCCTTCGCGCCGACATCGTCGTCAACAGCCTCGTGGGCTACGCGGTGACGACGGGCGAGATTTTCATCCAGAGCGACGGCACGCCGTGGCGGCCGCTCGTGCACGTGGAAGACATCTCGGACGCGTTCCTCGCGGCGCTCGAGGCGCCGCGCGACCTCGTGCACAACCGCGCGTTCAACGTCGGCCGCACGCAGGAGAACTACCAGATTCGGCAGATCGCGGACATGGTGAAGGAGATCGTCCCCGGCAGCCGCGTCACCTATGCCGAGGACGGCGGCCCCGACCCGCGGTGCTACCGCGTGAACTGTGACGAGATCGCGTGGACGCTCCCGGCGTTCCGTCCGCGGTGGACCGTGCGCGAGGGCGTCAAGCAGCTCTACGAGGCATACAAGAACCACACTCTGACCTTCGACGCATTTGCCGGCGAGAATTCTCAGTACCTGCGCATCAAGCACCTGCAGCGGCTGACGAAGGCCGGCCAGATCGACAACCACCTGCGCTGGACGGCGCCTCGCGTCTCGGGCCCCGCGTTGCGGCCCACGTCGTCCGTCGCCGTCTATCCGTCACTGGGTCACGCATGAAAGTCGTTCTCTTCTGCGGCGGGCTCGGGATGCGCATCCGCGACAACGAGAACATCCCGAAACCGATGATCACGATCGGCTACCGGCCCATCATGTGGCACCTGATGAAGTACTACGCCCATTTCGGGATCAAGGACTTCATCCTCTGCCTAGGCTATCGTGCCGATTACATCAAGAACTATTTCCTGACCTACAACGAGTGTCTGTCCAACGATTTCACGTTGTCGGACGGCGGACGGACGCTCGAACTCCTCAAGAGCGACATCGGCGACTGGCGGATCACGTTCGTCGACACCGGCCTCAACGCGAACATCGGGCAGCGCCTGAAGGCCGTCGAGCGGCATCTGGAAGGCGAAGAGTACTTCCTCGCCAACTACGCCGACGGGCTGAGCGACCTCAACCTGAACGAGCAGCTCGATCACTTCTTCTCGCACAAGCGGACCGCGTCGTTCGTCAGCGTGAAGCCGAACCTGTCGTTTCACTTCGTCAACGCCGACGAGCAGGGGCGGGTCAAGACCATCGAGAACTTCGGCCGGACGCACCTGCGCATCAATGGAGGGTTCTTCGTCTTCCACCGCGACATCTTCCGCTACATGGGGCCGGGTGAAGAGCTCGTCCACGAGCCCTTCCAGCGACTGGTGGACGACGATCAGCTCCTGGCGTACGAGTACGACGGCTTCTGGCAGGCCATGGACACGTTCAAGGACCGCCAGGGGCTGGAAGAGCTCTATGCGGCCGGGAACGCGCCGTGGGCGCTCTGGAAGGATGGCGACGCAGTCGGCGCGACAGAGCAAATCGACCTGTCGGCCGGCGCCGCGCCGCAGCGCGCAAAGCGCGCGATGCTGCAGCGATAGAATCGGGTCGGACTGACCTGATGTCGACCGCCGGCCGTCGTTCGTTGCGGGGACTCGTGGCCGTCGTCACGGGTGCCAGCAGCGGGATCGGCAACGCCATCGCGCGTGGGCTCGCGGCGGAAGGCGCGCGGCTCGCCCTGATCTCGCGCGATGAACGCCGCCTGCGCGAAGCCGCAGCGGGTTGGCCGGACGACGCCCCGCCCGCGCTGGTGCCTGCCGACCTGCGGGAGGAAGCCGACGTCGCCGCGGTCGCGCGCACGATCATCGAGACGTTCGGCGCCGTGGACGTCCTGGTTCACGCCGCCGGAACGATCGCGCTGGGGCCGTTCGGCACGCTGCCGTTGTCCTCGCTCGACGAGCAGTACCGCCTCAACGTGCGCGCACCCTTTCAGCTCACCCAGGCGTTGCTTCCGCAGCTCGTCAGCGCGAGGGGCCAGGTGGTGTTCGTCAATTCGAGCGCCGGGCTCGTCTCCCGTGCAGGCGTGAGCCAGTACGGCGCGACCAAGCATGCGGCAAAGGCGCTCGCCGACAGCCTGCGCGAGGAGGTCCACGGCGACGGCGTCCGCGTCATCAGCGTGTTTCCGGGTCGGACGGCGACGCCGATGCAGGCGCAGGTTCGTGAAATGGAGGGGCGCGCCTACGACCCGGAGGCGTGCCTTCGAGCCGAAGATGTCGCCTCGGTGGTGCTGCACGCGCTGACGATGCCGGAGTCCGCCGAGGTGAAGGACATCAGCATCCGCCCGATGAAGGAGTAAGCTGGCCCGAATGGTGTTCACGGAGACAGGATTGCCTGGCGCGTACGTGGTGGACATCGAGCCGCGCGTCGACGAGCGCGGACTGTTCGCGCGGGCGTGGTGTCAGGAGGAGTTCGGGGCCCACGGCCTCGACACGCGCCTCGTCCAGTGCAGCATTTCCCGCAGCGCGCGCCGTCACACGCTGCGCGGGCTGCACTACCAGGCCGCCCCGCACGCCGAGGTGAAGCTCGTGCGGTGCACCATGGGGGCAATCTACGACGTAATCGTCGATCTGCGCGCCGGCTCCCCGACCCGTGGCAAGTATTTCGGCGCCGAGCTCTCGGCCGCCAACCATCGCGCCCTGTACGTGCCCGAGGGCTTCGCCCACGGCTTCCTGACGCTGGTGGACGAGTCCGAGGTCTTCTATCAGATGTCCGAGTTCTATCAGCCCGAGGCCGCCCGCGGCGTCCGGTGGGACGACCCGGCGTTCCGCATCGTGTGGCCGGCGTGCCCCGCCGTCATCTCGGATCGTGACGCCACCTATCAGGACTTCAACGGCAGCAAGGGAGTGTCCTGAGTGCTCGGATTGGGGCTTGGCAGCGGCACAGAGCCGCTTCGCGAAATTCTCTGTCTCGGCGCGCACTCGGACGACATCGAAATCGGATGCGGCGGCACCGTGCTCGAGCTCGTGGCGGCCAACCCCGGCCTGCGCGTGACGTGGGTCGTCTTCGCCGGCAATGCGAAGCGGGAAGCGGAGGCTCGCCGCGCCAGCCGTCAGTTCCTGCGCGGCGCGGGCGCGACACAGGTGATCACCCGTCAGCAGCGCGACGGCTTCTTCCCCTCGCAGACGACCGAGATCAAGGAGTTCTTCGAGCAGCTGAAGACGACATGCTCCCCGGACCTGATCTTCACGCACTACCGCGACGATCGGCACCAGGACCATCGGACGATTGCAGACCTGACGTGGAACACGTTCCGGAACCACCTCGTGCTTGAATACGAGATTCCGAAATACGACGGCGACCTCGCGACGCCGAATGTCTTCGTGCCCGTCGGCCGCCGGCACGCGCAGCGCAAGGTCACGGTGCTGCTGTCGGCTTTCAAGAGCCAGGTCGGACAGCACTGGTTCACGCCGGAGTTGTTCTTTGGACTGATGACGCTGCGCGGCATCGAGTGCTGCGCGGAATCAGGGTACGCGGAAGCCTTTCACAGCCGGAAGGCAATCCTGTCGGCAGGGCGGCCTCGCAAGCAGCGGGGCCGGTAACGGACGCGGGCCCTCCCGTGAGAGCCCGCGCCGGCGTTGCTAGAACACCTCGACTTCGGGAATCGGCACCACGAACTGGCCGCCCCACTCGCGGATGTAGGCCAGCTGCGCGGCGATTTCGTCCTTCAGGTTCCACGGCAGGATCAGCACGTAGTCGGGGCGCGTCTCGCGGATCCGCTCGGGCGCGAAGATCGGGATGTGCGTGCCGGGCAGATAGCGTCCGTGCTTGTAGGGGTTGCGATCGACGGTGTAGTCGATGAAGTCGGTCCGGATGCCGCAGTAGTTCAGCAGCGTGTTCCCCTTGCCGGGCGCGCCGTAACCGGCAACGGTGCGCCCCCGGCGCTTGGCCTCGATCAGGAACGCCAGCAGCTTCCGCTTCGTCTCCTGCACCTGCGCCGAAAAGCGCGCATAGGTCTCGACCCGATTGAGGCCGAATTCCTCCTCGCGGCGGATGAGCGCCCTGGCGCGTTCGCTGGCCGGCTCGGTGCTGTCGATGTGGCATGCGTAGATGCGCAGCGATCCGCCGTGCGTCGTGAGCTCTTCGACGTCGTACACCCGCAGGCCGTGCGCGTTGAAGATCCGCTGGACCGTCGTCAGCGACAGATACGAGAAGTGCTCGTGGTAGATGGTGTCGAACTGGTTCTGCTCCATCAGCCGGACCAGGTGCGGGAACTCCATCGTGATCGTGCCCGTCGGCTTGAGCAGCACCTTCATGCCGCCGACGAAATCGTTGATGTCGGGCACGTGCGCGAGCACGTTGTTGCCGACGATCAGGTCCGCGGGGCCGGGGTTGCGCGCGAGATCGGTCGCGGTGTCGACACCGAAAAATCGCACGACCGTCGGCACGCCCTTGGCGACAGCCACCTTCGCGACGTTGGCCGCCGGCTCGACGCCCAGCACCGGAATGGCCTTCCGGACGAAGTGCTGCAGCAGGTAGCCGTCGTTGCTGGCGATCTCGAAGACCCGGCTCCCGGCGCCGAGCGCCAGCCGCGTCGAAACCTGTTCGACATATCGGCGGGCGTGCTCGACCCAGCTGTCCGAGTACGACGAGAAATAGGCGTATTCCGTGAAGATGTTGTCGGGCGTTACATATTCGTCAAGCTGCACGAGGAAACACCGCTCGCACAGGAAGGCGTGCAGCGGATAGAACGGCTCCATGTGATTGAGGGCATGTGCGGGAACGAAGCTCTCGCACAGCGGAGACATGCCCAGGTCAACGAACGTCCGGGTCAGTGGCGCCGCACAGAACCTGCACGTCCGGGCTTTGGCGGACGCGGAGGCGCCGCTGGTGACTTCCGTCGCTTCACCGATTCCCTGTGTCAACGAGCTCATAGGCGTGGAAATTCCTCGAAGAAAATTGGTGTAACGCCCGTGTGGAGCAAGGATACGGCCACAGGGCGCACGGTCCGGACCATCGCCGGAATTGCGACTTCTGGCGTTCCTGCTCGCATGCTGCCGATTGACGGCGCGTGAAAGTCGCGCGCCGGGCAGACTAAATTGCCCGGCGGACGCACGGCGGCGGTGATTAATGACAGAAATTTAAGTTGACTTTAGTTGGCCCCTCCCTCACGATCCCTTCCTTCCACGGCAATTCTGTTCGCCCGGAATTGTTGTCTGAGCGTCCTGCGATGTTCAGGCCGGACGCCGTTGTGCGGCGAAAAATCACGACGAGAAAGCGGACCGATCATGCTGATCCCCCTCTGCCTGACGGGCAGCAGCTTCGCCTTGCGCGAGATTGATGACGAGGCGACTCGCATCGCCCCGTTCGATATCAGGGTCCTGATCACCGGCGAGAGCGGGGTCGGCAAGCAGTCGATCGCGCGCCTCATTCACCAGCGCAGCCCGCGAGCCGACCGTCCGTTCGTGACGGTCGATTGCGGAATCGTTGCCGACCTGGCGTTCGCGTCCGAATGGCTGGCGCCGCTGTCGGCGGCCGGCGGCACGCTGTTCCTCCGCGGCGCCGAGGACATGAGCCCGGGGCAGCAGGCGGTGCTCCACAGGTACCTCGACACTGTCTACGCTGACGATGCGTCGCCCCGCCCGCGTCTGCGCGTGCTCGCCAGCTCGCGGACGAACCTCTTCGAGGCCGTCGAGGCGGGAACGTTCCGGCGCGACCTGTTCTACCGGTTGAACACGGTGCACATGTGCGTTCCGCCACTGCGAGAGCGCACCGAGGACATCCCCGTCCTCTTCGATCACTTCGTGCGCCAGGCCTCATACATGCGGCAGTGCGCGCATCCCCACGTTGCGCCCGAGACGCGGCAGGCGCTGCTCGAGTACTCGTGGCCCGACAACGTGCGTGAACTGCGGCAGGTGGCCGAACGGCTGGTGATGAAGGGCGGCGATCCACGCGTCGAAGAACCCACGCCGGACAGGGTGGTGCAGTTCGAGACCATGAGGTCGAAACGGCCCGTCCACGCGTTTCCGGCGGACGTCACCGTGATCGATACGCCGCGGCCGCGCCTTGGAGCGCGGCCGCGGACGACCTCCTGACGAACGGATTCAGATCCTCACTTCGAATCGAGCGTCGCGTCGCTCGCCGTGCCCCCACCGGGCAGCCGGAACCGGCTGAGGACGGCGCCTGACGCCGGATCGACCCCGACCACGCCCGATTCGTCGGCTGCCGTGATGTACGAGAGCAGCCGTGCGTCCGACCGGGCGCTTCGCGCCGTCGACACGTCCGCGAGCGGCACCATGCGAACGTTCGCGGCCGAGTCGACGATGCCGATGCGATCGCGAGATCCCTGAATCACGACGAGAACGTGCCCGCCGGATGATGCGCGGAGCGCGCCCGGCGCATTGCCCGCGCCGAGATCGACCGCCCCCATCGACACGTGGCGTTCGAGGTCGATGAAGAGGATCGCGTTCTTCGCAGGGACCGAGATCAGCGCCGTGCGAGCGTCGGCCTCCAGCGCCAGGTCACCCACCTCCTCGCCGATTGGCATGACCCACACCCAGCGGCCCGTCGTGGCTTCAATCGCGGCGAGCGCGTTCTGCGAAACGTCGTTGCCACGGCTCAGCGCGTACACGAGCTGCCCCGTTACGTCGGGCATGGCCGCGAGAATCGACGTGCCCTGCTGCCCGGCCGCGAACCGCCCGACCACCTGGCTGGTTGCCGTGTCGATCACGTCGACGACATTGCTGCCGCTCTCGGAGACGAACAGCCGGCTGCCGTCGGCCGTCTGCGTCAGCCGATGCGGCTTCCGTCCCGACGGCGCGGGCAACGAGACAGCCCCGATGCGAGTCATCGTGGCCTTGTCGATCACCGAGATCGAGTCGCTCTCCTCGTCCGCGACGTACACCCTGCCGCTGCCCACCGGCGCCGCGATGGCCACCGGCCTCGCGCCGACGGCAATCGTGGCGAGCACGTCGCCGGTCGTTGCGTCGAAGGCGGACACCATGTGCGTCGACGAGCTCGTCACCCACAAGGTCGCATCGGCCGCCGATTCCTGTGCTCCGGGCGCGGAACGCCAGCCGTCGCTCGACGCCGCCGCCGACATTCGCTCTGTGGCCGCGAATGTCGCGACCGCCGATGCCGGCATCGCCGCCGCCACGATGGTCGGGCTGCCGGCGGAGGCCACCGTGCTGGTCGTGATCGCGAACGACGGTGACGGCGCGCTGCGCGTCCGCCCGCTCGTCGCCTCCGCGGTCACGGTCGCGATGTAGGTCCCGTTCGGCAGCGTGGCGAGCGTCGTCGAGATATTCGCGTTGTACTGGCCGTTGACCACCGACGGCTTGCCGAGATCCGCGTTCGCCATCGGCGTCGCGGTATTCACGTCGGCGTTCGCCGCGAAGACCTCCAGCACGTACCGGCTGACCATCGTGTCGTCGGTCGACGGCGTGAACGTCGCGGTTCCCGCGGCGGCGCTGTCGACGCTGACCGTCACGGGCGTCGACGTCGTCGATGCCCCGAGGTTGTCGGTCGCGGTCACCATGAACGCATACGCGCCGGCCGCGCTCGCGCTCCAGTCGACGGTGAATGGCGCCGCCGTGCGGGAGCCGATCAGCGTCGAGCCGCAGTAGAAATCGACCCGCGTCACGGTTCCGTCACCGTCGGTCACCGTTGCCGACACCGTAATCGTCGCCGGCGCCTTCATCACGGCGCCGTCCGCCGGCGAGAGCATCGTGATCGACGGCGGCCTGTTCGCGGCCGCAATGGTGACGCCGACGGCCGCGGAGCTGCCGGCGTTGCCGGCCGCATCGCGCGCCTGCACCTGCAGTGCATGCGGGCCGGCCGCAAACGCCGCCGTGTTCCAGCTGATGCTGTACGGGGCCGCGGTATCGGAACCGATCGAGGTGCCGTCAACGAGGAACGTGACGGAGGCAACGCCGACGTTGTCGGACGCACTGGCCGTGATCGTCACCGTCCCGCTCACCTGGGCGCCGGCGGCAGGAGACGAGATGGCCGCCGTCGGCGGGATCGTGTCGCTGTTGTTCGGCGGCAGCGGCGCGACATCGAGCGGCGAGCCGATGGGCGTCGTCATGTCCGATTGAATCTGCGCGGCGGTCAGCGCGGTGTTGTAGATGCGCACCTCATCGATCGTGCCCGCGAAGAACTGGCCTGCGCCGCTGTCGCCGCCAATCTGCAGCGCGCCATTCGAGGTCGCGATGGGCGCCGTCCTCGGCAGGCTCGACGCGAGCGTGCCGTTCACGTACATCCTGAGCGTCGCCCCGTCGTAGGTCGCCGCCACGTGCGTCCACCCGTTGACGGCGAGCGCCGATGCGCCGTAGACGTTGTCCGGCGCGAACGTGCCGCCCGCCGCCGGCCGCGACGAGCTCGTGGACGTGGCCTCGAGGTAGTAGTCGTCACTCCCCTTGTAGATCACGTCGCGCCAGGCGTCGCTCACGGTCGACGGCTTGACCCACGCCTCGAGCGTCATCGCAGTGGTCAACCGCAGTGAGGTCGCGCTGGGAACCGTCACGAGCGCGTTCGATCCGTTGAACACCAGCGCGCCGCCCATCCGGCCCGACGTCGTCCAGGTCGCGTTGCTGGTCTTCCCGTTGTTGCCGCCGCCCGACGCGTCCTTCACCGAGGCGCCGCTGCCCTCGTCGAACGAGTACGCGGCCACGAGGCCCTTGCCGGGCGCAGGAGCTGGTGAGGGCGACACGACGCTCGCGATGGCGGTCGCGTCGCTCGCCGAGCTGTTCCCCGTATTGGACTCGCCACCGCCGCTGACGGTCGCGGTATTGGTCACCGATGACGGCGCCGAGGTCGAGACACTCACCGTCACCGTGACAGCGGGATAGCTTCCGCCTGCGGCGAGCGCATCGCCGCGCGTGCACGTCAGGTTGGACACGGTGCAGCTCCATCCCGAGCCGCTGATGCCCGCTGCCGTCAGTCCGGCCGGCAGGTAGTCGCGCAGCGTCACCGTACCACTCGTGGCGCCGGCGCCGCTGTTCTTGACCGCGAGCGTGTACGAGCCGTTCTGCCCCTGCGTGAAGCTTCCGACGTGCGTCTTCGTGAGCGTCAGGTCGGCCGGCGTGGGCGACGGCGGCGGTGGTGTTGTGCCGCCCGCGCCGATCGGCGTGTTCATGTCGCTGCGAATCTGCGCTTCGCTGATCGCGCTGTTGTAGATGCGCACTTCGTCGATCGTGCCCGCGAAGTACTGCCCGGCGCCGCTGTCGCCACCAATCTGCAGCGCACCGTTCGAGACCGCGATCTGCGCCGCCCGCGAGATGCTCGACGCGAGCGTGCCGTTCACATACAGCCTCAGCGTGGTCCCGTCGTAGGTCGCCGCGAGGTGCGTCCAGGTATTGACCGCGAGCGCTGACGACGCGTAGACATTGTCCGGCGCGAACGTTCCGCCCGCCGCCGGCCGCGAGGAGCTCGTCGACGTCGCCTCGAGATAATAGTCGTCACTGCCCTTGTAAATCACATCACGCCACTGCGCGTTGATCGCGGTGGGCCTGACCCATGCTTCGAGCGTCATCGCCGTGCTCAGGCGCAGCGAGGTCGTGCTGGGAACCGTGACGAGCGCGCTCGAGCCGTTGAACACCAGCGCGCCGCCAAGCCGTCCCGATGTCGTCCAGGTCGTGTTGCTGGTCGTCCCGTTGTTGCCGCTGCCCGACGCGTCCTTGACCGAGGTGCCGCTGCCCTCGTCGAACGAGTACGCGGCCACGAGACCCGACTGTGCCCACGCGTGCGGCGCAGTCAGATGTACGACGCCGATCACTATGAAGCCAATCAGAAGAATGCGTGACGCCACGGCGGCGGCACACCAGCGAAAGGAGACTCGGGCATCGTCGTGCAGACGGCACTTCAGATGCGGAATCACGATCGACTTCCTTTTCCGGGGGGAAAGGCGCAGACACGACGCGTCTGCTCGAGGACAACATCGGCAAGCAGGGTGCCACGGACGCGAGCGGGCGTCAGATGGACGCGGGAACCGCCGTCAAGTCACTGTGAATTTACACAGCGGCACGTGCCGGCGTTGGTCTCGAAACAGAGGTGCGAGGGAGCAGCCGCGCACGTCCAATAACGAAATCGCGTGCCGCTGCACAGAAGTGTCCTGGCGCGAGGGCGCGTCAGGACGATCAGTTCAGGGAATCGACAAACCTGCGCCAGACATCGCCACTCTGTTCGTCGCTGACATCGACTTCAGCGCCGCACCACCATCGAGGCGTGCCCCCCGCAGCGACGCGAGCCCAGATGGGATGAATGGCGACCACACCAATGGTTGGAATCGCGATGGCCTCGATGGTGAGCAGAGCTTCGTCCGGCGTCCCCGTCAACTCGAGGCGGAGGCCGCCGTAGCTGACGTCGACGACCCTGGCCGCGTCGCCGCTGACGTCAACGGTCATGCCCGCGTTCTTTCGGGGCCACCTGCGCGCGACGGTGGCTGAGGGCTGTGCAGGCGTGTCCCGGAGCAGCCGCTCGACCACCGCGACCAGCGCCTCATCGTCCACGGGTCGCGTCAGGTAGACCGCGCCGGCGCCGAGCGCTTCCTTCTCGAGAACGGGGTCGTACGAGTCGTCGATGACGACCGCGGGCAGGTCGGGCGACGCCCGAAGCACGAGCTGAATGCCGTTGTACGCGCCGAGCTTGACCGCCGTGACGAGAAGGTCGGGCGGGGCCAGCGCGAACCGCTGCTTCGCGTCCTGGAAGGTGGAGACACTCGTGGCGAAGTGACCCGTCCCCGTCAGTACGCGTTCGACGGCCTCCCGGGATGGCAGCTCGGGATCGACGATGAGCAGGCGAAAAGGCATCCGAGACGGTCTTCGTTCGAGGGCTGGTCCCTCGAACCTTCCATTAGGAACAAAGTAATAGTCGGAAAATTCCGCCAAAAACGCGGACTTCCAAAATATTGAGCAAGCGGAATGCCGGTTTTAGCATTCGGCGCACAGAGGAAAACGGCGCGTGCGAAGGAAAGTCCTGCTCAGGCCGCGACAATACTCATGTTTTTCATGGTGAAACTGTGTGAAAACCCGCGCGGAGGCGACTTCCGGGCGCGTCGGGAAACACGCCGTGGCGCACGCAGACGTCCACGGGACGAAACCCGTGTACGTCTGACGTAATCGTTCGTGATTGCCGCGACAGCCCCGCGGCGCGTGGGGTGTTAGGCCGTTCGGCCGGCCGAGCCGGCTGCGGCGATTGGCGGTCGGCTCTCGCGGGCGATGCCGGCCTGCTCCGCGCGCACAAACGGCGGCTTCATCATCCGGAAGCTCTGGAAGACCTCGTGGCACTGGAACTTCCTGAGGAAGTTCAGGAACCGGCGATAGTCCTGCGCCGGCATGTTGAACGCCTGCACGAGCTGCTTGTAGCTGCCGCGCGTGTGCTCGAGGCCCAGGCGGATGACGAGACGAAGGTCGCGGCGCGTCAGGTCGCGCGCCATGAACGGCTCGCACACCTCGGACCAGAAGCAGGCGCCGTTGAGCAGGCGATCGAACAGCACCTCGTGGATCGGGGGCTCGACCGGCTGCACGGCCACGGCCGCCGGCCGCGCGCGGTGCCGCGGCTGCGCGATCATCCCGAGCTCCGCGTCTGCGCGCGACTTCAGCACGAGCCGCTCGGTGACGTTGCGCAGCTCGCGAACGTTCCCCGGCCAGTCGTAATCGGACAGCGACGCGATGGCGTCCTCGCCCAGCTGCGGAAGCGGCCGGGCATGTCTCTCCGCAAATATCTTGAGGAAGTAGTCGAGCAGCAGCGCCACGTCGTCGCGGCGCTCGCGCAGCGGCGGCACCTCGATGTGAACGACGTTGAGCCGGTAGAAGAGGTCCTCGCGGAACGTCTTGTCCGCAACCTGATCCAGCAGGTTGCGATGCGTCGCGGTGATGACGCGAACGTTGACCGT
>Ga0070696_100000069_pt1 | contig 49879 bp, 43 predicted proteins | sample KBSK1253metaG_FD_65474 | JGI IMG/M metagenome (GOLD analysis project Ga0070696, IMG submission 65474) | Corn, switchgrass and miscanthus rhizosphere microbial communities from Kellogg Biological Station, Michigan, USA - KBS K1-25-3 metaG | ecosystem: Host-associated > Plants > Roots >... | reverse complement strand
TACAGCGTGCCGAAGACCTTGAGGAACGTCTTGGTCGCCTGCCGCGACCAGTAGGCGGAGGCCGCCGCCCAGGCCGCCGAGCCCAGGTGCAGCAGGTCGTCGTAGATGTCGAGGGCGAAGATGCCGAACACCCGGCCGGAGGCATCGGTGAGGCCCGGGATATAATTGAGGGCGGCGGCAAACGTCAGCGCCAGCGCGTACCCCCAGGCAATCAGGCGAAGCAGATCCATAACGGCCCCCTCATCCGGCGAAGTATTCATGCCACATGGCGTTGCGCAGAAGCAGCTGCGGATCGTAGTGCCGCTTGCGCTCCACGAAGCGCGCGGCGTTGGGGTAGGCCTTGGCGACCTGGTCGCGGCGGGCATGCAGGCGATAGGGCAGGTAGAAGCTGCCGCCGATGGCGACGACGCGCTCGATGAGCGCCTCCGTCATGCGCCGCATGGCCACCTCGGCTTGCGGTTGCATCTCCTGGGAGAACGACATGACGGCGGCGATACGCCGGGTCGGCGCGAACGCCAGCACGCTCTCGCCGTCGGCGGCGACGTAGCGCAGCGTCACGTTCAGGAACTCGATGCGCGAGGGCGGGATGATCTCCTGGCACGCGGCGATGAAGTCGTTGAAGCGGTCAGGCGGCACGAAATACTCGTGCAGGATGTCGGTGCGGCGCTTGTCGCGCCCCGCCAGGTTCGACACCGGCTCGTTCATCAGCGTGTTGCGCGTCGCAACGCCCGGTTTGAGCTTTGTCTCCGCGAGCCAGCGCGCCCCCTTGGCGGTCTCCGAGCCGATCTGGGCGCGGTAGATCTCGCGCGACACCGCGGCGACCAGCCCGCCGCTGCCGGCGGGTGGAAGCCTGCCGTTTGACGGGGCAGAACGGTAGGTGACGAGCAGGGCCTCGTCGAGGAAGCCGTGGCGGGCAACCGAGAGCCGCCCGTAGGCCATGAGCACCAGGGCATCCTCATCGATGGCGCCGGTGAAGGCGCGGGCGAACTCCTTGCCCGGCAGCGCGGCCTGGGTGGGCCGCAGCAGGCGGTTCTCCACCATCTCCGCCTCCACCTCCAGGACGATGCCGACAAGGCCGTAGCCGCCCATGGCGAGCTGGAACAGCTCCTGGTTCTCCGTCCGCGAGCAGGTGACGACGGTCCCGTCGGCCAGCATCAGGCGCAGCGAGCGTACCGTGGAGCCGAAGGGGCCGTACGGCACAGGCCAGCCGTGGGCGTTGACGCAGAACGTGGCGGCGACGCCGAAATCGTGGTTCGACTGCATGACGGCGGGCGAGAAGCCGATGCGGTCGAGCGCAGCGATCACGTGGTGCCAGCGCGTGCCGGCGTCGACGCGGAACGTCTTGGCCGCGGTATCGGACTCGCAGCGCGCGCTGTTGACGGTGACGGCGAGGCCGTCCCGCGGCAGGCTCTGGCCGCCCATGGAGTGCCGCGCCGCGCCCATGCACACCGGCCGGCGCTCGGCGGCCGCCGCCTTCAGCTCGTCGCGCAGCCTGGCGATCAACTCGGCCTGCGGATTGGGCTGGGCGATCCAGTGGCGGAGCACGGGGGTGGGATTGAGGCCGCTCGCGTCGTTCAGGATCGTCGGCTCGGCCGCGGCTGCTATGGCCGGAAGAGCGGCGTCGAGCGCAACAACCCCGCCAGCCTTCATCAGGCTCCGCCTTGAAACGGTCGTCATGCGCGCTTCCCCCAAGTCCCGCCGCTTTCTCTCGCAACGGGCGCGCTCGAAATGCTTCTTGTGCCTCTTGGCTACCGGAGCATGTTGCGAAGCACCGCCGTCAAGTGGCTGTTGAAGGCATCAGGCTCCTCTAGCTGTGGAATATGACCCACTTCGGGCATCACCAGCAGGGTGGACCCTTGCAGCAGCGCATGCAGGTCGCGGCCCTGATCGAGCGGCGTCAGCGAATCCCTGTCTCCTCAAACCAAGGCCCGTGATCAACGCTGCATTTTCAGGCTTGGTGGGCCGATGCCTTGATGAAGTCGATAAATGCCCGCAGCGGCGCCGGCACAAGGCGGCGTCCTGGATAGTAGAGGAACGGCCCCGAGAAGCGTTGCCACCACGGTTCAAGAACGGGCTCGAGCGCCCCACGGTCGAGATGCGGGCGCAGCCAGTCCTCGAACAGGTACACGATGCCCGTACCGGCGATCGCTGCATCGACTGCGAGATCGGTTGCACCGCCCACCCGTACGATCAGCGGTCCCGTCGGCTCGACCCGCACCACCTCGCCGTCGCACTCGAAGTCCCAAGGCAGGACCGTCCCTCTGGAGAAGCGGCCGCGCAGACAGGCGTGGGCGAGCAGGTCGCGCGGGTGCTCGGGCCGGCCGTGGTGGGCGAGGTAGGAGCGGGAGGCGGCGGTGGCGAAGCGCTGCACGCGCGGCCCGATCGGCACCGCGATCATGTCCTGCTCCAGCCGCTCGTCGTAGCGAATGCCGGCGTCGCATCCGGCTGTGATCACGTCCACAAAGCTGTCGTCGGCGATGACCTCCAGCTCGATGTCGGGATAGGCCGCGAGGAACGGCGGAACGATCCGCGGCAGCACCAGCCGCGCCGCGCTCACAGGCACGTTCAGGCGCAAAGTGCCAGCCGGCCGGTCGCGAAACCGGTTCACCACATCGAGCGCCGTCTCGACCTCGGTCAGCGCCGGGCCGAGCCGATCCAAAAGGCCCTTGCCCGCCTCGGTCGGCACAACGCTGCGCGTCGTCCGGTTCAGCAGCCGGACGCCGAGCTGCGCCTCCAGCCGGCGCACCGCCTCGCTGAGGCCGGATGCGCTGCCGCCCGTGACGCGCGCGCCCTCGCGGAAAACCCTTGGCGCGTGCCACCGCTATGAACGCGCTCAGATCGCCCAGATCGATCTTCACTGTTCTTCAATCCGCACAGCCTGTTCAGATTGTATCGACTTACGGTGCACTGGGGCAGCCCCCATCTGCGGTTCATCTTCCAAAGGAGGTGGGATCATGACCCGCATCGACCAGTCCGGCACATTCTCGCTCGGCGATCGCACCGTGAGGCGGCTCGGCTATGGCGCCATGCAGCTCGCGGGGCCAGGCGTATTCGGTCCGCCCAGGGACCGCGACGCGGCACTGGCCGTGCTGCGCGAGGCGGTCGCCCGCGGGGTGAACCACATCGATACCAGCGACTACTACGGCCCCCACGTCACCAACCGGCTGATCCGCGAGGCGCTTGCGCCCTATCCCGACGATCTCGTCATTGTCACCAAGATCGGCGCCCGGCGAGGCGAGGACGGATCGTGGCTGCCCGCGTTCTCGCCCGAGGCTCTGACCCAGGCGGTGCACGACAACCTGCACAACCTCGGGCTCGACGTGCTTGAGGTGGTCAACCTGCGAATCATGCTCGACCCGATGGCCCCTGCCGAAGGATCGATCGAGGCCCCGCTCACCGCACTGGCAGAGCTGCGGCGGCAGGGCAGGGTGCGCCACATCGGGCTCAGCAACGTAACGCCTGCACAGGTCGCGGAAGGGCGTCGGATCTGCGACATCGCCTGCGTGCAGAACCAGTACAACCTGGCGCATCGGGCCGACGATGCCATGATCGACGATCTTGCCCGCGACGGCATTGCCTACGTGCCGTTCTTCCCGCTCGGAGGGTTCAGCCCGCTGCAATCGTCCACATTGTCGGAGGTGGCCGCCCGCCTCGGCGTCACACCCATGCAGGTCGCACTCGCCTGGCTGCTGCGCCGCGCACCCAACATCCTTGGGATCCCCGGCACCTCGTCCGTCGCCCACCTGCGGGAGAACCTCGCCGCAGCCGAATGCGTGCTGCCGGATGATGCAGTGAGCGAGCTTGACGGTGTGGCGCGCATGGCCGGGCTCGACAAACCGGTCGCGATCCACCAAAGGTGACCCCCGCAATCGGCTGGGCCGCCGGGCACGACAATGACCCCGGCAAAGCAGGTTTCCCGGCCCGCCTGGGGCACGGCCAGGTTGTGGACCAGCCGATTCCGATGGCTGACATGCGCCGGACCCGGGCGACAAAGCCTTGGCGGTCGGGCAAATTTTGTGCTGTCGGAGCCGGAATAATGGTCTTTACTGGTCGGGAGGACCGCGGTGGGCAGCAAAATCGACAGTCGGGAGGCGTGGGTCGTCGCCGTCGCGGCGCTGGCGATTGCCTCCATCTGTATGGGCGCGCCCCTGGTGTCCAGCGTGGCCCTCAAGCACGTGGCGGCCGATCTCGGCGGTTATCGCTCCATCCCCTCGGCGGCCCTCTCCCTCGCCATGCTCGGCACCGGCGTCGGCGGGCTGGCGATGGGCTTGCTGGCCGAGCGCTTCGGCGTGCGCCCGATCATCATGTTTGGCGCCACGATGGTGTGCGCCGGCCTGATGCTCTCGGCCAGCGGTGAAGCCTGGCAGCTCTATCTTGGGCACGGCCTCCTCATCGGTCTGCTTGGCAACGCAGCCATCCATGCGCCGCTCTACGTCTATGTCGCCCGCTGGTTCGAGGCGCGGCGCGGCACGGCGGTGGCGCTCATCGCCAGCGGCCAGTATGTGGCAGGTGCAGTCTGGCCGCCGATCTTCGAGCGCGTGGTCGCCGCCTACGGCTGGCGGCAATGCATGGTCGGCTTCGGCCTCTTCGTCGTGGCGTTTGCCGTCCCGTTGGCGGCGCTGTTCCTGCGCGCGCCGCCAGAGCTGGTGGAGGCCAAGCCGACCGCGGCCGGCGCGGCCGGCAACGGCACCGTCCTCGGCCTGCCGCCGAACCTCGTATTTGCCATGCTCGCCGTTGCCTCGTTCCTCTGCTGCGTGCCCATGGCGATGCCGACCGCCCACCTGATCGCTTACTGTGGCGATATCGGCCTCAGCGCGGCCAGGGGCGCCGCCATGGTGTCCGTGCTGCTGGTGACGGCTTTCTTCAGCCGGCAGCTGTGGGGCTGGACGTCCGACCGTATCGGCGGTCTCAAGACGCTCCTCGTCGGCTCGGCGGCGCAGGTCACGGCCATGACGGGCTTCCTGCTGACGCAGGACGAGGCCGGCCTGTTTGCCGTGGCGGCGGCATTCGGCCTCGGCTTCTCGGGGCTGGTCCCCGCCTACATGCTCGCCATCCGCCAGCTGTTTCCGGCGCGCGAGGCCAGCTGGCGCATCCCGGCCCTGCTGCTGATGGCGATGGCCGGCATGGCAACGGGGAGCTGGAGCGCCGGCGTCATCTACGACTACGCCGGCTACTACGCCCCCGCCTTCGCCACCGGCATCGTTTCCAACCTGCTCCACCTCTGTATCGCCGCCACCCTGGTATTGCTCTGGCGACGGATGTCGGCCCGCACCGCGGTGGGACAGGTGGCATAGCGGGCGGCCTGACGGGCCTTCAGGGAGGGGCGACAGGCAGGGCGCAATCGGCCCTAGAACGGCTTGACGATCACCAGCACCACGATCCCGATCATGAGAAGCGTCGGCACCTCGTTCATGAGGCGGTAGAAGCGCGGGCTGCGGGTGTTCCAGTCCTCGGCGAAGTCTTTGCGCCAGACGCCAAGCGCGTGGTGGTAGCCGGTCAGCAGCAGCACCAGGCCGAATTTGGCCCACAGCCAGCGATCGTTGACCATGCCCTGCGCCCAGGCCAGCCAGCCGCCCGTCGCCCACACCACCACAACCGCTGGATTCATGATGAAGGTGAGGAGCCGCTGCTCCATCACCTTGAAGGTCTCGGACTGCTTGGAGCCCTTCTCAGCCGCGCAGTGATAGACGTAGAGCCGCGGCAGGTAGAGCAAGCCTGCCATCCAGGAGATGACCGCGACGACGTGAACGGCCTTGATCCAAAGCACCATGCCGCGACGTCCACCCCCTCAATGCGTCCCCTCGCGGACCAGCTTCACAAGCCGCGCGACGTTCTCCCGCGGCGTGTGCGGCAGGATGCCGTGGCCAAGGTTGAAAATGAAGGGCCGACCCGACATTGCCTCAAGGATAGTCCGGGTCTGGCGCTCCATCTCCGGTCCGCCCTCGGCCAGCATGTGCGGGTCGAGGTTGCCCTGGACGACCACCCGGCCGGCCAGCTCGCCCGCCATGACGTCCAGCGATGTCCCGGCATCGCAGCTCACGCCGTCCACTCCCGTATCGTCCACGTACCGCCCAAGCTCCCCTCCGGCTCCCAGGGGGAAACCGATGATGGGAACCTCGGGATGACGCTCCCGCACCCTCGTGACGATCGCCTTGGTCGGCCCGCACACCCAACGCTGGAACGCGCTGCCGGACAGACGCCCGGCCCACGTGTCGAAAACCTGCAGCACGTCGGCACCGGCCGTCACCTGCCCCGACAGATACTCCACGGAAGCGTCCACGAGACGGTCCATCAGCCGCGCGAACCCGGCCGGGTCCGTGCCAGCCCATGCGATGGCCTCCGACTGGTCGGCGCTCTTGCCGCCCGACACCATATACGTCGCGACGGTCCACGGAGCACCGCAAAATCCGATGAGGGACGTGTCATTTGGCAACCGCTGACGGACATTGGCCACAGTCTCGAAGATGCGCTCGAAGGTGGGCCGAGTCGCCGACGGCTTCAATCGGCCAAGCTCGCGCTGCGAGCGGATCGGATCGAGGCGTGGCCCATGGCCCTCCACGAACGCCACCTTCTGGCCGAGGGCGTGCGGCACCACAAGGATATCCGAGAACACGATGGCCGCGTCCAGGCCGTAGCGGCGCACCGGCTGCAGCGTGACCTCGGCCGCAAGCTCCGGCGTGTAGCACAGGTCGAGGAAGCTGCCGGCCTTGGCCCGGACCTCATGGTACTCGGGCAGGTGGCGGCCGGCCTGCCGCATCAGCCAAATCGGCGGCGGCGCCAACACCTGGCCCGCAAACGGTGCGAGCATGCGGGACTGCCGTGAGAAAGAGCTCAGAGCCACGTTGCCCACTCCCCATCTTCAAGAGAAGAGATCTTCAAGGTTACTGCTATGACTCTTAGCGGTTGGATTATGTAGATCCGCTAAGTGCGACCGAATTGCGCACAGCATATACGCCCAGCGCAAAATGGCGGATCAATGCTCAGAGGGTTCTGCTCCATCCGGGAACAAGCGGCAAAATGCCCTGTTCTTTCAGCCGCATGGCTCTCCCACCCGGATCGATCACGATGCGTACAAGCCAGTGTGAACGTGTTTATAATGCCTGGACGATCTGCGCAGCCTCCCTCTTGTCCCGCGTCGGTCTCGCCCGCCATCCCCAGGCGTTGACCTGTGGGTGAACCTGTTGACAGACGGCTCGCCTGCCCAGCCCGGCCGGGTTGGTAGCTTGGCGCTCCCGCGTGAATCCCAGTGTTTTCCACAGATGACCGGCAGCCATCCCGCCAGCGCCTTCCACCTGCATCTGATCTCGGATGCGACCGGTGAGACGCTTCTTACCATGGCCAAGGCGGCCGCCGTGCAGTACCCGCAGGTGCGCGCCATAGAGCACGTCCATCCCCTGGTGCGGACCGACAAGCAGTTGGAGCGGGTTCTCGACGAGGTGGAGCTGGCGCCCGGCATCGTGCTCTACACGGTGGTCAAGAAGACCATGATCCGGGAGATCGAGCGCCGCTGCCGGCTGTTGAAGGTGCCGTGCCTGCACGTTCTGCAGCCCATCATGAAAGTGTTCGAATCCTATCTCGGTGCGCCGCAGACGCCCGTGGTGGCGGGGCAGCACATGCTGGATGCCGACTATTTCCGTCGCATCGAGGCGCTAAACTTCGCCATGGCCCATGACGACGGCCAACTGCCGCAGGACTTGAGCATGGCCGACATCATCCTGGTCGGTATCTCCCGCACCTCCAAGACGCCCACCAGCATCTACCTGGCGCAGCGCGGCTTCAAGACCGCCAACCTGCCGCTGGTGCCGGGCATCGAGCTGGCGCCGGCGCTGTCGGAGCCGCATACGGCCTTCGTGGTTGGGCTGGTGGCCAGCGCCGACCGCATCGCCGAGATTCGACGCAATCGCGTGCATCTGCTGGGCGATCGCAACCTGGGCGACTATGTGGACCGCGGGCAGATTGCCAACGAGATCCAGTATTCGCGCCGGCTGTGCGCCCAGCACGGCTGGCCGGTCATCGACGTGACGCGCCGCTCCATCGAGGAGACCGCCGCGACCATCATCCGGCTGCTCCACGACCGCCACCTGCGCGCCGGCTCGCTGCAGGAGCCTCCGGTGGGCGACGGGGCGGGCGATGGGTGGGGCAATGCGTAAGCCGGAGACCGGCAAGACCGGGGAATTGCTGCTCGCCTCGGCGAGCCCGTTCCGACGCAAGATGCTCGAGGCGGCGGGAGTGCCCTTCCGCGTGGTGCCGGCGGAGGTGGACGAGTCGGCGCTGAAGCGCAGCTTGGCTGGCAAGGTCGCGCCGGAGGGCCTCGCCGAGGCCCTGGCCGCCGCCAAAGCGGAGGCCGTGAGCGGAAAGTTTCCGGCCGACCTGGTGATCGGCGCCGACCAGGTGCTCGCCCTGGGCGACGAGACCTTCGGCAAGCCGCACGATCTTATCGCCGCGCGAGCGCAGCTTGAACGCCTGCGCGGCAGGACCCACCGGCTGCTCTCGGCTGTCGCCCTGGCGCGGGGGGGCCGCGTTGTCTGGTCGAAGGTCGATACGGCGAGCTTGACCGTCCGCGAGCTCAGCGCGGCGTTCCTCGATGAGTACCTGGCCCGGTGCGGCGAGCGGCTGTTGGGCATCGCGGGGGCGTATGAGATCGAGGGTCTGGGCATACAGCTCTTCGACAGGGTAGAAGGCGACTACTTCACCATCGTCGGCCTGCCCCTCCTGCCGCTCCTGGCGGAGCTGAGGGCGAGGGCAATGGTTCAAGCATGACAAGCGCACCCCCGGGCCAGGGCCTGAAGCGCGCCTGCATCGTCGGCTGGCCGGTCGCGCATTCGCGCTCGCCGCTGATCCACGGCCACTGGCTGGCCCGCTACGGAATCGTGGGCAGCTATGAGCGGGCGGCGGTGAAGCCCGAGGACGCGGTGGACTTCCTGCGCCATCTGGGGGCGCAGGGGTATGTCGGCTGCAACGTGACCATCCCTTACAAGGAGACCGCCTTCGCTGTCGCCGATGTGACGCTGCCGGCAGCGCGCGCGGCCGGCGCCGCCAACACGCTCTGGTTCGAGGGCGACCGGCTGATGGCGGACAACACCGACGGCACGGGCTTTGTGAGCAATATGCGGGCAACCGTGCCAGGTTTCGCCTTCGATGGCGCCGTCGTGGCGCTGCTCGGTGCCGGAGGCGCTGCTCGCGGCATCGTCCACGCCCTGCTGGAGGCCGGCGCCCGCGAGATCCGCCTCTTCAGCCGCACCCGCGAGCGTGCCAGCGCCCTCGCCGCGGCCTTCGGCGCGCGCGTGAAGGCCTTCGAGCGGGGCGAGCGCGACGATCGTTCGCGCGGCGCATCCCTGCTGGTGAACGCCACGCCGCTCGGCATGCACGGCGCCGGGTCCCTGGAGATGGATTTGGACGTTCTCGCGCGAAATTGCGTGGTCGCCGACATCGTCTACGTGCCCCTCGAGACGCCGCTGCTGGCTGCGGCGCGGCGGCGCGGCCTGGCGACGGTGGATGGTCTTGGCATGCTCCTCCACCAGGCGGTTCCCGGCTTCGAGCGCTGGTTCGGCGTGCGCCCCGCGGTGACCGATGATTTGCGCGCCGTCCTGGTGCGCGACATCGAGGGCGTGTGAATGCTGATCGTCGGCCTCACCGGCTCCATCGGCATGGGCAAGTCCACGGTGGCCGCGCGATTCCGCCTCCACGGCATCGGCGTCTGCGATGCCGACGCCGAGGTGCACAAGCTCTACGAGGGCGCCGCCGTGGCCCCCATCGAGGCCGCGTTTCCCGGCACCACCCACGGCGGCAAGGTCGATCGGGAGAGGCTGGCGCAGGCGCTGATCGCGAAGCCCGAAGGCTTCGCGCGCCTTGAAGCCATCGTGCACCCGCTGGTGCTCGCGGCCGAGCGCGCCTTCCTCCACGCCGAGGCCGCCAAGGGCGCCCGCATGGCGGTGCTGGAGATCCCTCTCCTCCTGGAGACCGGCGGCGACGCTCGCGTGGACGTCGTTGTGGTGGTGAGTGCGCCGGCCGACAAGCAGCGCGAGCGCGTCATGCAGCGGCCCAACATGACGCCCGAGAAGCTGGAGCAGGTGCTGGCGCGCCAGATGCCCGACGCCGAGAAGCGCGCATGGGCCGATTTCATTGTGGACACCGGCGGCACGCTCGCCGAGACCGACGCGCAAGTCGATAACATCGTCGAATCGCTCCAGGGCCGACAGGGAACTGCGTTCGCCACGGCCTGGGCGTGAGACGTGAGACAGTGCGCGCGTCGTTCCTCGGGAGCAGAGCCGGATGCTGCGTGAGATCGTGTTCGACACCGAGACCACCGGTCTCGACGCCGCCAACGGCGACCGCCTGATCGAGATCGGCTGCATCGAGATCGTCAACCGCATTCCCACGGGCCGCGAGTTCCACCGCCTTCTCAATCCGGACCGCCAGGTCCATCCCGACGCCGTCGCCGTACATGGTCTCACCGACGAGCTCCTGCGGGATAAGCCCCGCTTCCCGGAGATCGTCGATGAATTCCTGCACTTCATCGGCGATGCGCCGCTGGTGGCGCACAACGGCACCTTCGATCTCGGCTTCATCAACGCCGAGCTGGAGCGGCTGTCGCGTCCGCCGCTCCCGCCGGGCCGCATCGTCGACACCCTGGCCCTGGCGCGCCGCCGCCATCCGGCCGGCCCGAACACGCTGGATGCCCTTTGCAAAAGGTACGGCATCGACCTGTCCCAGCGCACCAAGCACGGCGCCTTGCTGGACTCGATGCTGCTGGCCAGCGTCTATGTCGAGCTGCTCGGCGAGCGCCAGACGGCCCTCGTGTTTGGCGGCAACGGTGCAGCGGGCGTCACACTGACGCAGACGGCGCCGGCCATCCGGCGGCCGCAGCCGCTGCCCCCTCTGCTGTCGCTCGAGGAGGAGGCTGCACACCTGGAGTTCATCAAGACGCTGGGGCCCGAGCCAGTGTGGTTCCAGTATCTGGGCCGGATGTAGGTTGCGTTAGCGCGAAGCGCGTAACGCAACATTGGCAAGCTCGATTGCCATGTTGGGTTACGGCCCTTCGGGTCTAACCCAACCTACGGCAAGCTCGCCTGCCGCCGCGTGGCGCTGACCAGCTCGTGCACGATGCCCGGCTCCGTCATGGCATGGCCGGCATCCGGCACAATGCGGAGCATTGCCTCGGGCCACACGCGCGACAGGTCCCAGGCGCTCTTTACCGGCGTCACCACGTCGTAGCGGCCGTGCACGATGGTGCAGGGCAAATGACGGATGCGGTGGATGTCGGCGAGCAGCTGGTCCTCGCGCTCGAAGAAGCCGCGGTTGACAAAGTAGTGGCACTCGATGCGGGCGAAGGCGATGGCGTAGGTGTCGGCGCCGAACAGCTTCACGCGCTCCGGGTCCTGGAACAGCGACAGCGTGCTCCCCTCCCAGATCGACCACGCCCGCGCCGCGGCGATCTGCACCTCGCGGCCGGGATCGGTGAGGCGCCGGTAGTAGGCCGCGATCATGTCGCCGCGCTCCTCCGGCGGGATGACCTTGCGGAACTCCTCGAAGGCCTCCGGGAACAGCCAGCCGCAGCCCGCCTGGTAGAACCAGATCAGCTCCTCGCGGCGCAGCAGGAAGATGCCGCGCAGCACCAGGTCGCGCACCCGCTCGGGATGCGTCTCGGCGTAGGCCAGCGCCAGCGTCGATCCCCACGAGCCGCCGAACAGCTGCCAGCGGCCGATGCCGAGATGGATGCGTAGCCGCTCCATGTCGTCCACCAGGTCCCAGGTGGTGTTTCCCTCCAGGCTGGCATGCGGCAGCGACCGGCCGCAGCCGCGCTGGTCGAACAGCACGATGCGGTAGCGCTCCGGGTCGTGGTAGCGCCGCATGGTGGGGTTGCAGCCCCCGCCGGGGCCGCCGTGCACGATCACCACCGGCTTCCCGTGCGGGTTGCCGCATTCCTCGAAATAGATCTCGTGCCCCGCGGCCACCTTCAGGCGGGCGTGACGATAGGGCTCGATGGGCGGATAGAGAGCAAGCCGCTCCCGTGCCGACATTGCGTGGGGCATCCCTCTGTCGTTGGCAGCCAAAGCGGCTGGGCCTTGAATTAGAGGCCGGCGGCGCGAAAAGGCAAGTCGAGGCTGGAGCTTCAGGCCACGGCGCGGGTCTTGAGCCGCTGCAGCCGCAACTCGCGATCGTAGAGCGTCTCGCCGCCGGGCACACGGATCTCCTCGAGGATGTTGATGACGCTGCGGCCAGGCTTCGGTGATAGCACGCTGACCGCTATTGCGGTCGCGAACCCCGCCGGCAGGCCGACGGCGCCCGCCAGCACGCCGGGCAGCGCCCATGCCCCCGCCTCCCCCAGCAGGATGCCGGCCACGGCCACTGCGAGGCCGGCGAGCATGCCGGCGATGGCGCCCCATGTGGTGGCGCGCTTCCACCAGACCGAAAGGATCAGGACGGGAAACACCGCCGAGGCGCTGACCGTGAGCGACCACAAGAACAGCTTTAGCGGGTCGGCCGGCGCCGCCACGGCCAGCCATCCCGCAACGAAGGTAAGTCCTCCCAGCGCGGCCCGCGCCGTGCCGATGCGGGCGGCGTCGGTTGCCGGCTCGGCCCGCAGCCCGTGCACGATGTCCTCCGAGAGGATGTTGGCTCCCGCCAGCAGGCCGGCCGCTAGCGCCGCCATGGCGGCGGCCACCGCGCCAGCCAGCGACAGGTAGATGAGTACGTTGGGGAAGCCCGCCGCGTACGACAGGGCGAACCAGGCCGCGTCGCGGTCGAAGCTGATGTTGATGAAGCTCACCGTCGGTCCGGTCGGATCGACGCGCGCCACTCCCACCAGCTCCAGCGCCTGCAGCCACGACGGCAGGCGGTCGGCCGGCTGACCCACGACCTGGTCGAGCACCATCTGGCGCAGGAACACGGCGATCGCGGGTAACGTCATGAACACGATGCTCACGATCATCACCGCCCAGCCGAGCGACTTGCGGGCGTCGTGCACGCTGGGCGTCGCCCCGGGGCGGTTGAGCAGCACCGGCGAGGCGGCGGTGCCCGCCGTCGCCACCAGCGCCATCAGCACGAAGGCCACGCTGCCGACGCTGCCGAAGGTCTGGATGAATCGCTTTGCCAAGGGCTCCAGTCCCTGCGCCGGGATCTCGAAGGCCAGCGGCGGGGCGGCTAGGTAGGGCAGATTGCGGGCCGTCTCCATCCGGGTGATGATCCGCAGGATGTTACCGTGCGTCATCTGCGGCAGGGGCAGGTTGGAGACCATGAGGGCGACGACGGTGGCCGGCACCGCCAGGGCGGCCAGGGCCACGATGGCCTTCGCGGAAGCCGACCAGGTGTGCGAGCGCATGCCGCCTGCGAGCACCATGGCGCAGGCGCACACGACCACGGCCACGGCGATGATCGGCTCCGGCTGATCGGTGAGCCACGCCGCCGCATAGGCCGCGAAGCGCGCCTCTGCGGCGAGCAGCAGGAACAGGGGCACGGCCAGCACGGCGGCGGCCACGATCCGCAGCGGCCGGCTCTCGAAACGCCGGCCAAGATAGCTCGGCACCGTGTAGTCGCCGGACTTGCGCAGGAACGGCGCCACCAGCACGCCCATGAAGACAAAGCCGGTGCAGACTCCCAGGGAAAGGCATAGCGCGTCGAAGCCGACCGTGAAGAAGGCCCCCGTCAGCGCCATCAGGCCGGCACCGCCGAGGGCCGTGATGGCCAGCACAAGGCCGTTGAAGAAGGCCGGCACCCGGCGGCCGCAGGCGAAGAAGTCGTTGGGGTCGCTGGCCGGCGTCAGCAGCCCGAGCGCCCCGCACAGCCCGATCGGCCCGGCGAACATGAGGAAGCGGATGGCGACGTCCGAGACGCCGAGCTGCTCGAGCATGAGCGCTATCAGCACCAGCGACGCCAAGGCGGCCGAGAAGATGCCGAAATAGGTGCCGAGCTGCGGATTGACCAGCCGGACGCCCGATGTGACCGCCATGTTCGTCAGCTACCTTCCCGGATACCCTCGAATGCCTCGAAACGCCTCAGATGTCCTCGTGCGCTCCGTGCCAATGGTCGATGGCGTCCTGGCGGTTGACGAACACCGCCAGCGTGACGAAGGCAATGATGAGCAGCCCGTGGCAGGCCAGGAAATAGCCGAGCGGTATGCCGAAAACGCGCATGTCGTTGAGCACTTCCGCGTAGAGAGGGAGGACGATGAGAACGAGCAGGAACGGCAGAAGGCTGGTGAGCATCTGCATCTTGGTATTGCGCCAGTAGGCTTTGCGCTCGCTCCATTCGATCATGGTGTATCGGGGTCAGACCCCTTTCCTCCTCGCTGCAGTGGACTCTCTCGGCGGCATTCGAAAGGGGTCTGACCCCATCCAACTACGGATTGGCTCATGATTCATGGTCGCACGAGGACCGCCCCCGCACAATCGGCGCAACCGGCGCTTGCGCTGCGACGCGCCCCCGGGGAATCGCCGGGCGCCACTGGGGCACAGCACGGGCGGCATTGGCCAATGCCGGAAAAAGCGGCTAATTTGCGACGTCCGGTTTGGTGCCGGCGCGGTTTGGATGACCATGACCATGGGCAGGCGCTGGGGGAGATGGAAGCAGGCGGCATGACCGGCTACCGTTTCATCATTGTGGACGACCACCCGTTGTTCCGTGGCGCCCTGAGCCAGGCGCTGGGCAACGCCTTTCCGGGCGCCCAGATGCTGGAGGCCGGCTCCCTCGACGAGCTGACGGAGCAGCTGGCGACGGCGGGCGAGACCGACCTGATCCTGCTCGATCTTTCGATGCCGGGGGTGCATGGGCTGTCCGGCCTCCTCTATCTCAGGGCGCAGCATCCCGAGGTTCCCGTGGCGATCGTGTCGGCGGCCGACGATCCCGCCACCATCCGCCAGTGCATCGACTGCGGCGCCTCGGGCTTCATCCCGAAATCCCAGCCTGTGGAGGGCATCCGCGACGCCATCCGCAAGATCATGGGCGGCGAGGTGTGGCTGCCGGCCGACGTGGACCTCGCCAACGTGCCGAGTGGCGAGACCGCCGAGCTCGTCTCGCGCATGTCCACCCTGACGCCGCAGCAGGTGCGCGTTCTTATGATGCTGGGCGAGGGCCTGTTGAACAAGCAGATCGCCTTCAAGCTCGGCGTCTCCGAGGCCACCATCAAGGCCCACGTCTCGGCGATCCTGCAGAAGCTGGGCGTGGACAGCCGCACCCAGGCCGTGATCGCCATCAACAAGATCGGCGCCTCCTCCGACTGGCCGCGCCTGCCGAATTGAGAACGAGGACAGCTTTTCGCCGATTGTGTGCCCAACAAGCAGATTGCGACCCACGATCAACGGAGATCAATGAGGCTCGCAGGGTCGCCCCGATCATGGCGCAGCTTCATTTCCACGAACGCCCTTTCAATATCGCGTGCAAGAGCCGGGGTGTCGAAAAGCGGCGCCTCCTCGCGGACCGACTTGAGCTTGTCCCTGATGGGGCCGAGCAGTGCGGGATCGTTTGCGAGCCGCGCGGCGCGAGCCTCATAGTCGGCGAGATTGTCGACAATGAGCTCCGGCAAAGCGCGGGCGTGCAACAGGCTGGTCGCGACCCGGCCGGCAAAGGAGCGGCCCGTGCGCGTCAAGACCGGGACACCCTGCCAAAGCGCGTCGCTCGCCGTCGTATGCGCGTTGTAAGGCAGCGTATCGAGCACGAGATCGACATGAGAGAGCCGCGCCAGGTGCTCCGCGTTCGGCAGCCATGGCGCAAAGACGAGGCGCTTGGGGTCGAGCCCGCGCAACGCCGCTTGCTGGCGCAGATTGGCCTCCGTTTCGGCAGCGGAGCCTGTCAACCAAAGGACGCTGTCGGGAACCTCGTGCAGGATCCGCATCCAAGCGTCGAACATGGCCGGCAGGATCTTGAAGATATTGTTGAAGCAGGCATAGACGAAGGCACCGTCCGGCAAGCCGCATTCGGCACGGGTCGGCGCGACGGCGGCGACCTCGCGCCTGCGGTCGTTGGCTTGGTACGAGCCGGGGAGCCAGACGACACCCTCGGAGAAATGCGGGAAGTTCTCACGCGGGGCGACGACGGGGTCAGCCAGCACGTAGTCGTAGTACGGCGCACCGGAGGTCCCAGGCCAGCCCAGATACAGCACCTGAACCGGCGCGGGCCGCGCGGCGAACACTTCCATGCGGTTGTGCTGATTGAAGCCTTGCAGATCGACGGCAATGTCGAGCCGCTGTTCGCGCATCGCCGCTACCATCTGCGCCGACGTGCAATGGGCAACGTCGATGAAGCGATCGAAGGCGGCAGATATTCGCTGCCGCATCGGCCCCTGGTCGGCCGGTCCATAGGAGATGCCGATGATCTCGAACCTCGATCGATCGTGCAGCTCTATGAGCTCGCAGACGAGGTACGATGTCGCATGCGCATGATAGTCGGCCGAGACATAGGCGACACGGATCTTGTCGCTGGAGGAGCGGGCGCGGCTGCCCGCCTTGGCCGCCCCATCTTGAGCCGCCTTCGACCGTGCGCGTGCTCTCGCCGCCTTGTAGCAATCGGCGGGATCGTCACTGATCAGCGTCGTCACGTAAGGACTGGGAGATTTGGCGCGCGAGGTCCCGTCGGCGGTGCCGAGAACGGCGAGAAAGCGGGCTGCTAGCGCGTCGAGGCCGTCCCAGTCGGCCAGTCTGAGCTTGGCTACGACCAAGTTACCCAGCGCGAGCGCGTGGTGCGGATCGCTATCCAAGATCGCCTGGTAGTGCTCGGCGGACTCAGCGAATTTGTTGTTGCCATAGAGCCGCCTTGCGAGCTGCAAGCGGAGCTCGGCATTGGTGGGGTCGAGGGTCCACGCGTGTCTCAGCGCAAGCTCGGCGTTCTCGAATTGATAAAGCCTGGCGAATGCCGCAGCGAGAACGGATGCGTAGTTCGCATGCCCCGGCGCCAGTGATATCGCCTTCCGAAGCGCTTCGATCGCCTCGGCGGGCCGGCCCGTCTCCAGGAGGACGGCGCCCAGAGTGGCGAAGGCCGGATCGAATGCCGGATCAGCGGCCAAAACGCGATTGAGCGCTGTCTCGGCCTCATCGTAGTGCCGCTGCTCGACGAGCATTTTCGCATAGTTGAAGCGCAGTCCGACAACATCGGGCGCCAAGGCCAGAGCACGCTTCATTGTATCGAGCGCGCCCTCGCGATAGCCTTGCTGGAATTTGGTGACGGCGAGCAAGCCCATGGTCTCGCCATCGCTCGGCACGTGCTTCAGGTATTTGAGATAGGCAGTTTGCGCCGCTTGAAGCTGCCCCTCGCGGTGGAGGTCGACGGCCCTGCGCAGGAGCGCCGCTGTTTGCACGCCGGATTTCACTTTCGCCATGCGCAACTCTGCTCCGTCAAGCGGGAACGCGTCAGCCCGAATCTTTGCAGCAGCCGATTTCGCGGAAATCCGGATGGATATCGCTGCGTCATGCGCTCGCTGCCACGAAGGAAGAAGCTGGCTTCACCGAAGTCGCGCTGTCGCCGGTGCGATAGTTCAACATTTTAGCGATAGTTGGAGTCGAACTTGCGGGTCTTTGCGCGCAGCAGCTTGGGTCCGCATGCGATCGACCTCCATGACCCCAGGCTCTCGCGCCTTCCGATACCATATTGGTGCCAGCTTCACAGCAAGCTCCTTGGCCAGCAGGAAGAAAATTCGCGTCAATCAGGTAGTCGGTCACAAGTGACGTGTACGAGCGAAACGCATGAGACATCCGCTGGACTCATGCCCCAGCGCCGGATCAAGCAGATCGTGCTCTGGCCTCTGAGGAACCTATTCCGCTGCCACCGACGCGCGCTGCCGCGTCATCTGGAACATGAGCGCACGCAGCGCCGCCGCCTTCAGCGGCTTGCGCAGCAGGGCGTAGCCGCGGGCGCGGATGGCGCGCTGCACCTGCGCCGAATGATCGGCGGTGATGAGGATCACCGGCGGCTCACCGCTGAGATCGCCCTTCAGCTCGGGGCGCAGCGAGGCCAGGGCGTCGAGGCCCGTCGCCCCGTCGAGGTGATAATCGGCCAGCACGACGTCTATGCTGCCGCCGGCCTCGCGCAGGCGGGCGGTGGCCTCCGCCGCGCTGACGGCCGGGATGGCCGTGCAACCCCACCCCTCCAGCAGGACGCAGAGCGCGTTCAGCACGTCGGGCTCGTTGTCGATGCACAGTACGTTGAGCCCCGTCAGGTGCCCGGCCGCCGGCGTCACGGCGGCGTTGGAAGTGGCGCTGCGCCGCGGCTCGGCGCACGGTAAGACGACGGCGAACATCGAGCCCTGTCCCGGCACCGAGTTGAGCTCGATGCCATGGCCCAGCACTTTGCCGATGCGCTCGACGATGGCGAGGCCGAGCCCCAGCCCCCTGACGGACTGGGCCGTCTCCTCCAGGCGCTGGAACTCCTTGAAGACGAGCGAGCGCTTGCTGGCGGGGATGCCGGGCCCCGTATCGTGCACCTGGATGCTGAGCCTGGAGCCCATGCGCCGCACGCCCAGCACCACCCGACCGGTGGTGGTATACTTGATGGCGTTGGACACCAGGTTCTGCAGCATGCGCCGCAGCAGCCGACGGTCCGATGAGACCCAGGCCCGCGTGGGGACGATGCGCAGGTCCAACCCCTTCTCGCGAGCCAGCGGCTGGAACTCCACCTCCAGGCGGTCGAACACGTCGTCGAGCGCGAACACCGTGATGTCCGGCTCCAGGCGGCCGGCATCCAGGCGCGAGATCTCGATCAGGACGTTGAGGATCTCCTCCACCGCCTCCAGCGAGGCGTCGATGTTGCGGACGAGCTGCGCGTCGCCATCGTCGATGTGGCGCTCCACCAGGCTGGTGACGTAGAGCCGCGCCGCGTTGAGCGGTTGCAGCACGTCGTGGCTTGCCGCCGCCAGGAACCGGGTCTTGTCCAGGTTGGCCTCGTCGGCCTTGCGCTTGGCGATGGCCAGCGCCTGGTTCACGTCGGTCAGCTCGGCGGTGCGCTCCTGCACGCGCCGCTCCAGGGTCTCGTTGACGCGCGCCAGCGCCTCGGCGGCCTCGACCCGCTCGGTGATGTCGGAATAGGTGGTGACGATGCCGCCCTGGGGCATCGGGGCGGTGCGGATTTCCAGGATGCGCCGGCCGCCGTCGAAATGCTCCTGGAACGTCTCATGCGTGACGGCGAGCTTCACCAGCCGATCGGCCACCAGCGCGCTCACGTCGCCCGCCGTACCGAAGTCGCCCCGCTCCGCGCACACCCGCAGGATCTGATCGAGCGGCGCACCCACCCGGCCCAGCTCCGCCGGCAGGCCGAGCAGCTCCCGGAACTGCCGGTTCCAGCAGATCAGCTGCATGTTGCGGTCGAACACGCTCAAGCCATGGCGCACCTGGTCGAGCGCCGACTGCAGCAGGTCGCGGTTGTACTGCAGCGCCTCGGTAGCGTCGTCGAGCAGCTTCAGCGCCGACTGGCTGCCGGCGCTGCTGCGGCGCAGGAGCAGCGAGAGCACGAGCCTCGACGATGCGGCGCCGATGGCGCTGGCCAGCAGGTGCTCCGTGAAGCGCACCAAGTGGATGTCCGCCTCGGCGCCCGGAATGAGCGGCGTACCGCTGCTCTGAGCGTATTCCAGGAACGACCGCTCGGCGCGCTCGTCGCCGAGATAGCGCGCGACGGTGCGTTGCAGCTCGCCCGCGGTGATGGACGAGCGCCACATGCGCAGCGGCGGCGCCACCGGCGCGCGCGGCAGGTCGCTGAGCGCGAACAGGTGCGCCTGCAGCCGCTCCACCGGCTCCGGCGCCCGGAGCAGCGAGCCGGCGATATACATCGTAACGTTGGCGGCCATGCTCCACAGGACGCCATGGGTCAGCGGGTCGAGATGCGAGTGGAACAGCGCCTGCGGGGCGAGGATGCCGAAGCCGAACGGTCCCTCCGTCATGATCGAGCGCGGCAGCCACCCGGCTTCGATGATCCACGGCAGCAGGAGCGTGTAGGCCCACACCGCGAAGCCCGCCACGATGCCGGCGATGGCTCCGGAGGCCGTGGCACGGCGCCACACGAGGCCGCCGAAGAACGCCGGCGCGAACTGGGCGATGGCGGCGAAGGAGACGAGGCCGATCGACGCCAGCGCATGCGGCCGGCCGGCCTCGATCAGGAGGTAGAAGAGATAGCCGAACAGGATGACGGCAAAGATGGCGGCCCGGCGCACGACCAGGAGCCGCCAGGCCATGTCGAGCTGGCCGCGGGCCGCCTCCTCCACCCGCCCGCGCAGGAGTAGGGGCACAGCGAGCCCGTTGCACACCATGATGGCGAGCGCCACGGATTCCACGATCACCATGGCGGTGGCGGCCGACAGCCCGCCGACGAACGCCAGCAGCGTGACAGCCTCGGCCCCGGCGGCGATCGGCAGCCCCAGCACGTACATGTCGGCGGGGATCGAACCCTTTGGCAGCTCCATGAGCCCCGCCGCCGCGATCGGCACGACGAACACGTTGATCAGCACCAGATAGACGGGAAACAGCCAGGCCGCGCGCCGCACCTCGCTCTCGGCGTTGTTCTCCACCACGGTGACGTGGAACTGCCTGGGCAGCAGCACGATGCAGACGAGGCTGAGGAACGTGACCGTCGCCCAGAAGCCCAAATTCGGCTCCGAGGCGAACAGCTGCTGCACCTCCGCATGCCCGGCCGCGCGCTCCAGAAACGGGCCGAAGCCGCCGAACACGGAGTACACCACGAAGACGCCCACCGTCAGAAACGCAGCCAGCTTGACTATGGACTCGGCCGCCACCGCCACGATCAGCCCCTCCTGGTGCTCGGTGGCGTCGATGTGGCGGGTGCCGAATAGCACCGCGAAGGCGGCCATCGCCAGCGCGATCACCAGGGCGGTGTCGATGCGGAGGCTGAACAGCTGCAGCGGCAGCGCGCCCAGCAGGGTGGTGACCGATAGCGCCACCGCCTTGAGCTGCAGCGCGATATAGGGCAGCGACCCGGCCACGGCGATGACGGTGACGATCGCCCCCACGGCCTGGCTCTTACCGTAGCGGGCTGCCAGGAAGTCGGCGATGGAGGTGATGTTCTGGCTCTTGGCCAGCCGCACGATGCGTACCAGCAGCGGCCAGCCCAACGCGAACAGCAGGATCGGGCCCAGGTAGACCGCAAAGAAGGCGTAGCCGGTCGAGGCGGCAAAGCCGACGCTGCCGAAGAAGGTCCAGGACGTGCAGTAGACGGCCAGCGACAGCGCGTAGATGACCGGCCGTCCGCCGCCTCCCTTGCGCGCCCGGAAGGTGCGGTCGGCATACCACGCCAGCGTGAAGAGGCCGCTGACGTAGGCGAGCGCCAATAGGATGACCGCCCAGCCTTCGATCATGGTCGTCCTGCCGTGTGTGCGGTGCGCAAAACGGGCGTTTCTTCAATAACTTGCCAAGCCGACGGGCTCGGTCGGTCATCTTGCCCCACGGCAACGGCCGTGTCCAACAGGACGCAGGGTCCGCCCGCCCTAAGCGAACCCTGTGCGCGATGCCGGAGCATCCCGGTTTGCCGTCGGCGCTGCATGGGTGAGAATAGCCGCCGATTCCCGACTTGAGAGGAGACTGCGCGATGTTGAACATTTTCAACGAGTTCAAGGAGTTCGCCCTCAAGGGCAACGTGGTGGACATGGCCGTCGGCATCATTATCGGCGGGGCCTTCGGCACCATCGTGCAGTCGCTGGTCAAGGACGTGATCATGCCGCCCATCGGCCTGTTGCTGGGCGGGGTGGACTTCTCCGACATCAAGATCCCGTTGAGGAGCGCCGGGCCGGGCCACGACGCGGTCACCATGAACGTCGGCCTCTTCCTCAACAACGTGATCAGCTTCCTGATCGTGGCCGCCGCCGTCTTCGCCCTGGTCAAGGCCATCAACGAGCTGAGAAAGCGCGTGGAGAAGCCGGCGCCGAAGGCGCCCACCGGCCCGCCGCCGACAGAGGTCTACCTCAAGGAGATCCGCGACGCGCTGGTGAAGAAGTAACGGGGCAGACCCAGCGGGTCTGGTCCCATGTCCCGGCCCGCGGGCCTGGGTGGCCGAGAGGGCGCGTTCGTCTGCCGCCCTCGACCATCCTTGAAGCCTGCTCAGGCCGGGGCTGCCGCCTCGGCTTCCGCCTTGCCCTTGATCGGGGCGGCCGGGAGCTTGGATTCGCCGGGCTCCATTACGAACGTGTACTCCAGGGAGTACCACGGCCCGTCCACACCCGGATCGGGCGCTGGCTCGTCGTCGCGGCGCACGTAGTTGCCGATCAGACGACGTGTGACGCCGAACTGCACGTCCGTCTCGAGGTAGGGGTCGTCGGGTACATAGACCTGCGAGATCAGGGTCTTGAACCCCTCCTTGCTGGCCAGCACGTGCAAATGCGCGGGGCGCATGTTGTGACGACCCTGGGCGCGCAAAAGGTCGCCCACCGGGCCAGTGATGGGGATCGGATAGCCCGCCGGCTTGATGCTGCGGAAGCTGACGTGGCCCAGCGCGTCGGTACGGAACTTCCCGCGCAGGTTCATGTCGGCCTGCTTCGGGTCCTGGTTCTCGTACAGGCCCTCGGTGGAGGATTGCCAGATGTCCACCTCCGCCCCCACCACCGGCCGATCGTTCACGTCGCGGAACCAGGCCCGCACAAACAGCGCCTCGCCGGGCGTGGGCGAGCGCACGATCGAGGCGCCGTTGGGTGTGGGCGGCGACTGCTGGCGCCAGAACGGCCCCAGCAGGCTGGCGTCGGTCTCCCCGCCGTTGCCGTTGTTCAAGAGGCAGACCAGGGCCGACAGGCCGAGCGAGCCCGCCATCAGGACCGCCTCGTTGTGGGAGTCGGTGGAGGCCTTGCCGATGGCGTTGACATAGCTCGCGGCGGTGCGCAGCTCCTCCTCGGTCAGCTTCACCTCGCGCGCGCAGTCGTGGAGATGGCGCACGAGGGCCGACATGATCTCCTTGAAGCGCGCGTTGGGCGCTCGCTGCAGCTCGCTGAGGACGGCGGTCGTCACGTCCTCCTGCTTCTCGATAATCACGGCTCGTGGTCTCCGGCTCTTGGGGTCCTGACGGGTCCTCGGAGGATCTCGTGGGTGAGGCGGGCTTCGCCAGCCATCAAGCCTACACCAGGTCGCGCTTTTGCGTCAGCCCGGCGGCCGCCCGGCGGTTTCATGGGAGGCCTGCCGTGGCTGCTGGCCGGAAATCTCGCTGCAGCCAGCCCGCTGGGGCCACCGACCCGTCAGATGCGTCGCAGCGACACGGTCTCGACGCGGTGGTCCGGTCCCTTGCGCAGGATCAGGCGGGCGCGCTGGCGGGTGGGCAGGATGTTCTCGTAGAGGTTCTTTCGGTTGATGGAGGTCCAGATCCGCAGCGCCTCGATCCGCGCCTCGTCCAGGCTGAGCCCGGCATAGCGGTGGAAGAAAGCGCCTGGGTCCTGGAACGCCGTCTGGCGCAGGCGCATGAAGCGCGTGACGTACCAATCCTCGATCACCTTGGCGTCGGCGTCGATGTAGATCGAGAGGTTGAAGAAGTCCGAGACGAACGGGATGGCCATGCCGTCCCTGGGCAGCCGCGCCGGCTGCAGCACGTTGAGCCCCTCCACGATCAGGATGTCGGGCCGCTCCACGACGATGCTCTGGCCGGGGACGATGTCGTAGTGGAAATGCGAGTAGACGGGGGCCTCCACCCGCTCCTTACCCGACTTAACCTCGTGCAGGAAGTTCAGCAGCCGTGCCGTGTCGAAGCTGTCGGGAAAGCCTTTGCGGTTCATGAGCCCGCGCCGCTTGAGATCGGCGTTGGGATGGAGGAAGCCGTCGGTGGTGATGAGGTCGACGCGCGGATGGTCGGGCCAGCGTGCCAGCAGGGCGCGCAGCACGCGCGCGGTCGTGCTCTTGCCCACGGCCACCGAGCCGGCGATACCCAGGATGTATGGCACGCGCCGGTCCTGGCGGCCCAGGAAGCGCGAGGTGACGGCATGCAGCTCCTGCGCCGCGGCCACGTGCAGGTTGAGGAGGCGCGACAGCGGCAGGTAGATCTCCACCACTTCCGCCATCGAGAGGTCCTCGATGACACCCGACAGCTGCTCCAGCTCGCGCGGCACCAGCGTCATCGGCGTACCGGCGCGCAGCGCGGCCCAGTCCTCGCGACTGAACACGCGGTACGGCGAGAAGGTGAGGGAGCTCTTGTCCGCCGCAGGGGCCGGGGCGTCGGCGCCGGAGGCGCGCGGCGCATTGGTCGGGATCATGGGGCGCGTCCGGCGGGTCTGTCAGCTCTGGCAGCCTTCTCGGCGAGGCCGGAGGTGCCCATGCGGGCTTCGAGCTCGGCCAGCACGTCCTGCCAGGGCACCTGCCGGCATTCGAGGAGCACCAGGAGGTGATAGACGAGGTCGGCGGCCTCGCAGGTGAGCGCGCCCGCATCGGCGCCCATGGCGGCGATTACCGTCTCCGTCGCCTCCTCGCCGAGCTTCTTGGCACAGCGCTCGGGACCGGCGTCGATGAGCTGTCGCGTATACGAGCTGGCTGCGCTTTCGGCCCGGCGCGCCCGGATCAGCGCCGCCAGCCTTTGCAGCACGTCGTCGGCCATATCGCTACACAGGGGTCAGACCCCTCGCCTCCAACGTTCCCGATATACACAACCGTCCGATGCGAGGGGGTCTGACCCCTTCTCTGGCATGGGCCGCTTCCCGCGACTCCAACTACGCCATCGGGCAGGCGTCAAGGGGCCACCGAGGGGGTTCCGCACTTTGGAATCGGGACGCTAGCGACCCGGCCCCGGCGAGCCCGAGGAGGCCGCTGAGGGGGCCTGGTGCCCGCGCTTGACCACCGCATCGATTGCCATCAGCTCGGCAAGCAGCACCTCCAGGTCCTTGAGCGGCACCATGTTGGGGCCGTCGGAGGGGGCGTTGTCGGGATGCTCGTGCGTCTCGATGAAGAGTCCCGCCACCCCCACCGCCACGGCCGCCCGCGCCAGCACGGGCACGAAGCGGCGGTCGCCGCCTGAGGCGGTGCCCTGGCCGCCGGGGCTCTGCACCGCGTGGGTGGCGTCGAAGATCACCGGGCACCCCGTCTGGGCCATGATGGCGAGCGCCCGCATGTCCACCACCAGCGTGTTGTAGCCGAATGAGGCACCCCGCTCTGTGACCAGCACGTTAGCGTTGCCGCTCCCGATGATCTTCGCCACCACGTTCGGCATGTCCCAGGGCGCGAGGAACTGGCCCTTCTTGACCTTGATCACGCGCCCGGTCAATGCCGCGGCCACCAGCAGGTCGGTCTGACGGCACAGGAAGGCCGGGATCTGCAGCACGTCCACCACCTCGGCGGTCGGGGCGCACTGGGCCGGCTCGTGCACGTCGGTGACGACCGGCAGCTCCAGGCTCTCGCGGATCTCGGCAAACACCGAAAGGGCGCCGTCGAGCCCCATGCCGCGCTTGGCGCCCAACGACGTGCGGTTGGCCTTGTCGAATGAGGTCTTGTAGACGAGGCCGATCCCCAGCCGACCGCAAATCTCCTTGAGGGCCGCAGCCATCTCCAGGGCGTGCCCGCGGCTCTCCAGCTGGCACGGGCCGGCGAACAGCGCGATCGGTCGGTCGTTGGCGAAGGTCACGTTGCCGACGGCAACGGCCGGGTTGGGTCGCGTTGTATCGCTCATGGCGGCATCCTATAGCACGTCGCCGAGCGGGGTCAGACCAATCGCGCAGCCCCTGGCGTGAAATCTCGACGGCCGTGGCGAGGGGTCTGACGCCGCTCCACCCGCTCTCCTTGAAGGCGAGCAGGCCGCCGCTATCCCCACGGCCCGCCAGCGCGGCTACCATTGTGGCGCTGTCCTGGCACATCCCCCGGTTCCCGCAGCCCAAGGCACGCCCCGTGAGCCTTCTCGCCTATACCGCCAAGCTCGTCGGACTGTCGCAGACGCTTCATCGCTGGCGCGGCGTCATCCGCCAACTCGACGCCACCCAGCGCGAGAAGGTGGCCCACTACGCCGAGCGCATCGCCGATACGCTCGCCCGCGCCGCCGCCGCCCTGGCCCGGCTGGAGAAGGACCCGGCCTCGGCCCGCGCCGCTCGCGATGCCATCCGCGAGCTCGGCCGCATCGCCGGCTACATCGAGGACATCGTCAACGCGCTGGAGCAACACCTTGACGGGCGTAAGCTGGCCGGCGTTAAAAGGCGCCTGGATCAGCTTGCCAGCCGCGAGCCGCTGCTTAGCGCCGCAGGTGCCTATGCCCGGCGCATCGAGCGCCTGGTGGAGGCCGAGGGCTACTTCAGGGCGCTCGCCGACGGGCTGAGGACATAAGGGAGGTGGCAAAAGCCATGGAGAAGTTCACGACTTTGACCGGCGTCGCGGCACCGCTGCCCATGATCAACGTCGATACCGACGCCATCATCCCCAAGCAGTTCCTCAAGACTATTGAGCGCACCGGACTCGGCAAGAACCTGCTCTACGAGCTGCGCTATGACGAGGACGGCAAGGAGAAGCCGGACTTCGTGCTCAACAAGCCGGCCTACCGCAAGGCGCAAATCCTGGTGGCAGGCGACAACTTCGGCTGCGGCTCCTCGCGCGAGCACGCGCCGTGGGCGCTCCTGGATTTCGGCATCCGCTGCGTGATCGCGTCCTCGTTCGCCGACATCTTCTATAACAACTGCTTCCAGAACGGCATCCTGCCCATCACGCTGCCCCAGGCGGACGTGGACAAGCTGATGGACGACGCTGGCCGTGGCGCCAACGCCACCATCGCCATCGACCTGGAGAAGCAGGAGATTCGCGGCCCCGACGGCGGCTGCGTCAGGTTCGAGATGGACCCCTTCCGCAAGCGCTGCCTCCTGGAGGGCTTGGACGGCATCGGCCTCACCCTGGAGAGCGAGAAGGCGATCTCGGACTTCGAGGAGACGGCCAAGGCCGCGCGGCCGTGGGCTTGACGGAGCGCCCGGGCCCGACCCGGGCCCAACCCGACACCATCTGTGTGTTGGTTGACGTCCTTTAGATCGTAGGGTGGGTTAGCGCGAAGCGCGTAACCCACCGTGAGGGGGTCAGACCCACCCCTCGCTGATCGTCGGTGCTCAGTCTCGAAGATCGGTGCGAGCCCCGCCAACGCCCCTTTCATTCCGCCCGGTAACCTGCTATATACCGATTCGTCGCCGTCCGCGGCCCGTCGAGGTACGTTGGCGGGGCCTTCGTGAGCCAGATGCGCCGCCGAGGGCCGCGACACATCCGGAAAAAACCCTTTCCGCACCCCTCCCCCTGATGGCTTCCGCGCCTGACCTTTTCCTTTCACGTGCTCAAGGCCGCACAGCCGCTCCCTCCCGGAGACTCCCATGCAAGACACCCCAGTCAAGGAGATGAAGCTCCAAGACCTCAAGAGCAAGACGCCGACAGAGCTGCTGAGCTTCGCGGAGGAGATCGGCGTCGAGAATGCCAGCTCCATGCGCAAGCAGGAGCAGATGTTCGCCATCCTCAAACAGCTGGCGAGCCAGAATACCGAGATCATCGGCACCGGCGTGGTGGAGGTGCTGCAGGACGGCTTCGGCTTCCTGCGCTCGCCCGACGCCAACTATCTGCCGGGTCCCGACGACATCTATATCTCGCCCTCCCAGATCCGGCGTTTCTCGCTGCGTTCGGGAGACACGGTCGAGGGCCAGATCCGCAGCCCGCGCGAGGGTGAGCGCTACTTCGCCCTCCTCAAGGTCAACTCCATCAACTTCGAGGACCCGGAGAAGCAGCGCCACAAGGTGCACTTCGACAACCTGACGCCGCTCTATCCCACCAAGTGGCTGCGGATGGAGATCGAAGATCCGACGATCAAGGACCTCTCGCCGCGCGTGATCGACATCGTCGCGCCGCTCGGCGCGGGCCAGCGCGCCCTGATCGTGGCGCAGCCGCGTACCGGCAAGACCGTGCTGCTGCAGAACATCGCCCACTCGATCGCCGCCAACCATCCCGAGTGCTACCTGATCGTGCTGCTGATCGACGAGCGGCCCGAGGAGGTCACCGACATGCAGCGCTCGGTGAAGGGCGAGGTGATCTCGTCCACCTTCGACGAGCCGGCCTCGCGGCATGTGCAGGTGTCGGAGATGGTGATCGAGAAGGCCAAGCGCCTGGTCGAGCACAAGCGCGACGTGGTCATCCTGCTCGACTCCATCACTCGCCTCGGCCGGGCCTACAACACCGTGGTGCCCAGCTCCGGCAAGGTGCTGACCGGCGGTGTCGACTCCAACGCCCTGCAGCGGCCGAAGCGCTTCTTCGGCGCCGCGCGCAATATCGAGGAGGGCGGGTCGCTCACCATCATCGCCACGGCCCTGATCGACACCGGCTCGCGCATGGACGAGGTGATCTTCGAGGAGTTCAAGGGCACCGGCAACTCCGAGATCGTGCTCGACCGCAAGGTGTCGGACAAGCGCGTATTCCCGGCCATCGACATCGCCCGCTCCGGTACGCGCAAGGAGGACCTGCTGGTCCCGACCGAGACGCTCAAGAAGACCTACGTGCTGCGCCGCATCCTGAACCCGATGGGCACCATGGATGCCATCGAGTTCCTGGTCGACAAGCTGCGCAGCACCAAGACCAACAGCGAGTTCTATGCCTCGATGAGCACGGGCAAGAACTAGGCATCAGGTTCTAGGGATTAGGTTCTAGGGTCGTTGGCTCCTAATCCCTAATCCGTAATCCCTAAAACCTGGATGGCGTTGCCCCCGCAGATGGCGGCGACGCTCTCCGCATCGAGGTCCGCGCCGCAGACGTGGCCCACGGGATCGTAGTCGGCCATGTCGAAGGGATAGTCCGTCCCCATCAGGATATGGTCGGCACCGTAGAGTCGTACCAGCTCGCGCAGCTGGTGGGGCGTAAACACCACCGTGTCGAAATAGATCCTGCGCAGGTACGTGGTGGGCGGATGCGGCAGATCGCCGTGGCTGTCAGATCGCGCGCCCCAGGCATGGTCGATGCGGCCTGAGTAGCTGGCGAGATAGCCGCCGCCGTGCACAGCCAGGATCTTCAGGTTGGGGTGCCGCTCCAGCACGCCGTCGAAGATCAGGTAGTGCAGCGCGATGGTGGTCTCCAGCGGATTGCCGATCACGTTGTTGAAGTAGAAGCGCGACAGCCTCGACGCCTCGGTGAAGCCGTTGGGATGGATCACCACCAGCATCCCCAGCTCCTCGGCTTTCCGCCAGAACGGCGCGAATGCGGGGTCGGACAGCTCCCGGCCGTTGACGTTGGTAAGGATCTGCACGCCCTTGAAGCCGAGCTCGGTGGCGCACCGCTCCAGCTCCCTGGCAGCCTCGCTGCCGTCCGGCATCGGCACCGTGCCGAAGCCTTTCAGACGGTCGGGTCGCTGCGCCACGAACTCCGCGATGCCGTCGTTGACCACGCGGGCAGCCTCCACTGCGGTTTCGAGCGGCACTGCGTAGTAGCACTGCGGCGGGGGCGGCTTCACCACCTGCATGTCGAGGCCCATGGCGTCGAGATCGGCGAGCCGCTGATCGAGGCTGCTGCGCGCCACGATGTCGGCCTCCTGCTTCTGGTTCAGCGACCGCGTCGCCGCATCGGCGAAGGCCACGAGAGGCATGGAGGCGGCCTGCAGGTGCGGCTTCACCAGCTCCGCGGCGCGCGGCACCCCGACGTGTGAGTGCACATCGATGGTGACGTTGCTCGGTCGCACCTCGCGCCCCGGCGGGCCATGCCTGCGGGCGGCCGTCGGGCCGTACTTGTTCCACTCGTTCACGCGGTCTCTCCCCCGGTTGGCTGTCCGTCCAGTCTAAGCCAAAGCATCGCGAGGGAGCGCAAAAACCTCGCCCTCGCTCTCCGCAGTGTCGAGCCAGAGGAAGGGGACATCCGGATAGTCCCGCTCCAGGATCTCCCGCCCGATGCCGATCTCCACCACCAGCGTCCCGTGCGGTGTCAGGTGGTCCGCGGCCCGCTCCAGGATGCGGCGCACGCAATCGAGCCCGTCGCTGCCGCCGGCGTGGGCGGCAACCGGCTCGGCCGCATATTCCGGGGGAAATGCGGCGACGGCCGCTTCGCTGACGTACGGCGGATTCGCCAGGATCAAATCGTAGCGCCGCCCGGCCAGCCCGTCGAGCAGGTCGGACCGGATGAGGGAGATTCGATCCTGCAGACCGTAGTCGGCGACATTGCGCTCGGCTACGGCAAGGGCATCGCCGGAAATGTCGCTGCCATCGACTTTCGCGTCCGGGAAAGCGTGCGCGGCAAGAATGGCGAGGCAGCCGGAGCCCGTGCACAAATCCAGGATACCGCCAACCGCCCCAGGGCCTGAAACCACGTCCACCAGACCGTCCCGCATCAGCTCGCCGATGTACGAGCGCGGCACGATAACCCGCTCATCGACATAGAATGAAAAGCCGCCGATCCATGCCTCGTTGGTCAGATACGCCGCCGGCTTGCGCGCGGATATGCGACGCTCGACGATATCGGCCAGCGCACGCCTTTCGGATGGAAGCACCCGCGCGTCGAGCCAGGGATCGAGTTGGTCGATCGGCAAATGCAGCGTATGCAGAATGAGAAACGCGGCCTCGTCGAAGGCCGTGGCTGTGCCGTGGCCATAGGCCAGTCGCGCCCGGTTGAAGCGGCTGACGGAATAGCGCAGCCAGTCGCGCACGGTCAGGAGCTCCTGCTCCGGTTCCGCCGGCCGGGCCGGGGCTTTTGCCATGGTACAGAGCCTTTGCATTGGAAAGAAGCGACGGTGGCCTCGATCCCTGGTTGGCGCAATCGCGTAGCAAAAGCCCGGGTCGAATGCCGGCTTGGGTGGAACGTGTGCTGCGGTGAATTCGCCGATTGACGGCTTTTGCGACAAATCGCGCCGGGATTGAGCAACACAGACTAGCGAATCGATATCCCGATAGAAAGGTCGACCAAAGCCCTGCGGGAGGAATTTCATACGGTCCGATGCGGTCTTTCGTCCAACAAACGGTAGTATTGGTCCATGCGGTGCGGGCGAGACGAATGTCCGTGCGCCCCGCCGGGAGCGAAAACCGTGCCGTACCGGGAAACTCGGAAAAAGATTGGCGTTGACGCTTTAATATCTTTTTTGCCATTAAATTCTATCCAGGTGCTGGTATGGCATTTGGCAAAAAAGGGGAACAGGTGGATATGGCAAGGGAACCGTCCAGAGAGCTGGAGCGGCTGAGCCTGCGGGAGCTGCAGGAGCTCGAGCTGAAGGTCAAGAAGGCGCGGGCGACGGCGCAGGATCGCAACCGCAACGATCTGCGCAAGAAGATCGAGACAATGGTCGCGGATGCCGGCTTCAAGCTGAGCGATGTTTTCGGTGGTCGCGGCGGCAAGGGCCGCACTGTGGCAGCCAAGTACTTGAACCCCGACGATCCGAGCGAGACCTGGACCGGCCGCGGCCGCAAGCCGCGCTGGCTGAACGCCAAGCTGCAGGAGGGCGCGAAGCTGGAGAAGTTCCTTATCAAGTAGTGCGACACAGGTCGCCGTTGCCGCTGGTGCATCGGCGCTCACGTCGGCTGCACTGACGTGTTGCCTGGCGAAGCCTTCCGTGCAGAGGGCCGAGCCTTGCAGCGCGCCCCGCACGGGTGCGTTTGAAGGTTCGTACCCGACGTGGCAGCTCGGGCGCCACGTTGCGTTACGGCCCTTCGAGCCCAACGCGACGCGGGTTTCTACGTATCGAGTCGTGGCGGGCCTAGTGCGCGGCCTCCCAGTTGTCTGCCGCCTTGGCGTCCACGTGGATGGGTACCGCAAGCTCTACAGCGGGCTCAGCCGCCTTCTCCATTACGTTGGCGATGACGGGAAGCGCCGCGACCACATCGGCCTCCCCGGCGTCGAACACCAGCTCGTCGTGAACCTGCAAGAGCATCCGCACCGAGGAGAGCTGCGCGACCTGCAGGGCCGCCGGCATCCGTATCATGGCACGGCGGATGATATCGGCCGCGGAGCCCTGGATGGGGGCGTTGATGGCCGCCCGCTCCAGGAAGCCGCGCATCGACGGGTTCTTGGTGTTGATCTCGGGGAAATGGATGCGCCGCCCAAAGATGGTCTCCACGAACCCGCGCTCGTGCGCTCGGGCCTTGGTGCCCTCCATGTAGTCGCGGATGCCGGGGAAGCGCTTGAAGTACGTGGCGATGTAGTCGCCCGCCTCCGGCTTGGGGATGCCGAGCTGCGCCGCCAGCCCGAATGCGGAGATGCCGTAGATGATGCCGAAGTTGATCGCCTTGGCGCGGCGGCGCACCTCTGGCGGCATGTCCTTCACCGGCACGCCGAACATCTCCGATGCCGTCATGGCGTGGATGTCGAGCCCTTCCGCAAAGGCGCGGCGTAGCTGCGGGATGTCGGCCACGTGCGCCAGCACGCGCAGCTCGATCTGGCTGTAGTCGGCCGAGATGAGCTTGTGCCCGGCCTCGGCGATGAAGGCCGTACGGATCTCGCGGCCCTCCTTGGTGCGGATCGGGATGTTCTGCAGGTTGGGATCGTTGGACGACAGCCGGCCGGTCGAGGTGGAGGCCAGCGCATAGCTGGTATGAATGCGGCCGGTGGCGGGATTGATGAAGGCCGGCAGCGACTCCGTATAGGTCGAGCGCAGCTTGGACAGCTGGCGCCACTCCAGCATCACGTTGATGAGCCTGCGTGCGTGCTCGGGCAGGTCCTCCCGCGCCGCCAGATCGTCGAGCAGCCCGGCCCGGGTCTCCCATTGGCCGGTCTTGGTCTTGCGCCCGCCGGGGAGCTTGAGGCTGTCGAACAGGAACTCGCCAAGCTGCTTGGCCGAGCCAAGATTGAACTTGTGCCCTGCCAGCTCGTAGATGTGCAGCTCCAGCTGTGCGATGCGCTGGGCGAAGGTTGAGGTGAGGCGCGACAGGATGGCCCTGTCAACCTTGATGCCGGCCCGCTCCATGTCGGCCAGCACACGCACCATCGGCCGCTCCAGGGTCTCGTACACGGTCGCCATACGTTCGGCCGCCAGCCGCGCCTTCAGGATCGCCCAGAGGCGCAACGTCACGTCGGCGTCCTCGCCGGCGTACTGCGTGGCCTTGTCCAGCGGAACCTGGGCGAAGGTCTTGTCCGATTTCCTGGCGCCGGGCGCGAACTCCAGCACCTGCGTGAAGCCCATGCAGGTATGCCCGAGGTGCCGCTCGGCCAGCGCGTCGAGGCCGTGCGTGCCGCGGCCGGCGTCAAGGGCGTACGACAACAGCAGCGTATCCTCGACCGGCGCCAGCGCGATCCCATGCTGGGCCAGGACGACGCAGTCGTACTTGAGGTTCTGCCCAATCTTGAGAACGGACGGATCCTCAAGGAGCGGCTTGAGCGACTGAAGCGCTTCGCGGACGGGAATCTGCGTCAGCACCTCGTCGCCGAAGTCGAGCGTGCCGGCCGCCGGTCGATGGCCGAGGGGCACATAGCAGGCGCGCCCCGGTGCCAGAGCCATGGAGAAGCCGACGAACTCGGCCTGCATCGGATCGAGGCTCGTCGTCTCGGTGTCAAACGCGACGCGGCCGATGGAGAAGGCCTCTGCGATCCAGGCGTCGAGGCGCTCCAGCGTGGTCAGCGTCTCGTATCGTGTGCGGTCGATCTTCTCGGCTTTGGCTGCCGCAACGACGGCGCGCACGGCGGCGTGTGGCGCATCCGTCGGCGACGGCTTGGCGGTGGCGCCGGCCTCCGCCGGCGTCGGTGTCGGCTTCGACGGGGCGGCCCTCGGCCCGGCGGCGCCATTCGGGCCCGGTGCCGCGCTGCGCTCCACCGGCGGCGGCACCGCTACGCCCAGGCCCTCGGCGATCCGCTTCGTCAGCGTCGCGAACTCCATCTCGCGCAGGAAGCCGAGCAACGCGTCGGGCTCTGGATCGTGCAGGCCGAGCTGTGCGACCGGCACCACCAGCGGCACGTCGACTTTGAGCCGCACCAGCTCACGCGAGAGCCTGGCCTGCAGGGCGAACTCGATCAGCCGTTCGCGCCGCTTGGCCTGCTTGATCTCGCCGGCGCGCTCCAGCAGCGTATCGAGGTCGCCGTACTCGTTGATCAGCTCCGCCGCCGTCTTAACGCCGATGCCGGGCACCCCGGGAACGTTGTCCGTCGAATCCCCCGCCAGCGCCTGCACGTCGACCACCTTGTCGGGCGGGACGCCGAAGCGCTCCCGCACCTCGTCGGGGCCGATCGACCGGTTCTTCATGGTGTCGAGCATCGTCACGCCGGACTGGACCAGCTGCATCAGGTCCTTGTCGGAGGAGACGATGGTGACATCGCCGCTCTCGGCCAGGGCATGCTTGGCATAGGTGGCGATCAGGTCGTCGGCCTCGTAGCCCTCCTGCTCGATGCAGGCGATGTTGAACGCCTGCACCGCGGTGCGGATCAGGCTGAACTGCGGCACCAGCTCCTCGGGCGCCGGCGGGCGGTGCGCCTTGTAGTCCTGGTAGATCTCGTTGCGGAAGGTCTTCTCGCTGTAGTCGAACAGCACGGCGATGTGCGTCGGTCCGCTCGACTTGCGGGAATCCTGCAGCAGCTTCCACAGCATGCCGCAGAACCCGTGCACGGCGCCCACGGGCAGCCCGTCGGAAGGTCGCGTCAGGGGGGGCAGCGCGTGGAAGGCGCGGAAGATGTAACCCGAGCCGTCGATCAGGTAGACATGGCTGCCCTTGATGATGGGCACCGGCTCGCCGGGTGGCACCGAGCAGATGGCCGCGGTGCGCTGCGATTTCCTGGGCTGTGCTGTAATGGTCGTCATGGGCGTGCACTATAAGGCCGAGTGGCGTAAAGTCAGCCCGTCTTCCACAGCCTGGCAGGGGTTGCTGACACCTTCCCCAGGTCCGCCGGCCCGCCCCGCAGGGATGGGTATTGCCCTGCAAGATCGATCACATAGCGCCTCGATCACCCGCTGCGAGGCGGTGTTGCTCGTGTCCGCGCATTCGCCCTGCAGAAGCATGCCGGTCGAGTGGCGCATCAGCCTGTGCCACCTCGCCGCCGACGCGCACTATTTGGCCCGGCTCAAGCTCAAGTAGGTGTAGGATGCTGTCGGGTGGTGTCAGACCTCTGGGTCTGACACACTGTACAGATGAGCGTGGACCTTCATCGAACGGGATGCCTTCTCTCACTGGCAAAACAGCCCTCGTCACCGGCGCCTCGTCGGGATTGGGCGCGCACTTCGCACGCGTGCTGGCCGGCGCCGGGGCCGCGGTGGCGCTGGCCGCGCGCCGGCTCGACCGTCTGCGCCAACTGGAGGCCGAGATCCGCTCCGCCGGTGGCAACGCCTGCGCGGTGGAGCTCGATGTAACCGACCAGGCTTCCGTCGGCCGTGCGTTCGACGCGGCGCAAGCAGTGGCGGGGCCCATCACCGTCCTCATCAACAACGCCGGCGTGCCGTCGGGCTCCTTCTTCGTCAAGACGAGCGAGGAGGAGTGGCGCGATGTGATGGCCGTGAACCTCGACGGCGTGTTCCGTGTCGGCCGGGAGGCGGCGCGGCGCATGATCGCCAACGGCACCGGCGGCTCCATTGTCAATATCGCGTCGATCCTGGGCTTCGGTGCCATCAGGTCGCTCTCCGCCTATGCGGCCTCGAAGGCGGCGGTGGTGAGCCTCACCAGGTCGATGGCGCTGGAGCTGGCGCGCGAGCGCATCCGCGTCAATGCGATCGCGCCGGGCTACTTCTCCACCGAGATCAACGCCGACTTCCTGGAGAGCGAGGCCGGCAGGCGGCTGCTCTCCAGGGTACCGATGGGGCGTGCGGGAAATCTGGCGGAGCTGGACGGGCCGCTGCTGCTGCTGGCGTCCGACGCCGGCGCCTTCATGACGGGCAGCGTCATCACCGTGGACGGCGGCCATCTGCTGGCAATGGGATAGATCGCTATGCGGCTGTGGACGGGGCTGAAGGGGCAGGACGTGGCGCCAGGGACGGCATCTGAGCGGCCGGAGCTGCGCAAGCGCCCGGCCAACTTCGTGCAGCTCACGCCGGTGAGCTTTCTCAACCGCGCGGCCGACTTCTTCGGCGACCGCGTGGCGATCGTCCACGGCGCGCGGCGCTTCACGTATGGCGAGTTCCGCGACCGCGTGCGGCGGCTGGCGGACGCGCTCGCCAAGGCCGGCATCAAGCGCGGCGACACGGTGGCGATCCTGGCGGCCAACTGTCCGGCCCTTCTGGAGGCGCACTACGCGGTGCCGATGCTGGGCGCGGTGCTGAACCCCATCAACATCCGCCTCGACGCGCCGCTGATCGCCTTCTGCCTGGAGCATGGCGAGGCGAAGCTGTTGCTGGCCGACCGCGAGTTCCACGCCACCGTCGCGCCGGCGCTGGAACGGCTCGGCAGCGCGCGCCCCATCGTCATCGATATCGCCGACGCCGAGACCGCTGGCGCGCCCACCTTCGGCGGCGTGGAGTACGAGGACTTGATCGCCTCCGGCGACCCGACCTCCGCGCATCCGGGACCCGAGGACGAGTGGGACGGCATCTGCCTGCTCTACACGTCGGGCACCACCGGCAATCCCAAGGGTGCCGTCTACAGCCATCGCGGCGCCTACCTGGGCGCGCTTGCCAACGCCCTCACCTTCAAGCTCGACCACGAGAGCCGGTATCTGTGGACGCTGCCCATGTTCCACTGCTCGGGCTGGACGTTCACCTGGGCGGTCACGGCGGCGGCCGGCACTCACGTATGCCTCAGGAAGGTGGAGCCGAAGCGGATCTTCGACGCGGTCGTGGAGCACGGCATCACGCACATGTGCGGCGCGCCCATCGTGCTCAACATGCTGGTGCACGCGCCCGCCGAGGCGAAGCGCCCGCTGCCCCTGCGCACCAAGGTCGCGACCGGTGGGGCCGCGCCGCCCGCCGTCGTCATCGAGCGGATGGAGGCCATGGGCTTTGAGGTGCTGCATCTCTACGGCACGACGGAAACCTACGGTCCGGCCACCTACTGCCCGCCGATGGAGGCTTGGCAAGACCTGTCCACCAAGGAACGATACATGCGCATGGCGCGCCAGGGCGTGCCCAATCCGGTCATCGAGCAGCTCACTGTCGCCGATTCCAAGACGCTGGCGCCGCTCCCGCGCGACGGCGCGGCCATCGGCGAGATCATGCTGGCCGGCAACACCTTGATGAAGGGCTATCTCAAGAACGAGACCGCCACCGACGAGGCCTTCGCCGGCGGCCTCTATCATTCGGGCGACCTGGCGGTCTGGCACGAGGACGGCACGCTCGACATCAGGGACCGCTCCAAGGACATCATCATCTCCGGCGGCGAGAACATCTCCTCGCTGGAGGTGGAAGAGATCCTCTACCGCCACCCGCAGGTGATGGAGGCCGCAGTGGTGGCCCGCCCCGACGCCAAATGGGGCGAGACGCCGTGCGCGTTCGTCACCCTGAAGCCGGGCGGCGAGGAAACCACGGCCGAGGATATCATCGCCTATTGCCGTGCCAACATGGCTCACTTCAAGGCGCCCAAGACGGTGGTGTTCGGCGCGCTGCCCAAGACCTCGACGGGCAAGATCCTGAAGTATGAGCTGCGCGACAAGGCGCGGGCGCTGTGACCCTTGTAGGGTGGGTTAGCGCAAAGCGCGTAACCCACCATTCCACCACGACAATGGTGGGTTACGGGCCTTCGGCCCTAACCCACCCTACGATGCCCCGCCCTCAAGCCACGCCCGTCCCCTGGTGTACAGGGCCTGCACCTCGGGCCCCTTCAGCCCGGGCATGTCGGGCTTCACCGTGAAGCCGATCTCAGCCTGCAGGTAGGCCAGGTGACGATAGCCCTCGGGGAAGCGCTCCAGCAGCGCCTTGTCGAGCGAGAGCTTGGCCGCGGGGTCCACCGGGTCCATGCGATCCTTCTCGTAGATGGGCTGGCGCAGCACCAAGCCCCAGCGCCCGGCGCTCTTCTCCAGGAAGTCGTAGAACCGCCCGGTGCAGACCACGTCGACCAGGACGCCGTGCACCAGCGCGCGCTGGGAGATGGTCATCTTGGTCTGGGCGATGGCGCGGCTGCCCTTGAGGTCCGCCGAGTGGCCGCCGAGGAAGTGCAGGATGCTGACGCCCTTGTCGAAGCCGGCGCGGCTGATGGCGATGAACTCGTCCGCCGTGCCTTGGGTCCAGGTCGCCATCATGCGCCCGTCGTCGTGCCAGACGGTGCGGAAGCGCTCCCAGTCGCCCGCATCGCGCCACACCACCCAGTTCTCCACCAGCTGCCGGATCGCCAGCCGGTCCAGCGTCTCTGCGTCCATCGTCGTCCTCTCCGCGTGTGTCGGATCGGCAGATAGCATCGCACTCGCGCCGGCTCAACGCACTACGGCAGGCGCGCCGGGCAACGGGCGCGCCCGCGGTTCAGATCAGCTGCGCGAGGCGCGCAATGCTGCGGTCGATGTCCGCCTCGCCCGGCAGCGAGTAGCTGAGGCGCAGCGTATTGCGCCCGCGACCGTCGTGGAAGAACGCGCCGCCCGGCACGAATGCCACGCCGGCCTCTTTCAGCGAGCGCTGCAGCAGGGCGGCGGCGTCGATGCCCTCGGGCAGCGTCACCCACACGAACAGACCGCCCTGCGGATGCGTCCAGCTCACGCCGGCCGGCATGTGCCGCTGCAGGGCGGCCAGCAGCCAGTCCCGCCGGCTCCGGTAATGGGTCCGGGCGCGTGCCACCTGGCGGTCGAATGCGGTCTCGGCTAAGCGGAGCATGACCATCTGGTTGATGGTGGCGCTGTTGAGGTCGGAGGCCTGCTTGATCAGCACCAGGCGCCGGATCAGCACCTTGGGCGCCACGATCCAGCCCACGCGCAGGCCGGGCGACAGCACTTTGGAAAACGTGCCGCAGTAGACGGCGCGGGCCTTCTCGACGCTGCCGCGGCGCTCGACTTCCAGCGCCAGGATCGGCGGCACCGGCCTGCCCCCGAAGCGCAGCATGGCGTAGGCCGCATCCTCGATGATGGGGATATCCTGCTCGCCGGCGAGATCGAGCAGGCGCACGCGTGCCGCCAGCGAGAGCGTCTCGCCAGTCGGGTTGGCGAAGTCCGGCACCACGTAGGCGAGCTTCACCTCGCCGCCCGCGCTGCGGGCCGCATCCGCGTAGGAGGCGGGCGTGCGGTTGCCGTCCTCGGGACGCAGCTCATCGTAGCGGGGCTCGGAGCCCGAGAACGCCTGCAGGGCGCCGAGATAGGTGGGCGCGGCGACGAGGGCGGTATCGCCCGGCGAGAGCAGCAGGCGGCCCAGGAACTCCAGCCCCTGCTGCGAGCCGCAGGTGACGATGATGTTGTCGGCATCGCACGGCACCCCCAGGCTGCCCATGTGGCGGGCAATCCACTGGCGCAGCGGCAGGTAGCCCTCGCTCACCGAGTACTGCAGCCCGTTGGTGGGGGCGCCGAGCACGGCGGCGTAGGCAGCCTTCGCCTCCTCGACGGGGAACAGCGCCGGATCGGGGATGCCCCCTGCGAACGACAGCACGCCCGGCTGGTCCACCACCTTCAACAGCTCGCGGATCTCGGATGCCGCCATGCGCCCGGCACGGCGGGCATAGCGGGGCTCCCAGGCGGCGGCCGGCGCAGCTTCGGTCACGGTCTTGGCTCCAGTTTCCCCAGGAGCCAATTATGTCAGCAAGGCTGACCTATTTGCAAGGCGATTACTGACGTCAGGCCTTCTGGACCTCGGTGGTGCCGGCGCCGGTGTGCAGAGCGGCCACGGGGGAAGGCCGGGCAAAGCGCAACGGCGCGCCCTTCACGCGGCCGAGCCAGAGGCGCATCACGACCGCCACGGCCATGGTGCCGAGCTGGGCCACAATGGTGGTCTCGTCGCCGGCATCCGGATCGACCAGCGTGCGCCATGCCACCGTCAGAACCGTGCCATGCGTGGCGTTGAACAGGCCGCAGATGGCGTTGAGGTGCCAGCCGAGCCACCAGCGCGGGTGCATCTCCGCCCGCATCCACGCGAAGCGAATCATGGCGCTTCCGTAGACCAGCCCGATGAGCGAGAAGGTCACGGGAACGGGGTTGCGGCTGGCAAGCCCGGCCAGCAGGACGACCAGACCGAGCGCCAGGATCGCCACCCCGAGCGCCTTGAAATGAAGCCCGCGAAACCGCTCGAGATGGTTCTTCCAGCGGATCGCGGTCCAGCCGACCGTGACGACCGTGATCAGGCAGAGGTCGATGTAGATGAATTGCACAACACGGGCCGGATCGAATGCGCCGGGGCGAAGCAGCAGAACCGGCCCCACCGACAAAGCGACGACCACAAGGGCGCCCATGAAGGCCCTGCCCCAAGCCTTGTGCCGCGGACTGCCTTTGATCGAGAGAAGCGCAATCCAGTAGAACAGGATGGCAGCGGAGCCGATGGCGATATGGCCGGCAACGGAAAGAGTGTAAGGCATGGCACTCCCCGTGAGTTGTTTACGCATGTAAAATAGCACGGAGGTTTACGTGCGTAAAGCCGGCGCGAGGCAGATTACCGAGGAGACGCGCGTTGCCATTCTGGATGCGGCGTGGGAGCTGATTGTCGAGCGCGGCAAGCTCGACGTCGGGCAGGCCGAGATTGCCGCGAAGGCCGGCGTCAGCCGCCAGACCATCTATCTGGCCTTCGGCGGCCGCGCCGGGCTTCTGGTGGCCATGCTGCGCAACAGGGATGCGCACTCCGAGCAGGTTGCGCGGCTGATGGAGATCGCTGAAGGCCCGGGAAGCACCCCCCGGGACTTCATGGCGTTTATCGAGGCGTGGCTCGATTACCTGCCGCTCATCTATCCGGTTGGCATTCTGCTGGACGCAGCCGCGGTCAATGATCCGGAAGCGGCGGCGGCCTGGGACGACCGTCTCAAGAAATCTCTTCTCTTCGGGATGAAGCGGGTTCTGAGGCGTATCGAGAAGGCTGGCGGGATCGCCGCGGGGTGGACCGCCGATACGGCCGCGCAGCTCGCGTGGAGCCTCGTTCACCCCGCGAGCTGGCGCCTCCTGGTCGTCGAGAGCGGATGGAGCGCAGACGCCTTCCGCCGCTCACGCATCGACATCATCGGCCGCACGGTGTTCCGCAAGTCACGGTGAGGTGATCGGATCGATCTCACGACCTGCCGTGCGGCGCATCGAAATCGATGAATGGCCCCAGCGGGACGATCCCAGTCGGATTGATGGTGGTGTGGCTCGTGTAGTAGTGGCGCTTGATGTGGGTGAAATTGACCGTCTCGCGCACGCCGGGCCATTGGTAGAGATCGCGGGTGTAGGCGAACAGTGCCGGATAGTCGGCGAGGCGGCGGATGTTGCACTTGAAGTGGCCGACGTAGACGGGGTCGAAGCGGATCAGCGTGGTGAAGAGCCGCCAGTCGGCCTCGGTGGGGTCGGCGCCCATCACGAAGCGACGGCTGCGAAGGCGCTCCTCCAGCCAGCCCAGCGTCTCGAACAACGGGAGGACGGCCGCCTCGTAGGCTTCCTGGGTGGTGGCGAAGCCCGCCTTGTATACGCCGTTGTTGACGGTGTCGTAGACGCGGGCGTTGACAGCATCGATCTCGGCCCGCAGCGGCTCCGGGCAGTAGTCGCCGGCCTTCGCGCCTACACTGTCGAAGGCCGAGTTGAGCATGCGGATGATCTCGCTCGACTCGTTGTTGACGATGGCGGAGCGCTGCTTGTCCCACAGCACCGGCACGGTGGCCCGCCCGGTATAGGTCGGGTTGGCCTTGGTGTAGAGCTGGTGCATGCAGGAGACGCCGTTGACGCTGTCGGGCACCACGCCTTCGCCGGGCGCGAAGGTCCAGCCGTTCTCCGCCATCAGCCAGTGCGTCACCGAGACGCCGATCATGCCCTCAAGACCCTTGAGCGCACGAAAGATCAGCGTGCGGTTGGCCCACGGGCAGGCGAGCGACACGTAGAGATGATACCGCCCCGGCTCGGCTTTGAAGCCCCCCTCGCCGGTGGGGCCGGGCGCGCCGCTGGGCGTGATCCAGTTGCGGAAGCGCGCATCGGCCCGCACGAAGCGGCCTCCGGTGCTCTTCGTGTCGTACCACTTGTCGTGCCACACGCCGTCGACGAGCAGGCCCATGATCGTGGTTCCTTGGTGTCAGACCCGGAGGGTCTGACACCACCTCAGCTTCGGCTCGCGGGCGGCCCTGGTCTCGTCGAGGCGGCGGCGCGGGGCGAAGCGCGGGGCCTCCTTGAAGCGGGCGGTGTCGCCGGACCTGGCGGCGGCGGCGAGGCCACGCAGGGAGGCGATGAACCGGTCGAGGCTCTGCTTGGATTCCGATTCGGTCGGCTCGATCAGCATGGCGCCGTGAACCACCAGCGGGAAGTACACGGTCATGGGGTGAAAGCCCTCGTCGATCATCGCCTTGGCGAAATCGAGCGTGGTGAGGCCGGTGTCCTCCAGCCAGCGGTCGTCGAAGAGCGCCTCGTGCATGCAGGGTTGGTTGCCGAAGGCGGGCGATATCAGGTCGGAGAGCGAGGCGCGGATGTAGTTGGCGTTGAGCACCGCATCCTCGCTGGCCTGGCGCAGGCCGTCGGCGCCGTGCGAGAGCATGTAGGCCAGCGCCCGCACGAACATGCCCATCTGCCCGTGGAAGGCGCACATGCGGCCGAAGGATTGGCCGGATCCCCTCTCCCCGCTTGCGGGGAGAGGGTTAGGGTGAGGAGTGTGTGGCGAGGCCGGCGTTGCGCGGGGAGAGGGAGCCCCGGCGTGCTCGACGTAGTGCCATGGGGGCAGACCCGCAGGGTCTGACCCCGACATCACGTACGGCACCGGCATGAACGGGGCGAGAGCTGCCGACAGCGCCACGGGCCCCGCGCCGGGGCCGCCGCCGCCGTGGGGGGTGGAGAAGGTCTTGTGCAGATTGATGTGCATGGCGTCGACGCCGAGGTCGCCGGGGCGCACCTTGCCCATGATGGCGTTGAAGTTGGCGCCGTCGGCGTAGAAGAAGGCGCCGGCCGCGTGCACGGCCTCGGCGATGGCCACCACGTCGCGCTCGAACAGACCGCAGGTGTTGGGGTTGGTGAGCATGAGCGCGGCCACGTCGGGCGACAGCCGCTTGCGGATTTCCTCCACGTCCACCGTGCCGTCCTCGCGCGCCGGAACCGCCTCGACGCGGTAGCCGAGCAGCGCCGCCGTCGCCGGGTTGGTGCCGTGCGCGGACTCCGGCACCAGCACGATGGAGCGCTTCTCCCCGCGCGCCTCCAGCGCCGCCTTGATGGCCATCAGGCCGGTCAGCTCGCCATGCGCTCCGGCCTTGGGCGTCATGGCAATGGCCGGCATGCCGGTCAGCTCGGAGAGCCAGCGCGACAGCTCGGCGATGAGCGCGACGGCGCCGGGCACGGTGGACAGCGGCTGCAGCGGATGGATGTCGCCGAAACCGGGCAGCCTCGCCATTCGCTCGTTGAGCCGCGGGTTGTGCTTCATGGTGCACGAGCCGAGCGGGAAGATGCCGGTGTCGATGCCGTAGTTCTTCTGCGAGAGGCGCACGTAGTGGCGCATGGTCTCGGGCTCGGACAGACCGGGCAGGCCGATCAGCGCGGTGCGCTCCAGCGTGCCGAGGCGCGAGGCCACCGGCTGCGGCTCCGGCAGATCGACGCCGGTCGTATCGGAGCGGCCGATCTCGAAGATCAGCGGCTCCTCGATGGCGAGGCCGCGGTTGCCGCTGAAGGTCGGGGCGTCGGGGGCGACGGCCTCGCCCGCAGGCGTGCCCGGACCGATAGGGGCGATTAGCATCACAGCACCTCCCTCAGCGCCTTGACGTAGGCGGCGCGGTCGTCGTCCGTGTTGACCTCGGTCGAGGCCGCCACGATCAGGTCGGCCAGCTCCGGCCGGTCCGGCTCCAGGCGCGACACCGGCACGCCGCCGAGCACGCCCTTCGCCGCGAGCTTCTCGATGACCTCGGCCGCATTGCCGGGCACGCGGATGGTGAGCTCGTTGAAGAACGTCTCGTTGAGGACCGACACGCCCGGCACTTTGGCCAGCATGCCGGCCAGCTGCACCGCGTTAGCGTGATTGATGCGCGCCAGCTTGCGCAGCCCAGCCTCGCCGAGCAGCGTCATGTGGATGGTGAAGGCCAGCGCGCACAGGCCGGAGTTGGTGCAGATGTTGGAGGTGGCCTTCTCGCGGCGGATGTGCTGCTCGCGTGCCGACAGGGTGAGCACGAAGCCGCGGCGGCCGTTCTGGTCCACCGTCTCGCCGCAGAGCCGGCCCGGCATCTGGCGCACATACTTCTGGCGCGTGGCGAGCAGGCCGACGTAAGGGCCGCCGAAGGACAGCGCGTTGCCGATCGACTGGCCCTCGCCTGCCACGATATCGGCGCCCATGGCGCCCGGCGGCTGCACCAGTCCCAGCGAGACGGCCTCGGTGAACACCGCAACCAGCAAGGCGCCGGCGGCGTGGGCCTTCACCGCCAGCGCGGAGAGGTCGTGCAGGTGGCCATAGAAGTCGGGGGTTTGCACCACCACGCAGGCGACGTCTCTGTCGATCTGGGCCGCCAGATCTCCCAGCTCCCGGGTGCCGAGCGGCGCCGGCGGCAGCGCCACGATCTCGTGCCCCGAGAGCCGGCCCAGCGTCTCGACGGTCTCGCGGTAATGCGGATGCAGGTTGCCCGCGAGCACCGCGCGGTTGCGCCGCGTGACGCGCATGGCCATCAGCACGGCTTCCGCGGTGGCGGTGGAGCCGTCGTACATGGAGGCGTTGGCCACCTCCATGGCGGTCAGGGCCGCCACTTGGGTCTGGAACTCGAACAGGACCTGCAGCGTGCCCTGGGCGATCTCCGGCTGATAGGGCGTGTAGGAGGTGAGGAACTCGGACCGCTGGATCAGATGGTCCACCGTTGCCGGCACGTGATGCCTGTAGGCGCCGGCGCCGACAAAGAATGGCACCGACCCGGCCGGTACGTTGCGGGCGGCGAGGCGACCGAGCTCACGTTCCACCTCCAGCTCGCCCTTGGCCTTGGGCAGGGCGAGGCTGCCGTTGAGGCGCTTGTCCACGGGGATGTCCGCGAACAGTGTGTCGACGTCGCCGATGCCGATCCGGGCAAGCATCACCTTGCGGTCGGCGTCGGTGAGCGGGAGGTAGCGCATGGGTGGGGCCTCGATAGGTGTCAGACCCTCTGGGTCCGATGACGCCGTTACACGAACGGCGTCGGAGCTACGGTGTCAGACCCGGAGGGTCTGACACCACCACCTCGGTCCGCACCGAGTTGGCGATGTAGCACTCCTCGTGGGCGTGGTGGTGGAGCTGGGCCAGCTCCGCCGCGCTCGGCTGCCTGGGGCCGGAGAAGACGATACGGGGGCGCAGCGTGACCTTGGAGACGAACAGCTTGCCGCGCTCGTTCTTGCTCATGATGCCCACGGCCGCATCGTCGTAGGACTCGATCACGTGGCCCTGCTTGGCGGCGAGATAGAGGAACGTGAGCATGTGACAGCTCGACAAGGACGCCACCAGCGCCTCCTCCGGGTCCACCGCGTCCGCGCGCGAGAGCGGCAGCCGCACCGACAGCGGCGAGGACGAGGCGGGCACCGTGACGCCGCCGTCGAAGGTCCAAGTGTGCGCGCGGCTGTACTTGTTGTCGGTGAAGGGCTCGCTCGAGCCGCGCTGCCACGACACCGTGGCCGTGTATTCGTGCGCCATGATCGATCCTCCTTGACCTTCTTTGTCTTTCAGGACGCTGCCTTGACGAATGCTTCATAGGCGGCCCGGTCCATCAGCCCATCGAGCTCTGCCGCGTCGGCGATCCTCAGCTTGAAGAACCACGCCTTCCCTTCCGCGTCCTCGTTGACGAGTGCCGGCTGGTCCGCCAGCGCCGCGTTGGCCTCCGTCACCTCGCCGGCGATCGGCGCGTAGACATCGCTCGCCGCCTTGACGCTCTCCACCACGGCCACTGTCTCGCCCTTGGCCGCCTTGCGGCCGACCACTGGCAGCTCGACGAACACGACGTCGCCCAGCTGGTCCTGGGCATGGTGCGTGATGCCGACGGTGCCGATGCCGCCATCGACACGGATCCATTCGTGGTCCTTGGTGAAGCGCTCGGTGGTCATGGGGTGCTCCTTGGGATGGTGTCAGACCCGGACGGTCTGACACCTGCATAGCGATGCGGAACGAACGGCAAGGACACGACGCTCGCCCCCAACGGCTTGCCTCGCACCATCAGGCTCACCTGTGTGCCCGGCTCGGCGTATCGGGCCGCGACATAGCCCATCGCGACCGGCGCGTTCACGCTGGGGCCGAAGCCGCCCGACGTGACGGTGCCGATGCGCTCGCCGGATGCCGCGAGGATCTCCGTTCCCTCGCGGGCCGGGGCGCGGCCGTCAGGCCTGAGGCCGACGCGCCGACGCGCGGGGCCGTCGACCAGCTCGCGCAGGATGCGGTCGCTGCCGGGGAAGCCGCCTTCGGCGCGGCGGCGCTTCTGGATCGACCAGGCGAGGGCCGCTTCGACCGGGCTCGTGGTCTCGTCGATGTCGTGGCCGTAGAGGCACAGACCGGCTTCGAGCCGCAGCGAATCGCGCGCGCCGAGGCCGATCGGCTGCACGTCCTCCTGGGCCAGCAGGAGGCGAGCGAGCCGTTCCGCCTGGTCGGCGGCGAGCGAGATCTCGAAGCCGTTCTCGCCGGTGTAGCCGGAGCGGGAGACGTGGCAGTCGATGCCGCCCACCGTGCCGGGAGCGGCGGTCATGAATCGCAGAGCCGTGGCCGCGTCGGAGACCTTCGCCAGCACCTCCGCGGCGCGCGGCCCCTGCAGGGCCAGCAGCGCGCGTTCGGGCGCTGGCTCCAGCCTCACCTCGTCGGGAAGCTGCTCCGAGATATGGGCGAAGTCCACCACCTTGCGGGCGGCGTTCGCCACCAGCATCAGGCTGCCGTCGTCCTCGGCGGCAGCCGAGCGCGTCACCATCAGGTCGTCGATGATGCCGCCGTCCACGTTGAGGAGCTGCGTGTAGCGCTGCTGTCCGGGGTGCAGCCCCAGGATGTCGGCCGGCACCAGGGCCTCCAGCGCAGCGGCGGTGGCGGCGTGGTCGGGGCCGACGAGGAACGCCTGGCCCATATGCGAGACATCGAACAGGCCGGCGTGGGCGCGGGTGTGCAGGTGCTCCTTGAGGATGCCGGGCGGATACTGCACCGGCATCTCGTAGCCCGCGAACGCCACCATGCGCGCACCGAGCGAGACGTGCAGCTCGTGGAGCGGGGTGCGCTGCAGGGCGACGGCGGGAGGGGCGGCAGCGGCCATGTCGGCCTCTCTCTAGGGTTCCGCAACGCTCGCGTCCCACGCCCTTCGGCGCGAGAAGCGAGCCCCCTCTGTCGCGGGACCTGAGAGATTGAGCGGTCAGCTCGTCCAAGCTGGACCGCCTTACCCCTTCGGTGAGCCGCCCATCTTCAAGCCGGGCCGGCTGCTTTCCAGAGTGCCATCGACCTGCGGTCCTTCTGCCTGAGAGGTTCCGGGGCGGTTGCTCCTTCGGCGCCGGCCCGGCTTCCGCTAGGTCGGTCTCTCCCACAGGTCTCGATTGGCTGCAGTGAGCATACGCTGGGGCAGAGGCAAGTCAACGTAACACCCGGTAACGTTGGTCACCTTTCCGCCAACTGCGGGGCATTTGCTCGGTGGCACGGGGAAATGTGGAGCGACCGACTGGTGGCAGCGTCGGTGCGGCTCCGGCGGTGTGGCCCTTTCCGCGCCGTCGGTGCACGGGGAGAGGGAGACCCTAACCCGCCCCCGGGATGCTGCGGTCGAAGGCGACGTAGACCTCGTACTCGCCGGGGCGGGAGCCCTCGGGGATCTGGAACGTGACGGAGCGCACGACCGAGAAGTAGCCGATGGGGTTGTCGAGGGCGACGTCGACGCTGACCCGGCTGGTGTCGGTGAGGATCTTCTCGCGCTTGGCGTCTGTCACGAATACGTTGACCGGCAGCGTTACGCGGCCGGTGCGACCCTTCTGTCCCAGCAGGACCCGGCCGGAGAAGCCGTATTTCACGGTGACGCGGCCGGGCTCGACCTGGCACTCGCGCGCAACCTTGGTGATCTCGCCGCGGTGCATGACGGCCAAGCCGTCGCCGACCTTGCCGGGCTCGTAGACCGTGACGTAGCCGTCGCGCGACCAGACCTGGAAGCGGGGGCAGCCGAAGGCCACGTCGCCGCCGAAGCTGCCGAGCGACCCGGTCTCCGTCTTGGCCGCGGCGAGCAGCCGATCCTGATCGACCGAGCCGCCGCTGCCCGCGTCGGCCGATTTGCTGGCGCCGAACAGGCCGCCGCCGATGCCTGAGGTGATGGACGACATGCCGCAACCGGCAAGTGCCGCCAGCGCCGCTCCGAAAGCGGCCTGTCTCGCGACCGAGACCAAGGTCTTGCACACGGTTTGCGTCACGAAGCCCCTGTCCGAACACTTGCCCGGTCTCTTGCGGACCGTTATTCCCTATTCCATCGAGCCGCGTTGGCGCTCTATGGACGATTGCCCGGCGACTGCGACTGTAAACCAAAGGGCATCGGGGGCCAAGCACGCGAAGCCTGAACCAACAGCGAATGCAGCGTCGTCACCATGGCTCCCTCACCCCCAACCTCGCCCGGCCAGCGCCCCCCGCTGACCGTCCTCCTGGCCGCGCCGCGCGGCTTCTGCGCCGGCGTCGATCGGGCCATAAAGATCGTGGAACTGGCTCTCAAGCGGTTCGGCCCCCCGGTCTACGTCCGCCACGAGATCGTGCACAATCGCCACGTGGTCGAATCTCTCAAGGCGAAAGGCGCCATATTTGTGGAGGAGCTGGACGAGATCCCAGAAACCGGTGCACCCGTGATCTTTTCGGCACATGGGGTGCCGCAATCGGTGCCGGCTGCTGCCGAGGATCGCAACCTGTTCGTCCTCGATGCCACTTGCCCGCTGGTCTCCAAGGTGCATGCCGAGGCGCGGGCGCACCAGGCAGTTGGGCTGGAGATCGTGCTGATCGGCCATGCCGACCATCCCGAGGTGATCGGCACGCTGGGCCAGCTGCCGGCGGGTGCGGCAACGCTGGTGGAGACCATCGAGGATGCGCGCCGATTCGCGCCGCGTGACCCGCAGCGGCTCGCCTATACCACGCAGACCACGCTCTCCGTGGATGACACCGCCGCCATCGTCGCCGTCCTGAAGGAGCGGTTCCCGGCCATTGTCGGGCCGCGCAAGGAGGACATCTGCTACGCCACCACCAACCGGCAGGCGGCGGTGAAGGCGATCGCGCCCAAGTGCGAGGCGCTGATCGTGGTGGGGGCGCCCAACAGCTCCAACTCGCTGCGGCTGGTGGAGGTGGCGGAACGCGCCGGCTGCCGCAAGGCGGTGCTGGTGCAGCGCGCGGCCGACATCGCGTGGGACACCTTCGAGGGGATTGCGACGCTCGGCATCACCGCGGGCGCGTCGGCCCCGGAATTGCTCGTATCCGAGATTATCGAGGCGTTCCGGGGCCGCTTCGACGTGACCGTGGAGAGCGTGTCCACCACCGTGGAGCGCGTCGCCTTCAACGTGCCGCGCGAGCTGCGCGAGACCGGCCCGGCACAGCTCTGACGACCCCAAGGCCCGGCACTCCACATGGCAGTCTACACCGAAGTCTCCGACGACGAGCTGGCCGTCTTCGTTGCGTCCTACGAGCTGGGGGCGCTGCTGTCCTACAAGGGCATCGCCGAGGGGGTGGAGAACACCAACTATCTCCTCCACACCGAGAAGGGGCCGATCTTCCTCACGCTTTACGAGAAGCGCGTCGACCCCAACGACCTGCCCTTCTTCCTCGGCCTCATGGAGCACCTGGCCAAGGCCGGCCTTAACTGCCCGACGCCGGTGCGCGACGGCCAGGGGCGCATGCTGCGCACGCTGGCCGGACGGCCGGCGGCGCTGGTCACATTCCTGGAGGGCGTATGGATCCGGCGGCCGCAGCCGCGGCACTGCGCGGCGGTGGGCAAGGCGCTGGCGGGCCTGCACGTGGCGGGGCGCGGCTTCGGCCTGACGCGCGCCAACGGCCTGGGGCTTTCCGCCTGGCGGCCGCTGTTCGAGCGGTTCGAGGCGCGCGCCGACGAGATCGTGCCGGGGCTGGCGGCCACCATCCGTGCGGAGCTGGACGTTCTGGAGGCACGCTGGCCGGCGGGCCTCGATCCGGGCATCATCCACGCCGACCT
>Ga0070696_100000067_pt1 | contig 50357 bp, 38 predicted proteins | sample KBSK1253metaG_FD_65474 | JGI IMG/M metagenome (GOLD analysis project Ga0070696, IMG submission 65474) | Corn, switchgrass and miscanthus rhizosphere microbial communities from Kellogg Biological Station, Michigan, USA - KBS K1-25-3 metaG | ecosystem: Host-associated > Plants > Roots >... | reverse complement strand
CGCGAGCGGATCTGGAGCGGGAAGTCGAAATTCCCGACGCGCATGGCGTTCGCGGCTTCGACGAGCCGGCGGATCGGGCGCGTGATCCCGGCCGAGACGAGGGCGCCGACGAGGAGTGCCAACAGAATGACAATGGCCCCCGTGATATAGAGGTCATGGCCGATTCGTGCGAGGACCGCGGTCTCCTCGTCGAGGGAACGGAGGAGCGCGAACCCGACGGCCCCGCCGGAGCTGGGCCCGCTCAGACCGGCCCGGAGCGCCAGGTAGCGATGGCCGCCCGCCTGGACCTGGCGGACGTGACCGTCCACCGGTCCGCTCAGGAGGGTGGTGGGAATCTCGGCGTCTCGGCTCGTGGCGATCGCCGGCTTCCCGTTCACGATGAAGACGACTTCGCTTCGGGCCGTGGCCTTCAGCCGTTCGGCGAGCGGCGTGTCGACGCTTCGCCCGAGCCGAAGCGTCCCCACGAGTGCCCCGCCGACCGTGATCGGCACGACCGCGACCCGATAGGCGACGCCGTTTTCGACGAGATAGCCGCGGCTCAACTTGCCCGAGAGCGCCGCCCCCACCATTTCCGTGCGCGAGAGGTCCTCCCCTCCCGCCTTCGGGTCGCTGGCGCGGGCCAAGAGGATGCCGTCCGCGTCGGTCACGTCGAAGATGGGCGTCTCGGCATCTTCCCGGAAGTCTTGAAGCACCCCGGCCAGCGTGGCGTGAAAGTCCGCGTTCTTTCGGTCGGATTTGGGAAGCGTGAGGAGCGCGAAGAATTTCGGGTCCCGCGCGACCACGACCCCGATCCGCTCGAGGTTCTCCCCCTCGCGCCCCATCTGGTGCTCGAAGGCGAGCGCGGCGGCCGAGAGGCCGGCGGTCACGTTCCGGTTCACGTCGACGGTGAGCCGGTGGTTCACGACGAGGAGCGCGGCCACCATGACGCCGAGAATCGGAGCGGAGGTGAGCGCGGCAACCTTGAAGACGAGCGAGATCCGGAAGCGCGGCATCATTCGGCGGTGATCGACACCGCGGCGTTTCCGTGTTCGGGCACCGTCACGTCCAAGGTCTGCTCCCCACGAAGCGGGAGCCAGATCGAGAGCTTATGCGGTCCGGCGGGAACGCCCTCCAGACGGAACGCCCCCTCCCGATTGACGTACGCGAAGAGTCCGTTCGGCACGACCACGACGTCGGCGCGCATGTTCGAATGGATGTCGCAGAAGACCTGGACGAGACCCGACTTCTGAAACGTCAGGGTCTTCGACTTTCCGCGGGGGTATCGCCCGAGGTCGAATCGTTTGGGCGGCGAGTAGGAGAAGACGTTGTGGAAGACGTTGTCGCTGTTCCGGAATTCGACCTGCTGCCCCACAACCACCGCCAGAATCCGAGGAACGAACCGCTGCCCCGATTGGTCGAGGAGCGCGACTCCCGACGGCCGCGCGACGCCGCTTTGGAGGTCGGCGATGTAGGCGACGCCGAAGACGCTGTCGGATGCCACCACGGATCCGGTGTGCCCCACGTGTCCGCTGAGTTGTCCCACATACGCATTCGGCTTCACCCCCCCGCGAAAGCCGAGGTCGGCCGGCGTGAGCGCGACCTTCCCGTCGACTACCCCCGCCCAGGCGACCGGCGCCAGGAGCAGGGCGGCTGCGCTCCAGGCCAGGACTCGGATTCCCACGCCGTCTAGATCGGCCGGCTCCGGGGTCATCCTGAGCCCGATCGCCCTCGGCGCCTGGCGTCCCCCAAACGCCACGCCGGCATGGTGTAAGATCGGGGGATGAATTCGCCGGAGGAAACGGCGGTCCCCGCCGCGGGACTCCGTCGGGGGGCCCAAATCGAAGTGGAAGTTGAAGATCTGGCCTTCGGCGGGCGGGCTCTATCGCGCGTGGAGGGGCTCGTCGTCTTCATCGAGGGGGCTCTCCCCGGAGACCGGGTCCTGGCCACCATCTATCGGCGAAAGCGCCAGTATGCCGAAGCTCGCGCCGAACGGATCCTCCGTCCCGCCACGACCCGGGTCGACGCGCGCTGCTCCCACGTCGCCGTTTGCGGCGGATGTCGCACGCAGGATCTCGACTACGCGGAGCAGCTCCGCCACAAGGAGCGCCAAGTCGAGGAGTGCCTGGCGCACCTGGGAGGGGTGCGGACGACCGCCCGGCCCATCATCGCGGCGCCCTCCACCTTTCACTATCGAAACAAGATGGAGTATTCCTTCGGACGCGATCCGGACGGGACGCTGACCCTGGGGCTCCATCGCCGCGGGTTCTTCGACCGCACGTTCGACCTCGAGCGCTGCCACATCGCAACGCCCATCTCGAGCGAGATCGTCGTCGCGGCGCGAGAATGGGCGCGCCGGGAGACCCTGACGCCCTATGATACGCGCCGAAATTCCGGACTCCTCCGATACCTCGTCGTCCGGGAGGGAATCCGGACCGGACAGGTGATGGTCAACCTGGTGGCGACGGAGCGGCACCCGTCGTTCGCGGCGCTCGCCGAGGAACTCCATCGACGCTTCCCCGCGATCGCGAGCATCGTCCTGAACCTGACGCGACGGAAGGCGCAGATCGCGCTCGGGGAGGAGGAGCACGTGCTCTTCGGAAAGGCGACGATCGAAGAGCGACTCGGCGGGCTCACGTTCGAGATCTCCTCCAACTCCTTCTTCCAGACCAACACCGAACAGGGGGAGCGGCTTCTGGAGACCGCCCTCGAGGGGCTGGCGCTGACCGGCACGGAGCGCGTTCTCGACGTCTATTCGGGGACGGGCACGTTCACCCTGCCGATCGCAGGGCGCGCCCGGGAAGTCGTGGGGATCGAGTCGAGCGAGGCTGCCGTCCGGGACGCCGAGCGCAACGCGGCCCGGAACGGAATCTCGAACGCGCGGTTCTACAATGAGGACGCCATGGAATCCCTCCGCGACCGGTTCGGGCTCGGGACGCGGGGGTCCGGCGCCCCCTTCGACCGCCCCGAGATCGACGCCGTCCTGGTCGATCCGCCTCGCGCCGGGCTCCATGCCGGCGTCGTGAGCCGATTGATTCATCTGGGAGCGCGGCGCCTGGTATACGTTTCCTGCAATCCAAGCACTCTGGGGCGCGATCTGGCGCTCCTTTGCGAATCGCGATACCGGCTCACCTGGGTGCGGCCGGTGGACATGTTTCCCCACACGCCGCACATCGAGTGCGTGGCGGCGTTGGAACGGTACGACCCGACGTGAGAAGGAGCTCCGATGCCGGATAGGACCCGAATCCGCCGCGCCCTGTCGCGCCGCGCCGCGCCGCTCGCCGGTCTCGTGACGGTCGCGATCCTGACCTCGACCCTCCTCCCGGCCACCGCCGAGGCGGAAACCTCGTCGGCACCCAAGGGAAAAAGGAAAGCCAACATGACCCCAGCCGCTCCCCCGCAGGCCCGATCGCCCGTCTCGGAGACGACCCTCGAGAACGGGCTCCAAGTGCTGATCCAGGAGGTGCACACGGCACCCGTGGTCTCGTTCATGGTCTGGTACAAGGTGGGATCGCGAAACGAAACGGCCGGCGTGACCGGCGTCTCGCACCTGCTCGAGCACATGATGTTCAAGGGCACGCCGACCTACGGGAAGGGCGAGATCTCGCGCCTCCTTCAAAAGGAGGGCGCCTCGTTCAACGCCGGCACGTCGCTCGACTACACCAACTACTTCGAGGTGCTCGCGAGCGACCGGCTCGAGCTCGCCATGAAGATCGAGTCGGACCGGATGGTGAACGCGATCATTCCGGAGGAGGAACACCGCCTGGAAATGACCGTCGTCCGCTCCGAGCTCGAGCGGAACGAGGACAATCCCCACCGGGCGCTCTATCTCGAGACGTTCTCCCAGGCATTCAAGGCGCATCCGTACCACTGGCCGACGATCGGGTGGCGCACGGACGTGGAGCAGATCCGGACCGAGCAGATTCGAAACCACTACAAGACGTATTACGTGCCGAACAACGCCACCGTGGTCGTCGTCGGGGATGTCGCCCGCGACAAGGCACTGGCCACGGTGAAGCAGTACTTCGGCCCGATCCCGCGCGGCACGGAGCCGCCGGTGGTCACGACCGTCGAGCCGCCCCAGATGGGCGAGCGCCGATTCAAGATCCGAAAGCCGGGCGACACGCGCTATCTCATGGTCTCCTACCGAAACGCCGCGCTCACGGATCCGGACTCGTACGCGCTCGACGTGCTCGGCATCGTCCTGGGCCACGGAAAGACGTCGCGGCTCTATCAGTCGCTGGTCGAGGGCAAGCTCGCCACGGATGTGGACGCCGCGAACGAGACGGGACGCGATCCCTTTCTCTTGATCGCGCGCGCCACGATCGCGCCGGAAGTCGCGCTCGATCGCGTGGAACAGGCTCTCGACAAGGAAGTCGACCGGCTGAAGCGGGAGCCGATCACCGCCCAGGAACTGGCGCGCGCGAAGAAGCAGGTCGAGGCGTCGTTCATCTACTCCAAGGACTCGATTCGAAGCCTGGCGCAGCAGCTCGGCTATTTCAACACCGTGGCGTCTCACACGTATCTCGATACGTACGTCGAGCGGGTCCGGGCGATCACGGCGGCGGACGTGCAGCGCGTCGCCGCGAAATACCTCGCCGAGGATTCGCGGACGGTCGGCTGGTACGACCCGATCGCGACACCGCGCGCGGACGGCGCCGGCGCGGGAGGTGGGGGCGGCTCGGGCAGCGCGGGGGCGGGCGACGGGGACGTTGGCGTCGGTGCGGCTCGGCCGTCGAAGTTCGTGGAGCACTACCGGGCGACCGAGGCCGAAGCGGCGGCCGCGGCGTCAGCGGCGTCAGCGGCGGTCCCGAGGACGGCGGAGGCGCGGCGATTCGTACTGTCGAATGGGCTCACCCTGATCGTCCGTCGAAACGCGGCGAACCCGACGATCGCCCTGCAGGGCCTCGTCAAGGCAGGCAGCATCTTCGACCCGCCGGCGAAGAGCGGCCTCGGCTCCTTCACGGCGACGATGCTCGACCGGGGCACCAAGAAGCGGAGCGCGCTCCAGATCGCCACCGCGATCGAGGACGCGGGGGCGTCGCTGCACGTGAACGGCGGCAGCGAGACCGCCTCCATCTCGGCGAACATGCTCTCCGCAGACCTCCCCTCGATCCTCGACGTTCTCTCGGACGTGCTTCGGGAGCCGGCGTTCCCGGAGGACCAGATCGAGAAGGTCCGGACGGAGCTGATCGGCGACTATCGGATCTCGGAGCAGAACACCGCCACCGTCGCGGCGCGACGGGCGAACGAGTTGCTCTATCCGGTCGGCCATCCGTACCACCTGAATCCGGGCGGCTCCGACTCGACGCTTCGCGCGATCTCGCGCGGGGACCTGGCCGCGTTTCACGCGCGGCACTACGGGCCGGACCGCACGATCCTCGTCCTCGTGGGCGACGTCGAACCGGATCGCGCCCGTGACCTGGTCGAGAAGGCGTTCGGCGGATGGAAGCGTCTCGAGCACGCGCCCGAGTTCGCGGTCCCCTCGGCTCCGTCGCCGGACGCGACGCTCCGGAAGGTCGTGCAGATGCCCGGGAAGTCCCAGACCGACGTGGCCTACGCCGTTCCGGGCATCGCGCGGACGGCTCCCGACTACGACCCGGCCATGATGATGAACTACATCCTCGGCGGAGGCTCCCTCTCCAGCCGGTTGATGGTGAGCCTTCGCGACGAGCAAGGGCTGGTGTACGGCGTCTACTCGAACCTCTCGCCCGGCATCGGCGCGGGTCCCATCCAGATTCGCGCCGGGACGAACCCCGCGAACGCCGATCGCGCCGCCACCTCGATTCTGGCGCAGGTGAAACGAATGGTGGAAGAGGGACCCACGCCGCAGGAGATCGAGGATGCGAAGGGATACCTGACCGGTGTCTTCCCGGTCCGCCTCGAGGCCAATAGCGGCGTGGCCGGACAACTCCTCAGCGCGGAGCTCTATGGGCTTGGCCTCGATTACATCGAGCGCTACTCCTCGATCGTACGCGGCGTCACTCAGGAGCAGGTAACCGCCGCGGCGAAGAAATACCTGCGCCCCGCGTCGGGGTACGCGCTGGTGTTCGCCGGGTCGTACGAGTCGGGTGAGGGAGCGGCCGGTGGGAAGTAGGTTCGCGTCCTCTCGATTTTTCGTCGCGGCGATCGCCGCGGGCCTGATCGCCGCGGCGACGGCCACGCCGGCCCAGGCGCGGATTTTGGTTCCGAAAAAGAACCTCTCGATCCAGGCGGCGATCGACAAGGCTTCCCCGGGCGACACGATCTGGGTCGCCTCCGGCGTGCACAAGGGACCCTTCACGATTCGGAAGCCGCTCGTCCTCGTGGGCGACGGAGGTCCGGACAGCACGATCCTCGACGGAGGCGGCACGACACGCGTCCTCGACGTGGAAGGCGTGAGGGGTGGCGCTTTGATCGGCTTCGGGATCCGGAACGGCAAGGCAACCTCGGGCGGCGGCATCCGGTGCGCGCGGGACACCATGTTTTCGGTCGAGGACTGCAACTTCGACGGAAACTGGGAGGGAGGACTGTCCTTCTGGCAAAGCCAGGAGGTGATGATCCGCGGGAGCAAATTCCGGAACAATCAGGGAAGCGGGCTCGTGATCGAGTCCTCCACCGCGGCCATCTTCGAGTGCCACTTCATGGACAACAGGGGCCACGAGGGGGGCGGCATCTCCCTTCGAGGCTCGCGGATCCTCTTTCCGCTCCGTGAATCCATCTTCGAGCGAAACCGCGCCGAGGGTTCGACGGGCGGAGCTCTGAACGCGAGCGATTCGTCGGAGGTCACCCTCTCGAATTGCATCTTCCGCGACAATTCCTCCGCCGTCGCGGGGGGCGCCGTCGCCGCGATGTCGACGTCGCGCATCAATCTCTCGCGCACCCGGTTCGAACGGAATCACGCCGCCACGGGCGGGGCGGTCCATTCCGATCTGTCGATGGTCTACGTCATGCTCTGCATCTTCGACGGGAATCGAAGCACCGCGGCGGGCGCGGCCATCGGCGTCCAGGGTCGGTACGCGGTCAACATGAATCCCGTCTACCAGTCGAACACGTTCTATCGGAACGTCGTCGAAGGTGCCGGTGCCTCGGTGTTCTGTCTCGATGTCTCGCCCGAGCTCCGGAAGAACATCTTCGTGGTCGAGTCCGGGCAACTCGCGGTGGCGGGCCTTCGCTCGTCGCCGCTCTACGATTGCAATCTGATCCACGATCCGACGGGCGGCGCCATCTCCGCGCTCCCCGCGACGACGCTGGTCGGCGACCCCAGATTCTGCGACCCCGAAAAAGGCGACTTTTACCTCAAGGACCTCTCCCCGGCCCTCGTCTCGTCCTGCGGCCAGATCGGCGCCCTGCCCAAGGGGAATTGCTCGGTCTTCCGCCTCCAACCGGTTCACTGACCGGCCCATCCAACCGACATCGGGAACTTCGGGCCTGCCCTCGCGGTAGTGGGAAGTGGGTCGTAGGCCGGTACCACTGCTCCATCGAAACGCACGGAGGGTCATCATGTTGGGGGAGAAAACGATCGGTTCCGTTGGGCGCACGATTCGGGGCTTTCTCGCGTGCGGGCTCGCGCTTTCGGCCGTGACGGTCGCCTCCTTGGCTGTCGCCGAGGACGGGGACTGGCAGTCGAAGGACGAGGGGAAGGACAAGGACAAGGACCGGCGGGTTCAGGTCTACCGCTGGAACAATGAAGAGGAAACGGCGGACCAGAAGGGCGGCTACCTGGGCGTCCAGGTGCAGGACATCACGCGGGCCTTGAAGCGTGCCCGCGATCTGCAGACCGATCAGGGAGCGCTGGTGAATCGCGTCGAGAACGACAGCCCGGCGGATGCCGCAGGGATCCGCCGCGGCGACGTGATCGTTTCCGTGGAAGGCAAGAGCATCGATGACTCCGGCGAATTGATCGACGCGATCCACTCGCTCGAGCCGGGGAAGGACGTCGAAATCGTCGTGCTCCGGGGCGACGATCGAAAGACGTTCGAGGTGGAGTTGGGCGAGCGGCCGAAGAACCAGATCGGCATCGCGCCCGGATTCCTGCCTCGGTGGCGCGACTCCGAGAGGACCTGGAGCGTCCCGGCTCCGCCGCCTCCGGGCGCGCACGGGGAGCGGATGGACGCGGAGCGGATGGAAGGCCTTCAGGAGACCCTGCGCGACCTTCACGAGCAGCTCCGGGTTCTCCGGGAAACGGAGATTCCGCGCCTGCAAGAGGAGCTTCGGGGCCTGAGGGAAGAGCTGCGTCAGATGAACGACGACGAAGGAGATCGGAACGACATCCGCCGGGAGGGGCGGCGCAGCCGGACCCCCGCGGAGGACTAAGCGACGATTTCCCAATTTGATGTGAGACAATGGGTTGCGGGCCGTGTTGAAGGCCCGCAACCGAGGGCATCCCAGAGTGAGGCGGGCTGGATGGACAGGGCTCCCCGGGTGTGGTATCGTTGAGTCGATGTGGACGTGCGAGCCTCCAGGCCGCACAGATCGAACTTCTACTTCAGTTTGGTCTGCCCAATCCGATAACCCTGGAGGGGGCAATTTCTTGCCTCCTTCGACCACAACTCAGGGGAACTCACGGATGAGGGCATATCTTCCATGACGAATCGCCTCCAAAGAATCGCAGCCTGGACCCTCGGAGCACTGCTACTCATTGGTACTCCCTGCTTTGTGGGAGAGGGCGCCGCCGCTTCGGCCTCTTCCGCAGCTTCCAGGTCCTCCACGAAGCACCTAAAAGCAGCCAGCGCAAAGAGTTATCCGGGTACGCGGCGTCGGGCTCGAAAGCGTCGTCGCGCCGCCCCCCTTCGCCTTCCCGAAGTGACCGCCAGCGGGATCCCGCGGCTCCACGTCAAGGCAGCCTACGTGGAGGACGCCGCCGGTCGCGTTCTCTTCCAGAAGAATCCCGAACGCGTCTATCCGATCGCGAGCCTCACGAAGCTGATGTCCGTGCTGGTCCTCTTCGACACCGTGCCCACCTGGGACCGGGTCGTCGAGATCGTGCCGGACGACGTGAAGAACTCGAGCCGCTCGCGGATACGCCCGCGCGAGGAGATCTCCGTTCGCGACCTGATCCACGCCGCGCTGATGTCCTCGGACAACGTGGCGACGAAGGCGCTGGCCCGCACGTGCGGCCTCTCACGCGAGGAGTTCGTTCGCCGCATGAACGCGAAGGCCGACTCGCTGGGACTGACGGGCACGCGGTTCGTGGAGCCGACGGGTCTGAGCGAGCAAAACGTCGCGACGGCGCAGGGCTGCGCGCGGCTCCTCCGCGCCGCCTCGAACAGCGAGATCGTGAGCGCGATCATGCAGAAGGAATCCTACGAGTTCACGAGCAACCGGAAGATCCACCGGCTCGTGAACACGAACCGCCTGCTCCGCAGCAAGTGGCGTGTCACCGCGGGCAAGACCGGCTTCATCCACGAAGCGGGCTACTGCCTCGCGACCAACATCGAAGGCGAGAACGGCGCGGCGGTCACCGCGGTCGTGCTCGGGGCTCCGAGCAACGCGCTTCGCTTCGCCGAAGCCCGCCGGATCCTCGACTGGACGTTCCGGTTTGGGCTGATGCCGGCCGTCACGAACCAGATCACGCCGCTCCCCCTGACCCCGATTTCCGCGGAGTCCGACTAGAGCGTGCGGGCAGCGCGGCAAAGCACGGGCGTCTGCCGGGGCTGCACCTGCGCGCGAAGCCTTCTCCTCGTCGCACTGACCTTCCTGATCGCGGGGGGCGACCTCGCGCTGGTCTCGAGCGCCGCCGCGCAGGGTGACTCCTCCCCGCCGATCGCCGGCGCGTTCCTCTATCCGGTGGGCGACGAGGGCGACTTCACGAATCCCCACTCGGGCGAATCCTACGGCTTCTACATCTCCGACTCCTACCTGGTGCGCCGCGGCCGGAAGAAGCAGCGGGCGCACCTCGGCGTCGATCTCGCGAACGGTGGCCGGGGCGGCGCACCCGTGCGTTCGATCGGGAACGGCGTCGTGATCGTCGCCGACGCGAGCGCGCGCGTGAAGGTCCGGACCAGGCAGAGCGTGAAAACCGCCACGATGGTCAACGGCAAGCGAGTCATGAAGGCGTCCACCCGCTGGCGGACCACCTGGAAATGGCGGACCGGTTGGGGCAATTACGTCGTCGTCGCGCATACGCTTCCGAACGGGCAGACCGTGCAATCCCTCTACGGTCATCTGGCGCCCAAGTCGGTCCTCGTGAAGAAGGGAGACGTCGTCTCCGCCGGCCAGACGATCGGCAAAGTCGGAAGGACGGGCCGCGCGTCCTCCCCGCACCTGCATCTCGAGATTCGAAAGACGCTGCCCGCATCGCCCGAGGAGGCCTCGGAGGGGCTCGAGGACATGGAGGAGGCGTCGGTCACGGAGCGCACGTTCGCCTTGCTTCAAACGGTGGATCCGGTCGCGTTCCTGGAGCAGCACGTTCGTCGCTTCGAGGATCTGGAGCCCGGCACGTGGGAAGCGCGGTATGCGCTGGCCGCCTGTCGTGACGGCGTCCTCTCGGCCGACAAGGACACCTTCCATCCCGAGCGCCCGGTCACGCGAGCCGACTACTACCGCGCGCTCGTCGTCTCCTTCCGGCTCGCGACGCCGTTCACGAAGGAGAGCTTCTCCTCGTCGGTGGACGCGCTCGTGGACGCGGGCATCTTGGACGCCGCGGCGGAGCGCGGCAAGGGAGCCGGTGACCGCCTCACGCGCTCCGACGCGCTCGAAATCCTCCTCCGCTGCCTCGACAAGAGACCGGCCAGGGGCCAGAACCTGGCTGCGATCAAGACCGACCAAATCTGCCGCGATTTCAACCGCCGGTTCGCGAGCGTGGAAGCCGCGGCCCGGGCCGATCGGGAGGCGGTGGAGACCGCTACCCGCGAGACCATCGCGAAGCGGAAGGCCGCCGACGCCGAATATGCGCGCTCGCTCCAGACGTTGAAGACGAAGGGCGCCGGCGCCACCAAAAGGCCCCGGCTGAAGCGGAAAACCGTCAAGCCGGTCACGCCGGTCTACCGCCTCGACGCGGGCTTCGAGCAATTGGCCCAGTCGAACGAGACCCTCACGCGCGCGGACGCCTGCCTCCTCTTCGCATCCGCGCACCGCCTGGGAACGACGCAACTCTCCGCGCTCGAGCGCGCCGCCGCTCGGGTCGCCGCCGCGACGTCGGGCTGATCTCGATCGGGCTCCGCCCGGTTTTTGCCGCGGTCGTCCTCGCGTCCGCGCTCACCTTCGCTTTCGCCTCCCCGCCGCGCCCCGCGGACGCACGCACGCTGGCGCGGGTGACCCTTCCCGACTCGATCGTGGTCGAGGGCGCCGTCCTTCGGCTGAACGGCATGGCCCTCTACGAGAAATTCACGTTCGACGTGTTGGTGGCGGGACTCTATCTGGAGCGCCCGGAGCGCTCCGCCGAGCGCGTGCTCGCCGCGGACGCACCGCGCCGTTACGTCTCTCGTTTCCTGCGCGACGTCGGCGCGAAGCGGATTCGCACCGCATGGCGGAAGGGCCTCGAGAGAAACGATCCGGATGCGCCGGCCGAAGTGAGGGCGCAGCTCGAGCAGCTCTGCGGATGGATCCATGACTTCCACCGGGGCGACGAGATCGTCGTCACGTATCTTCCCCGGCGCGGAAGCGCGGTCGAAATCTCGGGCAATCGGGTCGGCGTGATTCCCGGAAAGCCGTTCGCCGACGCGTACTTCGCGCTCGCGCTGGGCCCGAGGCCGGTGCCCGGCGAGAAATTCAAGCGGCGGCTGCTCGGCGGTTGAGGCATCTTGATTCTGTGATTCCTATCGATTCCGCGCGGCCGAAACGGCCCCCCACGCACGCTTCGAAAGCCCCGCTCGTACGGGCCAAAGGCCTCCACGTCTGGGACGCGGCCGGCCGTCGATACCTCGACGCCACGTCGGGCGCCTTCTGCATGAACCTCGGTTACTCACGGCCCGACCTGGTCCGAGCGATGGCCGACGCCGCGAAGCGCCTCCCCCACGCGCGGCCTTCCCGGTTCGAGAGCGAGGAGGGAGAAGCGTATCGCGCGGCGCTGCTCGAAGCCGCCGGCCCGCCCTTTACCCGAGTGACGCTCACCTCTTCGGGGAGCGAGGCCGTCGACGCCGCGATCAAGATCGCGCACCGCTATCAAGAGGCGGTGCGAAGCGGGGGTATGGGCGCCGAGCGCCGCGGCGTCGTCGCGCTTCGCGGCCACTATCACGGCGCCACCCTCGGCGCGCTCGACGCGACGGGCTGGACGCCGCGCCGCGGCCCCTACGAGGGACTGCTTGGCGTCCGGCCGTTCGGCCCTCCGGCGACCTGCGCGCGCTGCTTTCGCTCGCTGACCTATCCGGCGTGCGGGATCGCCTGCGCCGAGGCGGCCCTCGTGGAAGGCGGCGCCGCGAACGCGGTCGCGTTTCTATCGGAGACGGTCCCCGCCGCTGGCCTCGCCGCGGCCGTCCCGCCGCCCGGATGGATGGGACGGATCCGATCCCGATGCGACGCGGCGGGGCTCGTCTGGATCGCCGACGAGGTGCTCACGGGATTCGGCCGCGCGGGCGACCTCTTCGGATGGCGGCGACTGGGGGCACGCACCGCACCGGACGGCTCGCGCCCGGACGCCGGCGCGACGCCGGACCTCGTCGTGTTCGGGAAAGGTGCGGGCGCCGGATACGCGCCGATCGGCGGCGTCCTGATGTCGGATCGGATCGTCGCGGCGCTGGACGGCGCCGCCGAGGACGGATTGCCTCCGTTCGCGCATCACCAGACGCACGGCGGAAACCCGATCGCGTCCGCCGTGGGGCGCCGGGTTCTCGCGGCGATCGAAGAGGAGAAGATCTACGAGCGCGTCCGCCATGGGGAGCCCGCCTACGCGGACGCGCTCGGGGCGCTTCGAGGCCGCGCGGGTGTCTACGACGTGCGGGGAGTCGGCGCGGTGTGGGGCGTCGAGCTCGCGGAGCTCGATGGACGGCCGTTTCCGATCGGGCATCGCATCGCCGAACGCGTTCGCGCCGCGTGCGAGGCGCGGGGCGTGCTGGTCCACGCGGCGTCCGGGTTCCTGGAGGACGGCGCCGGCGATGCGATCCTCGTGGCGCTCCCGCTCGTGGCCGACGAGGGGGCAATCCGCGAGACGGCGACGGTGCTGGCGGCCGCCATCGATGAGGTGGTTGCTACGTCCCCGACAGTTTGAGCGCCGCCGCGTAGCCGACCCAGACCGCGGCCAGCCCCAGCGCGGCGTGGGCGCCGAGGTTGAGGAGCGCCCGCGCGGGATCGCCGGTCCGAGCGAGTTCGAACGATTCGTAAGCGAGCGCGGAGAACGTCGTGAATCCCCCGCAGAAGCCGATCAGGATCGCCGATCGCCACGCCGGATTCATGGTGGCGCGTTCCAGCGCCAGCGTCGCCACGAAGCCGACGACGAGCGAGCCGATCACGTTGACGGTGAGGGTCCCGTATGGGAACGTACTTCCCGTGAGGCGCTGCACGGCGCCCTGCAACCAGTAGCGCGCCAGCGTACCCACGAGGCCGAAACCTCCGATGAGCAGGACCCGATCCATCGCGCGACTATGCCCTCGCCGGCGATCCCGTCACAATCTCGTTCTGGCCGCCGCGGGCGCGGTGCTGGCCCTCGCCGGGTGCGCGGCCGAGTCGCAGCTCCTCGACCAGGCCCCCGACTTCACAGCCGATCGGCTGCGCGAGGGCGGCCTCGCGGTCCTGGGCGTCGTCCAGGTGGACGAGGTGGCCCAGGTGCGGCCCGCGCTCGTGGACGCGCTCGAGCGGGTGCTCTCGGCCGTTCGGCGCGATATCCCGCTCGTCCCGGCGACGCGGGCACGCGGCGCCCTTCCCGACTCCGTGGAGCGGATCTTTCTTCTCGGGTATCAAATGCACGGTGAGCCGGACAGGGTATCGTTGACCCGGGTCGCGCGGGAGGCGCGCGCGTCGGCACGATACGGGATCCTGGCGCGCGTGGAATCGGCGCCGATTCGGTACGGCTCGAGGCAGGTGGTGAGCGGGATGCCGGGGGACGAACGCCGGGACGTACAGGTGCGCGTGACCGGACGGGACGCACACATCTCGGTTCGGATCTACGACCTGAGCACGCTGGCCGCAGTCTTCAACGCGAAGTACATCGGATCGAGCGACGTCGCGCCGATGATCCGCCCGCCTTCGGAGGATTCATTGAAGGCGGTTACGCGCGAAGCGACCGCCCACGTGAACCCTGGGGTTCGGACCGCGGGCATCGGAGGGCCGGAAGACGGCTTTCCAGACGCACCGCCCGTCGCCCGGGCCGCCGAAGCCTCGTTCCTGCTCATGGCGCGCGACCTCCCGGGGGCTCCTCCGTCTCCGCCGCCGGCGACGACCCCGACGAAGAAGAAGTAGCGGGGCCTCCGCGCGCGGAAAGCCAGGCCATCGCCGGTCTCCAAAGCTCGCTCACGAACACGCCCGCCAGGATCAACGCCGCGCCGAGGATCTCACGGGACGTCATCCGTTCGCCGAAGAACGAGGCCGCGAAGATCGCGGCGAAGATCGGTTCCGTCGAGAAGAGGAGCGCCGCCTTGACCGAGGTCGTGCGCGCGAGGGCCCACGTCTGGAGCGCGATCACGAGCGCCGTGGCCACCACGGCGAGATAGATCATCACGCCCCACGGGATCCGCTCCCACGGTGTGTGCATCCCGCCCCGCGCGCCGACGAACGCCCACCCGATGATGGCACCCGTCCCCATCTGAACCACGCTCAGGGCGATCGGGTCGCTCCGCTTGCCTGCGATGTTCGTGATCACGATCTGCGTGCCGAAGGCTACGGCGCACCCGAGCGTCCATAGATCCCCCGGGCTGAGCGAGAAACCCAGATCCGCCGCGAAGCACGTGAGCCCGACGAACACGACCGCCACGCCCAGGAATTCGCCGAACGCGGGGCGGACTCGAAGCACCGCCCAGACCAGGAACGGGGTGAAGACGACGTAGGTGCCGGTGATGAACGCGGAACGCGACGCGGTGATCGTCAGGAGGCCGAACACCTGCGTCAGATAGCCGATCGAAAGCCACACGCCGAGCCAGAGTCCGTCGAGGAGCCACCGGCGGCGCACGGGAACGAGGCGTTTCCAGTAGATCGCTCCGAGGAGGAGCGTGGCGATCGTGAAGCGGACCGCCATCAACTCCGTGGGGTGCAGGGTCCGCATCGTGTCGCGCAGGAGCGCGAACGTCGTCCCCCAGATGGCGGCGATGAGCAGGAGGGTTAGGTCGGCGCGGTTCATCGCGGCTTCGTGCGCCGCGTCCCCTTCGCGTGAAACGCCTTGATGGAGAAGGCGAGGCTCTCCAGCTCGATCGAGAGGTTCACCGTGTGAAGCGCGATCCCCGCCGGCACCTGGATGCGGCGGTGCGCGAAGTTCAGGATCCCCCGCATGCCCGCCTGCACCATTCGGTCCGCGACCGACTGCGCGGCTCGGGCGGGCACGGCGATGACGCCGATCTCGATCCGGAGCCGGGCGGTCTCGGGAGCCAATTCATCGAGGTGGCGGACGCGAAGATCGCGCCAGGTCTGCCCGACGCGGTCCGAGCTCACGTCGAAGACGCCGACGATGTCGAAGCCCTGCCGGCGGAATTCCTTGTAGGAGAACAGAGCGGAACCGATGTTGCCGGCGCCCACGAGCGCGACCTTCCAGCGCCGGTTCAACCCCAGGATGAGGCGGATCTCCTTCCGGAGGCGGACCACGCCGTACCCGAGGCCCCGCTTGCCGAAATTGCCGAAGTAGGAGAGGTCCTTCCGAACCTGCGCGGAGGTGACCCCGCTCTGGTGGGCAAGCCCCTGCGAGGACACCGTGCGGTGGCCCTCGCTCTCCAGCTCCTCCAGGACGCGGTAGTACGTGGAAAGCCGGCGAACGGTGGACGTCGAGATGCGTGGATCCAGCCTACGCCTCCTCGTCCCCTGCAGACTCCTCCACCTTGGCCACGTCGATCAACTGGTCGCCCGGCTCGAGCCCGATCAGACGGACGCCCTGTGTGTTTCTCCCGATCTCGGAGATCCCCGCCACCTGCGTCCGGATGACCATGCCGCCGCGCGTGATCAGCATCACCTCGTCGTCCGAGACCACCTCGAGCGCGGCCACGACACGGCCGTTTCGCTCGGTGGTCTGGATCGAGATGATCCCCTTCCCGCCCCGGCCCGTGATGCGGTACTCGCTGATCGGCGAGCGCTTTCCGTATCCGTTCTCGGTGGCGACCAGGATGCTCGAGTCGCGCTTCACCGCGATCACGCCGACGACCGCGTCGTCGCCGTCGAGGGTCACGCCGCGAACGCCGTGCGCCGTGCGTCCCATCGGACGGACGTCCGACTCCTTGAACCGGATCGCTTTTCCGTCGCGCTTCGAGAGGATGATGTCCTGCGTCCCGTCGGTCAGCACCGAGTCGATCAAGGTGTCGTCGGCATCGACGGTGATCGCCACGATTCCGCCGCGGCGAGGATTCGAGTAGGCCGAGAGCGGCGTCTTCTTGACCGTGCCCTTCGCCGTGCACATGAGGATGAAGTGCGACTCATCGAACTGGCGCACCGGCAGGACCGCTGCCACGCGCTCCTGCTGCGACATGTCGACGAGGTTCACCACGGCCTTCCCCTTGGCCGTCCGTCCCGCGAGCGGGAGTTCGTGCACCTTGAGCCAGTGCACCCGGCCCTTGTCGGTGAAGACCAGGATGTAGGAGTGGGTCGACGCGATGAAGAGGTGCTGGATGAAGTCCTCTTCCTTGGTGCCCGCCCCAGTCACGCCCCGCCCGCCGCGCCGCTGGCTCCGGTACGTGGTCACCGGGAGCCGCTTGATGTAGCCCGCGTGGCTGATCGTGATCACCATGTCCTCCTCGGCGATCAGATCCTCGATCTCGAACTCGCCCGAGGCGGCCTCGATCCGCGTGCGCCGCTCGTCGCCGAACTTCTCCCGCACGACGGCCAGGTCGTCCTTGATGATCTGGAGCACCTTGGCCGGGCTGTCGAGGATGGCGCGGAGCCGCTCGATCAGCTGGATCACTTCCAGGTATTCGTCCTCGATCTTCTGGCGTTCCAGACCCGTCAGGCGCGAGAGGCGCATCTCGAGGATGGCGCTCGCCTGGATCTCGCTCAGGCCGAAGCGCGCCATGAGACCCTCGCGGGCGCGCTCCGTGTTGGGCGACGCCTTGATCAGCGCGACGATCTCGTCGATGTTGTCGAGGGCGATCTTGAAGCCCTCGAGGATGTGGGCCCGCTTCTCCGCCTCGTTCAGGTCGAAGCGCGTCCGCCGCACCACGATCTCCTGCCGGTGCGTGACGTAATGATCGATCATCTGCTTCAGCGTGAGCGTGTGGGGGCGGTTCCCCACGAGCGAGAGCATGTTCGCGCCGAAGGTGGTCTGCATCTGCGTGTGCTTGAAGAGCTGGTTCAATACGACGCGCGGTTGGGAGTCGCGCTTCAATTCGATCACAATGCGCATCCCGTCCCGGTCGGACTCGTCTCGAAGGTCGGAAATGCCGTCGAGCGTCCCCTCCTTCACGAGATCCGCGATCTTCTCGAGCAGGCCGCCCTTCGAGACCATGTACGGGATCTCGGTGACGATGATCGCCTGGCGATCCTTCTTGTACTCCTCGATCGTCGCGGTCGAGCGCACGGTGATGTGGCCACGTCCGGTCGTGTAGCAGTCGACGATGCCCTGGCGACCGTGGATGACGGCGCCGGTCGGGAAGTCGGGTCCCTGCACGATCCGGAGCAGGTCCTCGACGCCGCACGCGGGGTTGTCGATGACGTAGTGGATGGCGTCGACGATCTCACGCAGGTTGTGCGGCGGGACGTTGGTGGCCATGCCGACCGCGATGCCGGCCGAGCCGTTCAGGAGCAGGTTCGGGACGGCGGACGGAAGCACGACGGGTTCCTCGCGGGACTCGTCGTAGTTCGGCCGCATGTCGACCGTTTCCTTCTCCATGTCGCGGAGCATCTCCTCCGCGAACTCGGTCAGGCGCGCTTCCGTGTATCGCTCGGCCGCGGGGGCGTCCCCGTCCACGCTCCCAAAGTTCCCCTGGCCGTCCACGAGCGGGTAGCGCATCGAGAAGGGCTGGGCCAGGCGCACCATCGTCTCGTAGACGGCGGCGGTCCCGTGCGGGTGGTAGTTACCGGTGACGTCCCCGGTGATCTTCGCGGACTTTCGGAAGGGGCGGTCGTGGAGCAGGTTCAGCTCTCGCATCGCCACGAGGACGCGGCGGTGCACCGGCTTCAGTCCGTCGCGGACGTCCGGGAGCGCGCGTGAGACGATGACCGACATCGAATAGTCGATGTACGAATTGCGCATCTCGTCTTCGACGTAGATCGGAACGATTTTCTCGCTCGTGGCCATGCTTTAAGTAATCTCCATATGTGGTATGGGTATCATTTTTGGCATGTGCTCATTTTCGCTCAGGTACGCGTGCGACGCGTTCGAGCCGCGCCGGGGAAAGAATGTCTGCCTTGTAGGGCCGGAGTATCGTCGAGAGCGTATCCGTATTCCGCAAGCGTCCCGACTGAAGTCGAGCAATTTCCTCGGCGAACCGCTTGACGTGGGTTCCGGGAATTAGGGTCATGATTCCTAGGTCACGCGCAAGGATGCCGCCTCCACTATTCAGGACTCGCGCCATGGGCTCCAACATTGGCATCAGTCGTTCCATAGAGGGCGGCGGCAACTCGTTGATGACCGATCGCTCGACGGAGAATTCCCACTTGCGTCCGCGCGGAAGCCTCACGACCGCGACCTTTCGGCTCGGTGGGGGAGGAGGAGATCCTGCGGGCACACCGACCACCCGACTCATGTCCCGCTCCTCAAGCGTCACAGTAGCCGAAGGAAAGCCGTTCTTTCGGTAGAAACTCAAGAGCACTTTTGCAACCTCCGCGGGAGGTGTGCCCCGCCTGCTCAAGGAGTCCGACAGCAACCCCGCCAGATGGACGAGCTTCGTCTCCCGGCTCGTTTCCTGGTCGATCCGGGTCGCAACTACCGAATCATTCACCGCGAGTGTCGTTCCAACGATTGACAACCTCCACGGCGGGGACATTCTGTTGCCTCTCAGGAAGAGAAAGCCATTTCCATTAGCGGTGATCTCAGAGGTCTGCGCTCGCTCCTCGCAATGCCCTGCAGCAGGTGCAACAAGCAAGACCGCACCCAAGCTGGCGGCGACGAATCGAGAGCTCCGAGTCATTCCCGCCTGGTCAGCCTAAACGTCCAGATTGCGGACGCTGTCGGCGTATTCCTCGATGAACTTCCGGCGCGGCTCGACCTGATCGCCCATCAGAATCGTGAACATCCGGTCGGCTTCCACGAAGTCGTCCAGCGTGACCTTGTACGTCGTGCGGTGCTCGGGATCCATGGTGGTCTGCCAGAGCTGATCCGGATTCATCTCGCCCAACCCCTTGTAGCGCTGCAGGTGGACGCCCTTCCGGCCGAAGTCGTCGAGCGCCTTGTCGCGCTCGGCGTCGTTGTACGCGTACCGGACGTCCTTCCCCTTCGCGACGCGGTACAAGGGCGGCGCCGCGATGTAGATGTAGCCGCGCTCGATCAGAGGGCGCATGTGCCGGAAGAAGAACGTGAGGAGGAGCGTCCGGATGTGCGCGCCGTCCACGTCGGCGTCGGTCATCAAGATGATCCGGTGGTAGCGCGCCTTGTCGGCGTCGAACTCCTCGTGGATGCCGGTGCCGAGCGCGGTGATGATCGTCCGGATTTCCTCGTTCGAGAGCATCTTGTCGAGCGACGCCTTCTCCACATTCAGGATCTTGCCCTTGAGCGGCAGGATCGCCTGGTAGCGCCGGTCGCGTCCCATCTTCGCCGAGCCGCCGGCCGAGTCGCCCTCGACCAGGTAGATCTCGCACTGGGCCGGATCGGTCAGCTGGCAATCGGCGAGCTTTCCGGGGAGCGAGCCCGAGTCGAGGATGCTCTTTCGCCGCGCGAGATCGCGCGCCTTCCGGGCGGCCTCGCGGGCGCGCGCGGTCTGGATGCACTTCTCGACGATCTTTCGCGCGATCGAGGGATGCTCCTCGAAGTAGGTGCGGAGGCCCTCGCCCACGACCGACTCGACGGCGCCCTTGGCCTCGGTGTTCCCGAGCTTGGCCTTGGTCTGCCCCTCGAACTGCGGGTCGTGGAGCTTCACGCTCACGACCGCGGTCAGGCCCTCGCGCACGTCGTCGCCGCCCAGCGTCACTTCCTTGAGCGACTTGGTCATGCCCTCGCGCTCGGCGTAGTTGTTGATCGTGCGCGTCAGGGCCGCGCGGAAGCCGATCAGGTGCGTCCCGCCCTCGACCGTGTTGATGTTGTTCACGAACGAGAACACCGTCTCGACGTAGCCGTCGTTGTATTGGACCGCGAACTCGACCGAGATCTTGTCGCGCTCGCGCGTGTGGTAGATCGGCTCGGGGTGGAGCGCGGTCTTGTTCTCGTTCAGGTATTTCACGAACGAGACGATGCCGCCTTCGTATTGGAAGTTGTGCTTCTTCCCGGTCCGCTCGTCCAGGAAGAGGATGGTGATTCCCTTGTTCAGGAACGCGAGCTCGCGGAGCCGCTGCGAGAGCGTGTCGAAGTTGTAGTCGGTCGTCTCGAAGATTTCGGGATCCGGCTTCCAGTGCACCGTGGTCCCGGTCTCCTCGACCGGATCCAATTCCTTGAGGTCGGTGTCCACATTGCCGTGGACGTAGCGCTGGTGATAGCGCTTCCCGCTGCGTCGAACCTCGACCTCGAGCCATTCGGAAAGCGCGTTCACGACCGAGACGCCGACGCCGTGGAGACCGCCCGAAACCTTGTAGGAGTTGTCGTCGAACTTGCCGCCCGCGTGGAGCGTCGTCATGACGACTTCGACCGCGGGGCGCCCCTGCGCGGGGTGCGTGTCGACCGGGATGCCGCGGCCGTTGTCCCACACGCTGACGCTCGTGTCGGGATGGATCGTCACGCGCACTTCGGTGCAATATCCGGCGAGCGCCTCGTCGACGGAGTTGTCCACCACCTCGTAGACCAGGTGATGGAGGCCGCTCTGCCCCGTCGACCCGATGTACATGGCGGGGCGCTTTCGGACTCCCTCCAGGCCCTTCAGGACCTGGATGTTCCTGGCGTCGTACGAGTGGCCTTCCTTGGTCGGCGCCATGGTCGCCGCGTCCTCAGTTTCCCGGGTCAAATCGTTTCCTCCTTGCGCCGCCGCATCGGAACGAGCCGAATGGACGAGAGCCTTGCGTCCTCGGGCAACCGCCCGTTCAGATCGTCCAGGATCCCCTGGCGAAGCACCGCCAGGTGGCCCATCCACACCGCCCCCTCCACTTCGACGAGAAGCTCGCCGCCCCGCACGCCGGCGGGGACCGTCCGACGCGCCACGTCCGGGCCGACCACCTCGCCCCAGAGTTCCGTCGCGCCGGCCGACTTGAAGCGCTCCTCGAGCTTGAGACCCGCCAGCACCTGGTCGAGCACGTTTCCGACCGGCGTCATGCCACCGGTGCGCCCGCCGCGTGCGTCGCGGCTCACACGGCGCTCGCGGCCAGGGCGATCGATTCCATCGCGACGGATTCGTAGCGCGCCGGCATCACCGAAAGGGTCCGGCAGGCGGTCACGATCGCCTGGCTCCCGTCCGGGATCAAACCCAGGATCGGGCCGATCCAGCGCTGGTCGAGCTCCGACTCCGGATCGTCGAGCAGGACGACGGGCGGCTCTTGCAGCCGTTCGTCGAGTACCCGCGCCAGCGCGAGCCGAAGGAGAATCGAATACAGGCGCGAATAGCCCCTCGACGCCCCCTCCGTCAGCTCCCGGCCCGCGATCCGGCAGATGAGACGCGCGCGGTGCGGGCCTTCGCTGGTCCAACCGAGGCGCCGATCGCGCCCCCGCATCGACGAGAGCCGCTCCGCCCGCTCCTCCGCCGTCGTCTGTTCCGTGCCGACGTAGTCGAGGAGCGGCATCAGCGTTTCGTCCACGGACGCCGCCAACTCGCGGAGCCTCCGATGCAGTTCGCGGGTCAGCGCCTCGCGCCGGCGGTCCAGGTCGAGCCCCGCTCGCGCGAGGATCGCCTCCCAAACGCCGATCTCGTCGTCCTCGGTCGGCCCGCGCGTGCTCTCGAGGAGCAGGCGGTTTCGCTGCTTCAGCGCCGCGGCGTAGTCCCGGAGCGACGCGACCGTCGCCGGCTCGAGCTGGCAGAGGGCCATGTCGAGGAAGCGCCGCCGGGCCGCGGGACCGCCCCCGAAGACCGAGACGTCCTCGACCGAGAAGTGGACGGTGGGGAACCGGCCGAGAAGGTCCGTCAAGCGCGGCAGCGGTTGCCCGTCGACGGCCACCTCCCGCGTTCCATTCATGGACCCGCGCGCGGTCAGCTCGTGCTCCACGCCGCCCGGTCCGGCCACCACGCCACGCACCTCGAACGCGTCGGCGCCCTTCCGGACGATCTCCCGATCGCGCGAGCCGCGGAACGAGCGCCCCAGGGACAGAAGCACGGCGGCTTCGATCCAGTTGGTCTTCCCCGATCCGTTTTCGCCGAGGAGGAGCGTGTTTCGCCCGTCGAGCGCCGTCTTGGCCTCGATGTGATTCCTAAAATTCCGCAGCTCCAGCGACAGGAGTCGCACGCGTGCGATCAGCCCGCGAGTCGGAGCGGCATGACGAGGCAGAGAAGGCCTTCCAGCGCCGGGGTCGCCTTCGCGTCCGCCGGAGCCGTCGGGACGATCAATCCCGCCGTGACGGGCGTGTTGAGCTGGACCGTGACCTCGTCGGAATCGATGGTGCGTAGGATGTCGAGCAAATAGCCGGCGTTGTATCCGATGTCCAGATCCTCGGAGTCGTAGCGGACGTCCAGCTCTTCGGTCGCTTCGCCCTGGTCCGGCGTCTGCACGATGAGCCGGAGCTTGTTCTGCGCGATCGAGAACTTGACCTGCCGCGTGAGGCTGTCGGAGAACACCGATACGCGGTCGAGCGCGGCGGCCAGCTCGTCGCGCTTCACGTGCAGGAGCTTCGTATTGTTCTTCGGAAGGACCTGTTCGTAGTTCGGAAACGGTCCCTCGATCAATTTCGTCGTGAGCGACGTCTGGCCGATCGTGAATCGCGCGTGGTTTCGGGAAAGCTCCACGTGGACCGCATCGGCGCCTTCCGCGATCAGGCGGAGAAGGTGGTTCAGCGCCTTGAGCGGCACGATCACATCGCCCTTCATGGCGCCCTTGATCGCTCCGGGATGTTTCAGCGTGGCGCGGGCGAGGCGATGCCCGTCCGTGGCGACGAGTCGGATCTCTCCTTCGACGACCTGAAACAGAGCGCCGTTCAGCGCCGGCCGTGTTTCATCGGTGGAAACCGAGTAGATCGTTCGCTTGATCATCCGCTCGAATTGTTTTCCGTCGATCGTCAGCGTCGACTCCGGCGCGACGGTCGTACGCGCCGGGAATTCCTCCGGACGAATGCAGAGAAACTTGAAGCGTCCCGTCTTGCTTCCGACGTTCAGCGTCAGGTCCTTCGCTTCGAGCTTGAGTTCTTCGCGCGGGAGCTTTCGCACCAACTCGAGGAGCTTCTTCGCCGGCACCGTGAGCGCCGCTTCCGACTTCACGTCGGCGGGCGCACGCGTGGTGATCGAGAGGTCGAGATCGGTGGCGGTGAGCTGGAGACCTTCGCTCGTCGCTTCGACGAGAATGTTCGACAGAACCGGAAGGGTCGTTCGACTCGGAACCGCGCTCGAAATCAGACTCAGTGCCTGTGCGAGTTCGGACTGCGCGACGCTGAATTTCATGGCCACGTCCTGAGCAATCGTCATTTCCGTAAGTCCTTTTAGAGTAAAGGGGTTGCGGTCGCGTCGGGGTGGCTCTATCAACGCCTGGGATTATAGGTTTTCAGGGGTCTTTTGGTCTATAGGAAAGCCCAGAATCGAAGCCTCGAACGGAGGGTATTTCCACAGGCGTCCGGAGAGCTATTAAAGTGCTAGGTTCCTAGAATAGAAGTAGACGTTGTAGGGGCGGTGCAGATCGGGACCGAGGCGCTCCGAGTGATTTTAAAGTAAAGCGCCGCAAGTATTTAGAGAGAATGTGGGCGCCGGCCGTCTCTCGGGACAGGCGGGGGACAAGTCGGAGGTTGTCCCCAAGATCGGTCCCGGCGTTGCGTCGGTCGCCGGTTTCCCGCATTGTCCACACCTCGTCCACACCACGGAGATTCGCTCATGTCCGACCCGCGTCGCCGAGAATTCGCCAAGCTTCTCGTTCGTCATTCGTGCGCTCTGAAGCCGGGCGAGACCGTGCTGATCGAGGCATTCGACCTTCACGACGGGCTCATCACCGAGATCGTCGATGAAGCGTTCGCGGTCGGCGCGCTTCCGCTCGTCTACCTGAGACGGACCGCCCTGGTCCGGCAAATGCTCCTCCATGGAAAGGAGGCGCAGATCTCGAAGCTCGCGGAAGTCGAGCTCTTCCAGATGAAGCAGGCGCAGGCCTACATCGGAATCCGCGCGAGCGACAACGCCGCCGAGATGGGGGACGTTCCGGCCGCGCACATGGCGCTCCACGGAAAACTCCTTGGAAAGCCCGTTCACAGCGACTGGCGCGTGAAGAACACGAAGTGGGTCGTGACCCGCTACCCGAACGCGTCGATGGCGCAGCTCGCGAACATGAGCACCGAGGCGTTCGAGCGCTTCTACTACGACGTGTGCTGCGTGGACTACGTGAAGATGCGGGACGCGATGGTCCCGCTCGCGGCCCGGATGAAGCGGACCGATCGGGTGGAGATCAAGGGCCCGGGCACCTACCTCCGATTCAGCATCAAGGGAATCGGGGTGGTTCCCTGCCACGGCGACAGGAACGTCCCGGATGGGGAGTGCTTCACCGCGCCCGTGCGCGATTCGGTCGAGGGCACGATCGCCTACAACACGCCCTCGCTCTATCAGGGGACGACCTTCACGGGCATTCGCCTGACCTTCGAGCGCGGGAAGATCGTGAAGGCGGAGGGAGACCCCGGCGACCGCCTGAATCACATTCTCGACGAGGACGAAGGGGCCCGGTACATCGGCGAGTTCTCGCTCGGGTTCAACCCGCTCGTGCTCCATCCGATGCGGGACACCCTGTTCGACGAGAAGATCGCCGGCTCGCTCCACTTCACGCCCGGGCAGGCCTACGAGGAGACGGACAACGGCAATCGATCCCAGGTGCACTGGGATCTGGTTCTGATCCAGCGACCGGAGTACGGCGGCGGCGAAGTCTGGTTCGACGGCGAACTCATCCGAAAGGATGGACGGTTCGTCGTGAAGGATCTGGAGGGGCTGAACCCCGAACGCCTGAACGCCTGAGCGCGCGACCTACCCGCTCAGGCGCCCCATCAACTCCTCCACCGTCTGGCGGATGTCGCGGTCGTTCCCCATCAGATTCTCGATCTTCTGGCAGGCGTGGAGCACAGTCGTGTGGTCGCGCCCGCCGAATTTCCCGCCGATTTCAGCGAGCGAGAGGTCGGTCATCGACCGGGTGATGTACATCCCGATCTGGCGCGGGAACGCGATCGTGTCCGTCCGGCGCTTGCCGCGGAGGGACTCCTCGCTGACGCTGAAGTGTCGCGCCACGAGCCTCTGGATCTCGTGCACGTCGAGGCGTGCCAGGTCGGGCTTGATCTGATCCCGCAACACCTCCTGCGCGAACTCGACCGTCAGGGGCTGGTTCGTCAGGTCGGCGAACGCCATGAGCCGCGCCAGCGAGCCCTCCAGATCACGGATGTTGGTCTTGATGTTGCTCGCGAGGAGAAGCGCGATCTCGTTCGGGATGCTTCGCCCCTGGAGTTCCGCCTTCTTCTTCACGATCGCGACGCGCGTCTCGAGGTCGGGCGGCTGGATGTCGCCGACGACGCCCCACGTGAAGCGCGAGACCAGCCGCTCCTCGAGCGCGGTCATGGAGTTCGGCGGGCCGTCGCTCGTCAGGACGATCTGCTTGTGGGCGTCGTGGAGCGCGTTGAACGTGTGGAAGAACTCCTCCTGGGTCGACTCCTTGCCCGCGAGGAATTGGATGTCGTCGATCAAGAGGAGGTCGGCCGAGCGGTAGCGCGCCTTGAACTCGAGCGTCGTGGCGTGCTGGATGGAATAGATCATCTCGTTCATGAACTTTTCGGCCGAGACGAAGAAGATCTTCGCGTGGGGCTTCTGGGCGCGGACGTGGTGTCCGATGGCGTGCATCAGGTGCGTCTTCCCCAGCCCGACCCCGCCGTAGAGGAAGAGCGGGTTGTAGCGCTCACCTGGGCTCTGCGCGACCGCCTGGCAGACGGCGTGCGCGAACTGGTTGCCGCTCCCGACGATGAAGGTTTCGAACGTGTTGTGTGGGACGAGCGCGCTCTCGTCGCGCCTCGGCATCGGGCCGGCCCGCCGTTCGACCTGCTCCGGCTGGGGGGCCGGCCGGACGTGGAACGTGATCCCGATCGCGTGTCCCGCGGCGAGCGCCACCGAGGATTCGATCAGCGGGCGATAATGCTGATCCAGCCAGTCGACATAGAACTGGCTGGGCACCTCGAGGACCAGATTCGACCCCTCGAGCTCGACCGCCGCGAGGGAACGAAACCAGGTCTCGTACGTCTGTCCCGAAAGGTTCGATTGGATGCGCTGAAGGGCTCTCTCCCACAGGTCACTGGCCGCGATCGTCTCGATCATCATTTCATCCCCACGTTTTCACACCCCGTCCAGACCTTATCCACACAATTATCCACAAAAGAATTCGGGGCGCACCGGATTGCACGAGAATCCGTTACGCCCCGAAGTCAAATGTCGGGAAATCACGCTGCTCGACGTCATGTTCACATCCGGGTGAAGGGCGCGCGGCTCGCGCGCTGGGAGAACGGTTCGCGGCGGGCCTGTGGCGCGAACACGGATTCGCGTCGCGGGCCTACTGCGTCGCGGACAATAGTCCGCGTGTTGCGACGACGCAACGAAATTGTTGGCGACGCATGTCAGCGTCGAGAGCGCGACCGAGACTCCGCTTGATTTGCCGTAAGAACCACGTACGTCCCCGCTCCATTTCCATGCAAGGATAGCCGCAGTTTCCGGTGGACGCCGCGAATGGAGGCCGTTTGAGGGAACCCGGTGGCAATCAGCAGGCAACGCCGCGACCCGGCTTCATCGAACTCGTCGCGGCGATCCTCTTTGTGGCGTGGAGCCTCCGGTTCATTTCCCGAGCATCCTTTCTCGCGATCGACGGGAACCGCTACGGGGGTCTGTTCGACGACGCGCTCATTTCCATGCGGTACGCATGGAACCTCGCACATGGATCGGGGCTCGTCTGGAATCCGGGCGAGCGCGTCGAAGGTTACAGCAACCCACTCACCACCCTTGTCATGGCGGCCGCGAGCGCGATCTTCGATCGCCGTAACGCGGTGCTGGCAGTTCAGTTCCTAGGCATTCCAACCGTGCTGGCCACGGCGTATGTCACCTCCCGCCTCGCGACGCGATTCGACCGCGTTCGTCCCGCCGTCGCCGCGTTCGCCCGCGGATGGGGATTCTGCGCCGCACTGCTCTTCTACCCGCTCTCGTATTGGACCCTGGGCGGCATGGAGACGGGGCTACTCGCGTTCCTGTTCGTCGCCGGGCTGCTCGCGGCGGAGATCTGGGCCGAGATGGGTCGCGACCGACATCTCATCCTGTGCGGTGCGGCCCTTGGCCTCATGTCCGTCGCGAGACCGGACGGAATCCTCTTGGCGGCGCTCGTCGCAATTGCCTTCGGCCACGCCGCGTATGGCCGCGACCGGCGAACGGCAGGGAGAAAAATCCTGGCACTGGCGGGCGTCGCCCTGATTCTTCCGGCCGCTCAGATGCTTCTCCGGGCCGCGTACTATGGCGCCCTCGTCCCGAACACCTACGTGCTCAAGCTTTCGAACTTTCCGCTCGATGAACGGCTTCGCGGCGGACTCGGGTTTGTGCGACCGTTCCTTCCTGCGCTCGCGATCGTCATGGCACCCATCGCGCTGGGACTGGCGCGTGCCCCGTCACGCCCGAAGGTGGTCGCCGCCGCGGCGCTTTTCCTTTTGCTGGTATACCAGATCGCCGTAGGAGGCGACCCCTGGCCCTACTGGCGGATTCTGACGCCGGCGATTCCGCTGGCCGTCGCAGTGGCCGGGCACGAGATCTGGAAGCTGGCGCCGAGGACGATCGGGACCGGCGAACGGAGGTCGATCCGAGGGTCGATCCGATGGGCGAGCGCGATCGCTGTGCTGGCGGTCGTCGTCTTTCTACTCAACCGACAATTCCTCCGAGAGATGACCTTCGACCGGCGCCCCTACCAGTGGGAGGCCAATCTCGCTAACGTGAACGTCGCCCTTGCTCTCAGGCAGATCGCCACACCCGACGCGTCGGTCGGCGTCTATTGGGCCGGCTCGATTCCGTACTACACGTCGCTTCGGGCCGTGGACTTTCTTGGAAAGTCCGACCCCGTCATCGCGCGCCGGTCGCCCGACCTGACAGGCGCGATCGGTTGGAGCGGAATGTCCTCGGTCCCGGGCCACAACAAATACGATCTCGACTATTCGATCGTGGCGCTTCGGCCGACGTACGTGCAGGGGTTTCGTTGGGGGAGGCGCGATCTCTCTTCATGGGGTCGCGCGAACTACGACTCCGTCGTCCACCGGGGGGTCGGCCTGTGGCTTCGCCGTGGGGCGAAGGAGGTGCGGTGGGACTTGATTGACCCCACTCCCCCGCGTGGCGCCTGATGGACGCAACCCTGTGCGACAGAAATCGATGCCTTGCCTGGCCGCAATTCCTTGACCCCCGACGCGTGAAACGGGTAGACTCCGTGGCTCGCATAAACACTCGATATCCACCCAAAGAAGCCGAGGCTTTTCAACGTGAAGCGCACATTTCAACCACACAACCGCCGCCGCAAGAAGGTGCACGGTTTTCGTGAGCGGATGAGCACCCGGGGCGGGCGCGCGGTACTGAAGCGCCGGCGGGACCGGGGCCGCAAACGTCTCACGGTCTGAGCCGTTCACCCCTGGCAGTTCGCCCATGGCCGGCGGTGAATCGTCCAACGATCGCCGCCTCCGCGCGGGGTGGCAATTCCGCGAAGTCTACCGCTCAGGTAAGTCGTTTCACGGCACCCTCATGACGCTCGTGAGCCGAGGCAAGCCGGAGGAGCACGGCCGCGTCGCGTTCGTCGCGAGCAAGAAGGTCGGCCCCGCGGTCCGGCGGAATCGCGCGAAGCGGCTGCTTCGCGAGGCGTTCCGAATGACCCCCGTCGAGCGCCGAGACGCGCCCCAGTGGCGGATCTGGATCGCCCGCGCTGCCTGCTCGCGCTCCAACCTGCGCGAAGTGTCGGGCGAGATGACGCGACTCCTGAGCCAGGAGGAACGATGACCGGCACCGCGCTCGCGGATCGCGTCGTCCGCTCGGGCTTTGGCGTGGGCTACCTCTTCCTGGGTCTCGTCCGCGTCTACCGTTTGACCCTCTCGCGCGCGTTGCCGCGCGCGTGTCGCTTCGAGCCCTCGTGCTCGGCCTATGCCGAGGAGGCGCTCGCGCGCCACGGACTCTTCCACGCTGCGTGGCTCATCGTGCGCCGCGTGGCCCGCTGTCACCCCTTCCACCGCGGAGGCTACGACCCGGTGCCCTGACCCGGCGCCGGCTCGCTCTTCATGGATCGAAGAACCCTGTTCGCAGTCCTCTTGATCATGGCCGTACTCCTGGTGGACCAAGTTCTCTGGTCGCGCTGGACGAAGCCGCGCGCCCCGGCCCCTACCGTGGGCGCCGATTCCGTCGCGGGCGGCACGGGCGCCACGGGCGGCGTGGGGAATCTGACTTCCGCTGGATCGACGACGACCGGCGGTGGGGTCTCCCCGCCGGTCGCGACCTCGATCGCGACCCCGAATCCTGCGTCCCCGCCCACGGTCACCGCGCTGCACGCGGTCGGCGGCGCTCCCGGAGTGCCGGGCGAGACGATGCTCCGCCCGCGCGTCCCCGCCACCGGGACGACCCGGCACCGCTTCCAGACGGACCGATTCGACGCCCAGATCTCGAGCGACGGGGCCGCGGTCACGTCGTGGACGCTCCCCGGCTTCGAGGATCCGCTCACGAAGTCGCCGGTGAACCTGATTCCCTCGGGAAAGTCCGCGCTCCACGTGGTGGTCGGCGTGAGCGGCGGGGCCTTCGACTACTCGGACGCTCCATTCCGCCTCGCCGGCGGAAGCGAGGTCGAGGGCAAGGTCACGTTCGTGGCCGAGGATTCGACCGGAATCCGCGTCACCAAGACCTATCGGAAGACCGCGGACCCGGCCGTCCTCGACCTGGAGGTGCGGATCACGGCGATTCCCGAGCTCGGACCGGTTCGCTACCGGATCGGCTGGGGTACGCCGCTTCCGCAGACCGAGAAGACCGCGAAGCCGCAGGAATTCACGGCCGTCGCCTACCTGGGCGCGAAACTGGAGACGATCGACTCCGGCAAGCTGGCCAAGGACGGCATGAAGCGCTTCGAGGGAAACATCCGATGGGCGGGCGAGCGCAGTAAGTACTTCCTGGCCGCGGTGATTCCGGATTCCGCGACCATGTCCGAAGTGGTCATCCTGCCCGATGGGGACAAGAAACCGACCGCCTGGCTCGCGGGCGCCGCGCCGCCGGGAGCCGAGATCGTCCGCCATGCGCGGATCTATGGCGGCGCGATCGACGTGGAGGCGCTGTCGCGAATCGGCGCCGGACTGGACGAGACCGCCAATCTCGGGTGGAAGTGGATCGTGCCCCTGAGCAAGCTCCTCCTGGGCGCGCTCGTATGGCTCCACGGCTTCATCCCCAACTACGGCGTCGCGATCATTCTCCTCTCCGTCCTGGCCAAGCTGATCTTCCACCCCCTGTCGCACTCCAGCCTGCGGACGATGAAGGTGATGCACCGCCTCCAGCCGCAGATCGACGCGATGCGGGAGCGGCACAAGGACGATCCAACGAAGCTGAACCAGGCGATGATGGCCCTCTACAAGGAACACAAGGTGAACCCGCTCGGCGGGTGCTTGCCGATGCTCCTCCAGCTCCCCGTGTTCCTGGCCCTCTACCAGGTGCTGCTCCATGCCGTGGAGCTCCGCTCGGCGGGTTTCGTCGGATACATCACGGACCTCTCGGCGCCGGACGTGCTGATGCGCCTCGGGGGTTTTCCCGTGAGCCTGATGCCGATTCTCATGACCGGGAGTACGTACCTGCTCCAGTCGCAGACGCCGGTGGCGCCCCAGCAGCGTCTGATGATGTATTTCATGCCGGCGATGATGCTCTACATCATGTATGGCCTGCCTTCGGGCGTGATCCTATACTGGACGGTGAACAACCTCGTATCGGCGCTCCAGCAGTACATCGTCAACGTCTCAGAGGACCGAAAGGCGGCGGCGGCTTCATGACACGGCCCCGGCCCTTCATCTACCCGGAACGGAATCGGACATCATGAGCGAGACCAAGGGAATTCAAGTCGAAGGTGAAACGTTCGACGAGGCCGTGATCACCGCGGCCGCGCAGCTGGGCCTGAAGCCGGGCGATCTCGCCGTCGAGATCGTCGACCCCGGCTCCTCGGCCAATTCGAGCCTCGGTTTCCGCCCCGTAAAGGTGCGGGCGTGGCTCCGTGATTCGAACACGGCCCCGGATGGTGCCCGGAAGACCGGAGCGGGCGGGCCCCGTCGCTCTTCCTACGGCGACGGCGAGCGTCGTTCCCCTCGCGCCACCAGCGGTGGCGGCGGGCTTCGACGCGGACCCGCGCCCGTTGCGTACGGACCGCCTCCCCCTCCGCTCGATCCGGAGCGGATCACGCCGGAGTTGGTGGACGAAATCCGCGGCATGACCGAGGGAATCCTGGCGGCCATGGAGTTTCCATCGTCGGTCCTGGCCGAGAAGACGAAGCACGGGATCCGAGTCGCCGTCGACGCGGGCGAGCGGGACCAGTTTCTCATCGGCGAGGACGGCGAGACCCTCGCCGCGTTCCAACACCTGCTCGGCCGGATGATCCGCGCGAGCCACCCCGACGACCCGCCGCCTCGCCTCGAGGTGGACGTCGCCGGATTCCGCGACCGCCAGATCGAGCGCCTTCGCGAGATGGCGCGCGAGTTGATGAACGAGGCGCGCCAGACGGGTGGCGAGGTCACGACGGATCCCCTACCCGCGAACGAGCGCCGCATCGTGCACCTGGAAGTGGCGGAAGCGCCCGGCATGGAAACCGTGACGGTCGGCGACGGCTTCTTCAAGCGCGTCATCGTTCGCCTGGCCCAGGCTGCCCGCGACGAGGCACGCGGGTCGTGATCGACGGTGGCAGACGACACGATCGTCGCCCCGGCCACGGCACCGGGCGAATCGGCCGTCGCGATCGCGCGATTGAGCGGGCCCGGCGCGCTCGCGCTGGCGGCACGCCACTTCCGCGGTAAGCGCTCCCCCGAGAAGACCCCTTCCCATCGGATCCTCTTCGGCGATTTCGTCGCCGGCGACGGATCGCCCGTGGACCGCGTTCTTCTCTCCGTCTTTCGCGCTCCGCGCTCCTACACCGGTGAGGACGTCGTCGAGATCTCCTCTCACGGCGGCGGCGCGATTCCCCGCGCGATCCTCGAGGCGCTGATCGCCTCGGGCGCGCGCCCCGCGCGTCCCGGAGAGTTCACCGAGCGCGCCTTCCGAAACGGAAAGCTCGATCTCGCGCAAGCGGAAGCTGTGGCGGCGCTCGTGCGCGCGCGGTCCGAACGGGCGGCTCGCGCGGCGGGCGCGGCGCTCGGCGGTGAATTGTCGCGGCGGGTCGGCGCGCTCGACGACGCCTTGGTCACGCTCCTGGCCGAGGTCGAGGCCCGGATCGATTTCCCGAGCGACGTCGGCGAGCGGATCGACGGCCCCGCCCTTGCTCGCGGTTGCGGCGGGATCGCGGACCAGGTTTCGGCGTGGCTCGACCGGATCCCTTCCGCGCGCCGACGCGAAGAGGGAGTTCGGGTCGCCTTGATCGGGCGGCCCAACGTCGGGAAATCGAGCCTCCTGAATGCGCTCCTGGGCTACGACCGTGCGATCGTGAGCGAGCTGGCCGGGACGACGCGGGACACCGTCGAGGGCTCGATCTGGATCGAAGGCGTCGAGCTTCGCCTCCTCGACACGGCGGGAATGCGCGGCGCCGAGGACTCGATCGAACGGATCGGCGTCGAGCGGGCCGAACGCGCGCTTGCGGAAGCGGATCTCGTGGTCCTCGTGCTCGATTCGACGCGCGCTTCGGACGAGGCCGCGTGGGCGGAGGGCGCCGGCGTGGTCGGGATCGCGGGACGACCTGCGATCGTGGCGTGGAACAAGGCGGACCTTCCGGCTCGCGACGCCAACGGTGTGGCCGGTGTGGCCGGTGGAGCGAGCGGAGCGGGCGGCGCCGCCCTCGCGACGCGTGTCCGCGGCGCGCTGGCCGAGGTGCGGACGATCGCGATTCGCCCCGGGGGCGCGGATTTGCTGATCGGCGCGCTCCGGAACGCGCTTCCCCGTGTGTTGGAGGATGCTGCGGGAGACGAGCTCCCCACGACGAGCGCGCGGCAAGAGGCGCTGTTGGCCGAGACCCTCGCCGCCCTTCGCCGCGCGGAAGCATCGCTCGAAACGGATCTTTCCTACGACTTGATCGCGGTCGATCTCACGGACGCGCGGCGCGCGCTCGGCGAGATGGTCGGACGCGGCGTGGGGCGGGACGTCATCGCCGAGATCTTCGCGCGCTTTTGCATCGGAAAGTGACCGTGCGCGCGCGCTATCCGCTCCTCGTCGTCGGCGCCGGGCACGCGGGGTGCGAGGCTGCCTGCGCGGCCGCGGGATTGGGCGTCGAGGTCGGGCTCGTCACGATGACCCTCGACGCGATCGCCCACATGCCCTGCAATCCCGCGATCGGCGGCCTCGCCAAGGGCCACCTGGTTCGCGAGATCGATGCGCTGGGCGGGATCATGGGGCGTCTGGCCGACGGCGCGGGGATCCAGTTCAAGATGTTGAACCGCGGGCGCGGCCCGGCCGTTTGGTCGCCGCGCGCGCAGGAGGACAAGGCTCTCTATCGCGCGCTCGCGCGGGCCCGACTCGAGGGAACGCCCGGGATCACGCTGATCGAGGCGCAGGTGACGTCGTTCCTCGTGCACGACGGCGCCGTCCGGGGCGTGCTCACGGCCGCCGGCGTCGAAATCGAGGCTGCCGCCGTCGTCGTGACGCCCGGGACCTTTCTGAACGGACTTCTCCATATCGGCGACCGTTCGATGCCGGGAGGACGCGTCGGCGAAGCGCCCTCGCGCGGCCTCTCCGAGTGCCTGGGCGAGCTCGGATTCTCGACCGTGCGTCTCAAGACCGGCACGCCTCCTCGGATCGCGCGCGAGTCGATCGACTTCTCGCGCTGCCAGGAACAGCCGGGAGACGAGCCGCCCCGCCCCTTCTCCCACTTCACCGATTCGCTTCGGCTCGAGCAGATCCGCTGCCACCTCACGGCCACGACCGAGGCGACGCACGCGGTGATTCACGAGAACCTGCACCGCTCGCCCCTCTACACCGGGAAGATCCGCGGCATCGGCCCGCGATATTGCCCCTCGGTCGAGGACAAGGTCGTTCGGTTCGCCGAGAAGGCGTCCCATCAGATCTTCCTCGAGCCCGAGGGACGGACGGCGCGCGAGTACTACATCAATGGCCTCTCGACGAGCCTCCCCGAAGAAATCCAGCAGGAGATCCTCGCGACGATCCCGGGGCTGGAAGCGGCGGTGATGCTCCGTCCGGGCTATGCCGTGGAGTACGACTTCGTCCCGCCGACCCAGCTTCGACACACGTTGGAGACGCGGCGCGTGCGCCGGCTCTACCTGGCCGGACAGATCAACGGGACGTCCGGATACGAGGAGGCGGCGGCCCAAGGGCTCATGGCCGGGATCAACGCCGCCCTCGCGCTCCAGGGTCGGGAGCCGTTCGTGCTCGGGCGCGATGAGGCGTATCTTGGTGTCCTGATTGACGATCTAGTCGTGAAAGGAACCGAGGAGCCGTATCGCATGTTCACGTCGAGCGCCGAGCACCGCCTGCTCCTACGCCAGGACAACGCCCCCGAGCGGCTCGCGCGTCACGCGCGGTCCCTCGGCCTGTTGCGCCCCGAGGAATTGTCGCGACTCGACGAACTGACCGCGCGTCGCCGCGTCGCCTTCCACGCTCTCGGGACCGCTCGAGTTTCGGTCGAGACTGGACCGCGCGTGACCTTCGCCCAGGCGCTGCGGGAGGGTTCGGTGGCGGTAGACGAAGTGCCCGACCGTCCCGAGCTGGTCGAGCTGCTTGCTTCGGTGGGAGCGGAGGCGATAGAGTCAGCCGCGATCGAAGTCCGCTACGAGGGCTACATCGAACGACAGCGTCGCAACGTCGATCGGGCCGTTCGGAACGAGCGCATGGAATTGCCCGACGCGATCTTCGAACAGCCACTTGCCGAACTATCGAGAGAGGGACGTGAGAAGATTCGCCGCTTCATGCCTCGAACCGTGGCCCAGGCGGCGCGCATTCCCGGCGTCTCGCCCGCGGACATCGCGGTTCTAACCATCTATGCCGAACGCGAACGGCGCCTCGACGTCGAAGAGCCTACCCCCCGATCTGGAGCGCGATTACCTCGAGCTTGATGCGGCGGTCAACACGGGCGCGGTGGCCCCGCTGGCGACACCGGAGGTGCGTTCGCTGCTCTTGAGGTATGGGCGACTCGTCCATGACTCCTCCGCGTCCCTCGCCCTGATCTCGGACGGCGATCGCCCGCTCGTCTACACACGCCACGTGCTCGACTCCCTGAACCCGCTCTCGATGTTCACGGCGCCCCCCGCTTCGGCGCTCGACGTGGGAAGCGGGGCGGGCTTCCCCGGGATCCCGCTTGCGATCGTCTGGCCGGGAACGACCGTCGTCCTCCTCGAGTCCCGCGAGAAGAAGGCGGGATTCCTGGAGCGCGCCGCCCGAGAGCTCGGGCTCCGAAACGTGCGCGTCGTCTGCGGCCGCCTCGAGGACAGCGGGAGCGACTGGCGCGTGGAGCCGGTCCGCTCCGTGTTCGTCCGTGCCGTGGGCGACCTGCCGCACCTCCTTCGCCACGCCGCCGGCCGGGCCGCGCCCGACGCAACGTGGGTCTACTTCCTCGGCGCGGGCACCGACCCGGGTCCAATCGTATCCTCCCTCGAGGCGATGGGGGTCAGGGCGAGGGTCGAGCCGGGTGCGTTTGGGGGACGACTCCTGACGGGAGCCCTCCCAGTGCCGTAGAAGGCGCTCTTCTTCGACGAGCCGCCGCCGAGAGCGGCCATGTTTCACGTGAAACGTAACCGCAAACCACTGCAAAATTGTTCGTTATCCCGGGCGCACGGAAACTAACGCGTGGTTTCGAGCCCGGCGGGGTGCCTCGCCCCGAGGCTCCTTCGAGGCTCGAGGATCCCCTACATGGGTCCACCGGGATCGCCGAAACACGAAAGCGATCTCCATCGCCAATGATATTCCCACTTACATGAATCGACCCCCCATGACGTACCTCAGGCTTGATCGCCGCCCCCAATCAGCCGCCACCCGCCATTAATTCGTCATGGCCTGGTCAATTGACAAAATTGCATGTGCTTACGGCCACGTTTCACGTGAAACATGGAAACCGCTGGCGTTCGTTGGGACCCCTCACGTAGACTGCGGCCACCTCGACAAGGACGGCCCCGACCGGGGCATTATCGGGGGCAAAAGACATGACCAGGACGGTAGCCATAGCCAATCAGAAGGGCGGGGTCGGAAAGACGACCACGGCTGTCAATCTTGCGGCCGGGCTCGCCCTGAATCAGAAGCGCGTGCTCCTCATCGATCTCGATCCCCAGGGAAATGCCGGAAGCGGGCTCGGCCACCCGGGAGTCAAGATCGTCAAGGGCATCTACGAGGTCCTCACGGGCGGCGTCTCGCTGCCGGATGTCATCGTGGAAACGGAGGTCCCGGACCTCCACCTCGTCCCGTCGGGCCAGCGACTGGTCGGCGCCGAGGTCGAACTTGCGGGGGTGGAACGGCGGGAGTATCGGCTCAAGGAGGCCCTTCGCGACGTCGAGGACCGTTACGACTTCATCTTCATCGACGCCCCACCGTCGCTCGGATTCCTTACCCTCAACGCGCTCACCGCGGCCAGGTCCGTGTTGGTCCCGGTTCAATGCGAGTACTACGCGCTCGAAGGGCTGAGCCATCTGCTCGGCGCGATTCGACTGGTTCAGCAGGGACTCAATCCGTCGCTACAGATCGAGGGGGTCTTGTTGACGATGTACGACAACCGCCTCAACCTGTCGCAGCAAGTATTGGAGGAAACCCGCCGTTTCTTTGCGGAGCGGGTCTATCGAACGGTCATTCCGCGCAACGTTCGTCTGAGCGAGGCGCCGTCATTCGGCAAGCCGGTCGTGGTCTATGATCCGCACTGCGCCGGATCGAGCAGCTACATGAACCTGGCGAGAGAGGTGATCGAACGTGGTTAGGAAAGCGCTCGGAAGAGGGTTGGAAGCATTGATCCCAGCGGCCGTCGAGAGCGAAGTGCCGATCATGCCCGAGGCGCGGTTGCCGGAGAGCGGTCGGGTGGGAGAGATCCAACACGTTCCCCTGACGAAGATCGTCCGAAATCCTGCCCAGCCCCGAACCCAGTTTGCGCCGGCCTCGATCCAGGAGCTGGCTGCCTCGATCCGGGAGCGGGGCGTGCTCCAGCCGGTTCTGCTCCGCCCCTCGGGCGAGGGCTTCCAGCTCGTCGCCGGCGAGCGTCGTTTTCTCGCCGCGCGGGAAGCCGGATTCAATTCGATTCCCGCGATCATCCGCCCGCTCACCGATCGAGAGTCGCTCCTCATCGCGCTCATCGAGAACATCCAACGCGAGAATCTCAACCCGATCGACGAGGCGCGAGCGTACTACCGCCTGGCTACAGAATATGGATTGCAGCACGAGGAGATCGGCCGGCGGGTCGGGAAGGACCGTTCAACTATCTCCAACATCATTAGATTCAATAATTTACCTAATCAAGTACAGGGCTTCCTCGAGAACGAGAAGTTGAGCGCCGGACACGCCCGTGCGCTTCTTTCCATCCAAAGCGAGAAGCAGCAGGTCGAAATGGGGGTCGCGGCCGCTTCCAACGGCTGGTCCGTGCGCGAATTGGAGGAGCGGGTCAAGCGCGCCGGGGTTCCTCGGGTGGCCAAACCGCGGCGAGCGCCGCGCCGCGCCTTTTCGGCCGAATTGATGGCGCTCGAGGACGAGTTGATGCGCCTCATGGGTTCGAAGGTCCGGATCACCCGCCGGCGCGGCGGCTCCGGGAGCGTTCTCATCGACTACCACTCCGAGGGGGAGTTGGAGCGCATCGTTGGACTCCTACGGGATGTAGGAGGGCAGGGCCACTAAGGGTCTCTACGTGGTGTGCCACCGGCGCATTGTGGATAAGTCGCTGAGTCCGGTGGATAATCCGGCAAGATCGCTCGCTTCATATAGTTGAGAAACCACTACTGATGGTGTCGCGCTCGGTTATGCACCGGCCCGGGATACTGGCCTACCGGCGCGGTTTTCCGTAGGAGAAATGGTAAGAGGAGGCCGATCCGGAACGCCGACATGACCCAATCCGCCACGCAGGGAGACGTCGCACTTCTCGAAGAATTGAAGACCGCCCGCCAGGCGGTTCTGACCGAGCTCCGCAAAGTGATCGTGGGGCAGGACGCCGTCGTGGAGCAGCTCCTCACGGTGCTCTTCGCGAACGGACACTGCCTCCTGGTCGGAGTGCCCGGGCTCGCGAAAACCCTCCTCGTCTCGACGCTCGCGACCATCTTGGATCTCAAATTCAGCCGGATCCAGTTCACGCCCGATCTGATGCCATCCGACATCACCGGCACCGAGATCCTGGAGGACGACGTCGCGACCGGACATCGCAACTTCAAGTTCATCCACGGGCCGATCTTCGCGAACATCGTGCTCGCGGACGAGATCAACCGGACGCCGCCGAAGACGCAGGCCGCCTTGCTCCAGGCCATGCAAGAGTATCGCGTCACCACCGGCGGGACGACCTACCCGCTCTCGCTCCCGTTCTTCGTTCTCGCCACGCAGAACCCGATCGAGTTCGAAGGCACCTATCCGCTTCCGGAGGCGCAACTCGATCGCTTCATGTTCCACATCTCGGTCGGATACCCGAGCGCGGCCGAGGAGGAGACGATCGTCACGAACACGACCAGCGCGTACGAGGCCGAGCCGAAGCGGGTGCTCTCGACCGAGCGGATTCTCGAGCTGCAACGACTGGTTCGTAGGATTCCGGTCTCCGAGCACGTGGTCCGCTATGCGGTGCGCCTCGCGCGCGCCACGCGGCCGGACGACGGCGCGGCATCGTTCATCCGCGACTGGGTGTCGTGGGGCGCCGGCCCGCGGGCGGCACAGTACCTCGTGCTCGGCGCGAAGGCGCGCGCCGCGCTCGCCGGACGGCCGACGCCGAGCGCCGACGACGTGAAGGCGGTCGCGCCCGCCGTTCTTCGCCACCGGATCATCCCGAATTTCACCGCCGAGGCCGACGGGATCTCGAGCCTCGACATCATCGCCAAGCTCCTCGAAGCCACGCCGAGCGTCGACGGCACGCGCGCGTAGGGGCAACGCGCCGTGACCCAGGACCGCACCCGCCTCCTCGACCCGCGTTTCGTCTCGAAGCTGTCGCGCCTGGATCTCAAGGCGCGGCTCGTCGTCGAAGGCTTCCTGACGGGACTCCACCGAAGCCCGTACCACGGCTTTAGCGTGGAGTTCGCCGAGCATCGCCAGTACATGCCCGGGGATCCACTTCGGCATCTCGACTGGAAGGTGCTCGCCAAGTCGGACCGCAAGTATCTGAAGCAGTACGAAGAGGAAACGAATCTCCGCGCGTCGCTCCTCGTCGATACGAGCGCCAGCATGGGATATGGGTCGGCGGGAATCACCAAGCTCGACTACGCGCGGCAGCTCGCCGCCGCGCTCGCCTACCTGATGCTGACGCAGAACGACGCCGTCGGCCTCTTCGCCTTCGCGCGGAGCCGCGGGGAACACATCCCGCCGCGCTCCACGATGGGGCACCTTCGCCCGCTCCTGCTGCTCTTGGAGAAGCTCGAGCCATCCGGCGGAACCGACTTCGCGGCGTCCCTCCATTCGCTGGCCGAGCGAATGACGCGCCGAGGCCTCGTCGTCCTCTTCTCCGATCTGCTCGACGAGCCGGATCGGATCGCCGACGCGATCCATCACTTTCGCCATCGAAAGCACGAGGTGCTCGTCTTCCACATTCTCGATCCCGAGGAATTGAACTTCTCCTTCGAACGGGAGGCGGTCTACGTGGATTCGGAGAGCGGGGAACGCGTGACCACGCGCCCGCAAGAGCTTCGGGGGGACTATCGCGCCCGGGTGGGCGCCTGGCGAGACCGGCTCCGGCAGATCTGCATCGAGAAGCGGGCCGACTACGTGCCGCTCACGACCGATCAACCCTACGACCGCGCGCTGCTCGAGTACTTGTCGAAACGCGCGCGGCTCCTGTGATCCGGCGGCGCGCGAACTAGCCGATGCCCGTTTTCTCCTTTCTGAATCCCGCGTTTCTCTGGGCGCTGCCGGTCGCCTCGATCCCGGTGATCATCCACCTCCTCAGCCGGAGGCGGCTGCCCGAGATTTCGTTCCCGACGACGCGCTTCCTGAAAGCGCTCGAGCCGAACGAGGTCCGGCGGCTTCGCCTCCGCGAGCTGCTCCTCCTTCTCCTCCGAACCCTCGCGCTCCTGTTCCTGGTTCTCGCGTTCGCGCGGCCGTCGCTCACGCCGCGAGGCGCCGTCACGCACGCGGCCGCGGCCGTCGGGATCCTGGTCGACGACTCCGCGAGCATGACCGCGCTCGACGAGCAGGCCCGCCCGCGAATCAAGGGCGCCCTGGCACGCGCCACGGCGCTCGCGGACGCGGCGCGCGCGGGGGACGAACTCTACCTGGCGCGCTCGACGCGGCCGGACGATCCCGAAACGGGGCGCGCGCGCGATCACGTGCGGCTCGCCCGCGCGCTCGAACGGCTCGAGCCGGCGCCGGTCGCGGCGCGCCTTCCGGAGGCGGCCCGCGCACTCCGCCTGGCGCTCGGGCGAAGCGCGCTGCGCGAGCGTGAGCTCTACTGGATCACCGACTTTCAGCGCTCGAACGTCACCCCGGAGGCGCGCGCGGAACTCGCCGAGGCGGTCCGCGCCGGCATTCGCGTCACGCTGCTTCCGGTCGCGCAGGGCCGGATGCCGAATCACGGTTTCGAAGCGGTGGATCCGGAGATCCGGCCCGGGCCGGAGGGCCGCGGCCTCGAGGTTCGCGCGCGCCTCGCGAATCATGCCGATTCTCCGAGCGATCGCCTCGCGATCCGCATCCGGCGCGGCGACGCGCTGGTCGGCGGCGGCGACGCGACCCTCCGCGCGGGCGAGGCGAAGTGGATCTCCATGCCGCTCGAGTGGAGCGCCGCGCGGGACTCGGGCGGCGCGCCGGTCGTGGCGGAATCCGACGAGGACGCCTACGCCCTCGACGACCGGTGGTTCGCCGTGCTCGGAGCGCCGCGGCGGCTCCGAGTCCTCCGGATCGCGGAGACGCGGGCCGGCACGCCGCCCGCGCGGTACGCCTCGCTTGCGCTCGATCCCGCGGGGAACGGCGGGTCGAGCTTCTCCGTCGAAACCTCGGCCCCCGACGCGCTCCTCTCCCTCTCCCGCGCCAAGCACGACGCCGTCCTGCTCGACGACGTCGCGTCGCTCTCGGGCGCCGCCGAGGCGCGGCTCCGCGCGTTTCTCCGCGAGGGAGGCGGGCTCGTCGCGGCGCTCGGGCCGCACACCGATGCGGAATATTACACGCGCCGGCTCTTTCCCGGGCTCATCCCGCTCGCGGTGGACCGCGTGGAGCGCGCGCCGGAAGGCGGCGCGTTCGAATTGCGCGCGCGCCTTCCCGGTCACGTCGCTTTGGAGGGACTTTCGGTCGGCGTGAACTCGCCTCTGACCCAGGCCCGCCTCACGGGGTTGATGGCCGGGCGCGCCGCGCCGGGCGCCGAGGTGGTCGTGCAGACGACCGGGGGCCTTCCGCTCCTCGTGACCGCCCCGTCCGTCGCGGTCTTCCTCTCCTCGCTCGCGGACGATTGGGGCGACCTGCCGTACTCGGGCGCGTTCGTTCCGCTCGTGCGGGGAATGGTGGCGCACGCCGCGCGCGTCGGCACCGCGGCGGGGACCGCGCCGCGAGCGGGAGAGCGCCCCGCCGTGCCGCTCGCCGAAGCCCCGTCGGGGGCGCTCTACGTGCGCGGACCCGGCGGATATTCTTCGCCCGCGGCCGTGGAGACCCAGGGCGCGCTCTACCGCGCGATCGCCGACGCTCCCGCGCCGGTGCCCGGCTTCTATGTCTTCGATTCCGGCGGGCGCCCGGTGGCCACCGCGGCGCTCAATACCGATCCGATCGAGAGCGATCTCGACGCCGTTTCGGCGGATTCGCTTCGCGCGGAGGTCTCCGCTACGGTGACGGGTGGTGGAGGGGAGGTCTCCGTCCTCTCCTCGCGCGGCGCCCTCGAGTCGCATCTTCGCGACACGCGCCGCGGCCGGGAGATCTGGATGACGTTCCTGGTCGGCGCCGCGCTGTTCCTCCTCGGGGAACTCGCGCTCGGGAGCGCGCGGGTGATCCGTCCATGAACACCGCCGAAGTGGAAGCCCCGACGCCGCTCGCGTCGCGCCTCCTGGATGCGGGCGCGGCGCACCCCGCGGTCTCGGCGCTCGCGGATCGCCTCGCGGCGTCCGGCGCCGCCGCCCGACTTCGCGGCGCGGCCGGGAGCGCCGGCGCGCTCGTCGCGGCGCTCCTCCTGGGCCGCCTCAAGGCGCCGCTCGCCGTCATCGCGCCCGACCTCGACCGCGCGGAGGCGTGGCGCGACGACCTCTCGTTCCTGCTCGGCGCGGATCGCGTCGTCTTCCTGCCGCCGCTCGACACCGTGCCCTGGAGCGCCCAGGGCGCGACGTTGCCGGTGCGGGAAGACCGCCTCACGGCACTGCTTCGCATCGGGGACGCGGATCCTCCGGTCATCGTGATTCCGGCGGCGTCGCTTCACCGTCGGATCCCGAATCCGAAGGCGATCCGTGCCCGCGCCGTGGATCTCACGCCCGGTACCTCGATCTCGCCCGAGGCGCTCTTCCGCCGCCTCGTCTTCGCGGGCTACCGTTCCGTGGCGGAGATCGGCGAGTCCGGGGAAGCGAGCCGCCGCGGCGGGATCGTGGACGTCTTCGGGCCCGGGATGGACCAGCCCGTACGACTCGAGTTCGACGGCGACGTGGTCGCCTCGCTTCGCTCCTTCGACGTCACGTCGCAGCGATCCACCGGACCCGTGTCCCGCGCGCGCATCCTCCCCGCGCGGGAAATTCTCTACGAGGAGGACGTCGCGGCCCGTCTCGCGCCCCTCGACGCGCCGTCCTTCCCGCGCTCCTCCGAGGCGGACCGGATCCGGGATCTCGTCGCCGAGGGGATCCACTTCGAGGGAATGGAGTGGCTCGCCCCGCTCCTCGGCGTGCCGCTCGTCTCCGCGCTCGAGGCGCTGCCTCCCGGCGCGATCGTCTGGCTCGACGAGCCCGGGGCCGTCGAGCGCGAGCTCGAGAACGTGGAGCGCGAGGCGGAGCGCCTCGAGGCGGACGCGCGCGTCCGGGCCCCGCACCTTCCGCCCCGCGAGGCGCTCTTCGACGAACCCGCCCGCGCGCTCGGCGGCCTCCGCGGCTTCCGCCGGGTCGAGTCGGCGCTCGCGACGCGGGAAGGGGAGTCGCTCGACGGCGCCATCTCGCTCGACGCGCGCCCGCAACCTTCCTTCGGCCGAAAGCTCGATCTCCTCCGCGGTGAACTCCGGCGTCTGGGCGAACTCGGTTACGCGCGGATGATCCTCTGCGACAACAAGGGGCAGGCTGAACGGCTCGAGGAACTCCTCGGCGACGCCGATGCCGCGATCGAGGTCGGGGACTTGAACGGCGGCTTCGTCCTTCCCGGAGCGCGCCTCGCCGTCTTCACCGACCACGAGATCTTCGCGCGCTACCGCCGGCGCCGCTCGCGGAAGCTCCGCGCCTCCGCCGCGGTGATGCGGGATCTCCTGACGCTCAATCCCGGAGACTACGTCGTCCACCTGGATCACGGCATCGGCGTCTACCGCGGGCTCAAACGGATCGCGCTCGACGGACAGGAAACGGAATGCGTCCAGATCGACTACGCGGGGAACGACCGGCTGTTCGTGCCGATCGACCAGCTCGGAATGGTGGAGCGCTATTCGGCGGAAGAGGGACGCGCGCCCTCCGTGCACCGGATCGGCGGCACGACCTGGGCGCGGGTCAAGGCGAAGACCCGGAAGGCGATCCACGACATGGCGGAGGAGCTGCTCCGCCACTACGCGCTCCGGAAGGCGCGCCCGGGCCGCGCCTTCAGCCCCGACACGCCGTGGCAGCGGGAACTGGAGTCCTCGTTCATCTACGACGAAACTCCCGACCAGCTCCGGGCGGTCGAGGAGGTGAAGCGCGACATGGAATCGCCGCGCCCGATGGACCGGCTGATCTGCGGCGACGTCGGCTACGGAAAGACCGAGGTGGCGCTCCGCGCCGCGTTCAAGGCGATCCAGGACGGAACGCAGGTCGCCATCCTCGTGCCGACGACGGTGCTCGCGCAGCAGCACTTCGTCACCTTCACCGAACGATTCGCCGACTTTCCCGTTCGGATCGACCTCCTGAGCCGGTTCCGCTCGACGCAGGAACAGAAGGAAACGATCGAGAAGCTCGCGCGCGGCGAGGTGGACCTGATCATCGGCACGCACCGGCTCCTCTCCAAGGACGTCCGCTTCTCGAACCTGGGCCTCGTCGTCATCGACGAGGAGCAGCGCTTCGGCGTCGCCCAAAAGGAACGCATCCGCACGCTGGTCGAGACGGTGGACGTGCTGACGCTGACCGCGACGCCGATTCCACGCACGCTCCACATGAGCCTCCTCGGCGCGCGCGACATGTCGGTCATGACAACGCCTCCGCGGGGCCGGTATCCGATCAAGACCGAGATCGTGGAGATGAGCCAGGACGTGGCGCGCGAGGCGCTCCTCCGCGAGGCCGACCGCGGCGGCCAGTCGTTCTTCGTCCACAACCGGGTCGAATCGATCGACTCGATGGCCCATTACCTCCAGAGCCTCGTGCCACAACTGAAAATCGGCGTCGCTCACGGGCAAATGCGCGACACGCAGCTCGAGAAGGTCATGGTCGAATTCCTGGAACGTCGCACCGACATCCTGGTCTCGACCCTGATCATCGAATCGGGCCTCGACATCCCGACCGTGAACACGATGCTCGTTCATCGGGCCGACACGCTCGGCCTGGCCCAGCTGTATCAACTTCGGGGGCGGATCGGCCGCTCGCATCACCAGGCCTTCTGCACGCTCCTCGTCCCTCCCGGAAAGGTCCTGAGCGAGGAGGCCGAGAAGCGCCTCCGGGTCATCGCGGAGCACGAGGAGCTGGGCGCCGGGCTCATGATCGCCATGCGCGACCTCGAGATCCGCGGCGCCGGGAACCTGCTCGGCCCCGAGCAGCACGGCCACATGCTGAGCGTCGGATTCGACCTGTATTGCCGCATGGTGGACGAGGTGGTGCAGGAGCTCTCGGGGCAGGCGGTCGAGCGACGGCCCGAGCCCTCGATCGCGAGCCCGCTTCCGGCGTTCGTCCCGGACGAGTACGTGGCCGACCGCGACGAGAAGCTGGACGTCTACCGGCGAATGGCCGGACTCCAGCGCCTGGACGAACTGGAATCGCTGCGCGGGGAGCTTCGGGATCGATTCGGCCCGCCACCGCCCGAAGTCGAGCACCTGCTCGCCCTCAAGGGCCTTCGCCTGATGGGCCGGGATGCAGGCGCCGAGCGCCTTCGGGTGGGCCCGGACCGTCTCGAGATCGAGTTGAGCGCCCCCCTGGCCCGCGAGCGGATCGTGGCCCTGGTTTCCGGGTCGACGGCCCGAATCGAGTTCGCCGGAGCCGGATCGCGAACCCTTCGGATCGCCAAACCCCCGGACCCCATGGGGCTGGCGACAAAGTTATTGCAACAACTTACACCCACTGATAGCGTAGCGCGTCCGCCTCTTCCCGCCTCCGGAAGTTGAACTCCCAGGCCCCGTTCGGGGTACAGAGTGAGTGCGGTACTCGCGTTTTGGGGGCCTCCCGAACCGACATCCGACCATGCATCGTCCAGGGACTGAAATGAGACTTGCCTCACCCGCGCCATTCGAAGGCCACGCCTCGTCCGGGTCCGGCGCCGCTGCCCGCGCCGGGACCGCGCTGGCGCTCGCCGCCGTCCTCGCGCTGAGCCTCGCCGCCGATACGGGGGCGCCGGCCCGCGCCGCCGCCGCCGCGACCCCCTCGATGCGGGGCCCGATCGCGACGCTCGGCAACCGGACCGTGGAAGCGATCGACATTCAACGCGCCGCGATCGCGCTCCGCACCGACCCGCTCCGCGAGCGAAACCCGACGCAATGGCGGCGGATGCTCCTCGACCGATGCATCGACCGCGAGCTTCTCTCGATGGAAGCGGAGCGGCTCGGACTGCAGGACGATCCGGCCGTGAAGCGGCGTTACGAGGATCGCGAGTTCCTCCGCCTCTATCGAGAGGTGGACGAGCGCGTCCTGCTCCCGGGGATCGAGCCGACGGACGCGCAACTCGACAGCCTTCGGAAGACGGGCCTCTATCGCTCCGTCGATCTCCACTACATCGTCATGCTCGACGACGAGCGCGGCACGCAGAAGGCGCTCGCCGAGAAGATCCTCGAACGAATTCGCGGGGGCGCCTCCTTCGACTCGATGGCGCGGATCTACAGCGTGCACCCGTCGCGGCAGCAGGGCGGACATTTCGGCCCGTCCCTCGTGCGCGACCTCGCCGCCAGCTCCTACCAGGACGTGAGGGCCGCGAAGCCCGGCGACGTCCTCGGCCTCTACTCGGGGCGACCCGGTCGGAATACCTATCACCAGATCTACAAGATCGGCGGGTTCACGGAACTCACGACCGACTCGCTGAAGAGCCTCGTTCGAACCGAGCGCACGAACAGCATGGTTCAACTTCACCAGGAGGCGTTGCTCGCCAAGTACCATTTCGCGCCCGACCCGGCGATGGAGAAGCCCGTGCTCTTCACGCTCGGGAGCGAGACACGCGATTCGATCCTGGCCTCGCTCTCGCCCGACGGCACGCGCCCGCAGCGGGGCGTCCGCCCCGCCCTCGGCACCCTCGCGCGCGTGGACGGCGATTCCTTGACGTTCCTCGACTTCTACAACCGGACGCGACTCACGACCGGAACATCCGGCCGCCTGCAAGTCCGGGACGCGGCCCATTTGCGCGAGCTGATCGGGCATGCCTTCTATCGAAAACTTGTCGTCCGTGACGCGAGGGACCGCGGCTTCGCCGCCGAGCCCCAAATCGCGCGCGACCTTCGGCTGGCGCGGGACGAGGAGGCCGTGCGGGCCATGGTGACGCGCGCCCGTCCTCCCGAACCCGATTCGACCGCGCTTCGCACCTATTTCGAGACGCGCGCGTCGCGTTACCAAAGGCCGGCAGCGTGGATCGCGCGTGTGGGCGTCTTCGCGAAGCGGGACAGCGCGTCGGCCGCGCTTCGAGACTGGAACGGCACGAACGCCGGCGATTCCGTGTTCTTCGGGCGCGGGCTCAGCGAACAGCCGCGCGCGACACAGTACGACTTGCTCCCCGGACGCACCGCCCGGCTCACGTACTTCGAGCGGGACGGCGATCCCATGGCGCGCTCCGTGCGCCTCCTTTCCGAGGGACAATTCACTCCCGTGGTGGAGACCTTGGAGGGCTACGCCGTCGCTCGCGTGATCGGTCGTGAGGCGCCGAGACCCTATGCATTCAATGAAGTGATCGATCGCGTTCGACGCGACTGGCGAGAGGAGACGGAAAACGAATGGGTGCTGAGACAATTGGAGCGCATGCGCGCCAAGACGCCGGTCCGGATCGTTCCGGCGCGGCTCACGGCGGTGAAGTTGGGGCCCGCGGTGGGGACCGGACCGGGCGCCGGCTCGGCCGTCGGGGGAGCCGCCCGATGATCCGCTCCGCTGGCCCGCTCGCTCGCCGCTCCCCGATCGTTCGCCCGTTCCCGGCGTTCGCCCTCACAGTCCTCGCCGCCCTTTCGCTTCCGGCGCCGCCGTCGCTTGCGGCCGAGCGGATCGCGGCGATCGTGAACAAGACCGTGATCCTTTCCTCCGAAGTCGACGAGCAGGTGCGGCAGGCGGGCGCCCGCTACGGCGTGAGCCCGAGCGACTCGGTGAACACGGCCAAGCTTCGGAAGGAAGTGCTGAACCAACTGATCGAGAAGGAAGTCATCCTCGCCGAGGCGACCCGGCTCGGCGTCACCGTGTCGCCGAAGGACGTGAACGAAGGCGTCGACCAGGAGATCGGGGCGCTCAAGGAGCGTCTGGGCGGCGACGAGCAATTCCGGCAGGCACTGGCCCAGGAGAACACCACCGAGGCCGGGCTCCGGAAGAAATACGAGCCCGAAGTCCGCGAACAGCTCGTGATCATGCGCACGATCTCGAAGGAAGTGCAGAGCAAGACCCAGGTCACCGACGCCGAAGTGCGCGCCTTCTACGTCGCGAACAAGGATTCGATCGGGAAGCGGCCCGAGGCGCTTCGCCTGGCGCACATCCTGATCGCGTTCGAACCCGATTCGATCCAGGCGAAGCGAGCCCGGCAGCGCGCCGACAGCATCCGCACCGCCGTCGTGAAGGGCGGATCGTTCGCGAAACTGGCGGAGCGCTTCTCCGACGACCCGAGCGGGAAGCGTGGCGGGGACCTGGGCATCTTCGGACGCGGCGACATGGTCCCCGAGTTCGAAGACGTGGCATTCGGCCTCAAGCCGAAGGAGATCTCGACGCCGGTGCGGACCCGCTTCGGATTCCACCTGATCGAGGTGCTCGAGCACTTCCCCGCAAACGACAGTTTGCCGGAGCGGGTCCACGCGCGGCACATCATGATCGCCACGAAGCCCACCCCGGCCGACGAGGAGCGGGCGAGGGTGCGGGCGCTGGCGCTGCGCGACTCGCTTCTCCACGGCGCCGACTTCGGCGCGATGGCGAAGCGCTATTCGATGGACGCGGCGACGCGCGACTCCGCGGGATCCTTGGGCGAGGTGCCGGTTCCCGGCCTCGCGCCCAACATGCGTGAGGTCTTGACGGCGCTTCGCGAGGGCGAGGTCTCGACGCCCTTCAAGCGGGACTCGGGCTACCACATCTTCAAAGTGCTGGGCCGCGTGCCCGAAGCGGAGTACAAATACGACGAGATCAAGGACGACCTCAAACGCATGGCGCAGAACAAGAAGCTGGAAGACGCCTACAAACGCTGGTACGACCGGGTCAAGAAGACCGTCAACGTCGAGATCAAGGAATAACCGGGAGGGCCACACGGAAGTGGCGGCGCGACGTCCCATCCTGCTCCTGACCATGGGGGATCCGGCGGGCGTCGGCCCCGAGATCGTCGCTCGTTCGCTCGCATCGCCGCCGCTCCGCCGCCTGGCGCGCCTCGTCGCGGTCGGCGATCCGGAGGTGATGGAGCGCGCCGCGCGCCGTGCGCGGCTCAAGCTCCGCGAGCCGGTGGATCCCGATCGATTCGACCCGGGCGACACATCGCCGGGCGTATCCGTCATCGCATCGAGCCACGACGGCTGGTCGTCCGTCGATCCCGGCGCTCCGACCGCCGCGTCGGGACGCGCCGCGGCGCGGGCGATCGAGGTGGCCGCGGGACTTGCGCTCGCAGGACGAGCCGACGGAATCGTCACCGCCCCGATCTCGAAGATCGCGCTCCGCGCCGCCGGATACCCGCACCCCGGCCACACGGAATTCCTCGGCGCTCTCGCCGGGGTTCCGGAAACGAAGATGCTCTTCGTCGGCGGGGCATTCCGCATCCTCCTCGCGACCGTCCACGTGGCGCTCCGCGAGGTGCCCGACGCGCTCGCGGTGGAGCCGCTCACGCGGACGCTCGAGTTCGCGGCGGCGGCGCTCCGGAACTTCGGCTGGGGTCCGAAGCGCGCGGTCGCCGTGCTGGGCCTGAATCCGCACGCGGGGGAAGAGGGGCTTTTCGGCGACGAGGAGCAGCGCGTGATCCGCCCGGCCATCGCCGCAGCGCGCGCGAAGGGCATCGCCGCCGAAGGGCCGTACCCGGCCGACACGTTCTTCGCGAAGCACCTCGGCCGGCGCGACCTGGGCGTTGTCGTCGCCATGTACCACGACCAGGGGTTGATCGCCGCGAAGCGCGACGGCATCGGAGGCGCCGCCAACGTCACGTTGGGGCTTCCGTTCGTCCGCAGCAGCGTCGATCATGGAACCGCATTCGACCGCGCGTGGAAGGGAGGCGCCAAGCGCCCCGACCCCGCGGGTCTCGCCACCGCCGTTCGGGTGGGAGCCGATCTCGCGAACCGCGCCGGTCGCCGGCGCTTGGAGTGGACGTGGCCCTGATCCGACTGGAGCACGTGTCGAAATCGTACGGAGAGCGGATCGCCCTGAGCGATCTCACGCTCACGTTCGATCCGGGCGAGTGGGTCTTCGTTCTCGGCCCGAGCGGCGCCGGGAAGTC
>Ga0070696_100000064_pt1 | contig 50839 bp, 40 predicted proteins | sample KBSK1253metaG_FD_65474 | JGI IMG/M metagenome (GOLD analysis project Ga0070696, IMG submission 65474) | Corn, switchgrass and miscanthus rhizosphere microbial communities from Kellogg Biological Station, Michigan, USA - KBS K1-25-3 metaG | ecosystem: Host-associated > Plants > Roots >... | reverse complement strand
CCGAGCTGATAGTCCATGCGGCCGACGTACTGTCCCTCGTCGCGATCGTCCGGCTGGCTGTATGTGATCTGGCCGCAGGGATCCGTGGTCTTCGGCAGGAAGCCCGCCATCTTGAGCGCGGCAGGACTGAACCGCGCGGGGTCGATGCGGTTGCCGACGAAACCGGCGCCCAGGTTCACCTGGCGCCCCTGGCACGCCGCCGACGCGAATGTCGTGAAGTCGCCGGCCAGCATGGCTGCGGTCGGGACGAAGGCGATCAGGTCCGGCGGGGTCTGGCGCGTCCGGGTGCCCTGATAGCCGGCGAAGTAGAAGAGCCTGTCGCGGACGATCGGCCCGCCCAGCGTGCCGCCGAACTGATTGCGCTTCAGGCCGTCGTCGAACCGCTTGCCATCGGGGCCGATCGCCGCAAACGGGCTCTTGGCGTTGAATCGCTTGTCACGAATGAACTCGAACAGGTTTCCGTGAAGCGTGTTGGTGCCAGACTTGGTCACCGCGTTCACCGATGCGGCAGAGCGCATGCCGCTCTGCGCGGCGAGACCGCTCGTGGCGACGCGGAATTCCTGCAGGGCATCAGGGAAGGGAAGCGGAAGGCTGGCGGAGTTCTGCGGATCGTTGTGCACGGCGCCGTCGAGCGTGTAGGCGACGCCAAACTGCAGGCCGCCGGCGACTGAAATGTTCACGCCGCCCTGGAAGTTCCGGCTGTTCGGCCGGTCTGTCTCGACCGCCGCGCCCGCGAGGATGATGAGATCGGTGACCTGCCGACCTTGCAGCGGCAGCTCCACGATCCGTTCCTGGTCGACGACGGTGCTGATGCCGGCGCTGCGGACGTCCACGAGCGGCGCCGCGCCTTCGACGGAGATGGTCTCCTCGACGTTGCCGAGGGCGAGGGCGACGTTGATCGTCGGCCTCGCATCGACCTGCAGCACGATGCCGGTCTGCACGTAGGTGCGGAAGCCTTGCAGCGACACCTCCAGCCGGTAGGGACCGATGGGGAGGTTCGGCATGATCCACGCGCCCGCTTCGTCTGTCGTGACCGTGCGCGTGAATCCCGTCGCGGTCTGCGTCGCGGCGACGGTGACGCCTGGAAGGACGGCGGCGCTCTCGTCGGTGACGCGGCCGCTCAGTTCTGCCGTGGCCTGTGCCCAGGCAGCGGAGCTGGTGAGAACGAGAACGAACACGGAGACGACGACATCACGGATGGTGCGCATCGGAGGACCTCCATCCCGGTTGACGCCCGACGAACGGTTAGACGGTTAGGGTTTCCACCAGTCGGGCGTTGCCGAGACCGCTGGGGAAGGAAGCGCCGAGCCACGCGAACAGCTGGCCGGGAATCGGGAAGCCCTCGGTTCGCCTGGAGTGCGGAAACCATAGCGCCTGGGCTGGAGCGTGTCAAACCATGCTCGCGGCTTACTCGCGGCCGCACGGCTGAGGACCTCGTCATGGCACGACGCGTATTTCAGCTCTGCGGCGCGGCGAGCCGCCGGAAACAAATCCTGCTACAGTAACTCGATGCCGTGGCACGAGACTGACGAGACCATTCCGGTCATCGAGAAATACCCTTCAGTCCCGTGGTTCACCTCCTCTCCGCTCAGTGACGACGACCCGGACGCAACGCTCGGCCGGCCCGGGCCGCCGGTCAGTCCTGACGCCCCATGCATCCTGGTCGTGGATGACGACCTGGCGAACCTTGCGCTCGCGGAAGCGTTGCTGCAGGCCGAAGGCTTCCAGGTGCGGGTTGCCGTCGATGGCGCGTCGATGTTCGAGATGTTGAAGACGTGCACGCCGGCGCTGATCCTCATGGACATTCAGCTGCCCGAGGTCGATGGCTGGGAATTGACACGGCGGTTGAAAGCCGACCCGGCGACGGCCAGCATCCCGGTCATCGCGCTCACGGCGTATGGCAAGGCGGGGGACGACAGGAAGGCCGAAGAGACCGGCTTCGTCGAATTCCTGTCGAAGCCGGTGAGCACCCGCGAGTTGGGGCGCATCGTGCGGCGGCACATCGCCGCGCACTAGCTGGCGGCGCCTACGCCGTCCTTTCGAGCGCCTTGCGAACGGCGTCGGCCAGCATCTGCGCCGTAATCGGCTTTTCCAGGAACCCGTCACACCCCGCCGCCAGCGTTTCCGCTTCCGTCCACCGTTCGCCGTACGCCGTGAAGGCGACGATCGGAATCGCGCGGGTGGCGATGTTGCTCTTGAGCCGGCGCGCGAACTCGAGCCCGCTGTCGAGCCCGTGCAGCTGGATGTCGAGCAGGATGGCGTCGGGCCTCCAGTCTTTCAGGACCTCGAGCGCCTCCACCGGCGAGGCCGCCTTGCGCGTCTCGTAGCCCTCGGCTTCGAGTACGCCTTCCACCAGCGCGAGGCTGGCCGGATCGTCATCGAGAATGAGGATCGAATTCATGACTCCGTCGCTGCCAGCCGGGCGGTGATGTCCGCCGAACCCGCGGTGACGTGCTGCGGTAGCGTGGCGAAGAAGGTGCTGCCGGCCCCAAACGTGCTGCGCACACCGACCGTTCCCCCCTGTGCCTCGACGAGCCGCTTGGTGAGCGCGAGGCCGAGGCCGGACCCGGCGAACTTCTTCGCGGTGCCCGCATCGAGCTGCTGGAACTCGATGAACAGGCGATGCTCGTCCTCGGGCTTGATGCCGATGCCGGTGTCTTCCACTTCGAGGCGGAACCGGTCGCCCGTCTCCGGCAGGATCCGCACGGACACGCGCCCGCCTTCCGGTGTGAACTTGATCGCATTCGACAGGTAGTTGTAGAGCACCTGCTTGAGCCGGATCGGATCGAGGTGCACGATGCCGAGCGACGGATCGACATCCACGCCTACCTCGATCTTCCGTTTCGTCGCGAGGCCGCCGATGATGGCGGTCGTCTCGGCGACGAGCTCCGCCAGGTTGACCGGTTCCGGCTGGAAGTCGATCTTGCCCGACTCCACCTTGGCCAGGTCGAGGATGTCGTTGATCAACTGCAGCAGGTGCTGCGCGCTGGAGTGCATCACCAGCGCGAACTGCTGGTACCTGTCCGGCAGCGGCCCGAAGCGGGCGTCGGCGATCAGCTCCGCGAACCCGACGATCGAATTGAGCGGCGTCCGCAGCTCGTGCGACATGTTGCTGACGAACTCGCTCTTGAGCCGCGCCGCTTCCTGGATGCGGCGGTTCTGCACCTCGAGCACTTCGCGGCGCGCCGCCTCCTCGTTGGCCGCGGCGATGCGCCGCTCGTCGAGCAGCCGCTTGTGTTCGCGGATGTCGCGCGCGATTTTCGACGCGCCGATGACGCGGCCGTCGCCATCGCGGATGGGCGAGACGGTGAGCGAAATGTCGACCAGCCGGCCGTCCTTCGTCTGGCGCACCGTCTCGAAGTGCTCGACGCTCAAGCCGTTGCGGATCCGGCCGAGGACATACGTCTCCTCGTCGAGACGGTCGCTCGGCACGATCTTGGTGATCGATTCTCCGATCATCTCGGCGGCGCTGTAGCCGAACAGCCGCTCCGCCGCCGGGTTCCACGACTGGACGATGCCGTTCACGTCCTTGCTGACGATGGCGTCGTCGGACGACTGCACGAGCGCCGCCAGGTGCAGGGCGGCCGCTCCCAGGAGTTTCTGCGCGCTGATGTCGCGGGCGATCTTCGATGCGCCGATGACGCGGCCCGACCGATCGCGGACCGGCGAGACGGTGAGCGAGATGTCGACGAGGCGGCCGTCTTTTGCCAGCCGCTGCGTCTCGAAGTGGTCCACCATCATGCCCGCCCGAACCCTGGTGAGGATGGCGTCTTCTTCCTGCTGGCGCTCCGGCGGAATGATCTTCCTGATCGACTGTCCGATCATCTCCGCCGCCGTGAAGCCGAACATCCGCTCGGCGGCGGGGTTCCACGACTGCACGATGCCCTCGAGGTCCTTGCCGATGATCACGTCGTCGGACGAGGCGGCGACGGCGCCCAGGTGCAGCGCGGCGATGGCCGCGGCTTTTCGATCGGGGAGCTCGCGGCAGATCTTCGAGGCGCCGATCACGGTGCGCGCCTCGTCGCGGATGGGCGACATCGTCACCGACAGCTCGACGCGGCGCCCGCTCCTGGCGACCAGCACCCGGTCGGAGACGGTCGCGCCCTCCCCGCTGAAGAGGCGCACGAACGCCGCGGCTTCCTCGCGCTGCCCCTCGGGCGGAAACAGCAGCGAGATGTCGCGGCCGATCACTTCACTGGCGCTGTAGCCGAGCATGCGCTCGGCGGCTGGATTCCAGGTGGTGATGCGGCCATCGCGGTCGTTGCAGATGATTGCGTCGTCGGCTGCGTCGAGGATGGCGGCCGCCTGGAAAGTGGAGGAGGACAATAGCTCCAGCCTAGCACGCGCCTCCGCCTCATAAGTGCTGAGCGGCGCCGCCTCCTGTCAGTACTTGACATTCACTCATGGCTGAGTTGTGCGCATTCCGCTATCCTGTGGCGCCATGGCAACGGAGCACGCGAGGCAGAAGGCGACAAGAGGGACGACGGTCGGTGTCGTGACGATCCTGTGTGCGGCCTGGATGCTGGCTGGCGGCCCCACGTCACGGGCGCAGGCACCGCCTGCGTACCGGGTGGACCCGTTCTGGCCGAAGCCGCTGCCGCACAAATGGATCATGCAGCAGGTGCCGACGCTCGCCGTGGGTCCCGACGATCACGTGTGGGTCTTCAACCGGTCGCGGCAGATCCGGCCGGACGAGAACGGCGCGTCCACGAACCCGCCGCGCACCGATTGCTGCATCGCGGGACCGTCGATCCTCGAGTTCGATCCGGAGGGCAACCTGGTTCAGGGATGGGGTGGTCCTGGGTACGTCCCGGGATGGCCCGGAGAACAAACCATCAACGTCGATCGCGACGGGAACGTCTGGATCTCGGGAACCGGGCGGGGTGACAGCATCCTGAAGTTCAGCCGTGACGGGAAGCTGCTCAAGGATTTCGGCCATCGGCCGCCCGCCCCGACGGGACAGACGCCGCCGCCGCTCGTTGAGAACAACCAGCAGACCGAGGTCTTCGTCAGCGGCGTCGCGGGGTTCGACTTCGACGAGGATGCGCGGGAGCTGTATGTCGCCGACACCGAGTTCATCAACAAGCGGATCCTCGTCTTCGACATGAACACCGGCGCGTTCAAGCGCGGCTGGGGAGGGAAGGGCGTACCGCTCGGCGAGATCCCGAACGAGCGGGTCCCGCCGTACGACACGTCAGGGCCTCCGCCCGACATCAAGGAGTTCAACGTCCTGCACTGCATCCACCTGTCGAACGACGGACTGGTGTACGTCTGCGACCGTGGCAACGACCGGGTGCAGGTCTTCACGAAGCAGGGCCGGTACGTCACGCAGTTCTGGATTCACACGTCGACGCCCGCGCGCGGCAGCGAGTGCGGCGGCCCGGGGAGCGACAAGTACGGGCCGTGCGGCACGGTGTTCAACCTGGCATTTTCGCCGGCGCCGCAACAGAACTTCGTGTTCGTGGCCGACGGCGCCAACGACAAGGTGTGGATCGTCAACCGGAAGTCGGGCATGACCGTCGGCTCGATCGGCGACAACGGTCGCATGGCGGGGCAGTTCCACTTCATCGACGGCGTCGCCGCCGACTCGAAGGGCAACATCTACACCGGAGAGGTGGAGACGGGAAAGCGGATTCAGAAGTTCGTGCCGCTGAGCGGCGCGCGGCGGTAACTACACGCAGCCACGAACCATGGCTGTGGCAACGACGCCGCGGAGCGTGACATGACGCCCGACCGCTGGCCGGAGGTCGAACGGCTCTTTCACGCCGCGCTCGAGCAACGCACGGCCGAGCGCGCCGCGTTTCTCGTGGACGCGTGCGCCGGTGATGAGGCGCTGCGGCAGGAGGTCGAGTCGCTCCTCGCACTGGAAGCCCAGGCGCCTGGCTTCCTGAGTGCTCCGGCTATTGCGGCGGCTGACGGCGTTACCGCTGAAGTCCCGTCAGCGATCGGTCCGCCCCTTCGCCCGTACTCGATTCCTGCCTCGATCGCCGCCGGCATGGGCGCGGGCTCCCTCGCGCCCGGCCAGCAACTCGGAGCGTATAGGGTCGAACGCCTCCTCGGCGTCGGGGGTATGGGCGAGGTCTACGAGGCCGAGCACGTCGAGCACGGGCGCCGGGTCGCGCTGAAGGTCTTGAGTCAGAGGTTGCGCGACCCCACGGATCGCGCTCGATTCCTGCGCGAAGGGCAGCTCGCCGCTTCCGTGAGTCACCCCCACGTCGTCTATATCTATGGCAGCGAGGAGATCGCGGGTCTCTCCGTCATCGCGATGGAGTTGTTGCCGGGCGGGACGCTGAAGGACCGGGTCGACCATCACGGGCCGCTTGCACCGATTGACGCGATCGATGTGATTCTCCAGGTCGTGTCGGGTCTCGACGCCGCGCAGGCAGCAGGGATCCTCCATCGCGACATCAAGCCATCGAACTGTTTCGTCGACGCGGACGGAACGGTCAAGATCGGTGACTTCGGCTTGTCGATCCCCACCTATGCGCGCGATGTCACGCAACTCTCGACGACGGGCACCTTCCAGGGGACGCCGCAGTTCGCCTCGCCAGAGCACTTGCGCGGGGAGCCGCTCGATGTGCGCTCGGATATCTATGCGGTTGGGGCAACGCTGCACTACCTGCTGACAGGCCAGCCGCCGTTTCACGACCGGAACCTGGTGGCCCTGATCTCGCGCATCGCGACGGAACCGCCGCCCTCGCTGCGAACGGGACGGCCGGACATTCCGGGCGCTCTTGCTGCACTGGTCTTCCAGTGTCTCGCCAAGGATCCCGCCCACCGGCCAGCAAGCTACCGCCATCTCGCACGGGTGCTCGAGCCCCTCAGTTCGAGTATCAAGACGCCGGCGCCGCTTGGCATGCGCTTCGCCGCCGGCTTCATCGATCTCTTCTTTTCTCAGTTCCTGCTGATCGCGCCGACCATCCTGCTCTTTGCCAGGCCGTCGTCGGCATTCGGGGTGCGACCCGTCTGGGAAAATCTCGTCGAGGTGGCCTACTTCGCCATCACCGAGAGCGCGTGGGGCGCATCGCTCGGCAAGGCGCTGTGCGGATTCCAGGTGGTGACGGAAAACGGGGCACGGCCCCGATTCGCGAGGGCTCTTCTGCGGGCGCTGGTCTTCGTCGGGCCCGCGTGGCTGGCGTCCGGAGTGGCCCTGTTGATCGCCGGCCGTGCGATTTCCGAGCAGCCCGCGGGCCCGCTGATTGCCATACTCGCCGAGTCCATCGTCGGGGCGGTGCTGTTCTCGACCGCACGGCGTGCGAATGGATTTGCGGGGATTCACGAACGGGTGAGTCGGACGCGAACCGTGTCGACGTCCCCGCTCGATGTGCGTCGAATCGTGCGGTCTTCCCCCGCCCCGTTCGAAGTTCCAGCGGGTCGCCGGCTCGTTGGACCATATGTGTGCGGGGACGCCGTCGGCGCGCAGTCGGATTGCGGCGCAGCACTGGGATACGACGAGCGGCTTCGGCGCACGGTGTGGCTGCGGTTCCCCGCGGCAGACTCCGATGTGGTTCCTCTTGTCAGACGTACGTTGCGGAGACCAGGACGACCCCGCTGGTTGGCCGGGCAGCGTACCCGCGGCCTGGCGTGGGATGCCTACGAAGAGGTGCCCGGTCAGCCATTCGAGCGGTTTTTGACGGAGCGTCAGTCATGGGCGACGGTTCGTGGATGGCTCTACGATCTCGCCGAAGAAGTACACGCGGGGCTCGAGGATGGGTCCCTTCCTGTCGTCGCGTTCGATCGCGTGTGGGCCGGCGACGATGGTCGAGCGCGGTTGCTGGACTGGCCGGTGCCAAAGGATCGGCCCGAATTGACGGGTTCAGCGCCACCAACGCAAGCGGTTGATTTGGCATCGGCTGAACGGTTCCTGTACCAGGTGGCGGTGTGCGCCCTCGAGGGGCACGACATTCCTGCGGACACTCGGGTCCCGGTTCCCGCACCACGGGTGCCGCTTCCGCTGCCGGCAACCGCATGCCTCGCCAGGCTTGGCCAGGAACGGTTCACAACATTTGAAGACATGCTCGAGGCGCTCGGTGCTGCCGTTCGGGGTCCCGCAGCGGTCTCCCGCACCAAGCGTGCAGCCCACCTCGCGCTGTGTGCCATCCCGATCTTTCTCATCTCCGTTCTGGGTCTGCTTTCGATATACGAAGTGTCTATCGCGCCGCGTGAGCAGCTGGCGCCTGAGATCGCCGAGCTGGCGGCGTGCCTGACTCGTCTCGAGGAGCTGGACAATCGTGGCGTTCCGCCAACGAACCCCGAGCATCGCGCGCTCGAAATCTACGTCGCCGGACGGCATCGCGGCCTGATTTCCGATCCCCCGGTCTGGTCCTCGTCACCTCTTGCGCAACGGGCAGTTCCCAGCCAGCGACGTGCGCTTGCCGCTCGCGTCGCCGCTACGTTCGCCGCCCCCCGGGCAGCTGACGTCGACGAGGCGGCCCGCCGCCTGACGCCGTTGCTGGACACCGTGCGGTCTGGCGTCGACGGTGCCCACCCGTACATTCGCTCGGTGAGCAGCGGCGATGTGGCCGACAGAGCCGGCATGAAAGTGAATGATGTGGTCGTCGAGGTCGAGGGTGAGCCGATCACGTTCGCGTCGCAGCTCAGGAGGGCGATTATCAGCCATCCCGATCAATCGATCGCTCTGTCAATCCTGCGTGACGGTCAGCCGATGACGATTCGCGCGACGCCGGCGCGAAGAGGCGATCAGGGGCTGCTCGGGATCTTCATCGCCAATGAAGAGAAACCGGAGATGACCGCCACGATTGCGTGGCGGTATGCGTGGCTGCACGCGATGGTTGGCTTGCTGGTCGCCGGAACCGTCGGTCTTCTCTCTGCGTTTGCCGTTCGCGGCGGCATCGCGCTGCGACTGATGAATATCGCCGTTGTCACCAGAGATGGAGCCCTGGCGTCCGCGTCGAGGGCAAGGTGGCGCGCGGTGGTGAGCTGGTTACCCGTGCTGGCCGCGGCCGCCGCAGCGTTCGCGGGTCATTCGCCGCTCTTGACGCTGGAAGTGCAGCCCTGGCCATTCTTCGCGATCGTTCCCCGCCTGCCTCCCGTGTTTCCTCAGGGGCCGCCGGCCGTCTTCTTCCCCACCGAGCCCTCGATCGTCGCGGTGAGGGTGGCCCTCATCACGATTGCCCTGTGCGTGTTCGTGCTCGGGGCCCTATCTGCGGTCATCACGCCTGAACGCGGCTTTCAGGATCGCCTGGCGGGCACCTGGCTGGTGCCCCGTTGAGGCCGTCCACGCAGGGCCGGCCTCAAGGGTAATCGCGGAGCCTCGGCGACCCGTGCTTGAAGTCCGGATGCTCCGGATAGGCGTCGTGATTCGGCATCATGATCTTCGGCAGGCTCTGCGCGTCGAGGACCTGCTCGTCGCTCTTGATCACGTCGTTCCTGAAGAGCAGGAACGCCGTCAGCGCGTAGACCTCGTCCGGCTTGAGGCTTCCCTCCCGGCCGAGGGGCATGCCGCGGTTGATGTAGTCCCACATCACGGTCGCGTACGGCGCGCTCACCGCCATGAGGCCCGGTGCCTGGATGCCCATGTCCATCCCCGGCATCCGCCCGGGGTTGGTCGGCGCACCCTTGGCGACGATCAGTGTCGGCGCCTTGCCGCCTTCACCGTTCCGGCCGTGGCACTGGGAGCATCCCTTCTCGATGAAGAGATCCCTCCCCTCCTTCGCGGTGCCATGCCCTGGCGGGAGCTCTTTGCCAGTGGGGCTGATGGAGATGTCCCACGCACGGACTTCGTCCGGCGTCGGCGTCCGTCCCAGGTGATAGGTCGGCGACTGCGCGCTCACCGACGCGCCGAGCACGAGCACCAGCCCGAGGAGCGTAGCGCTAAAGGAAATTCGCATTGCGCACGCTCCCGTCGCTGGCGATCTTCCAGACCTGAATCGTGTTGTCCGCGCCCTTGACCGTGAACTGCGGGGTCAGCGGCTCGTTCCAGAACTTCGCCACCTCGGCTCGCGTCGGCTGCACCGTGCCGAGGTCGTCCGTGCAGCGCGACATGATGTCGCACTCCTTGCCGTCCCACGTCCATGGCAGCGCGAAGCGCGTGTGCGCCATCCGGTACGCCGGCGTCTGCAGCTCGGCGACCTTCCAGGTCTTGCCGCCGTCGGTGGAGACGTCCACCTTGCGAACGGCGCCCGCGCCGGACCACGCCAGGCCGTTGAGCTCGTAGTGCCCCGGTCCGGGCAGTCGCTGGCCTCCTGCCGGGAAGGTGATGACCGACTTCGGTCCAATCTGGTTGGTCAGCGCAACGACCTTCGGATCCTTCTGCAGGTGCCCGTAGTCGTTGTAGGTCATGTAATAGCGATCCACGACCTTGATGCGCCGCAGGTACTTCGTCTGATAGATGCCTTCGTAGCCCGGCACGACCAGCCGCAGCGGGAACCCCTGCTGCGGCCGCACCGGCTCGCCGTTCTGGCCCCACGCCACGAGGCAGTCGTCCATCGCCTTGGTCATCGACACGCTCGAGGCGCCTTTCACTTCCTCCGCGCCTTCCGACACGATCCAGTTCCCGCCGCTCTGTACGCCGGCTTCCTTCAGCAGCGTCGAGAGGAGCACGCCGGTCCATTGACTGCAGCTCGTCATCCCGTGCGTCTGCGCCACCGTCTCCCGTCGCGGCGTCGAGCGGTTGCCGATGCATTCGACGAAGTGCACGCGCGTGACCGAGGGGAAGCGCTTCAGCTCGTCCATCGTGAAGATCAGCGGACGGTCCACCATCCCGTGGATCATCAGCCGGTGCTCTTTCGGATCGATGTCCGGGACGTAGAAGCCGCGGTGGGCCGCGACGTAATGGAGCGAGGACGGCGTGATGCTGCCGACCGATTCGCCGAGCGGCGTCACGACGTGAAACGTCAGCCCGAAGGCGTCGGGCGACGGCCGCCCTTCCGACGCCTCGCGCAGCGAGGTGACGAAGCGCGAACGCTCACCGTAGGCGATCAGCTCCTTGATATTTTTCTTCGCGGGCTCGGCCGCCGCGGCTGCGGGCGTCTGTCCGCGGGCCGGGCGTACGGCTCCCGCTGCTGCGCCGGCTACCGCCGCGCCACTCGCCAGGAATTTCCTCCGACTGGGTTTCTTCGCATGCATAAGTGATCCTTCGCAGATGAAGCCAGGCCACTCCGGCGCTTTCCCGGCGGCATTCTTATACACCAATTTCCCCGCATTTCCGGCGTTTCATTCGTTGACAGCGCGTGCAGCGGGACGCATACTCGCGCCCTCGCTCACCCCTCCTCGGTCTCTGGTTTCGGTCTACTGCATCCAGGGAGGCACTTCGATGCGGCGTCGCCCCTACCGGTCTGTCCTTCTTGTCCTCGGACTTCTCGTACTCATTCCGTTCGCGCGCACCGCCAGCGCGCAGGAAGCCAGCATCATCGGCCAGGTCACCGACGCGAGCGGCGGCGTCCTTCCGGGCGTGACCGTCACCGCCACGAGCCCGGCGCTCCAGGTGCCGCAAGTCACCGGCGTCACCGACGAGCGCGGCGAATACCGGCTGACGCAGCTCCCGATCGGGACCTACGTGGTCGATTACATGCTGCAAGGCTTCGTCACCGTGCGCCGGCAGGACCTGCGGCTGACGGCCGGCTTCACCGCGAAAGTCGACGTGGCGCTCGCGGTCGGCGGCGTCGCGGAGACGCTCACGGTGTCCGGTGCGGCGCCTGTCGTCGACGTCAAGGCGACCGCCGCGCGCACGCAATTGACGAGGGAGACGCTGGAGGTGCTGCCGACGAGCCGCAGCGGCCTGATCGCCGTGATGGCGCAGGCGCCGGGCGTGGTCTCCAACCTGGACATCGGCGGCAACACGACGGGGAGCAACCCGAGCTTCCGCGCCTTCGGACAATCCGGCGAGTCGTGGACCACGATCGAAGGGATCGCCACGACCTCCGTCAGGTCCGCTCTCGACGGCAGCGGAAACCAGTTCGACTACGCCTCGTTCGAGGAGACGACGGTACAGACGGTCGGCCATTCGGCGGAGGCGCCCAACCGCGGCATCCAGCTCAGCGTGATCGTCAAATCGGGCGGCAACGATTTCCACGGCAACGGGTTCTGGTCGCAGACAAGCGATCGGCTCCAGAGCCGGAACGTCGACGCCGCGCTCCGCGCGCAGGGCGTGGCGAGCGGCAGCCCTGTCGAAGCGCGGTGGGATCGAAGCGGTGAGCTTGGCGGGCGAGTGATCCGCAACAAGCTGTGGTTCTACACCTCCGTGCGCGGCCGCCGCGAGAACGACATCATCGTCGGTGCATTCAAGCCCGACGGCTCGCGCGCCGCCGACGAGACGCTGCAGACCTTCTACACGCTGAAGACGACATACCAGATGACCCCGTCGAACCGGTTCATCGGCTTTCACCAGTATCAGTACCGGAACAACCTGACGGGCATCACGCAGTTCACGACGTGGGATGCGCGCGTGCGCGCCATCTACGGGCTGCACCACGCCAAGTTCGAATGGGACGGGACGAGAGGGAACACCTTCGTCTCGGTGCAGGAGGGGTATCGCCGCTACCGGATCGATCGCGGCTTGCCCGGCTCCGAGCTGTTCACCGACCAGGTAGCGACCATCGATCAGATCACGTCGCGCGTGACCGGGATGAACACCAACGCGCAGACGCTGAACTTCGAAGGGCGCAGCCAGACGACCGCGACGATCACGCACTACCGGCCGAACATCCTCTGGGGCAATCACGAGCTGAAGGGCGGCGTCGACTATCACAAGTCGTACGGCGACCGGTCGACCAGCGACCGCGGCGCCGCCACCAATTACCAGCTCATTTTCAGGAACGGCGCGGCGTTCCAGCTGGCCGCCTACAACAATCCGATCAAGCCGGCCAACGTGATCTACTACGTCGGCTCGTACGCGCAGGACAGCTGGACGATTGCGCGCCGGCTGACGCTGAACCTCGGCCTGCGCTACTCCTACAACAACGGCTTCCTGCCCGAGCAGTGCCGGGGCGCGGCGCCGGCTCCACTCGACACGTTGTACCAGGCGCAGTGCTACCAGAAGATCCAGTTCCAGAAGTTCGGCGCCGTCGTGCCGCGTCTGCACGCGGCGTACGACGTGACGGGTGACGGCAAGACGGTGCTCAAGGGCGGGTGGGGCCGCTTCAGCTCCATGCGGCAGGTGGACGAGATGGCGATCGCCAATCTCAACACCCACCTGCAGACCGTCTTCAGGTGGCGCGATCTCAACAACAACCGGCTGTTCGACAGCGGTGAGGTGAACTTCGACCGCGAGGGGCCGGACTTCGTCAACACGACCGTGTTCGTCGGCGGAGCGCAGGCCGGCGGCGTGCCGAACCCCAACGAGCGGCCGCCCAAGAGCGACCAGTTCGATGTCTCGGTCGAACGCCAGCTGGTCCCGAACCTGGCCGTCCGCGTGACCGGCATCTACTCGAAGGACAGCGACACGTACCGCATCCAGAACAACCTGCGTCCCTACGGCGCGTACAACATTCCGATCACCAATCCCGACCCCGGTCCCGACGGGCGGGTCGGGACGGCGGATGACCCGGGGACGTTCATGACGTATTACGACTACCCGGCGTCGCTGGCCGGACAGAAGTTCCAGCAGCCGATGCTGATCAACGACCCGGCCTCTGACGCGTCGTATGCGAGCTTCGAGGCGGCCGCCAGCAGGCGCCTGGCGAACCGGTGGCAGTTCATGGCGTCGTTCTCCACGACGAAGCGCCATATCCCGTACATCCCGAGCACGGCCGGCGGCCTCGGGTTGCTGCTGACCGATTTCAACCCGAACGCGGAGATCAACGCCGCGGACGACACGCGTGAGTGGCTGGGCCGGCTGTCGGGCAGCTACGTGTTCCCCGCCGACGTGCTCGTGTCGGCCAACTTCGAGCGCCGCAGCGGCGACCCCGACGCGCGCACGGTGTCGTTCACCGGCGGCCAGCAGATTCCGTCGATCACGCTGCGCGTCGAGCCGCTCGGCAGCATCCGGCGGCCCGACCTGAACATCCTGAACCTGCGCACCGAGAAATCGTTCCGCCTGCGATCGCAGCACAGGATTTCGCTCAGGGTGAATCTCTACAACGCGCTGAACACCAACAGCGTGACCAACTGGACGCTCCTGTCCGGACCCAATTTCCTCAGGCCGAGCGCGATCGTGCCGCCGCGGATTGCCGAGCTCGGCGCGACGTATGAGTTCTAGAAAGAGGAGCGCCCGCAGCCGGGAACCATGAGCACGAACCGGGAGAGGAACGACCGTCGTGGAGTACGCAGGCATCGCGCACCGGCGGTCGAGGGTGAGACGCGCGTCCTCGAGCCCGCGCTGCTTCCGCGCTATCTCCCGGTCCTGCTGCTGCTGTTCGCGGCCAGCGGCGCGGCGGCGCTGATCTACGAGATCGCCTGGTTCCAGCTGCTGCAACTGGTCATCGGCTCGTCGGCCATCTCGCTGGGCATCCTGCTCGCCACGTTCATGGGCGGCATGTGCGCCGGCAGCCTCCTGCTTCCTCGCCTCGTCTCACAGCGGCACCATCCGCTGCGCGTCTACGCCTCGATCGAGCTGGGCGTCGGCGCGGTCGGCCTCCTCGTGCTCTGGCTGACGCCGCTGCTCGGGCGCGTGTACATCGCGTGGGGCGGCGATGGACTGACCGGCGTGCTCCTGCGCGGCGCGGTGGCGGCGCTCTGCCTGCTGCCGCCGACGCTGCTGATGGGCGCGACGCTCCCCGCCGTCGCGCGCGCGATCGAAACGACGCCCGCAGGTGCGGCGTGGCTCGGATATCTCTACGGGGGAAACATCGCCGGCGGCGTCGGCGGATGCCTGCTCTGCGGCTTCTACCTGCTGCGCGTCTTCGACGCCGCGGTCGCGACGTATGCGGCCGTCGCGTTGAACGCCGCGGTGGGCGCCGTCGCCCTCGCCCTCGCCACCGTTGCGCCCGGCAGCAGGGCGCCCGGCCCCGTCGTGGCGTTCGCGAATCCGCGCCATCGGCGCGTCCATGTCGTCATCGGCCTGTCAGGGTTCTGCGCGCTGGCGGCCGAAGTGATCTGGACGAGGCAGCTCGGGCTCCTCTTCGGCGGCTCGGTCTATGCTTTTGCGATCATCCTCGCGGTCTTTCTCGCGGCTCTCGGCATCGGCAGCGCGGTGGCATCCTTTCTCTGCCGGCACGTCGTCACCGACGCCGCGTCCGCGCTCGGCGTCTCCCAGCTCCTGCTTGCGGCGGCGATCGCGTGGACCGCGTACCTCGTCAACGCGGCGCTGCCGTACTGGCCGATCGCACCGTCGATCTCGGCGATCTCGTTCAACTTCCAGCTCGACGTCGCGCGCGCCGTCCTGGCATTGTTCCCGGCGGCGCTGCTCTGGGGCGCCAGCTTTCCGCTCGCGCTGGCGGCAGCCGCCGCACACAGGCCCGCGCAGGATCATGCGGCGGTCGTCTCCGGCGTCTACGCGGCCAACACGGTGGGCGCGATTGCCGGCGCGCTCGGCGCAAGCTTTCTCCTCGTCGGCTGGATCGGCTCGCAGCATGCGCAGCAGCTGCTGATGGTGGTCAGCCTCATCGCCGGTGTTCTTCTCCTGGTTCGCGGACCATCCTCCGACGCCGCCACACGGAGATCGCCGTCGCCCGTTGTCCTGATCCCGGCGCTCGCCGCCCTCCTCGCGTTGACGCTCGCGGTGCCCCCGATCTCCTCGTGGCTCGTCGCCTTCGGTCGATTCGCACCCGGCTGGGTCGGGCTCACGGACATCATCTACGTCGGAGAAGGCATTCATTCGTCCGTGGCCGTGTCGCGCGATTCCACCGGTGCGCTCAAGTACCACGCATCGGGCAAGGTCCAGGCCTCGAGCACGCCGCAGGACATGGGCCTCCAGCGGATGCTCGGCCACCTCACGACCCTGCTGCCCGCCAATCCGCGCTCGATCTTCGTCGTCGGCTACGGCGCCGGCGTGACGGCAGGCGCGCTCTCGATCGATCCGCGAGTGGAGCGCATCACGGTCGCGGAGATCGAGCCGCTCGTCCCGCGCGTCGTCTCACGGTACTTCGGCGACGTCAACCAGCACGTCGCCGACAGCCCGAAGCTCCAGGTCCGCCTCGACGACGGGCGGCATTTCATCCAGACGAGCGGCGAGAAGTTCGACGCCGTCACGACCGACCTCGTGGACCCCTGGGTCAAGGGGACGGCCGCGCTCTTCACCCGTGAATTCTTCGAGACCGTCCGCGATCACCTGAACCGCGGCGGCATCGTCACGATGTTCGTCCAGCTGTACGAGACGAGCCCGGACGCGGTGAAGAGTGAAATGGCGACGTTCTTCGACGTATTCCCCGAGAGCGCGGTCTTTGGCAACACGCGCGAGGGGCGCGGCTACGACCTCGTGCTGGTGGGACAGGTCGAACCGCTGCGGATCGATCTCGATGACATCGAGGCACGCCTCGCGAGCCCCGCCTACGCGCGAGTCGCGCAGTCGCTGCGCGAGGTCGGCTACTCGTCAGCCGTGCAACTGCTGGCCACCTACGCCGGCCGCCCCGCCGATCTGGGCGCGTGGCTGGCCGGGGCCGTCATCAACCGCGATCGGGACCTGCGCCTCGAGTATCTCGCCGGCCTGGGGATGAACCTGTTCCAGAACGACCGCATCTACGCCGACATGCTGGCGTATCGCCGCTTTCCGGAGCATCTCTTCGTCGGCTCCGACGCGCGGATGCAGGCGCTCTTCGACGCCGGCGGAGGAAGCCGCACCGTTCCGTGATTGACAGCCGCCCGACCCGGGCGGATACTTTGCGCCACTGAACTCCAGAGAGGCATCGATGATCGATCGATTGCGCCTCGCCGTTCTCTCCTCGAACAACTATCCGTAGCTCTGTCTCCGCGTCGCTTCCACCGGTGTCAACGCGTTCCGCGTGCAAGGGAGGAGGCCACAATGGTTTGCAGGTTCCCGGGCATCGACCAGCGTTTCATGCTTGTGCTCGTCGTGGTGTGTCTGGCTCTGCCCGCCGGCCAGGCACTCGCGCAGGACGCGAGCATCATCGGCCAGGTGACCGACGAAGGGGGCGGCGTCCTGCCCGGCGTGACCGTCACGGCCACCAGCCTGGCGCTGCAGGTGCCGCAGGTCACCGACGTCACCAACGATCTCGGCGAATATCGCCTGACGGCGCTGCCGCTCGGCACCTATGCGGTGCAGTACGAGCTCGCGGGCTTCGGAACGCTCCGCCGCGAGGACCTGCGGCTGACCGCCGGGTTCACGGCGCGCGTCGACATCCGCCTCAAGGTCGGCACGCTGTCGGAGACCGTGACGGTGTCGGGCGCGGCGCCGATCGTCGACGTCGCGGCCACGTCCACGCGCACGCAGCTGACGCGGGAGACGCTGGAGTTGATTCCGACCGGCCGTGCCGGCCTGCAGTCGATGATGGTGCAGGCGCCCGGAGTGCGCACCAACCTCGACATCGGCCAGCCGACCGCGAACCCGCTGTTCCGTGCCTTCGGCCAGAACGGCGATTCCTGGCAGCAGCTCGATGGCGTGGTGACGACCTCGCCCAAGGGCGGCAACCAGAGCGGCAACTGGTTCGATTCGAGCGTCTTCGAGGAGGCCTCGATCACGAGCGTCGCCAATTCGGCAGAGGCGCCGAGCCGCGGCATCCAGGTCTCGGTCGTCATCAAGTCGGGTGGCAACGACTTCCACGGCAGCGGCACGATGATCCAGTCCGGGAAGAAGCTGCAGGCCGACAACCTCGACGACAAGCTGCGGGCGCAGGGTATCACCAGCGGCAACCCGATCGCGACGCGATGGGACAGGTCAGGCGAAATCGGCGGCCGCATCGTCCGCAACAAGCTCTGGTTCTATGCGCAGGCGCGCGAGCGCCGCGACGACAACTTCATCCTGGGCGGGTTCAAGCCGGATGGGACGCCCTCCATCAGCACCCAGCTTCAGCGGTTCACGACGATCAAGCTCTCGAACCAGGTGAGTCCGTCCACGAAGATCATCGGCTTCTACCAGCACCTGGGCCAGACAGGCGACGGTGCCGCCCTCACGCAGTTCACGGCCTACGAGTCGCGCCAGGTCACCTACGTTCCCGTGCACACTGGCAAGATCGAATGGCAGATGGCGAAGGGGAACAGGTTCATGTCGTTCCAGTACGGGTTCTGGAACTGGTACTACCGGCGCAACGGCGCGTCGGACAACGTCGCCACCAGCGACCAGCTGACCGGCATCATCACCGGCATGAACTCGGTCGCCGCGACGCGGCAGCACGAGGGCCGCAAGGGCGTCAAGGGGGTCATGAACTGGTACAAGCCCGGGCTGCTGTGGGGCAACCACGACTTCAAGGTGGGATTCGACGACACGCCGGGCGCGCACGCCGATCGATCGACCGTCGATCGGGGCGCGGCCCAGAACTACATCCTCATCTTCAGGAACGGCGCGCCGTTTCAGCTCGACGCCAAGAGCAACCCGACCAATCCCTCGAGTCCCGTCAACTACCTCGGCGCGTACCTGCAGGACGACTGGACGATCGCGCGCCGGCTGACGTTGAACCTGGGTATCCGCTACGCGCACGACAACGGCTTCCTCCCGGAGCAGTGCCGCGTGGCGTCGCGGCCGCCGCTCGACGCCGTGTTCCCGGCGCAGTGCTTTCCGTTCATCCAGTTCAAGGTCTGGAACCCGATCTCGCCGCGGCTGCACTTCGCCTACGACGTCACGGGCGACGGCAAGACGCTGCTGAAGGCCGGGTGGGGGATGTACGTGCATCAGCGCGGGATCGACGAGCTGCAGATGGCGAACGCGCTCGCCGACAGCGTCGCGACCTACACGTGGCGCGACACCAACGGCAACAAGCTGTTCGATCCCGGCGAGGTGAATTTCGACCCTAACGGGCCGGACTTCGTCGCCCGGCGCGTGGAGGTCGGTCAGGCGCTCTCGGGCGCTGTGCCCAACCCGAACGAGCGGGAGCCGATGACCGACGAGTTCTCGCTGTCGTTCGAGCGGCAGCTGATTCCGAACCTCGCGCTCAGGGCGACCGGCATCTACTCGCGCGAACACAACACCTATCGCGTCCAGAACAACAAGCGGCCGTACGACGTCTACAACATCCCGATCACGGCTCGCGATCCGGGTCCCGACGGCCGGCTCGGCACCGGCGACGATCCGGGGACGACGGTGACCTATTGGGAGTACCCGGCGGCGTACCAGGGGGCCGCGTTCCAGGAGCCGATGCTCGTCAACGACAAGCGATCCGAAGGCAACTACCGGAGCGTCGAGGTTGCCGCCACCAAGCGCATGTCGAACCGCTGGATGATGATGGCCTCGTACTCCGCCACCAAGCTCCACGTGCCGTTCGTCTCCAACACCGCGGGGTTGACCGACTTCACCGGCGGCGGGGGACTGACGGTGATCCTCGCCACGTTCGATCCGAACGCGGAAATCTTCTCGGAGAACAACACGTGGGAGTGGATTGGCCGGCTGTCGGGCGCCTACGTCTTCCCGGGGGACGTGACGATGTCCGCGAACTTCGAGCAGCGGAGCGGCGATCCGTGGGCGCGGCAGGTCTCGGTGACGGGCGGCCGCACCATCCCGCAGAACAGGCAGCGGGTAGAAGCGATCGGCGCCCGGCGCCTGGACACCATCAACATCCTGAACCTCCGGGGCGAGAAGGGCTTTCGCGTGCGCAACCGCCAGCGGGTCGCCGTGCAGGTGAACCTCTACAACGCGCTGAACATCAACACCGCGACCGCCGTCACGCCGCTGTCAGGACCGAACTTCAACGTGCCGACGGCGATCACGCGGCCGCGTCTCGGCGAGGTGGGTCTCGTCTATAGCTTTTGATGCGAATGCCCCCGGCGATTTGTCACGCACTGATGATGCTGAAGGAGGGTGTGGTCATGTCGTTTCGAGACCGGGTCACGCTGATACGTTCGGTGCTGTTCTGCGCGGGCGTGCTTGGCGTGGCGCTGCCGGCGGCGGCACAGGACGCGCCGCCGCTGGAGCTCTCGGCCGGCTACCGGCTGCTGCACGTGCAACGGGGCTTCGGCGTCGACTTGTCGAACATCAAGGAGACGCTCCACGGCGTCTACGCCGAAGCGGCCGCCAACGAAACCGACCTGCTCTCGCTGGTGGGACAGGGAGCCGTGAACTTCACGAAGGTCGGCGGGCAAAATGTGAAGGCCTACGAGTTCGCGGCCGGTCCGCGGTTCAACCGGCGCTTGGCGAGCCAGACCCTGTTCGGCCAGTTCCTGATCGGCGTCGCGCACTACCAGCCGCACGGGCCCGAGCGCTCGACGAACGCGACGTTCCACCTGGGCGGCGGTGTCACCGTCTGGCCGCGCCAGGGGGTTGGCCTTCGCGTGGGGGGCGACTACGAGCTGATTTTCACGGGCGGGTCGAACCTGCTGTCGCCGCAGACCGGCGAACGGACGCACGGTCTGCGACTGACCACGGGAGCCGTGTTCGCGCTCGGCCGATAGCGGTCGCGCTCTCGCGCGATCGCTATCAATTCCCAACGCCCAAATTCCAACTCCCACGTCGTTCGTAGGGGCCGACCCTCAGGTCGGCCCTTGGGAGTTGGGCGTTGGAAGTTGCGAGTGGGCCGGAAGCCGCTATTGGCGCGCGGGCGTGAACTTGTGGATGCGCCGCCCGCGGTTCTCCGCGACGTAGACGTTGCCCCGCGAGTCCACCGCGATCCCGTGCGCCTGGTTGAATTCACCGGGGAAGTTTCCGGAGCGGCCGAAATGGCCGATCATCTTCCCGCTTGCCCGATCGACCATGTCGATGGTCGCGTTGTTCTGGTTGACGACGAAGATCACGTTCTGATCGGGTGAGAAGTCGATCGCCACGGTGGCCCCCCCGAATGCGGCCGCTGAACCGGCCGCTGGCGGCGTCACCGGCGTCCACGGAAGATCTATCGTGCGCTTGAGCGTGCCCATCTTGTCGTACACCTGGATCTTCGAGCCGTTCCGGTTGCAGACGTAGACGAGACCGTCGTTGCCCATCGTCATGCAGTGGACCGTCTCCATGTCCGGCTGCCACTGGCGGAGGAACTTGCCGGTCGAATCGAACACGGCGATGCGGCGGTTGCCGCCCGCGCCTTCACCGTCCGACACGTAGACGTCGCCGTTGCCCCGATCGACGTAGATGCTCGACGGCATGTAGAAGATGGCCGCGCTCGAGTTGAGCGGCTTCCCCTTGGCGGTGCCGTCGCTCGAGTCGACCACACCCTTCTTGCCGATCTGCAGCAGCATCTTGCTCCCGTCGTGCGTCCACTTCTGCACCATGCCCGACGGGGCGCTCCCGATCCAGATGTTGTTGTCCTTGTCCACGTGACAGGAGTGGAGCCTGGGATCCAGCTGCTTGAGATCGCCCCAGGAGTTGACAACGTTGCCGTCGCCGTCGAACTCGATGATCGGCGGCGCGAGGCGGCCGGTGTTCAGCTCGCCGTCGAGAACGTCCTGGCGGTTCAGGATGAAGACATGGCCCGCCGCGTCGACGCAGGTGCCGCCGAGCCCGCCCAGGATCCACTGGTTGGGCAGCGGCTTCGGCCAGTTGACGTCGGCCACGTAGTGCGGCGACGTACGGGTTTGGGCGTGGGCGAGGCACACACCGGCAATCGCGCCGGCGAGGGTGAGGATTGTGCCGACTCGAACACTGATGCGGCTTCGTGTCACGGTCGTTCCTCCTGCGAAAGTTCCGTTTACGCGCGGCATCCTAACCCATGTCGGGCGGGGATGCTATTCAGTCGTCACTTTGCGGAAGTCGGCGTCGCGGTAGACGACCTTGCCGCCGACCATCGTCATCATCACGCGCATCTGCTCGATGCGCTTCGCCGGCACGGTCATGATGTCTTCGGGGAGCACCACGAGGTCGGCGTAATAGCCCGGCGCGATCATTCCCTTTGTCGATTCCTCGAACGTCAGGTACCAGTGGTTGCGCGTCACCATCCGCAGCGCGTCCTCACGGGAGACCTTCTGGTCGACTCCCATGGGCCCGGCGGAAATCGTCTCGCGCGTGACGAAGTGATAGATCACCCACAGCGGCGAATACGGCACGACGCTCGAGTCGGTGCCGCCCGACACCGGCAACCCGGCATCGAGGTACATCCGCACGGGCGTGGTGAGGAATGCGCGCTGCCTGCCCCAGTACTTCACCAGGCTGGGCCCGGCGAGGTACAGGTGGTCCTGCAGCGACAGGAACAATCCGAGCGCCTTCATGCGCGGGAGGTGGTCGCGGCGTCCGATGAACGCGTGCTCGATGCCCCAGCGCTTGCCGACGATTGACGCCTCCGCGTTGGCGGCCTCGTAGCCGGCGAGGACCTCGTCGATCGCCGCGTCGCCGACCGCGTGCGTGAACACGCGCCACCCGAGGCGGTTGTACAGCTTCACCGTCTCGTTGAACTGCGCGGGCGCTGTCGTCTGCAGTCCCCGGAACGTCCCGCCTTCGCCGTACGGCTCCTCGTACGGGTCCCGCATGTACCCGCCTTCGAAGCCGCCGTCGACGCCCATCTTCATGCCGCCGAGGCGCAGGAGCGCATCGCCGTCGGTCGGCGACAGCCCCGACGACTTCAGCGTCTGCTCGATGGCCGCCGGCGCGCCGCCCAGCCGCAGCAGCTGCGTCACGCGCATGGTGAGCAGGCCGCGCCGCTCCATCTCCTTCCGCATGCGGTAGTTGCCGATCGAATCGCCCGGATGCCGGACGGCGGTGAGACCCACCGCGTGCAGCTTGTCGTATTCGGCGATCTGATCCTGGATTCGCTGCTCCGGCGTCCGCGGTGTGTCGGCGGGAAGCGTCACGAGCGATTTCGCCGTGTCCACCAGCTCGCCATTGAGCTCCCCGTCCGCGTAGCGCGTGATGCGGCCGCCGGCCGGCTGCGGCGTGGTGCGCGTGATATGCCACTTCGCGAGTGCGGCCGAATTGAGGACGTACTCGTGGCCGCCGCGCAGGATCACCACCGGCGTCATCGGCGCCGCGCGGTCCAGGTCGCGTCGCAGCGGGAGGCGCTGTTCCTTCAACTGCGCCTCGTGCCAGTCGTTGTTCGATACGACGACCTCGCCCGGTTCGGCGCTTCGCACGCGACCAGCGATCGCGTTCAGCACCTCGTCTACCGTGCGCGTGCGAGAGAGATCGACACCGGGTCCCCCGCCCGCGGTGTGCAGGTGGTTGTCGGTGAGACCGGGAACCACGGTCATGCCGCGCAGGTCGACCTGCCGCGTGTTCGGCCCGGCGAGACGCCGCACCGCCTCGTTCGTGCCAACCGCCGAAAACCGGTCGCCGGCGATGGCGACAGCCTGCGCGTAGGAAAATTGGTCGTCGACGGTGACAACCCGGGCGTTGTAGTAGATGACGTCCGGCACCGCTCCGGCGCCCTGCCGCTGCGCCGGCGCGACCTGCGTGAGGGCGGTAAAAACCGCGACGGTCGTTGCCGCGACGATGATCTTGAAAGACATGGCGAGCTATCGGCGGCGGCAAGCTTAACCGGACCGCAGGCGGCTGTCGCCGGAAATATTGCCTCGCCATCCAGCCTTTATCGGGCAGTCACAGCGCGCTGCGGGGGCCGATCGGCTCGATCCGGTTTCGCGGCGCAGGCAAGCCGGGGAGGTCTCGGCACAGCTCAGCCAAAAACGATTGTCATGGCGCTTGCACGCCTCAACCGCGTGCTCCGAAGGATTGCGATTGGCTGTGCCATCGGTCTAGTCACGCTCCTGAATCCGACATCAGGATTCGGACAGCCGGCACCGTCCGACCAGCCAGAGCGAGGCGACGGGTTGCGCGTCGGCTGGGAAACGCACCCGCAGTTGGAATGGCACGGCCTTCGCCTGGAGTTCCGCGGCCAGTTCCAGGCCGTCAACACCGATTCGGACGGCCCCATCCACAACGTCGACAGCGAGACGTTCGACGTCGCGCGCAGGCGGTTCACCATCGACGGCACGATCGGCAAGCGGCTGCGGTTCCAGGCCGAAGCGGAAGTCGATCGCGACGATCCAGGCCGCGACCTGTATCTCGACTACCGTGCGGCGCGGGCCGCGCAGTTCCGCGGCGGCACGTTCAAGCTGCCCTTTGGCCTCGAGGAAAACATTTCGCACGCACGGCTCGAATTCATCAACCGGTCGCTCATGTCGAGACGTCTCGCGCCGGGGCGCGACACGGGCGCCATGCTGTACGGGCGCGCCGGCAGGATCGCGTACGAAACCGGCGTGTTCGCGCACGATGGCGAGAATGCCCGGCCTGGCCGTGCCGTCAGGGTATTCGGCGGACCGACGGCCGCGGGGCGGATCATCGTCGAACCGTTCCGCGGCGCGAAGACGAGCGCGGCCGATCTCGAGATCGGCGCCGCGATAACGTACAGCAGGCTCCCTGAAGGCTATCCCGCCGTCCGCGGACGGACGCTGCTCGGGGTGTCGTTCTTCGACGCGGACTTCTGGGTGTCGGGCGCGCGCCGCCGCACGGGCGTCGAGCTCCGCTGGCGGCCGGGCCCCTTTGCCTTCATGGCCGAAGCGATCAGGCTGACCGATGAACGCCGCGGACAGAGCCTCGAACGGACGGACCTGCCGCCGGTCGACACCCGCGGCTGGTACGTCAGCGGCTCCTGGGTCGTTGCCGGCGCCGAGCGCGCGTCGAGAGTGGACGAGCCACGCACACCGCTCTTCGGCGGCGGCTGGGGAGCCTTGCAGCTCGCCGTCCGCCAGGAGGAGCTGACCTTCGGTCGTCTCGATGCGGCCGGTGCGCCGCTGGTGATTCATCGCGCGATCGCCATTCCGGGCGTCCGCGAGGGGGCGACGACCGGCGGAGTGACGTGGTACGCGACGCGGTGGACGAGGCTCCAGGTCAATCTCGTGCGTGAACAGTTGCGCGGGGCACTTCCGCAGCCGGCGCCGCCGTCTCGCGTGTGGTCCCGCCTGATCAGCCTGCAGGTGGTGATCTGATCATGCGCGTGCCGCGAGCGAAGCGGATCGTCCTCGTGCTGGCGTCTCTCATCATCGTCAGCGCTGCCGGCGCCATGCGTGCGTCGGCGCAGACGGCCGATCGGCTGTTCGAGGACGGGCGGCTGCACGATCTGCGGCTCTACATCCACGAGCGCGACCTCGAGGCGCTGCGGACGCATTACGACGCGAGCATGTTCTTCCCCGTCGACGTCGCCTGGGGCGGCGTGCGGGTGACGACTGCCGGCGTGCGGTCGAGGGGCCTGGCCAGCCGCAATGCCACCAAGCCGGCGCTGCTCCTCGATTTCGATCGGTACGTGCGCGGCCAGACGTTCCTGGGCCTGACCGAGCTCGCGCTCGACAGCCTGGTGACCGACGCATCGGCTGTGCGCGAGGTCGTGTCGATGGCGCTCTTTCGACAGCTCGCGGCGCCGGCGCCCCGCGAAGCGTTCACCCGGCTGTACATCAACGACGCCTACCAGGGCGTGTATGCGATCGTCGAATCGATCACTCCACAGTTTCTCGCCCGCGCCGGCTACGACCCCGAGAGCTACCTGTTCGAGAAGGTGTACGCCGGGGAATTCCACGGCGAGGACCGCGGCAGCCTGCGGTCGTACGCGCAGCTGTTCGAGGCGCGCAGCCACGAGCTCGAATCGGATTCAGTCCTCTACGGCCCGATCGAGGAGCTGTTCGAGGAGGTCAACCAACGCAGCGGCCTTGCCTGGCGCGATATCGTCGGGCGATATCTCGATCTCGAACAGTTCGTGACGCATGTCGCCATCGAGGCGTACCTGGCGGACGACGATGGGGTGCTCGGGTTTGCGGGGATGGCGAACTTCTACCTGCATCGCGGCGCCGGCGGACCGCATCGCCTCGTCCCCTGGGACAAGGATCGGACGTTCCAGAGCATCGACTTTCCGATCTTCACCCGCGCCTCCGAGAACGAGGTGTTCAGGCGGGCGATCGCCTTCGAAGACCTGCGCGCGCGCTACCTGGACGTGCTGGACGCCTGCGCGCGCATCGCCGGCGCGGGTTGGCTCGAGGGCGAAATCAGGCGCCTGGCCAGCCTCGTGGCGCCCGCCCTTCATGAGGATCCCGTCAAGCCGTACTCCAACGAGCAGCACGGCGCGGCGCTGGCGTTCCTGATCCAGTTCGCCCAGCAGCGTCCCGGATCGGTCGTCGCGCAGGTGGCGGCAGCCCGCGCCGGTCGCTGAGCGCGGCGGCGCCATCTCCTCCCCGCTGATTCCTCTGAAAATTTGTGCATTCACGCACGGTCTGGCATGGATTTGACCCGCCAGGCCGGGCTGTGTCTCGGCAGTTGCGGCCCTAAATGGTATAAGAAGCTTCCGAAACGGTGAGACCTCCCGGGTTGCCGGTTTGTATGCCGGCAGCTCGAGCGCAGCCACATCGGCCGCGGTCGGAATTCACCGAGGGACAGAGGAGTTCCCATCATGAAGACGTGTCTGGCCTGCTGTTCGCGAGGCATCTTGATCTTGATCCTTCTGCTGATCGCCAGCGCCTCGTGGGCGCAGGGGACAGCTCAGCTTAGCGGTACGGTTCGCGATGAAAGCGGTGGCGTGCTGCCGGGCGTAACCGTCACGGCGACGCAGACCAACACCGGCCTGGTTCGCACGACCGTGACCGATGGGGCCGGCGGCTACCTGCTGACGAACCTTCCCACCGGGCCCTACCGGCTCGAGATGGCGCTGCAGGGGTTCAAGAGCTACGCGCAGACAGGCATCGTGCTGCAGGTGGGCGGGACGCCGACCATCAACGCCGTGCTCGGCGTCGGCACGGTGGAGCAGGCGGTCACCGTGGAGGCGGCCGCACCGATCGTTGATGTGCGCAGCGCGGGCATCAGCTCCGTCGTCACCAGTGAGCAGATCGTGGAGCTGCCGCTCCAGGGACGCCAGGTCACCGACCTGATCGTGCTGGCCGGCGGGGCGGTGCAGACAGACGTACCGTCGCGTGGCATGCCTGGGGGCGTGCGCATCTCGGTCGGCGGCGGATTGCCCTTCGGCGTCGGCTACACACTGGACGGGGCGTCGCACAACAACCCGCAGACCAATTCCGGCCTCCCGCTGCCGTTCCCGGATGCGCTCCAGGAATTCCAGGTGGCGACCAGCGGCCTGTCGGCCGAGAACGGCGTCAAGTCAGGCGCCAACGTCAACGCCGTGACCAAGTCCGGCGCCAACACCTTCCACGGCGACGCCTTCGAGTTCCTCCGCGATCATCATTTCAACGCGCCGCAGCACTTCGCCGCGATCGGTCCCGACGGCAAGCAGGTCGACGATGGCCTGCGGCGCAGCCAGTTCGGCGGCACCCTGGGCGGCCCCATTCTGCGCGACAAGCTGTTCTTCTTCGGCGGCTACCAGGGCACGGTGCGACGGCAGGTTCCGTCGGGCAACGTAGCGTTCGTGCCGACGGCGCAGATGCTGGCGGGGGACTTCACGACGATCACCTCGCCGGCGTGCGCCGGCAGGCAGATCAACCTCGGGGCCCCCTTTGTCGGCAACCGCATCGATCCGGCCCGCTTCAGCCCGGCGGCGGTGAACCTCGTCAAGCGGCTGCCGACGACCACGGATCCCTGCGGCCAGATCACGTATGAAATCGCCCACAACCAGGACGAGCAAATGCCGGTCGTCAGGATCGACTACCAGATGACCCGGAGCCAGACATTCTTCGGCCGGTATCTGGGAAACAAGGTCGTGGCCCCCGCGCCGTGGGGCGGTGGCAGCGACAACATTCTCAAGACGAACGAGGCGGGCACCGACGACCGGTTCTACTCGCTGGTTCTCGGTCACACCCAGGTCGTGAGCTCCTCGGTCGTCAACGCGCTGCGTGTCAACTACGACACGACGAAGTCCCGCCGCGGCCAGGACTCCTCGTTCTTCAGCCCGGGCGATGTCGGCGTGAAGATGTTCAGCTACCCGCCGGCCAACCAGTTCCCGCTCACCGTCACCGATGCGTTCAGCATCAACGCCGGCGGAGCGACGTTACGGCGGGGCAATCACAAGGCGTACGGGATTGCCGACGACGTGAGCTGGGTGAAGGGCAGCCATCAATTCGGCTTCGGCGCGAACACGCGTTACTGGAAATTCAATACCCTCTCGACGTCCCGCACGGGCGGCAGCTGGACCGTCGACGGCAGCGCGACCGGACTGTCCATGGCGGATCTGCTCGTCGGCCGCGTGTCGAGACTCGAGATCGGCGGCCCCAACGTGCTGGACATCCACAACTGGTACCTGGGCGCGTACGGGCAGGACAGCTGGCGCGCGTCAAGCCGCGTGACGATCAACGGGGGCCTGCGGTGGGAACCGTATTTCGGCCAGTCCGTGGACAACAACGCGATCGTGATCTTCAACCGGGCGAACTTCGATCGGAACATCCGGAGCAAGGTGTTCCTCAACGCGCCCCCCGGGCTGATCTACCCGGGTGACGCGGGCTTCCCCGATGGGAAGACCGGCTTGAACGTCCAGTGGCTGAACCTGGCGCCGCGCCTGGGCATGGCGTGGGACGTCCTCGGGGACGGCCGCCTGGCCGTGCGCGCGTCGTACTCGCTGGGGTATGACTTCATGGCGGGCGAGTATCACAACATCAACGCCGGCGCGCCGCCGTTCGGCAACCGCTCGATCATCACGGATCCGGGCGGCCTGATGGACGACCCCTGGCGCGACCTCGGTGGCGATCCGCACCCGATCGTGACCGGGCCAAACGTGCAGTACATCCCCTACGGCGCCTTCGGCACGATGGATCCCGACATCAATTCACCGCGCGCGCAGCAGTGGAACCTGACCCTCGAGAAGCAGCTGGGGACGAACTGGGGCGTGTCCGCGAGCTACCTGGGTAGCTACGCCGACCGGCTCTGGGCGCAGACGGCGCTCAATCCGGGTGTGTACATGGGCCTCGACCCGTGTGTCATCGCCGGCGTGACGTACCGGGTGTGCTCGGCGAACTCGAACCTGAACCAGCGGCGCGCGCTGTCGCTGATCGATCCGGTGAAGTCGGCGCAGCTCGGCGCGCTCGACCTCAACTCGGACGTCGGCTGGCAGAAGTATCGTGGCCTCAAGCTGTCGACGCAGCGCCGGTCCGCGAACGGCCTGAGTCTCGCCGGCAGTTACACGCTGTCGCGCTGCTTCGGCACGCCCACCACGAACGACTTCAACCAGACGAGCGCCGGCTACACCAATCCGGCCAATCCCGATCAGGACGCCGGCTACTGCGACCAGGACCGCCGGCACCTGACGACGATGAACATGTCGTACGAGACACCGCAGGTGGGCAGCGGGATCGTGCACGCGGTGGCCTCGAGCTGGCGCGTCTCCGGGATCTTCAACGCGCGCTCGGGCAAACCGCTCAACATCACCAGCGGCCGGGACAACGCGTTCAACGGCATCGCCGCCCAGCGGCCCGATCTCGTCCCGGGCAAGGACATCTACGGTCCGGGCAAGAATGCCTCGGACCTGAAACCCGGGCAGCAGATCATCGATTACTTCAACCGCGACGCCTTCGCGCAGCCGGCGCCCGGCACCCTCGGCAATGCGCCGCGCAACGTCGCCGTCGGGCCGAAGTTCTGGCAAGTCGACATGGCGATCGCGAAGCTCATTCCCATCGGCGGGACGCGACGCATGGAGCTGCGCCTCGAGTCGTTCAACGTGTTCAACCACTTCAACTGGGGCGACCCGGTGACCAACCTCAACTCCGCCACGTTCGGCCGTATCACGACGCAGGCCGACACGCCGGCCGCGACGCCGGCCGGGGATAAGGGCCCCCGCATTCTGCAGTTCGGAATCAAGTACGACTTCTGATCAGCGGGCAGCAGGCAGCTGGCAGCGGGCAGGAGGGGGCGGGCGGTAGGCAGCTGGCGGCAGGTAGTGGGCGGTTGCGAACTGCCTGCTGCCTGCTGCCAGCCGCCGGCTTGCTTACTGTCGGACGTCAGTATCTGCGCGCCCGCCGTCGTCGGCGCCGGTCTGCGTGTCACGCATGGTCGTGCCGTCGGAGAACACGACCTTGTTGAAGCGTCCCACCGGCAGCTTCGTCTTGGCCGGCCAGACGTAGAGCGTGACGACGTCGCCGTAGGCGAGCGTCGTTCGCGTCCAGCCGATGAGCTGGGCTGACACCGTACTTCCCATTTCCATCGTCCAGTGCTCGACCTCGCCCTTGTCGTTCTTGAAGTCCGCCTTGATGAGCGGATGGGGATTGATCCAGAGGAACTCCGTGACCGTGGCGTCTTTCAGCACCACCGGCTTGCTCATGTCGAACGCCGCGGCGCCGTGATGCGCGTACGACGGCCTGTCAATCGCGCCGAGCCCCGCAAGTAATACCACCACCAATAGTTTCGTCTTCACGGTCTTCCTCCTCTACCACGGTTAGCACCCTGCGGGTTCTGCTCGTTGGGATCGCTGCCGGCGGGATCGCCCATCTCTTTCAAGTACAGCTGCTGTTCCGACGGGATGCACGTAAAGTCGTCGAGCTGCTGGTTCGGCACCCACCGGAAATACACCTCGCCCAGGTTGAACGGCGCGGTATAAAACTTCGGGTCGGTCATCACGATGCTGAGGGACAGGTCGTTCATGCTGCTCCGATGGAAGCGCTCGACGACGTGCGCATCGACCGAGTGGGGATAGCCGCTCTTGGTCGCCCAGGTCTCCGGGGCGAGTCCCGTCGTTTCGACGACGAAGGTGTAGTCGTCTTCCCAGCGGCCGATCGAGTAGCCGTTGTACTTCGGATCGAGGGCATCGCGGTCGCGGCCGCCCACCTTGGCGGGAAGCGTGCGGCCGTCGGTCCAGATCTCACGCCACAAATCCATGTACTGGAGCAGCACGAAGGTCCGGGTCGGGGTGGTGACGATGGTCATGCCGCGAATTTCCTGCGTCATGTTCTGCGGGAAGCCAAACGGATCGCAGTAGCGGGAGTGCGGATCGTTGGTGCCGCCGGGACTGAACTTGCCGATCGGCTTGTTGCGGGCGAACAACTGTTTGCCGAGGTCTGTCAGCGGGGGCACGACCTCGCCCTTCTGCCGGGGAGCGCCTGAACCCGAGGAGGGTCCGGCCCAGGTCCCGCTCAGTTCGCGCTTCGGCGCCGGTCCCCCGTCTCCAACCGCCCGGTCCGCGGGATAGTATCGCCACGGAGATTTCGGCGCGCTGTTCTGGGTGTTTTGAGCGGTCACCAGCGCCGACAGCAACACCACGCCGGCCACGCCTGCGACGGCACCAACGTACGAATTTCGCATCCTCATGCCCCTCGTCAGCCTTGAATTGGACTTGGCAGAGCATATGCTCGACGGCCCCGCTGGTCAACGTCCCGGCATGCGTTTTTGGCATGGAACGACGCAGTCAAGTCCGGTAAATTTGTCGCCTCGAGGTGAACCATGGCAGCGCGGACTTCTCACGTTTGCATACTCGCCGCGGCGGCCATCCTGTACGGGACGACGGCGCGTGCGCATCACTCCTTCGGCGCCGAATACGACGCCCGTCGGCCGGTGACCGTCACCGGCGTCGTCACGAAGATCGAGTGGACGAATCCGCATTGCCATTTCTATGTCGACGCCGTCGACGAACGTGGCACGCTCGTCAACTGGAAGTTCGAAGGCTACGGCATCGGCGTGCTCTACCGGAACGGCTGGAAGCGCGACGTCACGATGAAGCCGGGCGATCGGATCACCGTCACCGGGTGGGGGGCACGCGACGGCGGACCTTGGGCGCACTCGCGCGAGATCAAGCTGCCGAACGGGCAGACGATGTTCTTCGGCCCACCCGTCGGCACGGGCGAAGGCGGCAATGCGCCGGCGGTGGAGGTGAAATGATGCGCGCGCCCCGCCTCGCTGTCGTCGCAGCCGTCCTGGCGTTCGCCGCGCCCGCCGCGGCGCAGTCGGGCGGCGCGGTGCCGCGCACGCCGGATGGCAAGCCTGATCTGACGGGCGTCTGGCAGGCGGGAAACACCCTCCGCGGCTCGTGGCAGGAGGCCAACGGGGGATCCGGCCTCGGCGGCTCCGGCCGTAATCCATCGGGACCAGCGGTGCAGTCGTCGACGGAGCGGCCCGCCGGCGCCGAAGCCGCGCCGTACCAGCCGTGGGCGGCGAAGAAGGTGCTCGAGGCGTTCAACCGCCGCGGCATCGACGATCCGACCGCGCTGTGCCTTCCGCCGGGCGTGCCTCGCGTCGTGATGCTCGGCCTCTACCCGCAGCAGATCATCCAGGCGCCGGGGCACATCGTCGTCCTCTACGAGTACGGCAACTCGCATCGGCTGATTCGACTGAACGGCAGGCACCCCGACGACCTGATTCCGAGCTATAACGGCGACTCGGTCGGCCGCTGGGAGCGCGATACGCTCGTCGTCGACGTCACGGGCTTCAACGACCGCACCTGGATTGCGGGCACGGGCACGTTTCACACCGAGGCGCTGCACGTCGTCGAGCGCTACACGCGCGTCGGCAAGGACCAGATCAACTGGGAAGCGACGGTCGAGGACCCGAACGTGCTCAGCAAGCCGTGGGTGCTGAAGACGACCATGATGCTGCGGGAGGGCACGCGGATCGAAGAAAACGTCTGCGAGAACAACGTGGACGTCGAGCGCTACGAGCACCTGCTGAAAGACGGCATCGACTTCACGCGCCAGTAGTCGGGCGGAACCGGGTCCAAGTTGATTGACTCCGGTCCCGGATAGTGTTAACAGACGGCAGCAAACAGCCGTTCAACCTGCTGAAAGCGGAGAGCCGTGATGAAAATCTGGAATGTCGTCACGAACCTTTTCCTGGCCATGGGCCTGGCCGCGACCGCGCAGGCGCAGTGGATCTCGCTGCCGTTGCCGGATACGCCGCGGACGAAGGATGGGAAGCCCAATCTCACGGCTCCCGCGCCGCGCACGTCCGACGGGCATCCCGACCTGAGCGGAATCTGGATCTCCGGCCGACAGGGCACCAATCCGTCAGGTCGAGGCCTCGAACGCTATATGACGCCCGGCTCGAAGGCCCCAATGCTGCCGGCGGCGGAAAAGTTTTATGCGGAGATCACGAAGTTCGGCGACGCGGCGGATCCCTCCGAGCGCTGCCTGCCCGACGGCGTCCCGAACCACATGCTGCCGCTCCCTATCAAGATCGTGCAAACCCCGAAGGTCACCCTGATGCTGTTTGAAGAATTCTGGGTCTTCCGTCAGATTTTCACGGATGGCCGGAAACTGCCGGTTGATCCGCAACCGACCTTTTTCGGATATTCGGTCGCGCACTGGGAGCAGAACACGTTCGTCGTCGACAGCGCCGGCTTCAACGACAAGACCTACATCGATGGAGAAGGGTTACCGCACTCGGAAGACCTGCGCATCACCGAACGCTACCGCCGGCCCGACTTCGGCCACATGGTGATCGAATTCACGTTCACCGATCCGAAGAACTATTCGCAGCCGTGGACGGCGACCGTCCCGTACAATCTCATGCCGGACACCGAGCTGAACGAACACCTCTGCGAGAACGAAAAAGATCTCGTGAACATGTACCGGAAATAGTCTCGCTACGCGATCTGATCCGCGGTGCGAGCGATCGTATGTTCATCAGAGGCGTGCATGGAGTGCGCTATCAGGCCAAAGACGTCGCCCGGGCGGTCGCGTTCTACACCCAGCACCTGGGATTCACGCTCGAGCATCAGCAGCTTCCGGCCTTTGCGACCGTCTCGCTTGGCGACGCGAAGATTCTGCTCAGCGGTCCGGGTGCTTCGGGATCGCGTCCAATGCCTGATGGCCGGCTGCAGGAGCCCGGCGGCTGGAACCGCGTAGTACTGAAGGTCGCCGATCTGCCAGGCTTCATCGACGTCCTGAAGAAAGCGGGAGTTCGCTTTCGTAATGAGATGGAAACTGGTCCCGCCGGTCGACAGATTCAAGTGGAAGATCCGGACGGAAACCCGATTGAGCTGTTCGAACCGGCGCGATAGCGCCGATTGACGCGCCCGCGTCAGGATTTATCGCCCGAGAACCGGAACTCGAACCGGGGCGTGTAGCGCTCGACTGATTTGTACGGGTCGGGCCACGGCAGGGGATACCCGAGCATCCACGCCGCGTGGCGCGTCCAGTAGGGATCGAACAGGTGCGCGCGCGCGAGCACGCACAGATCCGCCCTCCCCGCGGCGATGATCGTGTTCACGTCCATGTACGACGAGATGTTGCCCAGCGCCATCGTCGCGATCCCCACCTCGTGGCGGATCCGATCGGCAAAGGGCGTCTGGAACAGGCGCCCGTAGGCGGGCCGCTGCTCCGGCACGGTCTGCCCCGCCGACACGTCGACGATGTCGCAGCCGTGTGCCTCGAGGAGACGAGCCACCTCCACGGCATCCTCGGGTTCCATCCCTCCGGGCATCCAGTCCACGGCGCTGATGCGCGCGCTCATCGGCTTGCTCTCCGGCCATACCTCGCGGCAGGCGTCGAACACCATCAGCGGAAAGCGCATGCGGTTGGCGAGCGCGCCGCCGTACTCGTCGGTGCGGGTGTTCGTCAGCGGCGAGATGAACGACGCGAGCAGGTAGCCGTGCGCCATGTGGATTTCGAGCAGGTCGAATCCGGCATCTCTCGCCAGCTCGGAGGCGTGCGCGAAGTCGGCAACGGCGCAGCTCATGTCGGCTTCGGTCATCTCGCGCGGCACCGGACTGCGATCCGCGAAATACGGGATGGGGGAAGCGGACATGAGCGGCCATCCGCCCTGCGGCAGCGGCTCGTTGTCTCCCTCCCACAATCGCTGCGTCGCGCCTTTGCGCCCCGCATGACCGAGTTGGACGCCTATGGCCGCCGGCGTCTCGCGGTGCACGAAGTCGACGATCTGCTTCCACCGGGCGGCGTGTTCCGGCTTGTACAGGCCGGCGCACCACGGCGAGATCCGCGCCTCGCGCGACACATCGGTCATCTCGGCCATGACGAGGCCCGCGCCCCCCATGGCGCGGCTGCCCAGGTGAACGAGGTGCCACTCGCCGACGCTGCCGTCCTCGGCGACGTACTGGCACATCGGCGACACGACGACGCGGTTGGTGAGGACGAGGTCGCGAAGCCGGAAGGGAGTGAACATGGGCGGAGGCGTCACCGCGGGCCGCGCGCGTTCGGGTGTTCCAGCCTGGCGCTCCGCTGCGCGCGCCACCCATTCGTCGACCCGCGCCAGGAATCGCGGGTCGCGCACGCGCAGGTCCTCGTGCGTGATTCGCAGCGACCGTGTCAACAGCGTGAACGTGAACTGCAGCGGGTCGAGCGACATGTACCGCTCGGTGTCCTCGAACCATTGCAGCGATGCCTGGGCCGCCCGCTGCAGGCTTTCGACCGGCGCGCGGCGGCGCAGCTCGTACGCTTCCAGCGCCGACGAGATCGCGTCGGGCGCGGGCGACTCCGGGGGCGCGTGCTCGACGAGCGCGTCACGCAGCGCGACTGCGTCTTCCATCGCCATCCGTGTTCCCGAACCGACCGAAAAGTGCGCCGTGTGCGCGGCGTCCCCCAGGAGCACGACATTGCCGCTCGACCACGGCTCGGTGCGAATCGTGGGGAACTGCCGCCAGATGCTGCGGTTGACAATCAGCGGGTGACCGTCGAGCTCGTGCGCGAACAGATGTTCGAGAAACGCGGCGGTCTCGTGTTCGCCGGCGTGGTCCATGCCCGCCACCTTCCACGTCTCCTCGCGGCATTCGACGATGAACGTGGAGCGGCCGGGTTCGTACTGGTAGGCGTGCACGCGCCACAGCCCATGCTCGGTCTGCTTGAAATAGAAGGTGAAGGCGGGAAAGGGCTTCGTCGTGCCCAGCCAGACGAAGCGGTTCGGCCGCACATCCATGCTCGTGTGGACGCGTCCCTCGAGCAGGCGCCTCATCGCGCTGTTGGCGCCATCGGACGCAACCACCACGTCCGCCGCGGCGCAGACGTCGAGGCTCGTCACCTCGTGCTCGAATTGCACGTCGACGCCGGCCGCGCGCGCCTGCTCCTGCAGCACGCGCAGGAGGGTGTGGCGGCTCATGCCGCTGAAGCCGTGCCCGGTGGATACGATGCGCTCGCCGCGATAGTTGACTTCGATATCGTCCCAGTGGACAAGGTGGTGCGCCACCTCGCGGTACGTGTCCGAGTCGGCATCGGCGACCGCCGCCATCGTGGCGTCGGAGAAGACCACGCCGAATCCGAAGGTGTCGTCCGATCGATTGCGCTCGATGACCGTGATCTCGTGTCGCGGATCCGCCTTCTTCATCAGTACGGCGAAGTAGAGACCCCCGGGACCAGCGCCGACGCAGACGATGCGCATCAGTCGTCCACGTGCTCCAGCAAGAGATCCGCAATGACGAGACGTTGTATGTCGGTGGTCCCTTCGTAAATGCGCAGCGCGCGCACGGCGCGATAGAGCCGCTCGACCGGGTGGCCGACGAGCACCCCGATGCCGCCGGCGATCTGCACGGCCTCGTCGACGATGCGTTGCGCCGCCTCGGTGGCAAAGCTCTTCGCCATCGCGGCCTCGAGCGTGATGCGCCCGCGCTGGCTGTCCCTGCACCAGGCGGCGCGGTAGACGAGCAGGCGCGCCGCTTCGAGGTCTGTCGCCAGGCGGCCGATCTTCTCGCGAATGAGCTGGAACGACGCAAGCGGCGCGCCGAACTGCGTGCGGGAGGTCGCGTGCGCCAGCGCGGCCACGAGCGCGCGCGTCGCCATGCCGCAGGCGGCGGCCCCGACCGTGGGCCGCAGCGCATCGAGCGCCATCATGCCTACCTTGAAACCGCCATCGACCTCTCCCACCAGTGCGTCCGACGGGACACGACACGACTCGAAGCGGATGCGGCCGAGCGGATGCGGCGCGGAGAGCAACTGCGGGCCGGCAAACACAAGGCCAGGGGTGTCGGCCGGCACGACGAACGCGGAGAGGCCGCGGCTACCCGCGCCCGCCCTCGTCACGGCGAAGACCACGTAGACGTCGGCGATGCCGGCGTTCGAAATCAGGTGCTTGTCGCCATCGATCACCCAGTCGTTGCCGTCGCGCCGCGCCGATGTGCGCATCGCCGCGACGTCCGACCCGGCATCGGGCTCGGTCATGGCGAACGCGGCCATGGCGCGGCCGCTGCAGATCGCGTCGAGCCACCGCTCGCGCTGGGCGCCGGTGCCGGCCAGCGCGATCGGGGTGCCGCCGAGCGCCTGCAGCGCCAGCACCGCGTCGGCGAGCGGGTTGGCCGCGGCAACGATCTCGCGCGTGAGGCAGAGCGCCCGCACGTCGCCGGTGCGGACCGGCTCGTACAGATGCTCGCCGGCCATCAGCGTCAGCAATGTGCGCGCCTCACGCCGCGCCGTGTCATCGTCAAGCGCCTCGTCGCGTGCCCCGATCGTCTCGGCACAGGCGCTCACACGGCTGGCAAGCTCGACGTGGCGCGCGTCCAGCAGCGGTCGGATCGCCTCGACGCCTCGCAGCCGGAGCTCGCCGCGAACGGTCACTGGAACCTCGCCGGCCGCTTCGCGATAAACGCGTTGTACGCCTCCCGAAAATCGGCCTGCGTCATCAGCGACGCCTGGACGTCTGCTTCGGCGTCGAGCGCGGCCTGCAGATCCATGTTCGCTTCGCGGTTGAGCGCATCCTTCGTCACCCCCAGCGCCACCGACGGCCCGCGCGCCAGCGCCTGGGCGAAGGTCGTTGCGGCGGTGAGCGCCTCTCCGTTCGCCACCACCCGGTTGTAGAGGCCAATCCGGAAGGCTTCGTCCGCATCGATGAAATCGCCGGTCATCAGCAATTCGGTCGCGCGGCCGAGGCCGACGATGCGGGGAAGCAGCCACGCGGCGCCCATGTCGGCGCCGGAGAGGCCGACCTTCGTGAAGAGGAAGGCAATCCGCGCCGAGGCTGCCGCGATTCGCACGTCGCACGCCGTGGCAATCACCGCGCCGGCCCCCGCGCAGGTGCCGTTGACCGCGGCGAGAACAGGACGGCGGCAGTCGCGGATCGCGCGAATCAGGTCGCACGTCGTTCGCGTGAATTCCAGCAGGCGTTCGTGCTCGCGCGCCACGAGGTCGCCGATGATTTCGCGCACGTCACCGCCGGTACAGAACGCCTTCCCCGCACCGGTGATGACGATCGCCCGCACGCCCGGCTCCGTGTCGAGAGCGCGAAAGGCGTCGCGCAGCTCGTCGTACACCTCGAAGGTGAGCGCATTGAGCCGCTCGGGGCGGTTCAGCGTGATCGTCGCCACGCCGGAGGCGGCATCGTGCTCGTACAGGAACGACGTGGGCGCCTTCACGGCAACACCGCGTCCGCTTCGATTTCCACGTGTGCGCCCTCGTCCACCAGGCCGGTGATCTGCACCACGGCCATCGCCGGGTAGTGAGTGCCCATATGCCGGCCCCAGACGTCGCGCAGCTTCGGCCGGCTGCTCCGGTAATCCTCCATGCGCGTGACGTACACCGTCATGCGCGTGACGTGCGCCGGCTGTCCACCTGCCGCGCGCACGACCGCCAGCACACGCTGGAGCGCAATCTCGAACTGCTCGGCGAAGTCTGCCCTCGCGATGCGGCTGTCCGCGCCGGCAGCCGTCTGGCCGGCGACAAAGAGGAGACGTCCGCCCGCAGGGGCGAGCAACCCGTGCGCAAAGCCGCGAGGCGCGCCAAGTTCCGGCGGATTGACGATGGTGAGCTCCCCTCGCCGCCGCCCAGGGGCTTCGTCGCTCATCGTCGAAGCTCCCCGCCGTCGATGACGAGCGATTCGCCAGTGATGCCGCGTGCTGCATCGCAACAGAGGAACGCCACGGTCTCCGCAACCTCCTCCGGTTCGATGAGGCGCCTCTGCGGGACTCTCTGCACGATGGCCTCGAGTGCGGCCTGCTCGGAGCGGCCGGTCGCCTGCACGATGCGCGCGAGGGTTTCGCGAGTCATCTGTGTGCGAATGTACCCCGGGCAGACGGCATTCACCGTCACGCCGTGTTCGACAACCTCGGCGGCGGCCGCGCGCGTGAGACCCACCAGCGCATGCTTGGAGGCGGCATAGGCGGCGATGTAGCGATCGGCGCTGAGCCCGGCGATCGACGCCACGTTGACCACGCGCCCCCAGCGGCGCTCCACCATCCCCGGCAGGAAGGCCTTCAGGCACAGGAACGCGCCGGTCGCGTTCACCGTCAGCAGGCGCGTCCACGTTTCGAGCGTGGTCTTGTGAATGGGCGCCGCGGAGGCGATGCCCGCGTTGTTGACCAGGATGTCGACGTGACCGAGCCGATCGCGCGCCGTGGCGGCCAGTCCCTCGACGCTCGACTCGTCAGACACGTCGCACATGGCGGCGTGCGCGGCATACCCCTCGTCGCGGAGATGCGCCGCCACCTGCTCGATCTCCACGACCGTCCTGGCGGCGACGAGCACCGCGGCGCCTGCTGACGCCAGGCGATGCGCGACCGCGGCGCCGACGCCGCGGCCGCCACCGGTGATCACTGCCGCGCGACCGCGGAGGGGAGCGCCCTCACTCATATCTGTCCGGTCTCGGGGGTGAGGGCCTCGACGACCGCCTGCTCGAGAATCGTTCCCAGGATCTCGATGATCTGGCGGCCTTCCTCGGCGGTCGCCTCGGCGGGGAAGCCGAAATACGCGTCCACGCCGCCGGCCTGCGTGAACGTCACGTTTCCGCGTCGCATCGCCTCGATGATCGAACGCGGATTGGCGGGCAAGGTCGCCATCACCTCGCGTCGCACGAGATCGGGCCGTTCGGCGAGGACGATCGATCCTTCGTAGCGTCCCGCGTGGCACGCGCCGCTCTTGAACTCGGCGGTCAGCTGCGCGGCCCAGCGCCGCCGCGTCAAGTCGGGAAAGATGATGACGCCCTTGCCGCGAGCGGCGGCCTGGCTGACCGCGCTTCGCAGCGCCAGCACGTGCGCCGGATCGTGGTGCGCGTTCGCGATCGCGACGACGCGGACGCCGTGGGCGGCCAGGCTCTGCACCACGCCGCCGACCAGCTGCGTCGTCGCCTCCGCCGGCATGTGGAGGGTGCCTGCGAATTCCGCGGCGAACGGGGCCGGCGTCAGTGCGACCGTGGGCAGCAGCAGCACCTCGAAACCGCGCGAAGCCAGTCGTTCCGCGCCGGCGCGCGCCATCGCCTCGGCAATGATGACGTCGGTCCCGAGCGGCAGGTGCGGGCCGTGCGCTTCGATGGCGCCGGTCGGCAGCACGGCAACCGTTCGCCCGGCGGGGAGGTCGCGCACCGCGGGCCACGTCAACGACGCAAGAGCATGCACAGCCATCCGTGCGGTTCGAGTGTATGCCAACCAGCCGGAGCTTCTGCCTCGGATAGAATCCCGACGCTGAGGGAGACGGCACCCATGATTCCCGCGCGCCTCAACCTGGCGGCGCATCTGCTTGACGCGCGTGTCGCCGAGGGCCGCGGTGACCGCCCCGCGATTCGCACCAGCTCGCGCACCTTCTCTTACCTCGACATCGGGCGCCTCTCGGCACAGTACGCGAGCGTGCTGGCTGCCGATGACATCCGTCCGGAGGAACGCGTGATCGTCTCGCTGCCGGACGGTCCGGACTTCGTGGCGGCGCTCTTCGGCATCCTGCGGCGCGGGTCGGTGGTCGTCATGGTCAACCCGGACGCGCCGCCCGCGCTGACGCGCTACTTTTTCGAGTACACGCGAGCGACAGCGGCATTCGTCGCGTCGGACCATGCCCAGGGTGCCAGCGACGCGTGCGCCGGATTGCCTCGCGCGCCACGGCTGTACACGGTTGGCAGCGGCGAATTTTCAGCCCGGCTTCAGTCGCAGCCGGGCGAGTTTTCGCCGTTCGACTCGCACCGCGACGACCCGGCTATCTGGCTGTTCAGCGGAGGCACGACGGGACGGCCCAAGGGCGTCGTGCAGACGCACCGCTCCTTCGCCAACACGACGGCCCTCTACGGACAGGGCGTGCTGCGGATGCAGGCCGACGACATCACGATTTCCGTGCCCAAGCTGTTCTTCGGCTACGCCACCGGCGCCAACCTGTTCTTTCCGTTTTCTGTCGGGGCCTCCACCGTGCTGTTTTCGGAGCCGAGCACACCTGACGCATTGTTCGCGGAGATCGCGCGGCATCGGCCGACGATCCTGATCAACGTGCCGTCGATGATCAAGCAGATGGTGTCGCACCCGGATGCCCGGTCGCAGGATTTCTCCAGCCTGCGCCTTGCGACGTCCGCCGGCGAGGCGCTGCCGGCGGAGCTGCACGAGCGCTGGTTGCAGACCTTCGGCGTCGAGCTGCTCGACGGCCTCGGAACCGCCGAGATGTGGCACATCTTCATCTCCAATCGGCCCGGCGATGTCGTATCGGGGACGCTCGGCCGCGTCGTGCCCGGCTTCGACGTGAAGTTGTGTGATGCCGAAGGACACGCGGTGCCCGACGGCGAGGTTGGCGCGCTCTGGGTCAAGGGTGATTCGCGGGCGATCGGCTACTGGCAGCAGATGGACGACACCATGGGCGCGTTCCGGGGCGAATGGTACGTCTCCGGCGACATGCTGTGCCGCAATGCCGACGGGACGTTCAGCTACTGCGGCCGGTCAGACGACATGCTGAAGGTCAGTGGCAAGTGGGTGGCGCCCGGCGAGCTCGAGAACTGCCTCATGACGCACCCGGCGGTGCGCGAGGTCGCGGTGGTCGGCGTCAAGAACGCGGACGGCCTGGTGAAGCCGTGCGCGTTTGTCGTGACGACGCGCCCGTCTCCGGCGCTCGGCAGCGAGTTACAGGAATTCGTGCGGTCCCGTCTCGAGCCGTACAAGTATCCGCGGCAGGTCATTTTCATGGAGGAACTTCCGCGCACGCACCTGGGCAAGGTCGATCGCGGCGCGCTGGCGAGGAACCCGGACGCGAAGTGACGCTCAGGGCTTCGGTATGCGCAGCGTGGCGCTGATCATCGCGCTGCCGCTGGCGGCGTACATGAGCGTCAGCGGGTGCAGCGTGGCTGCGCCGAGCCGCACCGAGCCGAACCAGATGGTCTCGTCGACACGATTGAGGTAGAACGCGAGTCCGAGCACCGCCACGAGCACGATGCTCGTCGGAATGGGCGTGCCCTCGAAATACTTCACCTTGCCGGTGTCCGCGTCGGCGAGCGCTTCCGCGGTGACATTGAAGCGCGCGAGCCGGCTGACGCCGCAGACGACGAAGTAGGTGAGGAGCAGCATGTCCCATCCGCCCCGGAGTCCCAGCGTGAACCCTAAGATCGCCGGCGCAACGCCGAACGAGATGACGTCCGCGAGGGAATCGAGGTCGGCGCCGAGCAGCGACTGGCGTCCGCGGTCCAGCCGGGCCACATAGCCATCCAATACGTCACAGACGAGAGCGGCCGGGAGGAGCACGAACGCGCTCCAGAGAAACCGCCGCTCGCCGGACGCCACGTAGTCCAGGCACAGAAAGATCGCGATCGTCCCGCAGGCCGCGTTGCCGATCGTGAGCAGATCTGCCGGCGTGTACGAGCGCAGCATCGAGAGATGGCGCCCGGACGAGACCCTGTCAGCCGGCGACGCTTTTGTCCTTGATGAAGTCACGTCCGCGTAGTGCCTCGAACGCGTTTTTCAGGAAGCCCACCCCTGGCGTGGCGTCGAGTGCGGTATCGAGCGTGCCGCCGAAAAATCCCTTCCGTTGAATCGCGGTGCCGACGGCGGCGATGGCGACGACCGCACCCACCCACGGAACGGAGCGTACGAGACGGCGCACCACACGGCCCTTTGCGTATTGCGCGACCTGCCTGGTGATTGCCATGCAGATGCGCGAGCAAAGTGTATTCCGTAAGCGACGCGGACATCGAGGCAGAGCTCTCGGACGCAGGCCGGAGCGGGAGCTCGACCGCTCGTGGCGGCTCCCTGGCGTAGCCTTGAAGGGTGCCGCTGCTGCTCCTGGTCGTCCTGCTCCCTGTCGCGCTGCTGGCGTTGATGCCGCTGATTCTCATCCAGCGATATCGCATCGGCGCCGCGCGACGGTTGGCGCGCCCCTGGCTGGCGAAGTTGAATCTCCTGCTGATGACGTTCTCGGCGATCTGCTTCCTCGCCAGCGCCGCGGTCACGGCCGTGTGGGTACCGAACGCCTTCACCGGTGCGGCCGCCGGCGTCGCCGCGGGCGCGTGCCTGGGCCTTCTCGGCCTCCTGCTGACGCGATGGGAGGCGACACGGGCGACGCTGCACTACACGCCGAACCGCTGGCTGGTGCTGCTCGTGACCGTCGTGGTGTCCGCGCGCGTGATGTACGGACTCTGGCGATCGTGGACGGTCGCCAGGGCGGGCGTCTACGGCACGCCGGTGGTGATGGCGTTCGGCATTCCCGAATCACTGGCCGCGGGCGGTACGGTGATCGGCTACTACATCGCCTACGGGTTGGGCGTCCGGCGTCGCATCCTCAAGTGGCAGAACTGGTGATGGTGAACGGTGGATGCCCCCGGTTCGAGGCCGGAGCGCCACCGCTCACCATTCACGCCTATCTACGCACGCCGGCCCACCACGCGCAGCGTGAGTCCCGCCGCGAGGGAGATGAGACCAAACATGCCGAGCAGGGGAAGATCACTTGCAGTTGCTGGCAGCTCGTTGGTGTTTGCATCGATGTCCGGCCGCCGCTCGATTGGGGCCTGAGCACTGCGGCTTTCGTTGATCCGTTGATCGAACCTGCGCACGGTCGGCCGCTCTCGTAGACGCGCAACGGTCCTTGTCTGCACCGGAGGCAGGCTCCGGAACGACTCCACGTCGACTTCGAACAATCGAAGGTCATAGCCGGCCTGGCGTCCGCCGGTGGGCCGACCGGTCACGGCGTCGATCTCTGCGGCCTTGCGCATGCCGGTGATCGCCACACGCTGTCCGACAAACGGTTTGAGATCGCCTTCCTCGGACCCCGTCAATTCGTACGCCTCACCAGTGAAGGCGGTCGCGCAATCGCCCGACCCGCGCCGCGGATACGGCGAAGCGTTGACAAGCACGTACTCGTTCCCGAGGCCACCGCCGAAACCGAGGAATCCTCCCTTACCCGAACCATGCTGTCGCCGATAGTCGGCTTCACGCTGGATACACCCTGTCAGCGAAACGGGCGTTTTCGGCGTTTTGAAGGTGTCCTTCGCGTACGTCGGGGTGGAGAAGAAGACAGTTCCGAGCGCGACGGCCGCTAGCGTGCAGGTCAGCCGTATGTACATGGGAGACTCCTCGGGGGAGGAAACGCCAGGCGAAGGTGCAATCGGCAGACCGTCTCTGGTCCCGCCAGCCTCGCAGGCGTTCGTGCCGCACCGAGCACATCCGTTACGACATCAGGTTCGTCGTAGAGGTCCTGCGACGTCGTTGACTCGGCGCTCCGCCGCCCTCCCGCTCCCTGTCGGCAATCGTCGCCGCGTCCATGGACGTATGAGCGGGTGCTTCCGTCGCTGAACCGAACGGGGAGCCGCCCATCGTGCCGGGCTGGCGGGGTCTCGCCGTAGTCCGTTCGTAGGCGCCTGGAATCATCGGTGCCGCGCGCCGGGGATCCTGACGATCGATACTCATGACGACTCGTCTCCTAACGTTGTGAGTTCTCGCCCTGGCCGAGCCGCCGTTCGGCTATCCAGTGATGGCTGACGGTCCCCAGATCGCCATCCTGATTGCGTCGCGCCCAAAATCTCGCCAGGGTGACCACGGCGCTCATAATGCCGATGACCAGAAGCATCCAACCGGCACTCACGAGCGACGCTCCGCCGCTGCTGTCGCAATCCCCGGGGCGTCGGCCCACAGAGGCACGATGATTGGCGGAACAAGACTGATCACCGCCAGCAACAGCGCACTCGGGCTTGGCGATGTCCCGGCGACGAGGAGTGCAACCAGGGTGAGCGGAATCGCGCTCGCCGCAATATAGAAACGGAACTGGCGTGGAGACATCATGAAGCAACCTCGACAGGATTCAACCGCGTGCGCAGCGTGTCCCACACATAGCGGCACATTGGACAGAAAGAGCACTGTGTGTCAGCCCGCACGAGCGTGATGAAGGCATGTGGCGATGCGCAACGCGGGCAGTCGACGTAGCGCCGGGGCGCCATCTGCGGGAATAAGACCATGCGTCAAGTCTAGGCAAGGCGCGCCGGGGGCACTGTACCGGACTGAACATGCGAACGTGATCGCGAGGGAATGACGAAGAAGGCCGCGGTGAAAAGCTGTTGGCGCCGATTTGCGCCGATACTGGAGTGGCCTAATGGCGATGCATCGTGGCGCATGAAGCCTAAACCACAGCGGAAGCGGGTCGCGTCCGTGCGCGCGTACATCGCGTCGAAGCCACGCGCATCCCGCGCCAGCCTCGAGGCGGTGCGTCAGGCGATCCGCCGGGCGCTCCCGCACGCGCACGAAGGCCTGGCCTACCAGATGCCGGCGTACACGCTGAACGGGGTCGGCGTGCTGTACTTCGCCGGCTGGACCTCGCACTACTCGCTGTATCCCGCGAGCGATGCGCTGGTGCAGGCGTTCGCGAAGGAGCTGGCGCCGTACGAGCGCCGCAAGGGGACGCTCAAGTTCCCGCTGTCCGAGCCGGTCCCCGTCCGCCTCATCGAACGGATCGCCAGGTTCCGCGCCCGGCAGCTGACGATGCGCGGACGCCCTGCGGGCAGCCGCAACGGCAGAAGGGAGGGTCAGCTCGCCCGGCTCCGCCGTCTCTGCGCCGCGCTCTCCACGACGTTCGAGAAGCTGTCGCACGGCGCGCCCTGCTTCTTTGTCGAGAAGGACAAGAAGTGTTTCGCGATCTTGTCGGAGCACCATCGCGACGACGGCCGCGTGGCGCTGTGGGTGCCCGCGACCGAGGGACTGCAGCCGCTGCTGATCGAAGAAGCACCCGACGTGTATTTCCACCCGCCGTATGTCGGCGTGGGCGGGTGGGTCGGCATCCTGCTCGATCAGATCGCCGATGACGCGCTCGAGAGTCACCTGCGGGAGGCGTGGCGGATCGTTGCGCAAAAGCGGAAAAAGCGCCGCGTGAAGACTCCTTAGAGAGCTTATTTCTGTTCGGCGAACACGCCAGCCACTCTCATCGCGAGAGCGGCCGTGTTGGCGTGCGCGACGTTCGACGCCACGGCAACGACGATCCCGTTGTCGCGGCGCGTCATCAGCGACATCACGCTTCCGCCTGCGAGCTCGCCGTTGACGCTGTCCGCGTTCGTCGCCAGGGCGAAGCGGACGAGATCGGACGGCGTGGAATAGAACGCCATCCCACCCGCGCAGCACGCCAGGTCGCGCATGTACATCAGTCGTCGTCCACGGCGGGGATTGTGGTCATCGGATCTCGGAACGTAGAACGTCGCGCGATCGCCGGGCAATGGATACTCCGCGGCGGCCAGGCCGATCGGCTGCCAGATGGTGTGGCGGAGGAGCGTGAAGAGCGGGAAGTCCTCTCCCGGCTCGCCGATCGCCTCCGGACTCCACTGCTTCGCCGAATCAGCGCCGGTGTTGGTCAGCCCAAGCGACGCAACGGTAGCGGCGGTGACCGCGGACGCTGCGGTGCCGATGTTGAATCGAGTATCCGGAGTGACGGGCGTCTGCGTGATGACGTCCCTCCAGCCGAACCCTTCGGCCCACACGATGCCCGGGCCTTCGCCCACCGCGATCGAGACGCCGGGCAGGTTCTGCTCGACGATGGCCGCGCGCACCATCGGCCGCGCGCGGTCGACCGCTGCCGCCCATTGTGGCGAGGGCGCCGACTCGCTGACCGACGGCACGTCGGCCGGTTGCGCGAAGAGAGGCGCTGCCACGGTGACCGCATGGGTGAGAAATGCCGCGAACGCGGCAGTGAGAACGCCGACCGCCAGTGCGGCGCGCCCGGCCCGGATCGGCAGCCGGTTGCGTGCGGCTCTCACGCCGAGCAGGACCGCGGCACTCATCAGCAGGAATCCGATGACCGCCGCGCCGGGCGCGTCGTCCGCGTTGGCGACGCAATTGCCCATCGCGGCAATGGCCACGCCGAATGCGATGAGGGTCCATACCTTCACGGGGTTCGTCACAGAGGATGTCACGTGCTAACTGTGACGTGCGGCCCGCCCCAAAGTCCTCACCAAAACGTGAGAGGGCTGTGAGATTCGAATGAAATGCGGCCGCAATCGGGAGCCTCCCGACGCGATGACAGCGTTGTCCTACGGAAGCGTGATTTCGATACCTTCCGTTTGGCCCGGCGGCACCGGCACGTACACAACGCGGTTGATCCCCGTCGATGCGGCGAGTTTTGCCTCTTCGTCCTGCGGAAGCCCGCATAGCAAGAAGCGTCCGGCTGCGTCGGCGTAGGTGACCGCCGCGGGAAAATCCTCGAGCGGCTCGAAGTCGACGAACGCGCCCGCGACCGGCTGCTTGCGTCCTTCCTTGATCTCGACGATCACGCCCGATACCGACCGCAGACCGGCAAGTGTTGCCGGCGCGGTCGACGCGGAGACATTCGCCTTCGAGACGAGCTGAACATCGATGATGGTATCGGCGCGCACTGTTACTTGCGGGGCGGCGCACTGCTGGAGATAGCCGTCCTTCCAGGTCTGCAGCCACACGCGTACGCCCTCGGGCAATCCGGCCAGCGCGTAATGCCCGGCGGTGTCGGTGAACAGGGCGCCGTGTGCCCACATGTAGGAGTAGCCCGACCTGCCCTGATCGACCCATGCCGAGACGTTCGCACCGACGATCGGACGATTCCCTTCGGAGACCACGCCCGACACGATGTACGTACCCGTGAGCACCGTCGGCCCCCCGGACGCGATCGATTGGGCGAGGGTTGGCGTCGGCGCCGTCGGTGGTGATACCGGATCGCTGCCGCATGCGATTGTCAGCACGGCTCCGCATACCGCGACGGCTAATCGCGCGCCGACCTGCAGATGCGGAACAATCCTGCCGCTCGATCGGTGATCCGGCATGTCGGTTTTTGCCTCCCGACGATTTTGCCCTTCGAAATCAGGGAAGAATGGCCGTCGTGAGCGTGAACGAATACGTCATGGTAGACGGAAACACCTCGGGATACACGCGGAGCTCGCCGTTGGCGGGCACGTTCGCGGTCGTCGCCAGCGAACAGCACCTTGTCGACGTCGGATCGAGCGCAAGTTGCGCCAACGTTGTTGACGGGTTCGTTGACGCCTGGACCGCGATCGCGGCACCGGGCGGTCCGGTGATGCGGACCGTGCGGCAAAAATACAGAGCGTCAGGATCGCCGCACTCCGGGTCCGCGAGCTTCACGTCGATTGTCGTCAATTGCCCAACGGGTACGTAGCGAATCCGGTACATTCGCAGGTTTTGCACGAATGTCGACGCACCGGGCCGGCACGCGTTCGTCGAGGAGTCCCTCTCAACACACCCAATGGGCCCGGAGAGGTGTTGGTAGGGTTCGTACCCGCTTTTCTCGGTGTGAACCGGGACAGGCAAGTCGCCGCCAGGAGTCAGCAGCGAGTTGAATGTGACGCTGTACCTGCCGCTGGCATCCGTGACGGTGGTGACCGCACTGCCAGCTCCCGCGAGTCCGTTCCAGGGATCAACCAACACGGTGACGCCGGACACCGGCGCACCATCATCGTCGGTCGCAACTCCCGATAGCTGAACAGGGACCGGGCCTGGCACCACCACGGTGCTCGGCACCGGAGTTGGCGAGCCGGAGCCGCAACCGGCCGATGCGACCGTGAATCCGAGCGCGACCAGAGGTAACCACTGATGCGGCATTTCCGATATGACCGCTGATCCGGAAGGCGTGACGATCTCCGTCAGCCATCCTGAACTCGAGCTCCCGAGATGTTCACGCGCTAACGGGTTCCCGCCAGAACCGGAGCGAACTTCTGGATGCGCTTCCCCATATCGACTTCGCCCACGTACACGTTTCCCCGCGTATCAATCCCGATGGAGTTCGGGAAGGTCATCTGACCCGCCAGCCGGCCGCTGCCGCCGAAGTAGCCAAGGGTCTTGCCGCTTTGCCGCTCGACAGTCCAGATGACGTCGTTATGCGCGTCGGCGACGAACAGATACTTCTGCTGCGGGTCCTTCGACATCACCATCTTGTACGTGGTGCCGCAGATGGACTGGTAGAAGGTCATGGGAATGGCCATGGCCGGAGGATTGGGCTGGTTCAGGCCGCCGCACCCGCCTCGCTGAGCGGGCGAATTCGGAGACACATGGATGTCCTGCAGCCACTTCCCTTCGGTGGTGAACACCTGGATCCGGTTCTGCCCTCGCTCCCCGATGTAGACGCGCCGGTCTTTCGAGATCTCGACGAAGTGCAGGTTCGGGACGAAGTTCTTCTCTTCGGGCGGCGGAGCGCCGGTCCATTTGTAGCCCGCAATCGCCTCGTTCGTGATCTCCCTCAGCGGCATCCCATGGCCGCCCCAGCCGCGCTTGTAGGCGCCGGTCGACGCGTCGTACACGAGCACGCGCTTCTGGTTGATGATGTAGATCTCGTTGGCCACCTCGTCGAGCTGGAAGCGACCCTTGTTGAGGAGATAGCTCGTCTCCTGATTGTTCTCCGGCGCTGTCGCCGCTGCCGTCGGCGGACGATGATCGAAGTCCCACACCAGTTTCCCGTCGCGTGTGAACTTCAGGATGCTGTCCTCGTTGGCCTCGCCGGCGATCCAGACGAAGCCCCTCGAATCGACGATCACGGTCTGAAGCGCGGTGGGCCACTTCGGGTGAAATTTCGGGCCGCCCCACGCATTGACGACCGTGCCCTGCTGGTCGAGCTCGATCAGCTCCGGCCCGCGCACGCAGCACGGTGCCGATGGATCACCCTCGGCGACCAGTTCGATGGGGATCGCGGCGACGCCGCGATTGAGGAACCAGACGTGATCCATCTGGTCGACCCAGATCCCCACCACTTGCTGCATGCTCCATTTGTTCGGGAGTGGCTTGGGCCAGAACGGGTCGACGCGGTATTGGTATTGGGGTGCGCCGTCCTTGTCTACGACTTGTCGCGCCACGACCTGCGCGTAGCTGGGGCCGTTTGCCGCGAACATCGCGGTGGCACAAAGGGCAGCGAGGCCGGCGCACATCCTGGGCTTGGTCATGGCCGGATACGATGCCATAACCAAGTCGAGGAAAGCGAGCCGCCGTCAGGTTGACAGTCTCCTAGAGTCGGCGCGCCTGGACGACTCCTGCGGAGCGCGCCGCGTCGCTGGAGAAGGACCCGCGCAGCACTTCGAGGTCTTCGAGCACCAGATCGAACGTCCCCGTGCTGCGCCGGCGGGCTCCCTCTTCCCCGAACGTCAGCTTCAGACGGCCGTTATCGATCGTGCCTTGCACGGTTATCGGCGTGCGGCGCGACCCGCCAAGGGTGACGCCGTTTTCGCTGATTTTGCGGCCGGTCCCCTCGACCCGGCTGCCGCGTTGCCGCAGCTCGAGAAGGTACCCGAGACGAAGGCCCTGGAACACGCTGAGGCTGGTGGATGCCACCCGCGTCTCCAGACTCCATGCCCCCTCGACATCTGAAGCGGCACGGGTGTCGATCGGCGCCTGGACAGGGGACTGCGGCGCGGCGGGCGGTTCAACGGCGGGACCTGCCACCACGGGCGGCACCACCGCACCCTTGAATGCTGTGATGGTCGGCGCTTTCTCCTCGACGTGGGTGTCAGCGTCTACGGCCATTGGCCGCTCGGGTTCGACAACTGCCGGTTCGGCACGCTCAAAGCCGCTGGTTGCCACCCCGCGCGGGCCCGAGTCGGGGATTTCCTGTAAGACCGGCGTGGCGATGCTGCCGCTTTTCGCCACCTTGAGAGCCTGCTGGGGTCTCGCGGCCGACGGTAATGGAAAGAGGCGCATGCCCAGGCTTGCGAGGACGAGCATGAACGCGACGCTGGCAAACGCGAGCATCGCACGGCCCACGCTGAGTGGTGCCTCGCGTGCGCCGCGTTCGTGTTGCTCGCGAACCCGGGCGATCTGCTCCAGGCTTTCGGAGGGCGGCGGTTGGACCTGGGCGCGCAGGCGTCGGACGAACGCATCCACGTCCAGTCCGACCTCCCGTGCGCACGCAGCGGCAATACCGTCGAGGTATATGCCCGTAGGGAGCTGGTCGAACGCGCCCTCTTCCAGCGCCGCAATCTTTGCCACCTGTATCTTGGTCGTCGAGAAAATCTGCTCGCGCGAAAGAC
>Ga0070696_100000062_pt1 | contig 52024 bp, 78 predicted proteins | sample KBSK1253metaG_FD_65474 | JGI IMG/M metagenome (GOLD analysis project Ga0070696, IMG submission 65474) | Corn, switchgrass and miscanthus rhizosphere microbial communities from Kellogg Biological Station, Michigan, USA - KBS K1-25-3 metaG | ecosystem: Host-associated > Plants > Roots >... | reverse complement strand
GATGAAATCATTGAAGATGGTTCGGTTGTTATTACCCACGACCTTATTTTCCTTCCCGACTACGTCAAACACAACATTGCTGCTCGTCGCTTAGCTGAAAAAAAACCAGCTATCAGATGGCTTCACTGGATACACTCGGCTACCTCGCCCAACACTCTTATCCAGGAACGGTCAATCTATGGCGAGCAGTATAAGGAACTTCTTCTTTCCAAATTTCCCAATTCTATTATCTGCTATCCCAACGCCCAGGATATTCCTCGAGTCGCTAAGAACTTCTCGTTTGAGGAAGACGAAGTTGTAGAAGTCCCGCATTCCACCGACCCTACTGAGGGGATGGCTCGAATCGTCCAGAGGTTGTATGACGAGAAAAAACTAGCCGAAGCCGAGGTCTTGTGTATCGCTCCAATGAGACTTGATAGAGGGAAGAATCCCGGTATGATTGTGCGGTTGATGAAAGGCTGTCTGGACGCTGGTCTGACGTCCCATCTCGTATTTTGTGATTTTCAGTCCACCGGAGATGATAAAGTTGTTCTGAGAAACGAAACTAACGAGTTAGCCAAAGAGTTAGGTGTTGAGGACAGAGTCACGTTCTTATCTGAGTTTGACGGAGAAGCTGTCCTAGAGGTAGACCATCAGGTTGTGCTGGATTTGTTCACCCTATCGAATGTTTTTCTGCTTCCGTCTAGAAGCGAGACCTATTCCCTAGTAGCCCAAGAAGCTATGCTTAAAGGGAACTTTTGTATCCTAAATAAAGACTTCCCAGCGTTTAACCAAATCTATGGCAAGAATGCTATCTATCGTCAATTCGATGGGGCTGAGGTAGATTTCTCCGGCCAAGACGGGAAGATTGATACTTCGCACTCGGATATAAGTGCCTACTTTAGGGATATGGCTGTGGCTCTTAAATACTACCTAGAAAACGACAAAGTCCTGCGGGCGAAGACTTGGGTACGAACCAAACGCAACCCTGACTATGTGTTCAAAACCTACGTAGAACCACTGTTGGTAAACCATGACACCTAAATTCAGTATTGTTTGTCCGGTGTATTCGGAACTAACTCCTCAACTAGAGGGCAACGCCGGACATTTGCACTATCGGGGGGCGATGGTCCAGCGGGCGATTAAGAGTATTATCAACCAGCAATTTCCGGACTGGGAACTTATTTTAGTAAATGACGGTTCGCCTGACCCGTCTATCGCTCCCACCCTGAAAAAGTTCGCTGACTCCGATAAACGGATAAAAGTAGTCGACCAAGAAAACTTAAACCGAGCATACGCTAGGAATAATGGCATGAAACACGCTACCGGAGAATGGCTGTGTTGGTTGGATTGTGACGATGAGTATATCTCTCATTATCTAAGAGAGCTAGACCAAGCCACTAAGGACTTCCCTGAGTATAAGATATTTAACTTCGGGGCGCAGGTCTGGTGGCCCGACCATCGGTTCGATATCCGCCCGGCCTTCCACCCTAAGGTTGAAGGTGAAGGCCATGAATGGTTTCGCTCGGGCCATGTGGGAGCGGGTTCTTTCATATTTAAGCGAGACTTATGGAATTCAAACCCTAAATATCAGATTCCCAATGAAGTCAATCCTTACGAGTTTGCCGCCCAATCCAAGTTTGATTTAAGGCTAGACCCTATCGCTGATGAGTTTCAGTTTAACAACACCGAAAACCCCGAAGGAGCCTTTAAGGATGGAGTCTATCGACACGGCCTTTCTTTGGGGAACCCCTGGGGCGATGATTTTTTACAGCTGTATCTACTCACTAGGGACAACCACTCCAAGCCTCTAGATGTGCCTTTATATGTCCAATACCCTCGGGCTACAGAGGATACCGTTTACGAACATTTTGGAGCGATATATGAGTAAAACGGATTTACATCTTGTCTCTTGGAACCGTCCCAAGATGACCGAGCTGGTCATAAAAACAATTCACCGGAACACTGACAGAGACTCCTTTCGACTCGTAGTTTTAGATAACGCTTCCGAAGAGTCGACAGTTAAAATGCTGGAAAGATTCCAGGAAAACGGTCTGATAGATGAGCTGATTTTACTTAAGACTAATCTCGGGCTGGAAGCCGCCAGGAATCTACTCTTAAAGAACTGTACTCAATCGGAATTCTTTGTGTGTATAGATAACGACTGCCTACCGGAGAAGAACTGGCTACCTCAGTTACTAGAGTTAATGTATAAATATAAAGATTACGCGGCTATCTCCCTGCGGACTCAGGTCATGATAGGTACTGGCGACCCGTTCGTGGAGGCTGATGAATCCGGAGATGATATTTTAGATTTTCCCCACCCCGGAGGCAGTTTCAGAATCATGAGCACTGGGATAACTAATTTTGTCGGCGGATGGGATAGGAAACAACCCGGCAGGGGACAAGAAGAGAAGTATATTTGCGGTAAACTGCGTCAAGCTGGATTCAAGACGGCTTTCGCAGTTGATGTGAGATGTCTACATTTATTCGGGTTGGAAGATACCGACCGATGGGGTTATCACAAAGACCTCAAACCCGAGGATACCGGCCATTCAGATATCTCCCATCCGGCCTTAACTAACGGTGATGACTTCCAAGAAATTGCAAAATATTCAGGTAAAGAACTAGCGGAGAGTTATTGTGGTATCAGTAATAATTCTTAATTCAGGTGAGCCAAATGTCATTCAGCTGACGTTTGAGAACCTATATAAGGAACTAAAGGACATCTACGGGTCGGAACTTTTAATTAGAAATAAGTGGTTTGATTTAGAAGGTATTAAGAATCGCTATGTGTGTTTCGTGGAGGCCGACTGTCTGGTAGAACCGGGATACTTCAAGTCCCAGTTGGAGAAGTTTCAAGAAAAAGGCTATTCCAGAAATATGGCGATTATGTCCGCCTCGACCTCTATAAACTACTGGAACAACAAAATTTACGGTTATCAGGTTAACACTGATAGTTACGGAATCTACCCTAATCGAGCACCTAAAAGCCGAGTTCCATTTACGGTTGAGATAGCCTACATCCCAGGTTCGATTATCCGGGTATCGATGTTAAAGACAGTTCTCAAGAACTTCACCCACCAAACCGAGGACTTGGTTTATCTTTCTTCGGAGTTGTCGATGGCTTTCTGGCGTAAGTCGGCCGAATCCCAGGGGAAAGGCTATCGGATTTATCTCAACCCCAGAACCTCGTATCTGACAACCGAAAGTTATGTGAATGATTTGGGTAAATTTGATACCAGAGTTAATGATAATGTAATGAGTTTGTTTGCAAAGGAGTCAATTTAGTATGGGAAAATATGAAAAAGACTTATCCGAAAAGATGGATTTAAAGAACTGGCCCCATAGATTCACGCATGATGGCAGGCCCTACCAAATAGGCGAAGAAAAAGAAGTCATCGGCTTAGGCGACCCGATTATGGCGGCCCCAATGATATGTATGGATTGTGGGATTAAATTTATATCTGGAATCGACAGTAGACCCCTAGACCCTTGTCCGGCTAGAACTCAGAAAACTGAAATGAAACGGTTATTATCTTAATATGTCCAACGATGATACTAATTACTGGAGTAAACTCATGGGGACTGATGAAGGGGCTGCTAATTACATGGAGAGTTACGGAGAGGGGAAGAACACTCCTCTGAGACTTAAGATAGCCTCTTATCTGAAACCCGAAGAATGGGTCTTAGATGTCGGCTGCGGACCGGGTTGGAACTGCGACACCTTCCTAGAATCAGGCCCGTCTGTAGTCTATAGAGGGTTAGATTATTCCGAGCGATTTGTCAGAGTCGCTAATCAACGAACTGGAATGGCGGTCTTTAAAGTCGGTGACGTCCGGGGAATAAGGGAACCGGATAAGAGTTTTGACGTAGTTATTCTCCAAGATGTCCTAGAACACACCAATGGGTACGAAGAGCCGTTAAAAGAGGCTCTACGGGTCGCTAGGAGGCTTGTAATAGTGACTTTCTGGCATCTAACGGAGAATGATGACCACATTAACGACGACGGTGATGATGGCTGGGGGGCTTGGTACTCCCAACCTAAATGGGAAGAGTTCTTAGATTCTCTTAAACTAGACTGGAAACACGAAACTCTACCTCGTAAAGACTCGAAATGGGATATCTATGTCATTAGTATTTGATTCAGATGACATGGGTTGCAATCACATAATATCGGAGATGACGCAATCTCATGACTGTCGAGACGCTTTGAATACTTTTAAGAAAGAGAATCCTAAGTTCAAGGCCACGCTGTTTACTATTCCCGGAGAGATGACAGTTGAGCTTATAGAATGGTCAGCTATAAACCGTGACTGGATTGAGCTAGCTTGGCATGGATTTTTCCATCGCAGTAACTACGAGTGCGAGAAGATGTCCTATGAAGAGTTTGATAGTAAGATGAAAGGCTTTAACCAGCTGTTTGGAGATTTCTTTGTCAAAGGCTTTAAAGCCCCGGGTTGGATGATAAGTGATGATATCTACAGATGGCTTATTGATAATGACTACTGGGTAGCCGACCAACCGTATAACGATGAACGACGGCCCAAAGAATTAAAGGTATATAAAGTCGGAGAAAATTCTATTCATACACATACGTGGGATGTAGGTAAGGTTGGAAGTGACCCTAACGGAGTTTATGAGTATGGAGAAGAGATTATTAAATTAAGTAAAGGTAAAGATTTCAAATTCGTCTCGGAGGTTGTATGACTTATAGCGTAATAATCCCCTCTCTATACGAAGCAGATGGTAAATACTTAAAACTCTGCGTCACCTCCTTACGTGAATCAGGCTTCCAGGGACAGATAATCGTCGTGACTAATGGGAGTAAATACCAACCAAAGCTTCCTTTCGGAGGGGTTTCAGTTCATCTTCACACTCGAGACCAGGGACAATGCAGAGCAACCAATATAGGAGCCCAAGTAGCTACTGGAGATTACCTGATGGTATCTAATTCAGATATGTATTACGCTCCTGGCTGGGATAAGCATCTGAGATTTGATTATCCAGTCTTTTCGCCTAACTTAGTAGAGCCCACAAACAACCATGGGAGCGCTGACCCATTCCTGAAGGTAGACGGTGGTTTTACTATTGATGAGTTTAATAAGCAAGCAGTAGATGAAGAAATAAAAACTATTATTAAATTACATGAAGCTGAGGGGACTAAACTATCTGAACCTGGTTTTAATTTACCCTTCTTTATTAAACGAGACCTATGGGATTTGCTTGAAGGTTACGATATAGGCTTCGACCCCTGGGGTTCAAACTCTGACACCGACCTCCAGACTCGGATAAACGAAGCCGGAGTTACCCCTATGCGATTAAGAGACGTTTTGGTGTATCACTTCTCCAATAAAACAGATACTTTCAAACCCGAGAACGATGCTTTTAGAATGCACAACTTCGAATACTTCAAAGAGAAACATGGCTTTGACCGTGATGAACTTGGGAGCGATGTTTGGTACAACAAGGATATGCTACCCAAAGACAAAGAAAGGATTAAATATGACCAAAAACCGTATCTTTCTTGATTGTGGTAGATTTGATGGAGTAGCTATTAATCAATACTGCGTAGATGATTCATGGGATATCTATTCCTTTGATATCGACCCTCAAACGAATCTGGACTTACCTAAACATACTTTCATTGAAAAAGCAGTTTGGACGGATAATAATGGAGTTGAAGTATCCCTAGACCCCCGTAAACAAGCCTCTCATATTGTAGGTGTAGCTGGTACGGAATACGAGAAGACTAAAAAGATTGACTCCATAGACTTCTCTTGGTTTGTCCATGAACTTTCTCCGGCCGTAATAGTTTGTTCTATGGATATTGAAGGAGCGGAATTTCCTGTCCTTAGAAAGATGATTAAAGATGGCACGGCGGATATGCTTTCAGTTCTAGATGTGGAATTTCACCACCGTATGATGGCGGACGAGGACGTTAATACGGCCCGGGGGCTGATTCAACAGTTAAGTAAATTAGGCGTAATAGTCAGACTGAAGGTAGTCCTATGATTGACTTCAACCATGAAGAAGCTATTGCCAGACCGGGTTCGTTCTCAGCTTACGACATGATGGCGATTTATCCCTCGCTCCAGAAAATCCCTAAAAACGGTTTATACGTCGAGATAGGTGTTCAGCACGGCCGTTCTCTTACTTTTGCCAGAGAGTGGTCTAAGGGTACAGTAGTAGGAGTAGATATTGATGAGAACCATAACTTTGACGAGAGACTTAAAGGTAAGAAGAACTGGGAGTTTATTAGGGGTGATGCTAATGATGTAGTAAAGAATTGGAAACGTAAGATTGATGTTCTGTTTATTGACGGAGACCACTCTTATGAAGGGGTCAAAAAGGATTGGGAAGCTTGGTCTCCGTTTGTTAAAAAAGGCGGAATAGTATTCTTTCATGACTGTGACGACACTTCCCCTGGAGTCCGTAAACTCTGGGACGAGATTGATAAGGAAAAAGGTTTATCCAGGGATACATTAAATGACCGTAATACTTCGATGGCATGGATGAAAATATGATTATTAATAATTTAAAACACTGGGAACTACAAGACGGTTTTAAGGATTTATTCGTAAGACCACATAGATTGGGTGGTTGGTATCTAATTAGAGGTAAGAAACTTGGTCCAGAGACTCGAGAAGTTGGAATAAAGTTGGGCAGATTTACGGTTAAGACTTGGTATCATCCTCGATATGGCCTTAAAAGATTCACCTTTAGCGTATGGGGCTGGGAAGGGTTTAAGACTATTCAAATAGTACTTTTTCATAAAGAGTTTCGACTAACAGTGGCTATAAAATGATTTCAATAATCCTTAATTCTTATTCACCTCTTAAATCTCAACGACATGCTGATATTGCTTGTGTGGCAGATATCCGTAGGTTTACCGACTCTGAGGTGGAGATAATTATCATAGACAATGACCAGACTCATCGCTTTCGGGATGACTACGGAGTACTAGCTCCTTATCTATTAATCGAGAATAAAGAGAACAAGAATGTCTATGAATCCTATAATCAAGGAGCTGAGATGGCTCAGGGTGAAAAGTTGATGTTTATCCAGAATGATGTTTTTGTTCATGAGCGAGCGATAGATAAACTCGCTAGATATCTAGACGATTGGGATGTAGCCTATCCCCAACAGTTAGAACTAAGCCGAGACCAAATTAAACATTTATATACCGTACCTGACGGAGAACCAGCGGATTTCGGCTGGCGGGACGCCGGACTATTAGCAATTACCCGAGAAGCTTTCAATAAATCCGGGGGGTGGGATGAGCGATATCACAATATGTTAGGCGAGAAGGCATATTACCACCGAATAGATGAAGCGGGACTGAAGTGGACTTGTAACACGAATGCTATCATTACCCACATAAAGGCTGGGTCTAATCTATCTAAGCCTGATGGAATATATAACCGAGAGATGGAACATGATGCCGAGTTAATAAAGGAGCTAAATCCGTGATTTCTTTAGCAGACTGGAAAGTTACCCGCAGACAAAAAAAACTAATCAAGGAAGTTCTTGACTCTGGACGTTTAACTTACGGAGATAAAACCCGTGAGCTTGAAAGAAGATTCGCTGAGATTCACGGAGCTAAACACGCTATTTTCACCTCCTCTGGGACGGCGGCTCTAAAAATTTCTATCCACGCCCTTAAAGACAAGCACGGTTGGAAAGACGGGTCTGAAGTCATCATCCCCTCTGTGACATTCGTAGCTACGATGAATGCGGTTTTAATGAACAATCTAAAGCCTGTGCTGGTGGATGTACGGGAAGATACTGCTAACCTTGATGTCTCCTTGCTGGCGGACGCTATCAATAGCAAGACGGTTGCAGTTATTCCCGTACACCTGTTAGGACAACCTGCTGATATGAGACATATCATGGAAATTTCCAAAGAGTATAATCTAGAAGTAATTGAAGACTCCTGCGAGACGATGTTTGTCAATAAAATTAAAGGAACGACAGCTTGTTACTCGACTTATGTAGCCCACTTATTGGTCACGGGAGTTGGGGGGTTTATTCTAACTAATGACGACAAATTAGCAACCACGATGCGCTCGATGTTGTTCCACGGCCGGGATGAGTCTTACTTGAATATCGACGATAAGCCTAAAGAAATCTGGCGCAGATTCTATTTCCCGCGTAAGGGATATTCTGACCGCATGACAGAAATAGAAGCGGCGATTGGTCTAGGAGGACTAGATGATTGGAAGGGCATGGTATCAAAGCGTCAGGATAATGCCGATTATCTAAGAGAGGAGCTACGTGGTGTTGTTAGTTTCCCGTGGGAATATCTGGCTAATCATTCATTTATGTTCTTCCCGGCTTATGCCGAACGAAGAGACGAATTAATGATTTATCTGGAAAAAAACGGCATCCAGACACGCACTATGATGCCTTTAATCTCCCAGCCGATAACTAAACCCTACCTAAAGAAAAAGTACCCAGTCGCAAAATATATAGAGGAGCATGGGATACTTTTGCCTGTGCATCAATATCTCAAGAAGAAAGACTTAGATTATATGATAGAAAAAGTGAGGTCTTTTTATGCGTAGTTTAGTCACCGGCTCGAAGGGGTTCGTAGGGGTTCACCTCGTTCGATTACTAGAATCTGAAGGTCAAGAAGTTGTCAATTTTAACCTTCGGGACGGACAGAATCTCCTAGACTATGAGATGCTTCGTAACACTTTAGATGTTTATCGGCCAGATTATGTGTTTCACCTCGCCGCCCAAGCCTTCGTACCTGAATCTCTTACGAATCCCTATAGAGCCTTTCAAGTTAACGCACTAGGTTCTGTGAACCTCCTAGAGGCTATCAGACAGCTTAACGTCAAGACTAAAGTGCTTTTAGCAGGAACTTCTGAAGAATACGGTGATGCCATGAACGGTAAGGGCATATTAGATGAAAGCACTCTTCCCCAGCCTAAGAGTCCTTATGCTGTTTCAAAGATGGCTATGGATTATTTAGGCCAGATGTACGCTAAAGTCTATGGGCTACAAGTAGTCACAACTAGAGCTTTTAACCATGCTGGAGCTGGCAGGGGTGAGATGTACGCCGAGAGTGCCTTCGCTAAGCAGATAGTCGAGTGTGAACTAGGAAAAAGAGAGGTAGTGAAACATGGTAACTTATCGACAGTCCGCAACTATACAGATGTACGGGATATTGTGAGGGCATACAGGTTAGCCATAGACCTACCTTCTGATGTTTATAATATCTGTTCTGATAATTCCGTAGAGATGCAGGAGTTAATGAATCTGCTAGTCAAGAATTCAAAGGTAGAGATTAAGACAGAAGTAGATGAGGCTTTATTCAGACCAGGAGACTTTAGTTTTAAAACTCCTTCGTGTGATAAGTTCAAGAAACTAACAGGCTGGAAGACCGAATTTACTCTTGAGGAGACTATGCAGAGTGTATTACAGGGTTGGAGGGATAAATTAGGTGAAAATTCTTAGTATCGGAAACTTCGGTAAAGGTTGGGATGGTTCTATTTGTGACGAGGAGCACATCGCTTCAGCGCTAGAAGAATTGGGGCATGAAGTTACTAGATTGCAACGAGAGGAATGTCATCAGGGGTGGGAGGCTGTGGGCGGTCATCCAGGATTACACGATATTGCCCTAATTAGTCAGTATGATAGATATACAGAAGATTTTGGAGACTATCTAAAACAATATGTAGATAAGGTGGTCTACTGGGCGTTTGACTATCAGGCTGACGGCCAGGAGTGGCACGAGAACCTAGTAAGACACGCTGACCTCTACCTATCTAAGCGTATAGCCGATTCTAAATACCCTAACTGGCAATGGCTGAGTCAAGATTTCGCACCTAAGTTTCTAGATAAATGGGAAGAGCCAATCAGCATTGGTAATTATGAAAATCCCATCCAAATTAAAAAGGATATAGATGTATTATTTACTGGTTCTTATTTACCGTGGGCAAATGAGCGTAACGAGACGATTAAAGCAGTTAATAAGTCATTTAATCTGGTGGTTCACTCAGTAAATGATTGGCCTTTTCTGGAGCGACGACCGCCGATTATGGACGAGGGATTACCAGAACTTTACGCCAGGGCAAAGGTAGTACTTTCGATTGACCACACCATAGAAGCTGGATATTGGTCTGACCGCCCGGCACAGATAATGGCTTGCGGCGGGTTTGTTCTACATCGTTACCAGCCACTGTGCAGGAGTATATTCAAAGACCACGTAGGTTATTTTCATGATGTCGATGATTGTCTATATCGTCTAGAACAGTTATTAGAACGTCCTCAGGAAGACCTAGATTCTGTAGCTGAGGCCGGATACGTCTATGCCCAGAATTATATGATGGTCGGGGATAGGGTGAGAGATTTAATAACTATTGTAGAAGGGATTTTATGAAATCAGGTGTAATACTGGCCGGGGGTGAAGGAACAAGGTTAGGAAATTATCGTCCGTATAACAAACATTTATCACTTGTGTATTCTCAGCTGATGATTGAATACCCCGTTCAGACCTTATTAGATATGGGAATAGAACACGCCCAAATTGTGTCTAATCCGCAAGGTGTGGCTGATATGTTCCGAATTTATGGGGACAATATTAACGGTTTAGATGTTTCCTATGAAACCCAGTATCACCCCAATGGAACTGCCGATGCCCTCGGCCATACTGCTCTAGATGGGACGTTTCCAGTTTTATGCGGAGATGTTTATTTCGACCCCGCACCCCCACCCTCAGAGGTCCCAGTACTTTACTATCACGAGTTTGAGGGAGCCCAGAATCACTCAGTCTACGACCCTGAGACGAATACGATAATCGAAAAACCTATAAGAAATATCGGTAAGCGGGCGATTGTAGCTTATTATTATGACCAGAAAGTTTACGATGTTATCAAAACCCTTAAGCCAAGTGAGCGAGGCGAACTGGAGCTTATAGATTTACATAATTGGTATCTCCAAAACGGTGCAGACATAAAAGAATACAAAGGCTTTTTCGGGGATATGGGAACGCCCGACGGACTTTTGAGAGTGGCTAATCATATAGCTCAAAAGAGGACGTTGGTTTCGCAGAAAGAACTCCGTGATAAAACTCGGGAAATGTACCTGACTATGGGCGACCGCAAATGAAAATCTGCATATTTGATTCTTATGCTGGGAAGTTTACTAATGAGATGCAACTATGGTGGGAAGCCCACGGCAATGAAGTAAAACGTGAAACCAACTACAATCCTGAACTAGTAGACTGGGCGGATGTAGCTTATTGGTTTACTTGTGACAATAACTTACTGTCAGCTACCAATCCCGACCAGGCCCTTAAAGACGAGTGGGCTTATACCAACCGTCCGGGTAAGTGGGATATCCACGAGATGGATTTATCTAATAAAAAGATAATCGTTCACCCTGTGGATATAGAGGTCTGGCAGACTCACTTTGCCCATGATAATATGTGGGACGTTGTAGACCACGTAATCTTTCCTGCCCCCCATATACAGAAAATTATGATGGCTGACTCCCGCCCCCAAGCGGGAAAATTCACACAGCATATTATTCCATTCGGGGTTAATTTAGATAAGTGGACGTTTAAAGAACGTAAGAGAGGCTTTAACATAGGCGTAGTAGCCGAACGCTGGGTAAGTAAAGGAGTAGATTATGTCATTCAAATTGCACTTGCTCTCAAGGACATTGATAGTCGATATAAAATATATTGGCTGGGGAAGAATAACGACTACCACTGGGAACATCAATATTTCCTTGATTTTATCGAAAGACGACAACTACCGATTATCCTACAGGAAGATTTTGTTGAAGACCTTAATGATTGGTGGGAAACCAAGAATTTTGTTCTGCATTGTTCTCATAAGGAAACGTATGCTTATGCCGTCGCCGAAGCTATGGCAAAGGGTATTAAGCCCGTCTTCCATCGATATTACGGAGCAGATTCTACTTGGCCTGGGCTCACGTGGGACTCGATAGACGAAGCAATTAATTTAATCACGGAGGATAACTATGATTCTAATTCATACAGACAGTATTTAATAGACCATCATCTTGATTTAGAGAGTATGATGGCTAGTATTGATAAAATAATTAAGGAGTAACTATGGACACGGAAGACCTCAAACTACAAATTAACAACCTAATAGATAACTGGGCTAAAGGACAGAGTTCCGCAACAGTTACATTTTCACAACCAGAAGAAAAACCCGCTAGAACAGACGGCAAGCGAGCTGTTCGCACCAAAAGTACAGGTGATAGGGTCTATCTAATAGACGACAACGCCAAAACTAAAGCTTGGATTACCTCACCAGAGATAATGACTAAGTTAGGTTTTGAGATGAGTGATGTCGAGGATTTGGAAGATTCCGAGTTAGTAAGTTATCAGATGGCGCCAAGCATATATCGGGTAGACTAATGGATAAAAAATTAACGGTCATTGTACCGTTAATTCGTGATGACCTTGTGGAGAGGATGCTGGAGACGCTGTATGAATACACGCCTCCAGGTACTTTTTATGTATATCTCATAGACCAGACAATCCATGGGGTAAATGCGACACAGTTACGGAATAAGTACCGTAACCTGATGGTTATTCGCACCCCTAAATCAGATGTACACTACACGGGGAATCTAGGTTTTGCTAAAGCTACCAATACAGGGATTAGGTTAGTAGAAACTCCTTATTTCATGATGTGTAACGACGACGTTGAATTTATTCATCCTGCATGGCTAGACGGAGTTTGGGAGACCTATAGATTAGTAGAAAAGGCAACCCCAACTACTCCGGCAATGATAGTCAATCCTGCCTCAGTCCGTCTAGCAGATTGGTCAGTAGGCCGGGCATCGGGTGATGATTTTGATATTATTCCCTATAAAAATAAATATACAGAAGAAGACTGGCGACATTTAACCGAAGACCCTTTATATATAAATGAGCATCTAACTATTCAGCCAGGTTCTGTCATTGATGGAGTAACAATGTATGCCTCGGTAGTAGATACCGAGAAATTTTTAAGAGTTGGTTATCTGGATGAGAAATATTTTGAAGGTGCAGGTGAGGATTACGACTATAGCTGTTTGGCCAGAATGCATGGCTATAGATGCGTGGGTACTACACTCTCGTGGGTATGGCACCATTGGTCTTCGACATTTAAATCAATGAGAGATGAAGAGGAAATACGAAGTCTCAGGATACCAGAACTTCAATGGAACCAGAACCATGAAAAATGGGGAAAGAACTTTGATATTTGGGGAGTTAAATGTAGTCAATGTGATAATCGCTTGGAGATTAAAGGGGACTATGATACAATAGCCATATGTCCAGAACACCCCGACGAAAAGTATCAAGTACCGCCTCAAACGAAGATACCACTTTAAAGCGTAAAGAATATGCTCGCTTACATTATCAAAAAAATAGAGATAAGATTCGGGAAAAACATAATAAATATTATGCAGACAATAAAGAACGGATTATAGAATATAGGCGTAAATATCATTTAGAAAATAGAGAAAGACTTATTCAGAAAGCTAGACAATGGAGGCTTGATAATTTAGAAAAAAGAAACGCCTATAGCAAACAATGGAAGTTGGATAATCCAGAAAAACACAAAATATATAATCTTAAGTCTCGTAAGAGAATTAAAGTTGAAACTCTAGACCATTACGGAGGTCAAGAATGTGTCTGTTGTGGAGAGACCAGAATAGAGTTTTTAACTCTCGACCATATCAATGGTGGTGGTAATACTCATCGAAAAGAGATAGGCAATAGGGGTGGTTATAACTATTATTCATGGCTTAAAAAGAATAACTATCCTAGAGGATACCAAGTTATGTGTATGAATTGCAATCATTCCAGGGGACATTATGGGTACTGTCCTCACAACAGTAGGTCTACATTTTTAGATGATTTTTCAAGAAAAAGAAATCCTCGTAAATATCCAATACCCCAAAATACGGTAGAAAAGCTATAGGGTATTCACTCTAGTTATTAAAAATGCGACCATTTAGTTATGGTCTTCGATGAACCTTACTTCCTAAAAATCTGGGGCGATGTTCATCGCCACGACTACGTTAATTCCCTAGCCGACCAGTTAATAGCTAAATACCATCCTAAAACACTTCTCGACGTTGGCACCGGTTGCGGTGAGCTTGTAAGAGTTTTAAGAGAAAAAGGCGTAGAAACCTACGGACTAGATATAAGCGAATACGCCGTCGAAAACTCGCACGGCAACGTAAAGCTTGGTTCGGTTACTAACATACCTTATGAGCAAAAGTTCGACCTCGTATTCTCCCAGGGTCTTTGGTGCCATATCCCCGAAGAAGACTTAGACAAGGCTTGGGCTGAATGTAACCGAGTCGGGAAGTACCAGGAACACTACATTGATTTCGAGAACCCCGGTGTACCGAATTTTATTACTGAACGCCCCGAATGGTGGTGGCGAGACAAATTACCCGAAAACGGGGCTGGAAAAGAATACCCCAGAGTCTTGATTGCTTGTCCAGTCCACGAACTTAAGGAATACGCCATGCAAGCCTGGATTGATGCTGTGGAGGCGATTGAATATCCCAATAAGGACATCTTATTAGTAGACAATTCCCCGACCACCGATTTTTACGAGAGATGGAAAGATAAAGTGCCGATGGTTCACTTACCAGACCAAGACCAATCTGAAGTCGCTTCTGCCCGGATAAACGCCTCGATGATGGAGATACGCCGAAGATTCTTAGACAACCATATTACTTGGTGGTTCAACCTAGAAATAGACGTTATCGTGCCACCGCAGATGTTAAATCTTCTACTTAAATACCCCAGTGATTGGACTTCCCACGATTACGAAGTAAGGGGAGGTGGCGGACGAATGACCGGAATCGGCTGTTCGCTACTTTCGAGAGATATTGCTAAGGCAGCTAACTTTGCCTCTAATGTACACGGGCCAGACGCCGAATTATGGACGCAGACACAAGGAACACATAAGACCTTGACGCTGACTAACTGGTTAGATGTGAAGCATGTCGGAAAGGGGAACGGGTATGGGGGTTAATTATGCCAACTATTAGGCAAGAAATTAATATCGTAAACTTTTCCCAGGGTGGTATAGCGTCGGCGGATTTCTTCGGCACCGTCCAACTTGACACCACTCAATACGTTAACCCGACCTATTACTTTGAAATAATATATACAGCTTCATCGGGAACGGTAGCTACGGTTAGTCTGCGAAGAAACGGAACATCTACAGACGATGCCTCTATTACGGCAGTTTCCAGTTCTACTAACTTAAGAACCCGCTCTTCGAGTTTTGCTCCGCCCGCTGGACAGACAAGTTATTTCGTACATCTCACTCGAACAAGTGGTAGCGTTACTGTTAAATCTGCTCGCATTATAATAATCGATAACCCTACTACATTAACCTCGACAGAAACCCAAATAGAAGTCGGGGGTACTGGCGGTTCTGCCTACACATCTACTACCGCTGTAGCCGTCACAAACCCCCAATATTGGCTTTACACCGCCGCCAACTGGGACGGTACTAAAACCTTTTACGCCGAAGTAACTTATAAAACGGCTTCTACGAATACGGCAACTATAACACTTCAAGAAGATAACGGCTCATTCGCTTCATGGGTGGATAAAGTAACTATTGTCTCGGCTGTGTCAAACACCACCGCAACCCGAACCCGCTCTATAGCTTTTACGCCCACTACAGCCAGAAACTATCGTATAGCCGTCAAATCCTCCACTACTAAATCCTCAGTCACTATCTATAACGCTAAGGTTATTGTAGACCAAAGCTCTTTATTTGTTCAATCCAGTTCAGCTATAGCGACTGGTACGACCAGCGTAACAGCCACCCTGCCTACAAATTCTACAGCCGGTAATTTACTTGTGGCATGGGTGATGGAGACGGGCAACGCAACCAGTCCTACTAAACCAGCAGGATGGACGGGTTCTATAGTAACTAGTTGGGGTTCAATTTATTATTATGAGAACAATCCTGGTGGAATTAGTAGCTTTGCGGTTAGCAATGGTATAGCAACCGCAATGCATGCATTTATGGCGGAATTTACAGGTGTTGCAACTTCTTCTTCACTGGATACAAGTGGCACCGCCACAGGGGCTACAAGCCCCCGAACGGCGACTACTTCTGGTAATGTGACAAGTTCTCCTTCGCTGGTTATTGGATTAGTCGGAGACAGGGTTAGCGTAAATGGCACGACGAGTCTCACAGATTCATTTATTACAATACTTAAAAACGACTCTACTTCATCTGCCCTGCACCTATTAGGCAGTTATACATCAGTAGTAACCGCAGGTGCGACGGCTTCTGATACAGGAACATCAAGTTCTGGTAGTTTAAGTTCAGTAACCACTAATATTGCTGTCTTTAAATTATCTGGTGCTACTGGTATCACCCTCCTAGAACCCCAATACCTACTACTGAATACAGCTGATTCCAACGCTACGGGAGTGCAGTCTTATCAAACCCTGTGGGATTCTACGGAATGGTCTGACGTGACCAATGTCTATAAACACGCTATGGATTCGGATAATGCTTCCAACTCCGCCAAGTTAAGAGATATTACAGCTAGTTCGGACGTTACCAACTCAACCGTAACAGGGGCGAATCAACAGATTTCTAGTGCTTTGACTATGCCGACTACTGGTGATGAGATTGATACCTGGATATTGAATACAACAGGAGTAGTAGCGGCTTCTAGGATATTGGTGGCGGCTACCGTAAGCGCTGGAACCACCACTTCGACTTCATCTTCCACTTCCATATCAACTTCATCAACCTCGCAGAGCACGTCTACTTCCATTAGCACCTCTAGTACAAGCAGTAGTATTTCTACGTCATCCACTAGCTCAAGCACCAGCCTATCGACGAGCTCTACTAGTACGAGCATCAGTACGTCTACCAGTATTAGCACAAGTAGTACCTCCCAGAGCACCTCCACAAGTATTTCAACCAGCAGTACGTCTACGTCCGTCAGTACTTCATCTACCAGCTCGTCAATCAGTACCAGTTCAACTTCAAGTTCTACTTCTATCTCCACGTCCAGTACGTCTCAGAGTACCAGTACTAGCACGAGCATTTCTACATCTAGCACTTCTCAATCTACCTCAACCTCACAATCTACGAGTTCGACCTCTAGTAGTATCAGTACAAGTTCCACATCTTCAAGTACTTCTTTGTCCACCAGCTCAACTAGTTCTTCTACCTCAACCAGTAGCACATCTAGCTCAATTTCCACTAGTAGCACGAGCTCGTCAATCTCCACAAGCTCAACCAGTAGTAGCACGTCTATTAGCACGTCTACGAGTTCAACCTCCCAAAGTACAAGTACTAGTTTGTCCACAAGCTCTACAAGCTCCTCTACGTCCCTGTCCACCTCGAGCACTAGTAGCTCCCTATCTACCTCTAGTACCAGTTCTTCCACCTCCCAGAGTACTTCTACCTCTACGACGGTTTCGGTTACTACCTCTACAAGCAGTACCTCCAGTTCTATCTCTACCTCATCAACTAGCTCATCGATAAGTACTTCCTCGACGAGCTCCAGTACGAGCATCTCAACCTCATCTACTAGTAGTAGTACATCTATAAGTACCAGCTCGACTAGTCAGTCAACCTCTACATCTAGTACCAGCTCCTCAACTTCGATATCAACTTCATCCACATCGAGCTCGATAAGCACCTCGAGTACGTCTAGTAGTATCAGCACGTCTTCTACATCTAGCTCTACCAGTACGTCTTCTACAAGTTCGAGTACTTCACAAAGTACAAGCACCAGTTCCACCAGCCAATCTACATCAACGTCCCAGTCGACCTCCACTTCTAGCACAAGTAGCAGTATCTCAACCTCCTCTACGAGTTCATCCACGTCCATCTCGACTTCCTCAACTTCACAGTCAACCTCGACTAGCCTTTCAACTAGTTCAACCTCAAGTTCCACTTCACAGAGTACTAGCACCTCCATCTCAACAAGTTCTACGTCTTCCTCGACCAGTCGCTCGACCTCAACTAGCTCCACAAGCTCTTCGACCTCTATATCTACAAGTTCTACCTCAAGTAGCACTTCAATATCCACTAGTTCTACCAGTAGTAGTATTTCCACGAGCTCCACATCTAGCTCGACTAGCATCTCCACTAGTTCAACTAGCCAATCTACGAGCACTAGTCTATCTACTTCATCCACCTCGAGTTCCACGAGCACGACAGTATCGGTTACTACTTCGACTAGTTCGACTTCCCAGAGTACGTCTACGAGCCTATCGACATCCAGCACGTCTCAAAGCACATCTACAAGTTCGACGAGTTCCTCGACTTCAATTAGTACTAGCAGTACTAGCTCTTCTACTAGCCTTAGTACTAGTTCCACAAGTAGCTCGACATCTAGGAGTACTTCAACGTCTTCCACGAGCAGTTCGACATCTATATCTACCAGCTCCACTTCGAGTAGTACATCGATATCTACATCTAGTACAAGTAGTTCTACCTCGCAGTCAACGTCGACTTCCAGTACCAGCTCATCAACATCAACTTCGGTTTCCACCTCAACTTCTTCAACTAGCACAAGTACTACGGTTAGCTTTACTACTTCTACGAGCTCAACGTCCTCCAGTACCTCTTCTACCTCTACGAGTAGCACTTCTACCTCAACGACTCTCCCTCCCACGGCAGACTTCAATTTTCATCCTAGAGCTTTCATAAGACCTGAACCGACTCATGCTAAAGTGGTTCTAGATGAAGTAGAAACTAAGCTAAGGACAAGACTCAGATGACAACTTCGGATATACCAGTAAGTACAATTTACGAACAGCCTTTAACTACGCCTCCGTTCATAGTAGATTCAACTCTGGTAGATGATACTGTGGCGTTAGTGGACGATACTTCGGCTTTATCAGGAGGTCAGATAACTATCGTCGAGGGGATACAAGCTAAGGTAGAACCTGACAGGGTATTTACTACCGTTCCAATAAACAGTTAAATTACAGAATGGCTCAGTTTCCAACAGCAATTCCCTCCTACGCTGGATTCACAAGTTCTCATACCCTATCTGCCGATAATCATGCCGCTCAATCTAACGCCGAACAAGGCGATATTTCCGCTATTGCTACTAAAGTCGGAACGGGTAGCTCTACCCCCGTGAATCAGAGGCTACTACGTGGAAATGGAACTGGAACTTCAGCTTGGGCGCAGGTCGATTTAACTACTGATGTAACGGGTGTTTTGCCGTCCGCAAACCTGCCAGTAACTACGATACTAGCCCAAGCCTATCCAGTTGGGTCTATCTATATAAATGCTACAGATTCAACTAATCCAGGAACTCTTTTAGGCTTTGGTACATGGACACAAGCCGGAAGAGGCCGGGTTCTTGTCGGTGAGGGGACTTCCGACCAAGCTTTTACTATCGGCACTACGGGGGGTGAGAGTAATCATGCTTTAACTACCGCTGAACTTGCTTCTCATACCCACACAGTTACCGACCCAGGGCATACCCATGGTCCTGGGAATGTTTTCAACACCTCTAATGGAGCTGCTACTGGAATTGAAAATATGCTTCGCTTAAATAATGTGAGCAACCAGAATATGTCAATCGCCTCCGCCGCAACCGGTATCACTAACCAAAACACCGGTTCAGGTACAGCCCACAATAACCTGCAGCCTTATTTAACTGTTTACATGTGGCAAAGGACTGCTTGATGATAGTCACAACATTTAATCCAAATACAGACTCCTTAGAGAAATCCTACCTAGCTAATCCTTATTCAGTAGGCGTGACTTCTATAGTTGTTAAAAACAGCGACAGATTCGTTGCTAATCAACGTATTATGATAGGTGAGATGGGGCTGGAGGCAACTGAAGTCGTGACGGTGAGCGCCGTTAATGCCGACCAACAAACTTTGACTATCGGGGCAACACTATTCTCCCACTCAGCAGATGACCCAGTTTATGTCCTTAGATTTGACCAAGTAAAAATCTACCGTTCTACCAATGGGATAAACGGAACCTACTCACTCCTCTCAACAGTAAACCTAGACGTAGACAATGCCGACCTGACCACAAAATACGATGACACTTCCGGTTCTTCAGCTTATTATTACAAGACTTCGGTCTACCACTCCATCTCGACTCTGGAGAGTTCCCTGACAGACGCTATACAGGGTTCGGGATATCGGAGAAACCAGGTCGGGTACATAATAGACGAGATTCTTCGGGAAGTCGGAGACGAACAAGAACAACATGTTTCTCGCTTAGAAATCCTAGGGTACTTCAACGACGTCAATGATGACCTGCTACTAAACGTCGCTCGACCTTATGACTTCTTACGAGCCCGTACTACACTAGACCGAACCGCAGGGGTGAATTATATTAACTTCCCTGTCGATTCAAACGGCGACCAGACGATGTGGAAGTTCGACAGGATGGATTACAACTTCCAAGACCCGACGACTACTCCGGTAACGAATATCACCTACACTCTACGGGTAATCCCCGAAGAAGAGTTCAGAAACACATATCAGGATAATACTTTAGATGTAACGACCGAAGACGACAAAACCCAAGTGATGTGTCTGGATACCGCCGTTGATAGGTTCCGCTTCTCCCCGCCGTTCTCGACCACCGGAGCCGGGGCGTTCTATCTTTATTACTGGAAGTACTTCACTCGTATATCCACAGAGGGGCAAGAGATAGAGACCCCTACCGCGAAGATATACAAACTCTACGTTAAATGGCGGTACTATGATAAACGGGCGGCGGCGGAGTTATCATATAAGACTCTGGTACAGGATTTCCAGGGACAGTACCAAAGAGAGATTACTAACTACACTAAAGTCAATCGTAAAGACCAAGGGACGCCCCGAGGATTCCGTCCAGCCTCCTCCACGTTCAACACATACAGAAGATAGGTATTGACTTGGCACAGAGAAGATTATATAATTACCTCACTTACCCCCAGCTTGACCTATCAGGCGGCGTCCAGCGGACTACCTCCCACCTCCTCCGTAAGCGCAACCAGGTCAAATCAGCTAAGAATGCCGCTTTTAATATAAAGATAGGCTCGGCTGTTAGAAGACCAGGCTATGAGAAAGTCGCTCAGACAATCCAACAAGGCAACGATTCTCTAGGTGCGACTGTTTTTAGATACGGGCAATACAACAAAATCATCGTTGGGATAAACGATGCCACTAACGCAAACGGAACGATTCAGTATCTAGACTCAGATTTCTATTGGAAGAATCTCTTAACAAACGCTCCGGCGAATTGTCGGTTCCAAATGTTAAACTCCCTCGACCAATTATTCATCGCCGGTAAAGTTCCGGGACTTAACAACTACATGACCCTTACGAACGTGGATAAGACTCTCAACGTCTCGACCTCACGTAACGTCTACGGGGCTCCTAAAGCTAGGTTTATAGCTGAGTACGGCGGACAGCTGTATGCGATTAACTGTCAGGTAAACGGGATAACTTATCCCGACAGAGCCTACGTATCCTCCCCTCCCTTGGGAGCGATAACCTTTATCCAAACCGACCAATCCTCAATTCTTAATCAGCTAAGGGTCGATTCAGTCCAATACCTAAAAGCTGGAATGACTGTCGATATCTATAAAGCCGGAACTGAGGCAAAGATAGTCTCTGCTCTTCCTATCGTCTCCATAGACAAAAAGAACAAACGATTTACTTTCCAGCCCCAATCCTTGAATGTCTCGGATAACGACGAAGTCTGGCTAACCGGAACTAAAGGAACTCTTTCGTACTTCTGGAACACTGATTACCCCACCAATGAGAACGCAGATTTTCTTAGAGTACCTCCAGGGAAAGACGAATCCCCTTCCTTTACGGGCTGGGGAGTGAATAACAACCGTTTATTCCTTTATACAAAAAACTCCACAATGAAATTCGACGGGTCCAACCTTATAACGATTAACGATACAATAGGTTGCGTATCTCATGAGACCATTCAGAACCTCGGGCCACAACTTGTCTGGTTACACACCACCGGAGTCTGGGGATACAACGATAACTCCGGACAATTAACTCTTCTGTCAAGGTCGATGGACCCTTATATAAAGGCCATCAACCAAATCAATCTTCCATATGCGAGTGCTGGGGTCGTAGGTAAAGCCTATAAGCTTTCTGTGGGGGAATTGCTACCCTTAGACAGCGTAACAACCTCAACCTCGACCTCCAGCACTACCACGTCTACTACCTCCTCCTCTACCTCTTCTACCTCCACTTCCTCCACTTCAACTTCCACCACCACAGCGGCTACTACTGTCTCTACCTCAAGTACCTCAAGCTCGACTAGTAGTACCAGTAGTAGCACCTCGTCCACTTCTATTTCTACCAGTTCTACTTCTACTTCCTCCACCTCTACCAGTCTCAGCACTTCGACCTCCAGCACTACCACCACTACGGTAGCTTCGACTAAAAAAGTAGTTAGACTAGTTTACGATTACGACATGAATGCTTGGTGGACCGAGGAACACAAACGAGAGATAAGATTCCAGTTTAACCATACGATGAACGGATATACGAAACCCTACTTCACAGATGAAACCGGGAGATTATTTAGAGACGAAACTGGAAATCTGGATAACTTCGACACTATCCCAATGGAGATTGAATTCGGGCGGAATAACTTTGGAACCGACCAACTCAAGCTTTATATGACAGTCCTAATAGACTCCGAGAATGCCCGGGGAGCTATTCTGCAAGCCGCTTTAGATGATGGTCCGTTTAATACTCTGGGGCAACTCACTGAAGTCTCCACGAAAATAAGTATCCAAACCCGCCAGGACGCCCAAGAGTATCGGGATATTAACTACAAAATAGTAGACAACTCGCTGGGCGACCCGACTGCGGTTAATGGTTTATCCACTATATTTAAGATTCAAGAACTAGTTTCTAACGAATTATGAGTACAGCAGATGACGGAACATATGACCTAACAGACGCTGGATTCGATTCTTTTCTATCCCGGTCAATAGACCAGACCCCTCAATTAAATCTAGACTCTCCTCAACCGTCTAATAACGCTGTAGCTTTTGACAGAACCCAAATCACTGGAGCTTTAGGAGATACTTTGCGAATCGGTCGCATTTACTTCGACGGCTCTAACGGGACAATAATAATGAATGATGGGACAAATGACGTTCTGCTCATTGGTGAAGACCCTAATGGCTAAACCGTTTGTTGTTAAACTAGCCCAGTCGGGGATAGATGTTAAAACAGCTGGAGATGAGAATTTAGTTTATAACTCCAACTGGCCGCTTTTGAAGATAGTTAAACAAGGTTCAATTACTTTACCAAATCAAGCAAGCACTACCAAGATAGTAGACCATAATTTAGGTTATGTTCCAGCATTTTGGTATATTTCTAATGAAACCTTAGACGCTTCGGTGAGTAATGTAGGTTCTTTTCCTACTTATGACCCTAATCGAGCTGAATTCAACGGTCCAGTTTGGACTCAACCATCAGCTGACTCTACATCTCTATATTCTGATACTGGTACAGCTAGTCCAGATAGAGGACCAAATACTTATTATTATTACATTTTCGTTCTCGATATCACAAAACCATACACAGCTCCCATCATAAAGAGTGGCGGGGTTATCGGCCCTCGAAACAAGCGGACAGTATTTAAGTTAGCCAAAGAGGGAAAAGATATCACATCGTCTAATATGGAAGATTATGTTATCAACTCCGAAGCTCGGTCTCCTATGGTTCATGCTGTTTATCCTTTTGTCCTTGACAGTAAAGGCAATGGTGTCTTTTCACATAATCTCGGATATACACCTTTATTTGTCGGCTATTTCCGTCAAGACGGCTCATTGGGTGTATCTGGAGCTATCCCAAATAGTTGGCGTATATTTACCGGAACTTTTGATGGTGGTAATGGCTTTATTGCAGATGACAAAACTATCTCTTATATCAATGGTGTCCCAGGCGACCACATGAGTATCGTTGTTTTCAAAGACCCCTTTAACGTATCCAATACGATTGATGTGACTATATGAATATTTTTAAAATCTCTCTTCCCGGAATAGATGTTAAGCGTTCCCGCCCAAGCGATGAAGTCGTTGATAGTTTATACCCTTCACCAAAAGTCAGTACAATCGCCAGCCCCTTCCACGCTGGGATAATTTTCTTGAATTGGCAGACTGCCAATCTCACGAAAGCCTTCAACTCTATAACAGTTTTATATTCTTTCCCGCATGGCTATAATCATATCCCAATAGTTCTAGGGATTATCCATTTTGATAATGGAAGTGTTATTAGAAGTGGGACTATGCCTTTTGATATTGGAGCCATCGGACTACTTGTCATAGATGCAGATTCCACTAATGTAAATCTTAAGTATTTATCGCTTGATATATCTAGCACATTCCCGATTCCCGTCTTCCAAGCTAGGATTAGGTTTTACGTGTTTGCCGAACGGGGTCACGCCTGAACGTAGACTGGATACTTCCAAGGTCTTATCGAGTGCGTAACGTGCAGATTATGGTTAAAATAACAGTACTTTTGATGGGTATCTGAGGTATAAATACAGCCCCATAACTCTTCACGCTTTTTAATAGGAGGTGTGTAATAAAGAATACTCGGTTTACGGGGGGTTGCATCTATATCCCCCGTCTTAGGAGCCACGTAAGCGAATTGCAGACTGATAAAAGCCCACAATAGAAGGTTCATAAGTCCAGTATAACAGGGTATTGTGTTTTCTCCCCTATAATGTAAGCTAATAATAGCTTTTTGTATTTGATGTACAGATAGCCGTCAGATAAAGAAATACCCCTCTTGCGAGGGGCTGTATGTGATGTACGTTTATAGAGTAGCACACGTACCTTTACTTGGCAAATGTTTTACAAACTTAAGTCCTGAGCCCTTATAAAAAGCTCGATAGTTGAGGGCAGTGCCCATCGGGTAGGCTCTGATAGATTCACCCCCTACTACGTCAACCTACTCACAGCAGTACCCTCAACCAATCCGTAAAACCCAGAAACCACAGGCCTGAATATTAGCTTCAAGGAAGGGGGGACTGTGCTCTTGGGTATTTACTCTTGTAATAAAAGTACTCCATAATCAATTCAGAATGGCTATACAAGGCGGAAACATAAATCTCCAAGGTGGTACCGGAATATCCTTGGGTAATTACAATCCACAAGGCTCCGGCGGGGCTACTAGCATAAGGGTAGGAAGTCCTACTCCCCAACCTCAACCCGCACAATCTCAGTTCCCTCCCGATTATGCCGCGGCTTTGGCGGCCCAGTTAAAAGCCCAGCAAGCGACTTACGCCCCACCTTTGAATTTATCCTCTATTTACAACCAAGCCTCATCTGCAGCCCAAGGGAACGTAAACCCCTACTACACTAAACAGTTACAAGACTTTCAAGCCCAGCAAGCCCAGGAAAAAGCCCTCCAACAGCAACAAACCCAGATGAATATCCAGAACCTCCAGACTCAGTTACAAAACACCTTACAAGGCAACTCCATCTCCCAGGCTCGAACCGGACAAGACGTTTTACAGAACGAACAGCAAATCGCCCAGAAAGCCGACCAGACTCAGCAAGACCAAGGCACACAGTTTGACCAAGCCCGCATAGCTCAGGCTAAACAGTTAGCTACGCAAGGACTTACGACCGCCGGATTAGGCCAACAACAGGTTCAGGGTTCACAAGACCAGCGTAACGTCCAAGAGGGCAGACAAGCGGCTGATGTCGCCCAGCAACAACAAGCCCAAGAGCTGTTTAAGACTAGGACGTTTGAAGACCTAGCCCGTTCCGGGGAACTAGCCACCCAAGCTGAGAAAACTGGGGAGACTCAAGCTAACTTTGATTTGAATAAATTTATCCTTGGACAAGCTTCAGCTCTTCAACAGACTCAACAGCAACTCGAACAACAACGCCTACAACGGGTAGCCCAGGAAACCCAATCTCAGGCTAAACTGTTGGTAAATAATTTCATTCAATCATTAAGTAACCCTGCTCAACGGTTAGCAGCCGCTCAGCAATACGGAAATAGCTTCTAATGAATCCACAGGATGTTCAAACACCAGCTTCACCCTTAGGAAGTTTTCCAGAGCTGGCGGCGATGTATCGTAGTTCTTTCCAACTACCCTTATCTACTGCCCAAACTGGCTCACAAATCCAAGCCGACCAGACTACCGTTGCTAATCAAAAAGCCGCCCAATCTGCTTCTAATTATCAAGTAGTCAAAAGACCCGACGGCGGTTTTGGTTTCTATGACCCCTCTGGCAAAGAGATAAGTGCTGCTGATTATGCAACTGCGACTGGAAAAAACTTAACAGATGTACTGAAAAACTCTGATAATCCCATAGATAAAAGATTTGTCCAAGATTACAATGATTTAAACAATTATCAGAGTCTAAAGGCCCAATCTAATTCTGACCCGCAGGCCGCTGCCAAAGCCAAAGCTATAGAAGACCAAGTAAAAAATCTCTATAAAATTGACTTACATAAACTCACTGGTGGGGATGTTACCGGGGAGCTTATTAAGAACTATCCTACAGTATTTGGACTAAATAAAGCTGGAATATCTGGTAGTAGCTTACTATTCCCAACCGACCAATATGCTACTGGAATAGCTAAACAGCAAAATCCTACTGGATTCTATCAGGGTGGGAGTACTAGCGGACAAGGGGTTCATTAATGTCTTTCGGTTTTTTGGGTAAAATAGCCCAAACTGTTGGTCATGATGTTTCGGTAGTTGCCCGTGGTAATAACAAACCAGGCGGCGGAGTATTTGGATTTTTAAACCAGGCAGCTCAACAAGCAGTCAATCCAGTATCCAAAGTAGCTAATGAGGCTCGAGCTTTACCAGCAGTCATTACAGGTAATAATCAAGCCGCTCAAAATATCCTGGGTCCTGGTGGAGGGTTCGGACATCAAGGAGGAGTTTTAGGTGGGGCTGAGCTGGGTAATGACGCAGTATTCCTGGGCCCTAATGCAGTACAGAATATAAAGAAAACTGTAGGTACGGGTGTCAGTATCGGTTCCAATCTCGCAGCTCCTGGGGCGGCAACCGGAGAAACCTTAGCTGCTAAAGCTGTCTCAGGAGCAGTAAAGGGGGCACCTTTAGGATTCCTAGCAAGTGCCGGACAACAACTGGGAGATAACCAGCCCTTAAATTTTAAACAATTAACAGAAGGTGCGGCGGCTGGAGCGTTATTGGGCACGGCTCCTGTAGTAGGTAGAGTGATAGCCAATATAGACCGAAAGGTAGGCGAAGCTGTGCCAGCCACTAAAAATCTTAGTGTCAGTAAGGTAGGCATGAGTACCGAGAATGTCAGCCCAGATGTACATATCGAAACCCCGCAAGGCACTATTCGTATCGCCGCTCACGAAATGGAAGCCCTGCAGAAAGCCACCACTCCAGCTGAAGTCCGACAAGTAATCGGGGATGCTCTACCGACCCAGATTGTAGATAAGTTATCCCGTTCTATCCCCAATACAAAAGACCCACATATCATATCTAATTTGATAAGTAGAGAGGTCTCCCCTCCCCTCCCCCGTTCTACGGAGGGCATAGTGCCGACCCCTGTTACACCAACCGAAGAAGCGACAGGGCAGGGGGCTTTGGGCAACCTCGGTCAATCAGAGGCGGCCAAACAAATTACTGATACACTCGCCGAAGCCCAAAAAACTCGAGCACTTCAAGAGCAGGGATATAGTGTAGAACGCTCACAAAGAATAGGCCGTGCTCAGGGGGTTGATTCAAGTCTAACGGGTTCAGAAAGATATCGAGCTAAATTAGCACAATTAGAAGGACCATTAGCCAAACAAGAATATGAAGGACTTGCAGGGCATCTGTCACCTACAGACCAGGAGAATCTATTTACTCAAGTCCAAAAAGAAATAGAAGCTCATCCCGAGCTGCAAGGTTATGCTGGTATAAATGCCGAAACTGCTGTGCGAAAAGTCATATTTGGTAGACAGGGAGTTCCTACTAATAGCGAATTGGGTTTGTTGGCCAAGTTAGACCCTGGCCTAGCCAAAGCCGCCCAACAAGATGTCATTGACCATAATGAACGATTGACGGCCATGAAAACTATAGGCCAAAAAGCAGGTGATGTTATAGGAGTCATGAGAGCATTGGAAACTACTGGCGACTTCTCTGGGGGTTTTCGTCAAGCATTAGCGGCCGCTACAAGACATCCAATTACATTCGCTAAGGAGTTTAAAAATCAGTTTAAATATTTTAAAAGCGAAGAAGACTACAATACGGCTCAAAAAGCAATTGAAGATGACCCTAACTTTCCTTTAATGCTTCAAGGTAAACTGGCTATACAGAGAGTAGGAGACGCCCCTCCATCAGCTAAAGAAGAGCAATTCGTATCAAGTTTGGCTGAAAGACTTCCGGGTATAGGAAGAGTGGTAAAAGCCTCTAATAGAGCCTATACAGGGCTTCTAAATAATATGCGAGCTAATATGTTTAACCAGCTAGCTTATACAGCAAGAATGGCAGGACATGATTTAAACTCACCAGAAAGTCTTAAACTTTTAAAAGATATAGCGACAGTAGTAAATACTAGCACGGGTAGGGGTAATCTAGGAAGGTTTGAAGCCGCTGGACACGCCCTTACAACAGCTCTGTTCGCTCCCCGTTTAATAGCTTCCCGCCTGTCAATGTTAGACCCCAGATACTATATAAATTTGGAACCAATAGCCCGAAGAGAAGCTCTCCAAACTCTTGTCTCGCTGGGTGCATTTGGTACAGCGGTTCTAGGTGCGGCTGAATTGGCTGGGGCTAAAGTTAATAAAGACCCGACCAATGCAGACTTCGGTAAGGTTCGGATAGGCGATACTAGATTAGACCCATTAGCGGGGTTCTCGCAGTATATAAGGCTAGGGGCACAGATAGCTGAGGGCAAAAAGACATCTTCTACTACCGGGGCTACTGTGGAGTTAGGTAAGGGGCTGGCCGCTTCACGTTGGGATGTATTCAGTAACTTTATCATCAACAAAGCTTCCCCGCAGGTTTCGCTTGGAGTTGAAGCCCTGAAAGGTAAAGACGCCGCTGGTAATCCAGTAGACTATAAAAAAGAACTCAAGAATAGGTTCACCCCTCTTCTGTCTCAGGATATACAAGACTTATATACTCATGATAATGCTGTGGGTGGTAGTCAAATTGGTAAGCCACTAGCGATAGCTGGTGGAGTATTTGGTCTAGGGGTGCAGACTTACTCATCTCAGGACAACCCTTTATCAGCCAAACAAAAGACTTACATTCAAACATTAAAAGATAATGGAGCTAGCAAAGAAGAGATTCAGGCTTCTACTCGTTTCTTCCAAAGTCTTAAAGAAGCTTCCGGTACGCGTACTAATGTAAATACAGCTATAGATAAGGCACTAGCAACCAATGATTTACCTAAAGCCCAGCAATTAGCCGAACAGTACAATAAGGAATTAGCGGCTGGAATCCATGCTTGGAACCAAAAATACGGTCAGTATGCTACAAACGACTTGCAAGATGCCTACGATAGGCAGAAAATTAATTTGTCACCAACATCAATTAACTCAAGGTTGAAATCAATTCATTCAACCAAACCATTTTAAGGAGATAAAGGAGATATATGAGCGAATCAATTTATAAGCAGTCAAAAGGCCCCCGAGGACGGTGGCTTTATTTCAAAAATGGACGGATGATAAGCAAATCTTCTATCCCCGAAGACATCCTCTCGACAATGGAACCCGAGAAGCCCGTATCTGACCAAGCCCCTGAATACCGTAAGTGTGTATTCTGCGGTGGTCCGGGAACCGATGAGAAATGGCTTAATGGGAATCGACATTACCTGTGTTTTGATGATTACCAAGAACGTACCTCGGGGGAATTAGCCGAAAAACTAAGAGAGAGTGTTGCTAATCCGGCTTAAAAACTTATGATTAAAGCATAGGAGTAAATATGGCTAAATCAATGCCCAAATCATACGCAGGAAAATCAACAAAATTAGGAGCGGGCGGACGGTTCGCTATGGTCGCCGCTAAAGCCGGAGGTGGTAAAAAAGGTGCGGCTATTGCCGCCGCTGTTGGGCGTAAAAAATATGGAGCTAAGAAATTCGCGGCTTTAGGCGTAGCCGGTAGAAAGAAGAAATAGTGAGCTTTTTCTGCGGCACATTTAGTGAAAGCTCGACAGGCAATAAATCGGTAACTGGGGTCGGATTTCAACCTTCTTATCTAAGGTTCCATTTAAGTTCTAAGTCTGGGGCCTCTGAGACTACTGTAGCTCATTATTCTACTGGTTTTACAGATGGGACGAGACAAAAGGCTCACTCTATATTAGCAGACACTACAGCTAATGATTCTAAAGCCTATACTAATCGTTGTATCAACCATTATGCTCGAGTAGGGGGAGTTTTAACCGAGGTAATAGTCGCTACTTTTGTATCTTTTGACGCTGATGGATTTACGCTTAACTTCACTGCCGTGGATTCTACTTACGACATACATGTCGAGGCTTTTGCGTGAAAAAGACAGTTCTTATTATTATCATAATTCTACAATTGGCTATTCTAGCCTGTGTAGCTGATTATATTATTAGCCAGCCTAAACATCCCGATTCCCCATCAATTACCGTAATCAGAGGTACGCCCGGTCCGATGGGGCCAATCGGCAAGACTGGATTACAGGGAGAAAAAGGCGATGACGGAATTGGTATTCAAGGCCCAGCAGGGTTGTCACCTACCGATGAGCAGATAGCTCGGGCAGTTTCAGATTACTTGGCTAATAATCCTCCAGCCGCAGGAGCCGACGGTCAACCCGGACAAGACGGTATCAACGGGCGTGATATAGAGCTTCGGACTAATCCGGTAACATTGAATATAGAGTGGCGGTACGTTGGTAATGACTTATGGACTGTTCTGACGACTCACTGTGAATTAACTAATACATGTGATGCTTGGTGATGTTGTCAATACACCGCTTGTTTCAACTAATATACAAGTTGTATTGGCGTTTATCATCTTTGTTCTGGCAGGGGTTGTGGTATATCAAAATCGTAAAATAGACGGATTATATAAGGAAAAAGATGGACTCCAAGAGAAGCGTTTACAGGACAAGATGGATACTTCTGATAAATATAATCAGGCCATGGGGGAATTCTCACGGACGGCTTCACTACTCACCAGTAAGCTTACTAGTAAGGAGTAGTATGATATTCAACTTCCGTAAGCGTGAACGCAAAATAGAAGCTCAAGATAAAGTCATCCAAGAGGTTAAACGTCAACACACCCGTCAGGTAAATAAGGATATAAAAGCCATCCAGCAGTTGAACGAAATCCTAGATAACGGGGTGACTCTTGAAATAAAGAACGCTATACGGGGCAACCATGGCTAATTATATTTATGTAATTGGGCTGTTGGTCAGTATTATGGGAGTTCTACTGTGGCCGGTCATAATCCGCTCTCAAATCAAGCAGTTTAATCATAACTCTACTCATAATAGTATAAAAGTTGTTCTGTTAATCTTCGGGATAATGGCTTTCATTACAAACATCCCCCCAGGGATATATGATTTCTACCGTTTAAATCACCCAGTATCACCAGGACTGATAACCTTCCTAAAACTCTGTTCAGATATTATGTTCCGAGCCACCGCCACGGCTTCATTCTTTCTGATTTATACAGGTGATAAGAAGGAGTGATATGGCTGAAGAAATATCTTTTAGAGATTACGTTGATACGAGATTTGAAGCTTTAGAGAAGTCTATAACTGTAGCTCTCTCTAGCTCGGAAAAAGCTGTTCTTAAGGCCGAGACTGCTACTGAGAAACGCTTTGAAGGAGTGAATGAGTTCCGCCAAGCTCTATCCGACCAAGCTAGTAATTTCTTAGGCCGGGAAGAATACAAAACTGCCCACCAAGCCCTGATAGATAAAATCGACGGTCTAACTACTCGTATGGCTGCGATGGACGGGCGTTCGTCAGGTTACGGTCAATCCTGGGGGATAATTCTAGGTGTTATATCCGCCATAGGTGTCATAGCCTTTATAGCTTTTAATTTAGGTAATAAATAGGATTAATTTAAAGGAGTAATCATGAAGTACGACGAATTTATCAACAACTGGCTTGGTAAATCAATCGACTGGGATTTAGCCGTTGATACCGAATCTACTCCCTTTAGGGAAGTGAAGTCTTGCGTGGGTCGCTCTATCATGAAGTTCAAGGTTCTCAATACGATTATCGGTTTTGTCACCGTTAATATGATGGACAATCTCGCCAGACTTAAGTTTTCGTCCAAGGTGTTGTTCCATGACAAGCCGATGTTCCAGCATATAATCAGGAGAAACCTTGACGTATCCCTTATGGATAACACGTCCACCCTTCCACTTATAATGATTGGCTCCAGTCATAAAAGCCCGCTGACAGGTATCGGAACAGAACTTTCTGTTTCGAGATTTATAATCGGTAAACTCCTTGCTACATTTCATGCACTTAAAACGTCCCTCTCTGGATTTGTCATAGCAGATACGCCCACAAAATCTAGCTCCTTGGGACGGGGGAGCTTTAAATTCGGTTCTACAAAGTTCGCAAACATGTTTCATAAATTAAGTATACACGATACAGTGTATGGAGGTCAATAACATGGATTATGATAGGTTTATAAGTAATTGGTTGGGGCAGAGTATAGACTGGGACAAAATGTATGGCCCCCAGTGTGTCGACGAGATAGCCCAATATTGTACGGATAACGGTAAGCCCGTGGCTTACGCCAACGCTAAAGACTGGGCCAATAACCCAGCTCTGCAAGGAGCTTTTACTTGGACTCAAAACAATCCCTCAGATTATAACCAAATCCCTAACCGGGGAGATATTATAGTCTGGTCGGGTGATTTACCTGGTTCTGAGGGGTATGGGCATATCGCTATCTGGGATATGGTCACCGGACCAGGTACGTTCCAGAGCTTAGACCAGAACTGGGGCGGGCAATACGTCCACTTCCAGTCACATAACTGGGATTACATTCTAGGTTGGTGGACACCGAAGTCCGCACCAACCCCTCAGCCTCCGACACCGATACCACCAGCACCAATTCCAGCTCCAGAACCCGCACCTGACCCGGCACCTTCACCAACCCCACTGCCGAATCCAGTTCCAACTCCCACTCAACCACCGACTCCACCTTCCCCCAGCCCGTTAGATGGTAAAAAACTATTAATTGCCTTTCTAGCTGGTCTGGCAGCTATTGTTGCGTTCGTACTAAGTAAATTAAACTAAGGAGAAATATGAGCAGGAAAGTAAAATATGACCACGACCCCAAAAACGACTACTCTGATGGCTATACAGCCGGAAGACGTTACTTCAGCAAACTATTAAATAAACTACTTAGGAAGAAAAAATGAACTACAATGCCATCACAGTCCGAGCCGCAAAAACTTTCGTTCAAGCTTTCATCGCCTCACTATCTTACGGATTAGCCGGAACGAACGCTCCCAGTTCGACTTCAGCTTACCGCGCCCTTATAGTCGGGGCTGTAGCCGCTGGTATATCAGCAGTGATGAATGTATTTTTAGCCCCCCAAGAAGCGAAATAATCAGGCATCTCCACTATGTCTGAAACTTACCCTCTAAGATTGTTTGAGAACCTCCAGATGGAGGACAGAACCGCCCGTGATGCTAGAATTGGGAGGTTTCTAATCCTTCAAGAAATGGGCTTTTTCGGTGAAGATACTAACGTCGAGTTATCCATATCTGAAGGTGAAGGAAGCTGGATTGCCCGAGTCCGCAAACGCTTCTCGGGAACGTATGGAGACGTTTCAGGCTGTCACCCAGCCGATATCGAAGTAGCCGCTGAGATGTTAGGGGTGTTTGACCAGGTATTTGACGCCGAGGCTTCTCAAACCTCTAAACACATAAGCGATAGATGATGGAAAATCCGGAAATTCACTCTGAGCAGATGCAGATATTCGACCCGTTGTGTTTTAAGTTAGTGATGGACGGGGTTTACGCCTCGATAAGACTTAATAGCCAGAAACCCGATAGAGGTATGACCAAAGAACAAGCTGAAGCCAATTTGGCCAAATGGTTCCCCGAGGCTTCCGAGATACGGATTGAGGAACCTTAAATTCAAGCTCTTCGTAGTGCAACTTAAAGTCCATTACCACCAATTATTCTGCAACCAAAAGGCATACGCCCCGGCCCAGCCTCCATACTTAGCCGCATAAGCTGTAAAAAAGGCATCCTGACAGGCAAAGTCTGATAAAGAACAGCCCATCTTCCCGCAGGGCAAGGCTTGGCCCAATCCACAGGCACCTATCGGATTAATAGCGTTGGTTCGGCAACCTGACTCATGCTGATAGATAAATTGCTTATAAATGTTGTCTCCGCAGTTTACGACCCCCACAGGCGGTGAATAAACTGGAGCAGTATAAGTTACTGTTACGGGTTGAGGAACGCTCTCAGCGGCTGTCTGTGGCTGTAGGGGGGTGTCTGGTAGGGTCTTCAGGGGTTTAGGGGTTTTATAAATTGAGACTGGCTCATAGACTACCCCTCCCTTAACGGGTAGTAGCAGGACTAGAGACGATAAGGAACCGACCAGCAGTGTTCTTATCAAAATGTTAGGTAATTTACCTAGCGGCTCCTTGTTTCATTAGTACAACTTAACATACTGATTTTGAGAGTCAATATTAACGAAAATGCCTAATTATGCTATGGCTGGCTAGTAACACTATAGCGATTCTAGGGAGTACATCAGGGATAACTTCCGGGCGTATCGATAGAGCCGCAAAAATCACTAAAGCAACGTAAGCGTATACCTTATCCCACACCGAAGTCTGCTTTGAGTTTGGCTTTCCAGTATATCGCTTCACTTTTCCTGTCCCTCTTAGCATATAAGTTACTCGCCAGAATAAGCTTATCAACCATATCCTGACCTTTCCGAGCCACCTGCCAATCGTAATGCTCATTCGGCTGAGAGCCGAAATAAGAATGGCAACCCCAACAAAGAGTATCGACATTATTAGGGTCAAAACGGGTAGACTCTTTTTTACGACCTTTGAAATGCGAGGCTTGGTGTGAGATGGGGAGGCCTTTCTCGTTGAACCTAACGGGCGAACCACACTTAACACACTGCCTGTCCCGTAGGCGTATCCACTGCGAGAACGCTGTGTCTGCGGGGTCAATCTTAATTTTGTATCCCATTTATTAAGTTTACCAGTTTTGACTCTCATATATCTCCTTTACTTTATAAGCACACGGGATGACCGGAGATTGACTGGCCTGTGCGATTTTATCCGAGTTTTTAGGCTCGCCGCCTTCAATCTTATCCGGTCAACCTATGGGCTTATAGGTAGTGAGGTAATCCGCATATTTTACAAACATCTGTTTCCATATCTTCCTTTCCTTATACATTAAACTCTTCCTTAAGCTTCTTCACCATCATAGCCTTGTGAGGCTGGTGGTTTGGTACTGTTTCGATAATACCCATAAACTTAGAGGCGCAAGCTTTTAGAAGTAAGTCTTCGTGCTTATCTATGAGGCTCAACAAGTGTTTCGAGTCCTTGTCTTTGCCCTCAACGCCCAAATTATAGGCTTCAGTGAGAGCTTGGCAACCGAGCATATGGATATGCTCCCTTAAGCTGTTGTTGGACATCACTTTAACGACTTAATTAGAATAATATATCCTAGAAACGGACTACAGATAATTAGTGCTAGAAATATATTATCCACGCTTAACCTTAGATTTCTGGGCGGTTAGGGATTTATCTGCCTCTAGGGGGTCTTGGATTAGGGAGCGGGCTTTCAAAGCTGTCTCGTCCAAATCACCCATTAATCCGGCTGCTTTTAAGTCATTACTAAACACATACTCCATTAACGCTTCTATGGCTTCTTTAAGAACGTGGCGTTGTTTCGTATTCAGGTCGTCTATGAATATTTGAATGACATTTCCTATAATCATTGCGTCGGGCTTCTTAGCCTTTGGTTTCCCTACTTTCATCAGTACATATGTCCGCTGTGTGCCGTATCTACCCTTTGGTACTAGCTCAAACTCATTACCGTCTTTATCGGTTAAGATATTCATAGCTCTACCGTGTCCTTACCGATAAAATAAACATAACTACTGGGGATTTTCTGTAGAGGGCCAGCGAAGCTAGTTACTAAAAAGCCATCATCGGTTTCTAGGATGACTTCGTTGCCATAACTACCCAGCTTTTTAGCTATCGGGTCATAGCCCATAATCGTATTGCCAACTTTCTTCTTGTATTTTGGGGGTGTATATGGCGTTTCCGGCTTCTTCATGATTTCTCCTCTCGCATCTTTTCTAATGTGTCCTTGTGGGCTTTGGCGTATTCAACTACCCCATCTGAGTAGCCCTTTTTATAGTTCTTCTCAGCTTCTTCTGAGCAGAGGGCTGACATTTGCTCAACTAGCATATCAACATCAATAATTAGGTTCTTCATGTCCTTTTCGTAGGTACTAATATGCTTAGTGTTGAAAGCCGCACAAGCTATTATCCGCTCCCTCAAGTTGTCTGTATCTGGGGGGTTCATTTGGTATTCCGTGATTTAGGCTTATTGGGTGTATCGGTGTCCAGATAAAGTAATTGCGTACCATCATCGTCATAAATGCTAATAGTCCGCCTTATCGGATTGCCAACTGTGCCATCCCCAATGCTCCCAACAGTTACGATTGTCACGGTCTTGCGAACAAAATCAATATTGTCATTAAGGTTATAGGTTATTATTCTAGGTTTTCTGTTGCTTGCCATTATTGAAGCCCTCCTAGATTATGTTTAAGCTCGTATTCTAATTGGTGATGGCGGTTTTGAAGATAGGCTTCTTTACTCACAGCCTTCTCGCCCTGACAGAGTTTAACTTCTGCCAACCTAGCTTTCAATACATATTGGTTAATGGCGGCTTTAAGCTTGGGGTAGTTGCTATCACCTATATCAACACAGCAGTCTAGCCCTTCATCGTGGGCTACACAAGTAAAACCAACCTCATCACTAAACTTTGCTAAAACATTATCCAGTGAATCTGGCTTATCCAGCTCAGCCTTATCTGTATTGCTTCGTGGGGTGCTACCCATTCATTGCCTCTATCTCTTCATCAGTGTAATCTATCTCCCCAGCTGTCATTCCATCTTCGGGATTTCTAGCCCTGAATTGAGCACCTAAAGACTTAGTGGTGGCGGGAGTCAACTTCTCCTCTTTAATCGGGCGAGACGAGGGGGTGGGCACCGCGTTCTCATACGAACCACCGAGTCTATCTAAATTACCGACAGTTAACATTTCCGTGTGGAGTTCTACATTCGCCCAAAATTCCTCCCACTGTCTAGAATCAGGAGTCATTGAAGCAACATCATAAACCTGTAGTAAATTCTTCCACACCATATTCTTAGTTATCTGGTTGTCTTTTTTGGCTTGAGCGTCATCGGCTTTCTGGAATGTCGGTTTAGACTTTTGAGCGAATGGTGCAGAAGTCTGCTCTGGATTATCTTCAAACTTTACTTTCTTTAATCTTAGATATTCATTGCCTTTAGAAGAGGTCTTAAGCTCAGCAGTTTCGTAGGTTACTCGAGTTCCGGGTAGGATATTACCCTCTTTTGAGTTGAACATGACTGGATAATCTCCATCAGTCTCGCTCCAGAAAGAAAATCCGTAGGTAGGGTGTTCTTCTCCTAAAATCTTGGGGTCTTTAAGTTCTAATACTTGGTTCATATGAGTTGTACCTGTCTCTGCCTTTCTTCTTCCTTATCTAATTTATCTAAATAACTGGTCTTAGCCGGTATGTAGGTTTCAGCTTGGGTTAGCCTGTAGTGGACTATTCCATCTACTAGTTTCTTCTCAATCCTGCCGTCTCGCTCTAGCTCCCGACATCTGCGGTCAACCGTTCCACCTTTTGCGCCCCACTCGATAGCCTGTCTGTCTAGTTCTACAGAGCTTATATACCTAGGTTGACGGGCTCTGAGGTAAATTAATATCCTTCCCTTGTGACTCAAAGTACGATAGGGATTAGCCACGGAACAGCCTCTCATACCACCGGGGTTTACTTAACTCGATTATCGGCATCTCTACTTTCTCGTCTAGGATTAGAAACCTCTCGGCTCTCGCAGAGGCTAACTCAGCCCGGCGTTCAGGAGTGAGGGCGGTGCGTTTGCTGTTCTTACCGCCTATTTTACCGACCTGCCTGGCTAGTTCAGGATGAGCCGCAAAACCTTTTAGTTTGTCAGTTTTAGTCGCTCCACCGATAGCTCCGATGGTTCGATAAAAATCCTTACCATATTTTCGTTTGTTGACTTGGGCGGCTTTAGCACCACCTGAACGAGTACCGCTCATATATCCTCCTCTAAATCGCCCACATTCATTCCACTATCATCGGGTAAGTAATCGGCTTCGGGATGTAACCAATAAGGTAAGCTGTCAATCTTCAGATTCTCGGCAAATCGCTGTCTGGCCAGCTCATCAGCCTCAACTCGCCTAATAGACTTCACCAGACGTTCTGTGCGGTTCTCTTCTTCTATTAAAGGGTCCATTAGCTTGCCTCATAATTACAGTATGTACAAAATCCTAGACGTCCATGTGAGCAGTAGTCCACTAGAACCTCCCCGGTTTTACATTTACTAACTGACCATCCTGCCAGATGTATCTCGTCTCAATACCGGCATCCTTAACGACGATATGTCTCACCCCATTAACTTTCCAGTCATACAGATGGGGGTCACGCCTCTCTAGGTTAGCTTCTTCATCTTCTAGGGCCTGTTGGATGGCTCCGGGGTTCTGGGTGCTCTGTATGGCTTTGATTAAGTCTTTAGCTAATTGTTGCATCACTTACTTTAACTCCATCTCACGCACTAACTTATTGATAACTTTACCCCATAAACGCTTCTTTAAAAGAGCTTTTACTTTGGCTTCGTTATCGGTGTTTATATATGTGGTCACTCTCATGCCTAGAGCATAGCGTGATAGCGTGTCATTGTCAAAGGTTTTATATACAACTGTGGACAAAGTAATTTATTTCACATTGCAATTATCAAAAACTGTGTATTATACGGACAGTAATAATAGGAGAAATAATCATGGTGTTAGTCGGTTTAAGTTGGCTGACGTTCTGGTTGCTCATAGACGTGTTCACGGTCGAGATTACCAAGGCGGCGCTAGTAACAGCCATCATTTATCTAGTGTTGGGTCTGCTACTGGACTACGGCGGTAATCTTAATCTAAAACGTCCCTAATGGGTATAGTCGGACTAGTAATCCTCATCCTGATATTGATTTGGCTGTTTGGCAGGTGAGATAATAAGATAGCCCCGTTAGCCGTAAGGCCAAAAACCACTTGTGGTGCGGGGCATCTTGACTTATTCCAAGCGTTAGAGTAATTTATAAGTAACTCTGTAGTGCTGTCAAAACACTACACAGCCAGAGACTTAATGAACGTTCTTAAGCCTCGAAATCAATACTAGAACCTTTAAATATAAGAAAACACCCGCCAGATATAGCGGGTGGTAGTGCTGTCATTACCCAATATACAGCACGGACCAGGAGCTGTCAAGTGAAAAATCCTGTAACGGTAACAACTGTTCTAACAACTGGTAAAAATAAATATAAACCAACTGTTAAAACAATTGTTAACAACTGTTCCTCTAAGCAAGTAAACCTTTTATTAGAGGATTGTGCTGATTTAATTTCCCCGGACTTCAAGGACTGGTACGCCCGGACGTTCTACAAGCTCACGCCCCACGTTATCCAATCGTTAGCCAGCCAAGCGCGGAGTGATGGTAAAAGTCCGGCGAGATTATTTAGCTATCTGCTAAAGTTAAATGTTGAATGAAGTATTTTAGTATGTTCAGCGGCGTTGGAGGGTTCGAGCTGGGCATTGGCGATATGGGCGAGTGCGTGGGCTACAGTGAGATAGATAAATATGCAATACTAACCTATGAAAGTCATTATGAACACACCAATTATGGAGACGCAACCGCAATTAACACTACTGGACTCCCAGACTTTGACCTCCTTGTCGGTGGATTTCCCTGCCAAGCTTTCTCAATTGCTGGAAAAAGAGCTGGATTTAACGACACTAGAGGGACACTATTTTTTGAGGTCGCACGGGTTCTTAAAGACAAACGACCCAGACATTTTATACTCGAAAATGTTAAAGGTCTACTTAGTCATGACGAAGGAAAAACTTTTAGGACAATACTTGGGGTTCTTGCCGACCTGGGGTATCGAGTGGAATGGCAGGTACTTAACGCAAAGTATCACGGAGTCCCCCAAAACCGGGAGCGAGTGTTCATTATCGGACATCTTGGAGGAGAATGTGGACGACAAGTATTTCCTATCGCAGAAAATGGTGGACTTTCTATTGAACGACAGAGGCAAGTTTCCCCCGCAGTTACTTCACGATACTACAAACAAGGACAAAGTGACCCCTATCTGGTCACAGGGCAACCGAGTGACTCAACCGCACAAACCCAGTCCAACAATAACAACTCCGACGGGGGGGCGACACATACCGCTCGTCCAGCTCAATGGAGAAGGACTGAAAAAGGTAGGGCATTTAGGCGTGAAGCCCAAAAGAATGGTAAAGACTTAACCCCATTTAATAAAGGTTTCAGAGAGATTGTGCCAAAGGATAGTAGGGTTATTGGTACCGTTACTGCTCAAGCCATCGCCAAAGACAGTTTGTTGTTTGAGGGTGCAAGGATTAGACGCTTGACTCCCTTAGAATGTGAACGTTTAATGTCTTGGCCGGATAACTGGACAATCGGCAGCGATACTCAACGCTATAAACAATGCGGCAATGGCGTAGTTAGTAAAGTAGTAACCGCAGTAATGGAAAAACTAGAACCTTGTCTTAATACGAACACGATAGGTTAAAGAAAAAGCCCAGTCTAGCACTGGGCTAATCCTCGCATGAGTTGCATATTGATTATATCACTCCCATTATCGTACTTAAAAGCACATTCACCACCAAACTTAACTCATGGTAGTCATACCAGATTAAAGGTAAGGCTAGAAGTCCAAGAACTATCATTGTTTTGGTGTAGGGGGTTAGCTTGCGTTTAGGATATAACGTATAAAGCGACATAACACCCCCAAGCTACCATTGTCCAGAACGCAAAACCTATTAAATTTCTTACAATTTGCATATTTTCTCCTTTTTATTTAGATGAGCGCACAAGCCTGGTTGCGAACCTGTGACTAATGCGCCCATAAGGACTCTCTAGCCTTTCACAGCAACTAAAGAGCCTTTATGGTTAAAGGTTGCTAATTCGCTACCTTTGGTATTTAAAGCAGGTATAGCCCATCACTAATCATTTTCGTTACTTGACGAAATAGATACTTATATGGGCGGGGTAGCGGTTTCCAGTGATTCTCATACACGACGCGATTGCCCCTGCAGTCTTCGGGTCAGAGGTAGTTATCCCTTCTGATAGCTCGCAAGTCCTGAAAACCGCCCACCCACTCATATTTAAATGACGGACTATACCTGCTTTAATTGTTAATTGACTGAGCTAGTTGCCGGACAAACACTCTGTATAATCGGTGCTGTCCGGCGTTCACTCTGTTGTCTAGTTGCGAACCTTGCTTGTGTGCTTAGTTCTGAGTATCAGTATACACACATTCCTAGCCATTGCAAGTACTTTTTTATAAAACTTATCCACAGATTGACAGTATACTGATACTCCTATATAATGCCTGTAATGAGAGATAACGTTTACATTCGGCAAGATGACTGGGAATTGTGGTGCATTTTAAAGGCTGATAAAGTTGTACCTGAGCTATTGCACAAGATGATAGCTAAAGAGCGTCAGAAACGCCTTAAAATGGCTCAGGAGAGCAAAAATGGTTAAAGCTAGTGTAGCAATTACCAGTAAAAGAGAAGCGATGGCTAGACTTAATGAGCTTGATGCAGTGTTTGATAGCATCTTTAAAAACGCCAGAGCTGTTAACGGACAAGTCTTAGGAATAACTAGCCACGATATTCATGTCTACTACAATAATCGAGCTAGATTTTTAAAAACTAAGGGAACGCCCCTAAAAGCCGAGAAAGAGCTAAAGAAGTAATGAGTAGATTGACTGAAGAACAATTAAAAAGCTGGGTATTCGGTTTAAGAAAGCTGGCAGATGAAGTTAGCGAACTGTTGGATAAACCGAGTGTGTCTAGCTATGACGTTGCGGAATTAACTGGCTACGCTAAATCTTCTTTGGCTTTGCTCTCAGAGAAAGACGCTACCGAGTATCATAAAAAGCACAGCGTCCAAGCGAACACTAAACCCTTGCGTAAGCTAGCCCCTCAGATTAAACCTAAGAAGACATGAGTGGCAGAACAGCCAAACTCTTAAGACAGACTGCTAAGTACAATAAGCTTGATTACAAGCAAGTAAAGAAATGGTATAGAGTATTACCTCAGTCTAAGCGGAGTGATTTACGCAAGCTAAATGGTATGTTAATCACGCTAACTAAAGACTATATTGAACAGCTAAGAATGGGAATTTACCCTACTCAAACTCTAAAATAGCCCTACGTGTCCTCCATATTAGATAGTCTTTATAAGAACCACGCCAGTTGTTCATGGCGCAGAAGTAGTTATATTCGCCTTTGTATATGTTTGTCATTTTTGTTATCCTTATATTAGTTAACTATTACATTATACTACACTTATCTAAATATGTCAACACTAAGTATCAAGCAAGCTAAATTCGTAAAGGCCAAGCTTGAGGGTAAGACTCAGGAACAGGCTGGACTTGAGGCCGGAGCCAAGACAATTGAGGGGGCTAGGAAGCTCGCAACAAGATTGTCCAATGATGTCCAAGTCCAGAAAGCTTTAGAAAGCGGTAAGGAATTGAGCTTAACACAAGCTGGGATTACCCGGACAAAGGCTTTAAAACCCATCGCAGAAGCCTTAGAAGCTAACAAGGTTGCAAGTATTGCGGGAGACTTTTACCAGACAGAGATTCCGGACTATCCTATCAGATTAAAAGCGGCAGACATGGCACTTAAATTACTAGGACAAGTTGAGGAGGATAAACCTAATCAATTTAATGATATTGATTTAGATAATATGGATGAGATGGAATTAAATCAGGTAGTGTTTAGGAAGGCTAAAACAGTCCAAATAGAAGCTAAGTAGATTAGTAAGTTATTACAGTGATAAGTTAGTTTAACTGTTTGGGCTTAATTTAAAGGCTGTTTAAGGGAAAACCGACCTATTCTAAGCCCCTCTAAGCCGTTTTCAAGAGGTTAGATGGACTCTAACTCATGTCCTTTAAAACATAGAGGGTCGCACAATCTACATTGTATACCGTACCTGTAAGGGGTTAATGTACTAGAGTGTATATACAGTACATCCCAACCACTACATATAGTGTATGACCATTCCTTTATTTTATGTATGTGGGTGTTATCATGCCTCAGTGTGGGGGCTGGCCCCTGTTTGTTGACCCCATAGCACCCCCTTTTGGAAATCCATTGGGGTTAAATCAGGCTTAAGGTGGCCACTGGTGCGCTACAAAAAAAATTATAGCTTGACTTATTACTACACACTGTGTACTGTGTATGTATGCCTAGAGTAGATGTTTGGATTCGTAAAAATGATTTTGATAAATGGGAAGCAATTAAGGACAAACCTGAATTTTTACACAATGCCCTTAATGTCCGAGAAGCATATCTAGACCTATCTCCCACCGAACGTGTAATCGCTAAACAGGCACTTGCTGATATACCCAAAAAGATTGCTGAGGTTAAGTCAGATTGGAAACCCTGCAAGCATGGTGCAGACCCCAGGTTCTGTAAATTCTCTAAACCAGGGAAATCTTGTAAATGAGATACCGAGAGAAGAAACTTATAGCCCTAATTAACATCAATAACACCCTTACTCAGATATATGGGGAGTTGAATCGTATACGACTTATCCAATCCGACCCCAAACGAGCCAAGAGTATTGAAAAGTTCGACAGGGAAAATAATCACTACGCTCCGTTCTTCGGTTCTGAGAAAGCCCGGAAAAAGTACAAATGAAAACTCTCCTTGCTTGTTTAGTTCTTCCTCTCTCCCTAGGATTCTGGGGAATATTTGAGTGGGCTTTGCGGAAGATTCTTGATAGACTTCCTTCATGACCCCCCGTGAGTTAGCTCTCCAGAAAATCGCTCTACGGTGTAGGAAGGACCTATACTTCCTCGCCCGTGAGATTCTCAACTATGACAAGATGACTCCCCACACCCATCAGGAACTGTGTGATTACACCACTTCTATCTTACCAGGACACGAAGCCCCCCAAACAGAAGACTTCGACCCCAATAAGAACCTTCTTCTCCTGCTAATGCCCCGGGGGACGTTTAAGTCTTCTGTGGTGACGATAGGCTTCACGCTTCAGTTCTTTTTAAACGAGCCCGACGGGAGGGTCCTGATAGACTCGGAGACGTTTTCTAAGGCCAAGGCGTTCTTTCGGGAGATTAAATGGCACCTCGAACAAAATGAGGCTTACAGGGAAGTCTTCAAGGCGATACACGGAGTCTTCCCTCTAACGACGAAGAACAAAATGGAACTTTGGACTGATTCCGAACTTATCTTAGCCTGTCGTAAGCAACCCAAAAAAGAACCCTCGATTTCCTGTGCGGGGATTGACGTGACGAAAAACGGAATGCACTATGACCTTATCATCGCGGATGACCTGCACTCGGAGAAGAACATAACGAACATAGAACAAATCCAGCAGGTCATCGACCATTACAAGTTAGCCTTCTCTCTTCTAGACCCCGGCAGACCGATGGTGGTGATAGGGACCCGCTGGCATTATTCCGACCTTTACCAGCACATCATGGATTTCGAGAAGGAAGATTTTAATATTTTAAAGAAGTCTGCCTACAATCCCGACGGAAGTCTGTTCTTTCCAGAAGTCCTCTCTGAGGCGGAGCTGGATAAGATACGTCGTAGACAAGGCTCCTCGATATTCTCCAAGCAATACCTAAACGAACCTATCTCTGATGAGAACGCTGTTTTCAAACGAGACCAGATAATTAGGAAGAACTGGGCAGATGTCGAGAAGATTCCGATTAATTGGTATCTCTCGGTCGACCCGTCCTATGAGGGGACCTATTCGGACTTCGCCGCTCTCGTCTTAGCGGGGATGGATTACCAGCGGAACCTTTATGTTAAATGGATTACGAGGAAGAAGTTTAATTACTCAGAGATTATAAATGAGATGTTTCGGATTTACACCGAATCTGATGTGAAGCTTCAAAGGGTTTTAATCGAGACCGTCGGAAGTGCCAAGTCAATCATGTACGAGTTAAACAACGAACAGAAACGACGGAACACTTGGCTGCCGATAACCGAGCTTCACCCCAACAAAGCCAAGGAAGAACGAATAAAAGGTCTAGCTCCCTTTTACGAATTTGGGCATATCTTCCATATTCAAGAATGTCCTAATCTGGAAGAGTTCGAGTACGAACTTCTGCTTTTTCCTTCCGCGAGACATGATGATATCGTGGACGCTCTGGCCTCCATTTTAGAAATCGCCTCCCCTCCGAAAGGTCGGAATATAGACTATGATGAAAAGGAGAAGAAGCATAGAACAAAGTTCAAACCGCGTAGCTACATTACGGGAGTCTAAATTCCGCCCAGGGGTCGATTGAAAAAATTACTCTCAGAATCTTGTGCTTACACTCTTTCTAGTATTCTATTAAGGAATGGAACCAAACCCGAATCCGAGTTCTACGCAAAACTATTCTTCTCCTTCAACTCCCTCACAACTCCAAGACCAACAGATAAATGGCACTGTTACCCAGGCTAACTACCGACCTAATAAACGCAAGAACGATATAAGGCGGGCGGTCTATCAAAGATACTATTGGTTACGCAACGAACCGCTTAGGACTGATGCTGAAAAGGACTGGGAACTAGCCGACAAAGAATACCAGATGCACATCCCCCAAATCGACCCCGACGACTGGCGGAGTCATCTTGAGTTACCGGATTCCTTTTCTGCTATCCAAGCCCAGATGCAGGAGACTATAGAGCGCAAGGCCCGACCGAACCTCTCAGCTACCGAGGAGGATGATGAGCCAACCGAGGAATTCGCCAACTCGATAATGGAATACAACATGAACAATACTGATTTCGATTATCAGTATTTCCTGGCGAAACTGGCCGCGGCTATCCGGGGGACTTCCTTTTTAATGAACTACTGGCGGACCGATAAGCGGATAGTCTCCGACCCCACCGGAGTCGATAAAGATGGGAAGATAACTTATCAGCAAAAAGAAGTTATTGATTTTGATGACGATTACACCGAGTGGGTGCCGAATGAATTCATTTACATAGACGAGAAAGCCAAACACATCAACGAAGCCGTCGATATGTTTTATAGGCAAATAATAAACATCGATGAGTTTCACCGGGTCTATGGGAGCAAACCGGGTTTTTATGACACCGGATACGTTGTACAGGGTGGTGATACCTCGACCCGGTCCTTTTTCCAGCTCCCTCATGATGTGATGTCCCAGGATGTCGAGGTGCTGCATTATTACAACCGTTCGACAGATGCTTACTGGTGCGTGGCGAACAACGTGACGATTTATGATGGCCCCCTGCCGACTAAACATAAAGAACTCCCAGTGGCGGTTCAGTATCAGTATCGAGTCCCCGGACAGTTCTGGGGGATGGGAATTCCCAAAGTCGTCCATTTTCTGTCAGAAGAGCGTAAAGCTATCCGTCGGTTGAAACTTGATAGAACCAAACTCGAAACCGGCGGGTCGTTCCTGCACAATTCGGCTTTTGATTTGGACGATGAGGATACCCAATTAGTTCCGGGAAGATTTATATCCGTCGATACCAACGGTCAGCCGATTAACCAGGCCATCCTTCCAGTGAACTTCGGAGGTAACGACCCCGGGTATTACCGAACTGAGGAGATTTTACTAGAGGACATAAAACGAGCCCACGGAATCGACGACCGAGTCCAAGGAGTTAATGTTGGCGGTACGGCAACCGAAGCGGCCTTATTAAAAGAATCCTCTCTTAAGCGAATCAACCTTATATCGATTACTAGTGAGATGGATACTATTCTTCGGATAGGACGGTTGAAGTGGTCCAACATCCAATTCTTCTATCCGGTTCCTAGATTTGAGAAAATCTTCGAGGACAATGACGAGCGGGAGAAAAAGGTCTACCGAACGATTACAGTCCAGGGTAAGAAGTTCTCCATAACAAATGAGGACGGGAATAAATCCCTGAAGATGGATGAGATTAGAGGCTCGAGTGCGGTCAATCTGGATAAAAGTATGGCCAAGTATCTCGAAGGGTCTTATGACATCTCCATGAATACCGAAATCTACACCCCGCCTTCTAAAGCTCTCCAGCAAACCCAATTCACCCAGACGCTTTCACTTTTAGTCGCTAATCCTTCGACTCTGTCCGTCCTCGACCCGGAGAAAATCGTCTCGATGGCGGCGGTCAATATTAACACCAAACCCGAACAGTGGCTTAAGGGTGAGGGTTACTCAACTGAGGATATGCAGATGCTAGCCGAAGCTGAGAATATGGTCATGAGTGCCGGTCAACCCCTGAGTCCGACTGAGGGAGCCACCCTGGAGCACACCCAAGTCCATCTGCAGTACACCAAGACGGTGGACTTCCAAGCTCTGTCACCGATTATAAAACAACTATTCGAGCTTCATATCCTAGGTGAGGATGCTAATAATCCCGCGACGGCTGGCGGAGCTGGTCAGTTATCAGTCCCGCCCCCAGGAGAGCCTTCTCCACTTGGGGGGAATCAAACTCTCCAAGGCGAGCCCGGCCCCCAGCTGGCCCCGGAGACTTCCCAACCCCAAGCTCAGGTAGCCGATTTACAAGGAGCGAATTTTAACCAATGATGCAGGGTGTTGATTTTAGGAAATTTTATGTATAGAGTTCAGATATGAGCGTTGTCTCTAGACTTTCGCCTAAAGACAAAAAGGCTCTAGCCGATTTTTACGGTACGGACACCCACACAGCTCTGCTGCACCTTAATAAACTGGTTAAAGCTAACGCCGGATTACAGGCTCTAAAAGCCACTGACTACCTGGGGGTGAAATACCTACAAGGTCAGAAGTCGGCTATCGAAGAGCAGGAAAACGAGATACATAAACTATACAAGCAACAGAACTCCTGATGCCTGTCCCTTCGGGGGATAGACACCAGCAGTAGCTGGCCTGGAAAGACAAACTGAAAGGACCATGTATGGCGACAAACGCCGATGTAGAGGAAGAAACAGAAGTTTCAACCGACGTAGTAGATGACCTGCGAAAAGCTAAAGAGGAATCGGAGCCAAACTCCATCACCGAAGAGCTAACGCCAAGCGAAGAGGAATCCACAAAGGATGAAGAATCGCCAGCCGAGGAAGAGTCGAAAGACGAACCCGAAGCGACTTTAACAACTGAACCTCAAGAACCAGAACATGATTTGGCTTGGTATGAGAAAGCTTATGGAGAAAGTACTGCTGAAGCTCTTCGTCTTAAAAAAGAGAACGATGAGCTAAAGAAAGTCTCCACTCCTCCAGTTATTGATACTCCAAGTGTTACGACTGATGACGTTACTCTGACGCCTGAACAGCTTTACATAAAGCAGAAACAGGATGAAGAGACCGCTGAAGCTTTCGGTAAAGTCCAAGAAGATTATCCGCAAGTCAAAGACAAGGCTGAATATGATAGATTTGTGGCTATGGCCCAGACCGTTGGAAAGAATATAGTAGATGCTGAAAAGCGCCTACCGCCTCCCAAGGAAGTCTACGCTAAGACAGTCGTACTTTTAGGTTGGACCGCCGATGATAAGGCTGAGAAATTGGGCGCCGCCCTCAAAGACGGAGCCGCTTCTCCACGCGTTTCATCTGGCAGCTCGCAACCAACCACTTCAAAAGTCACTGACGCTATGATTGCGGCTAATCGGAAAATGTATCCGGGCAAATCTGACGCTGAAATTCGCGAGGAACTCGAACCCTATATACAATAAGGAGTTTTTATGGCCCTAGATATTTCCCGAGTTATGCTCGGACGTGTCGATGGCAATACTAACTACGCTACCTACAGATTCCCTGTAACAAGTGGTGTGACCGTGACAGCTGGTGACTTTGTTTACCAAGATGCCGCTGGTCGTATTACTAACAGCTCAATCGGTGGTTCTCGTCTTGTCGGCATGGCCGAAGAGACCGCCACTGGGAACGCTGGCGGAACTGTAAGTGCGTTAGTTTGTATTGACCCTTGGATGCGCTATTTACTAAAAAACGATAATATTGGTACCACATTTGCGGCCACTCACGTCTTAACTAATTTTGACTTGATTGGTGCAACTGGGGCGCAGTTAGTCGATACGTCTACTACTGGTACCAGCGGACAGCTTTTGTGTCTTGAATACAATCCGGTAATTGACCCGGTATCAACTGATATCACCTATGGAGTCTTTACTGTAGCCGAGCACATCTTGCACACCGGAAGCGGAGCACAATAATATGGCATCTACATCCCCACAGTGGCCGGATATCCTTGACCCTCGTTTCCGTAAAATTTACGGCGATGAGCTAAAGGCTATCCCACAAGTCGGCCCTACAATATTCCATATGGAGACTTCTTCTCGAAATATCGAGAAAGACAGTTCTGCCTCTGGTCTTAGCACTCTAATTGAACGCTCAGAAGGTCAAGCTATAAGCTACGAAGATGAAGTACAAGGTTTCGATGTGACCTACACCCACCGAGAGTTCGCTCTTGGTACGTCGGTCTCCAACAAACTCTGGGAAGATGACCAGTTCCGAGTCATGCTTCGTAAACCAGCTAACCTAGCCCGAGCTAAGCAACGTCACGAAGAACGGCGCATGGCTGATATCTTCAACTACAGCTTTACAGCTGGCGGTGGCGGTCTTTCGGCCTTCACTTCAGGCGACGCTTTAGCTCTGTTCTCAAGTGCTCACACCCGTGAAGACGGTGGCGCGACCCAAAGCAATACCACAACTTCTGATTTGAAGGAAAGCGCCCTGGAAAGTGCTATCGTTGGTATTCGCCAGCAACTAGACCATAAGGGTCAGTTGTATTCAGCCCACGCTGACACCCTAGTCGTTCCTCCGCAACTTCAAAAAGAAGCTCGGATTCTACTCGACTCACAAGGTCGGGTTGGGACAGCCAACAATGACATCAACCCCTACCAAGGTGCGTTGAAACTGATTGTTTGGGACTTCTTAGGAAGTGCTTCTCCTGGCGGTTCAGATACCGCTTGGTTTGTCTACGATTCGTCTCTACATCAGTTGAACTTCTTTAACCGTTCTGACCGTGGTCTGGAAGGTCCTTTCTACGACTTCGACACCAAGACGGCTAAATGGTCTGTTGATGTGCGTAACTCCGTCGGTTTCTCCGGTTGGAGAGGGACTTACGGGTCTAAAGGCGACAACTCTTAACAACTAACCCGGTAGTGTGAGGGTCTCCTTCGGGAGCCCTCCACAGGGGGCTTAAAGGATATATATGAGCACAACAGATTACAGAACTTATCCCTGGGCGTTCCGTCACACCGACGGGACTATTCTATATAAGAACATCCACTCCTATTCCTTCGGGTATACGGAGTACTCCAAGAAAATAGCGGCTGGAACCTCTACCGCGATTTTAGCGGCTACAGCAGCTTCGACTTCACCAGTTACCGTCACCTCGGGAATTACCCAACCAGACGTTCCTAGGGCGTTGATTGTGACTCCCGGTGGTACGACTGGTAACATCATCGATTCGGTTGTAACCGTGAATGGTTACAATATTGAAGGTAAACCAATCTCAGAGATTTTTCGCTTTGCGGCAGCCACATCAAGTGCCACTTCGGGCGTTAAAGCTTTTAAGACGGTTACTTCAGTAATCATCGGACAGCAGGGTGGCACGGCAGCGACTTTCGCAGTCGGTACGCTTAATGTTCTGGGACTTAATCATCGACTATATAAAGGGAATACGACCGTTAAGGTCTACACCTCAACGGCGGCTTATGGAGCTTTAACTCTCCAAGGAACCCCGACGGTCGTGGCTAACGAACAAAACATCGAGAATAACACCGTTCTTCCGGCAACGATTCCTAACGGTTCGTTAATCTTTACAGTCGCCTACACCTTTGACCAATGGTCACTGGCTCCGCTCAACGACAACCCAGAATACTCGACGACTACTTCTACCTCAAGTACGAGTTCCTCGACCTCATCGACTACGATTACTACATCGACGTCTATCAGCTCGACTTCGACTTCATCTACGAGTACGTCAAGCACCTCAACGTCTCTCTCTACAAGTTCAACAAGTACATCAACAACGACTCTACCTTAAGGAGGCATAAATGGCTGACTATAAGCAGAGAACTAAAAGTGGCGACCAAAATTCTCAAGATGTGGTGGGAGCAAATTTCTTTCACATTGACGGTTCTGTTACCACGCCAGTTACCGTTAAAAACGGTGCTGGTAGATTGTTGAGAGTTCATCTGAATACGAATGGTTCTACGTTAACCCTAAGGAACGGAAACTCAGAGGTCGTAGCGGTTATCGCTAGTGACGCTCCTGAAGGAAGTTTTCCGTATGGGGTGTACTGTAACAACTCGATTGTGGCTATAGCCGGTGGTGCTGTAGACGCAACAATCGTTTTCAGTTAGAGATTAAGACCTAGGCTGTGGATAAGTTTAGGTCTTTTTCCTATTGCCAGAGCATTGACGTTATGCTTTACTTGCGTTAATGGGTTCAAATAGAAAAATATACATTCTCACAAATTTCAGCACTTATTTAAAATCCTATTCGCCTATTATCGTTGTCGGTGAGCAAGTCAAGCAACTCCAGCGAAACGGTTACGAACCAGTACTTATTACTACCGAGGGTTGGGAACCGCCCGAGGATTCTATCTTTTACGGAGTAAAAACCGAGCACCTTTACCCGTCAGGGGGCCATGATAAAGTTGATGAAATATTTGAGTCTGATGTTCTGGATATATATCGTAGACTGGATGAAATCATTGAAGATGGTTCGGTTGTTATTACCCACGACCTTATTTTCCTTCCCGACTACGTCAAACACAACATTGCTGCTCGTCGCTTAGCTGAAAAAAAACCAGCTATCAGATGG
>Ga0070696_100000060_pt1 | contig 52614 bp, 50 predicted proteins | sample KBSK1253metaG_FD_65474 | JGI IMG/M metagenome (GOLD analysis project Ga0070696, IMG submission 65474) | Corn, switchgrass and miscanthus rhizosphere microbial communities from Kellogg Biological Station, Michigan, USA - KBS K1-25-3 metaG | ecosystem: Host-associated > Plants > Roots >... | reverse complement strand
CGCTTCGCATGACGGAGATCGCCTACCACCCGACGCACGTGCGCGCATTGCGCGAGACGTTCAAGGCGCTCCGCACCGCGGAGTTCCCGTGGACGGCCGACACGATCTATCTGAACAACGCCTCGATCGGGCCGATCCCCGAACGGACGCGCCGCGCGCTCGACGAGTTCACCGCCAAACGCACCGCGCCGCACCTCCTGCCCGATCGCGATCTGTTCACCGGCCTCGCGAACGCACGCCTAGGAATCGCGCAGCTCATCAACTGCGACCCGTCCGAAGTCGCACTGGCCACCAACACGGGCTATGGGCTGAACCTCGCGGCGCGCGCGCTGCCCCTGAAGCCGGGCGACGTGGTGCTGCTCTCGGACAAGGAGTTCCCCGCCAACGTCTACCCGTGGCTGATGCTGCGCGATCAGGGCATCACGGTCGAGATGGCGCGCTGCCGGCCCGAAGGCTGGCCCGACGAAGAGTACTTGCTGCAACGACTCCGCGATCCGCAGGTCCGCGTGCTGGCCGTCTCGTTCGTGCAGTTCTCCAACGGGTATCGCGCCGACTTACAGAAACTGAGCGCCGCCTGCCGCGCGAACGGGACCTACCTCGTCGTCGATGGAATTCAGGGCATCGGCAACTCGGTGCTCGACGTGACCCAGACCCCGATCGACATCCTCGCCTGCGGCGGCCAGAAATGGCTGCTCTCGCCCTGGGGCTCCGGGTTCGTATACGTGCGCAAGGAGCTTATCGGCCAGCTCGAGCCGGCAGTCACGAGCTGGATGGCGTTCGAGGGCACGGACGACTTCTCGCGGCTCACGGAGTACAACCCGACGTTCCGCTCCGACGCCCGCCGCTTCGAGATGATTACGCTGCCGTATCAGGACTTCGTCGGGATGACGGCGTCGCTGCAGCTGCTGCTCGAAATCGGCGTGCGCGACATCGCCGAAGTCACGCGCGCGACCCACGAACCGATCGTCAAATGGGCGGAGGAGAACGGCGTGCGCATCGTCTCACCCACGCAGAACGGACATCGCTCCGCGATCCTGTGCATCGCGCCGCCGAAACCCGCCGAGGCCTATCACGGGTTGAAGCGCGCGCGTGTGGTCTGCAGCCTGCGCGAGGGCTCGATCCGGCTCTCGCCGCATTGCTACAACACCGTCGAAGAGATGGAGAAGGTCATAGAGGTGCTGGAAGACCTGTTGTAGCCTCACGGTGCCGGTCGATCCACCACGCCAGCAGCACAAACAGCCACTCGAAAATGATGCCGCCGATGGCGATCGCCCGCATGTCCGTGGGCGAGGGCGTGAACAGCGTGCTGTAGTACGACGCCGCGAGCAGGATGATCAAGCCCCAGAATGCCCAGCGCCCGATCCCATCGCGCGCGCGCGTGCTGCGCAAGTAGATGGCGATGGCGGCGAGCAGCATGGCGGTTTCCACGATCACCGTCGCGGCGGGGTAGTTCCAAAGCCCCAGTCCCAAGCCCTGGCCGCCAGGATACAGCGGCTCGTCGGGACGATGGGTGACGAAGTCGAGCACCCAGTGACTCACGACGAGGAGCCCGATGACCGTCGCCGCGCGTGTGTCGCCGGTCTTCCTCTTATAGAAGTAGCCGAGCAGGGCTCCCCACACGATGAGCGCGAGCAGGCTGTGCGAGTAGGGATAGTCGTCGAGCCAGAGCGTCAGGAACGGGTTGGAGCCCGGCACGACGTGCGCGTGCTCCCAGCCGAGCAGCAGGAAGATCGGCCACAGCATGTCGGCGAACGTTGGCGCGACGAAAAGGGTGCCCAGACTCGTCCGAGGAGCGGCGCGTTTCGCCGCCAGACCAAGTGCGTAATGTCCGATGAACACGGGGCTAGCTCCGCATCAGACGTTTGAGAATCTGGATCTGCCCGGCGTGATAGAGGTCGTGCGACGCGATGCCGTAAACTTGAGTCTTCACGGGCCACCTCGAATGCCAGGCCCGCCGGCTCAGCTCGCGGGGGTTGATTCCGGCGATGGCGCGGCGGAGTAACCGGTGCTGCTCATCGAGCAGCGAGCGGTCGCGCTGCCACGACGCGTCGTTGGTGACGGCCGGAAGCGCGGGCCAGTTCGCGCCCGCCCGTGGGAACGAGATCCGCGGATCGCGCAGCAGGCGGCGTCGCACCATGCATTTCCAGTACGCCGTGTGCAGCACGAGCTCCCAGATGCAGTGACGCCCCCGTCCGGGCCGCCACAGCGCCTGGCGCGCGCTCACGCCCCGAATTGTTCCTTTCAGCGGCGTGCCATGCCACGCCGGCGCCGTGTACGCCTGCTCGAACATCTCGAGCAGCAGCCGCGTTCGCTCGTCCACGCTTACCCCCTACCCCGCGCGTCTCAGCAGCGCGTATTCCTTCTTACCCTTGCGGAGCAGGAGATTGCGGCCGCCGATCCAGTCGTGGGCGGCAATGGTCCGGGCGACGTCGTCGACGCGCTGCTGGTTCACGTAGATCCCGCCTTGCTCGATGCTCCGCCGCGCCTCGCCTTTCGACTTCGCCAGGCCGGCGCGCACGACCAGATCGACCAGGGTGTCGACGGATCCGCTGTCGACCGGCACCGTGGGGATTTCGGTCGCCAGGATGTCGAACACCTGCGGATGCACTTCGGCTTGCTCCTCGCCGAACAGAATCGCCGACGCCGCCTGAACGCCCGAGAGCACGTCCTTGCCGTGGACCCGTGTCGTCACGTCCGCGGCGAGCGCGCGCTGCGCCGGGCGCGCGGCGGGACTGCGCTGCTGCTCCGCCGCGAGATCGTCGATCTCCGCGCGCGTCTGTAGGGTGAAGAGCTTCAGATAATTCTCGACGTCGCGATCGTCGACGTTGATCCAGAACTGGTAAAACTTGTACGGCGACGTCAGCTCGGGATCGAGGTAGATCGCGCCGGCTTCCGATTTTCCGAACTTCTTTCCCGACGCCATGGTGACGAGCGGCGCCACCAGCCCGTGCGCGTCCGTGTTCTCGATACGGCGAATCAGATCCACGCCGGCCGTGATGTTGCCCCACTGATCGCTCCCGCCCACCTGCAGGGTGCACTGGCGTTCGCGAAACAGATGAAGGAAGTCGTATGCCTGCAGCAGCATGTAGCTGAATTCAGTGAACGACAGGCCCGACTCGAGCCGCGCCTGCACCGACTCCTTCTGCAGCATCACGTTCACCGTGAAATGTTTGCCGACGTCGCGGAGGAAATCGATCAGGTGCTGCTCGACCAGCCACTTCGCATTGTCGAGCAGCAGCGCGGCGGTGGGTCCGGTGCCAAAATCCAAAAACCGCGCGGACTGATCGCGCTGCCGCCGCACATTCTCGCGGATCTGCTCCTTGGACAGCAGCGGCCGCTCGCTCGACTTGCCGGATGGATCGCCGATGAGTCCCGTGCCGCCGCCCATCAGGACGATGGGGCGATGGCCGCCATGTTGCAGGTTGGCGAGCAGCATCAGCGGCATCAGGTTGCCGAGCTGCAGCGACGGTGAGGTAGGATCGAACCCGCAGTACGCGGTCACCGGTCCCCTGGCCAAATGCTCGGCCAGACCGGGGGTCGCCTGCTGCACGAAGCCGCGCCACTCCAATTCTTTCAACACGTTAGCAGAAGTCATGGCGGCGAATTTATCGCCTCATTAGGTTGTTACACAGATGGCCTTCCCGACTCGTCCTCCACAGCCCCCCACCGCCGTTCACCGCCCTTGGGTGATACGCTGGTGGTACGATCCCAAGCAGCGGCGCCGCGTCATCATTACCACGGCGCTCGCGCTGCTGTACGGCAGCGGCCTGGCCTACGGGTCATGGACGCGCGTCTGCGCGGCGGAGCGCTGCCCGAGCATCACGCGCATCGACCCGCGCAGCGGCCACAACATTCAAGTACAGACCTCCAAGGTGTACGCGGCGGACGGCCGGCTCATCACGGAGCTCGGCATCCAGCGTCGCACGGTGCTGCCGCTCGAACAAATCCCCATGCACGTGCGGCGCGCATTTATCGCCGTGGAAGACAAACGCTTTTACTCGCACAACGGCATCGATTATTGGCGTATCCTCGGAGCCATCAAGGCGGACATCCTGTCGATGTCCTGGGCCCAGGGCTTCTCGACGATTACGATGCAGCTTGCGCGCAACGTGTTTCCGGAGCACCTGGGCCGGGAAAAACGGCTCACGCGCAAGCTGCGGGAAGCGCGCGTCGCCGTGGAGCTCGAGCGCAACTTCCCCAAAGACACGATTCTCGAGCTGTACCTCAATCAGATCGACCTCGGCCCTAATATCGCCGGCGTTGAAGCCGCGGCGCAGGTGTTCTTTGGGAAGTCGGCGCGCGATCTGAACGTGGCCGAGGCCGCCACACTGGCCGCGTTGCCCAAGGCGCCCGGCACCTACAATCCGCGCACCCATCCCGACCGCGCCGTCCGCCGGCGCAACGCCATCCTGTCGCTCATGGCTGACCAGGGCTTCATCAGCCCGGAAGACGCGGAGTACTGGAAAGCGTACCCCCTGGAGCTGACGACTCGGCGCACCATGTACGGCGACGTCGCCCCGTACTTCGTCGAATGGCTCCGCACGGCGTTCCTGGAACCGCGCTTCGGGCGCGATCTCTACGACAAGGGTCTGCGGATCTACACGACGCTCGACCTCGACATGCAGGAAGCGGCCGAGCAGGCGCTCGAGTCGCAGCTCGAGGAGATCGAGTCGGGCGTGTACTCGAACGGCAAGTTCGAGGGGACGTCGTACCGCGAGTACATCGAGCAGAGCCACAACACGCCGGAGGAGCAGGGTCCGTTCTCGCCCTATCTCCAGGGTGCGCTGCTCGCGATGGACGCCAAGACGGGCAACATCCTCGCGATGGTCGGCGGACGCGACTTCTCCGATTCGAAGTGGAATCGCGTCACGCAGGGCAGCGGGCGTCCACCCGGCTCCACGTTCAAGCCCTTCGTCTATTCGGCGGCGATCCGCGCCGGCCATCCGGTGACGGAAATGCTGGACGACTCGCCGCTCAATCCGCCGGTCATCCAGCTCGACAGCTCGCGGTGGCAGCCCAAGGACTACGACGACACGACGCTCGGGTTGGTCCCGATGCGCCAATCGCTCTACCTGTCGCGCAACCTCTCGACGATCAAGCTCGGCATGGCGCTGGGTGAGCAGACGGTCATCGGGGAGGCGCGGCGCTACGGCATCACGACGCCGTTGCCGCCGTACCCATCGATTCACATCGGCGCGCGCGCGATGAAGCCGATCGAGCTGATCGCGGCATACACGGCGTTCGCGAACAACGGCAATCGCGTCGACCCCATCGGGATCCAGCGCATCGAAGACAAGCAGGGCAACATCCTCTACCAGTCCGCGATCAAGCGCGAACAGGTGATGGACCCCGAGCACAACTGGCTCATGCTCGACATGATGCGCGACGTGATGCGGTGCCAACCCGGCACGGGCCCGCATCGCTGCGGCACGGCGGCCGGCGCGGTCGGCGGGCTGCGGATTCCGATGGCCGGAAAGACCGGGACGACGGACGACTATACCGACGCCTGGTTCGTCGGCTTCACGCCCGAAATCGTCAGCGGCATCTGGGTCGGCTACGACCTGCAGCGGCGCATCATGAACAACGCCGGCGGCGGCCGCATCGTCGCGCCGGCGTGGACGAAGTTCATGCGCGACGTGTACGAGCGCCGCCCGTCGCCCGGCGACTGGGCCCGGCCCGACGCGCTCGTCACGCGCGAAGTCGATTGGTCGAACGGTTTCCTGGCGACGCCCTTCTGCCCGCTCGAGGTGCGGCGCTGGGAGTGGTTCTATCCCGGCACGGAGCCCTCGCAGGTGTGCCAGGTGCACTCGCCCTTTGGTGTTGGAGTCACCCCCTAAGATCTTGCTCCGCATTCGGGCCGGTCGAGTGCACCCTGTCACGGCGCCTTCCTTTGAGGACGGCGCCGTTCTTGTTGATACGACCGGCCGAATCGCGGCCGTCGGGCCGGATGCGCGTGTCCCGTCGCCGCGCGGTGCACAAGCGTTGCACTTTCCGGACGCCGAGCTCGTACCAGGGCTCATCAACTGCCACACGCATCTCGAGCTGACGCATCTGGGCGGCGGCGGCAAGCACGAGGAGCCGGACTTTCTGAAGTGGATCCGCCGCATCCGCGAGCTCAAGGATGCGACACCGCTCGAAGCGTTCTATGAGGCGGCGGTCTCTGGGATTCGGGATTGCTGGGCGCACGGCGTCACCTGCGTCGCGGAAACGGGGAGCACCGGCGCAGTGATGCGCGCCCTGAACGACCTGGGCGGCCGGGGGATTGTGTATCAGGAAGTCTTCGGTCCCGATCCTGCGAAGTGCGGCGCCAGTATGACGGACCTGGAGACGGCGATCGAGTCGCTGCGCGGCTTGGAGACTCCTTCGCTTCGACTGGGCGCGTCGCCCCATGCGCCGTATACCGTGAGCGCGCGGCTGTATGAGGCCGTCGCCGCGTTCGCCAAAAGGGAGCGACTACCCCTCGCTGTGCACATCGCAGAGTCTAAAGAGGAAACGCTGTTCGTTCGCGATGGCGCTGGCCCCTTTGCGGACGCGCTCCGCGCGCGCGGCATCACGGTGGAGCCGCAGAACTGTTCGCCCGTCTCGTACCTCGCGCGACGGGCCGTCGTGCAACGTGGGACTCTCTGCATTCACTGCGTCCAGGTGGACGACGCCGACGTCAACCTGTTGCGGAATACCGGAGCCTCAGTAGCGCATTGTCCACGATCAAACGCGGCCCATCGTCACGGCGTCATGCCGCTCCGATTGTTACGGGAGGCTGGTGTCCCAATCGGGTTCGGAACCGACTCGGTCGTCAGTGTGGGTGTGCTGGATATGTGGGCGGAGGCCGACGCGGCGGGTCTGCGCGGGGAGGCCGCGCTCCGCGCCCTTACAATAGAAGGAGCGCGCGCCCTCGGCTGGGACGCAGAAATCGGCTCGTTGGAAGTCGGCAAGGCCGCCGATCTCGCCGTGTTTACACCTACCGTCCCTTACCGTCCCTTACCGTCCCTTACCGTCGTTCTCACAGTAGTCAGGGGCCAGATCGTCCACCAGATTTCCGCCACATGAAAACGCAGCGTCACGCGGCGATTCTGCGCATTGTGCGCGACGGGACGGTCGGCAGCCAGGAGCAGCTGCGCGAGCGACTCAAGGCCGAAGGGTTCAACGTGACGCAGGCGACGCTCTCCCGCGACATCCGCGAGCTGGGTCTCGCGAAAGTGGCCGCGCCCGACGGCGGCTCGCATTACGCCGCGGCTCCCGAAGGCGCTCCGGGTGTCCGGCCGCATCTCGAGCAGCTGCTTCCCACCATGCTGGTCTCCGCCGAAGGTGTCGGCCCCCTGCTCGTCCTCAAGACGACGACGGGAGCCGCGCAGCCACTTGCCCTGGCGCTCGACGGCGCCGGGTGGAGCGAAATCATCGGCACCATCGCTGGTGACGATGCCATTCTGGTCATCACTCGCAGCGAGCGAGGCCGCCGCGCCGTGCAGGCGCGGCTGCAGGAGCTCGCAGGACTCCCCGCATGACAACTCGAATCGCCGTCGCAGCACTCTTCGTCCTCACCGATATTTGCAATGCGCAGTCCCAATCAAAGCCGCCACAACCCCCACCGTCTTCCACCACCAGTCCCCAGAATAGGCTGAGCAATGCCGAGAAGGCCGCTGGTTGGCGGCTGCTGTTCGATGGGACGACCACCGCGGGCTGGCGCGACTACGGCAAGCCGACGATTTCAGACGGTTGGAAGGTGCAGGACGGGGCATTGACCCGTGTCGGCGCCGGCGGCGACATCATCACGAACGACCAGTTCGGCAATTTCGAGCTGACGCTCGAGTGGAAGATCGAGGCGTGCGGCAATAGCGGCATCTTCTACCGCGCGAGCGAGGACTCCGACGCGATCTACTGGAACGCGCCCGAGATGCAGGTGCTGGACGACGCATGCCATCCCGACGGCAAGAACCGCCTCACGTCGGCGGGCGCGGCGTATGATTTGTATCCGGCACCGACGGGCGTCGTGAAACCCGCCAACACCTGGAACGCGGTGCGCCTCGTCGTGAACGGCAATCACGTCGAACAGTGGCTCAACGGTGTGAAGATGGTGGAGTTCGAGTTCGGCAGCGCCGACTGGAACTCCAAACTCGCCGCGAGCAAGTTTGCGCCGCATCCCCATTTTGGCAAAAACACCCAGGGACACATCGGCTTGCAGGATCACGGCAATATCGTGGCCTTCCGCAACATCAAGATTCGAGCGCTGCCATGAGCAAGAAACGGATCTCCCGGCGTCGGTTCGTGAGCGACGTCGCTGCCGCGGGACTCTCGTTCACGATCGTGCCGCCCCACGTGCTGGGCGCGCGCGGGCGGAATCGGCTCGCGCCGAGCGACAAGCTCAACATCGCGTGCATCGGTGTGGGTGGGATGGGTGCGAACGACGTGCGCGGGGTGGGGAAGACCGAGAACATCTACGCACTGTGCGACGTGGACGACAAGCAGGGCGCGGGATCATTCTCGGCGTTTCCACTGGCGAAGCGGTTCAAAGACTTCCGCGTGCTGCTCGATAAAGAAGGAAAGAACATCGACGCGGTCACCGTCTCGACGCCCGACCACACGCATACCGTCGCCGGGATGATGGCGATGAAGCTCGGCAAGCACACTCGCATTCAGAAGCCGTTGGCGCGCACGCTGTGGGAAGTGAAGCAGCTCGAGGATGCGGCGCGGCGCTACAAAGTCCAGACGCAGATGGGAAACCAGGGTCACGCCGAAGAGGGCACGCGCTTGATCCGCGAATGGGTCGAGGCGGGGTTGATCGGGACCGTGCGCGAGATTCAGCTCTGGACCAACCGGCCAATCTGGCCGCAGGCGATCGAGCGGCCGCTCGACGAGTACTACACGCCCGCAACGCTCGACTGGGATCTGTGGCTCGGCCCCGCACCGGCGCGGCCGTACCACCCGGCGTACGCGCCGTTCAAATGGCGCGGCTGGTGGGATTTCGGCACCGGCGCGCTCGGCGACATCGCCTGCCACTCGATGGACGCTTCGTTCTGGACCCTGAATCTGGGTTATCCGACGCGCATCGAAGCCGAGTCGACAAAGCTGTTCGCGGAAACCGCGCCGGCGTGCTCGCGCATTATCTACTCGTTCGCGGCCAAGGGTAGCCGAGGGCCGGTGACGGTGGTGTGGCGCGACGGCAGTCTCTACCCGCCCCGCCCGCCCGAGATCACCGATCCGAACGCCTGGCCCTTCGACACGAGCGGGCAGCTCTGGATCGGCGATGGCGGCCGCCTGATCGCGGGGATCTACGGCGAGAATCCGAAGCTGCTCGATGCGGCGAAACAGGCCGAGGTCACGGCGCACCCGGTCCCGCAGAAGTATCCACGCACCGAAGGCGTGTACGCCGAGTGGATCGCGGCGTGCAAAGGCGGCACGCCGGCCGGCTCGAACATCCCCGACCATTCGGGGCCGCTCACCGAGATGGTGCTGCTCGGCAATCTCGCGGTGCGGACGGCGCAGCCGATCGACGTGAACCCGCAGACGGGCGCGGTGATCACGCCCGGTGTGCCGGAGGAGTACCTCAGGCCGCAGTACCGGCAGGGGTGGGGCTGGTAGCCTTGCGGACCTGACTGGGGCCGGTGTATTTTTATGCACCTATATGCATAAACAAAAGTCCGGTCCCCTCGTCGTCCTCGCCTACTCCGGCGGACTCGACACCTCCGCCATCGTCCCGTGGCTGCGCGAGCAGTACGGGGCGCGCGTCGTGTGCTTCGCGGCCGACGTGGGGCAGGGACTCGGCGAGCTCGACGGCCTGATCGCCAAGGCCAAGCGCTCCGGTGCCGAAGACTGCATCATCGAAGATTTGCGCGAAGAATTCGTGCGCGATTTCGTGTTCCCGACGCTCCGCGCCGGCGCGATCTACGCCCGCACCTATCTGCTCGGCACGTCGATGGCGCGCCCCATCATCGCCGCGCACCAAGTCGCGGCGGCGCGAGCGTTAGGCGCCGACGCGCTTGCGCACGGTTGCACCGGCAAGGGCAACGACCAGGTCCGGTTCGAGCTCACGTTCGCCGCGCTCGCGCCGGAGCTGCAGGTGATCGCGCCCTGGCGCGAATGGAAATTCCAGGGCCGGGAAGACCTGATCACCTACACGCACGCCAAAGGCGTGCCGGTGCAGGCCACGGCCGACAAGCCGTACTCCACCGATCGCAACCTCTGGCACTGCTCGCACGAAGGCGGCATCCTCGAGGACCCGTCGCAGGAAGCGCCCGAGCACATCTTCGTCATGACGAAGAACCCGCTCGCGGCGCCCGATGAGCCGGTCGTTGTCACCATTGGATTTGAAGAAGGCAATCCCGTCAGCGTCGATGCAGTCCCGCTTGGTCCGGTCGAGCTCCTCGAACAACTCAACGAAGTCGCCGGCGAACACGCCATCGGCCGCGCCGACGTCGTCGAGGATCGGCTGGTCGGAATGAAATCGCGTGGCGTGTACGAAACGCCGGGCGGCACCGTCCTCTACGCCGCGCATCGCGAGCTCGAGCAGATGGTGCTCGATCGCCGCACACTCCGCCTGAAGGACGAGCTGGCGCTGCGCTACGCGGACCTGGTGTACGACGGCCGCTGGTGGACGCCGGAGCGTGAGGCGCTCGACGCACTCGTGACCGCGACGCAGAAAAACGTGACGGGCACGGTCAAACTGAAGCTGTTCAAGGGCAACGTGATCGTCGCCGGCCGCGAGAGCCCGTTCGCGCTCTACCAGCCGTCGTACGCGACGTTCGGCAAGGACAACGTCTATAACCAGAAGGACGCGGAAGGCTTCATCCGGCTGTACGGACTCGCCAGCAGAATCGCCGCGGGTCTGAACGCCGAGCGCACGGATGTCCCAGCAAGCTGACACGCATCACATGTGGGGTGGGCGCTTCGCTCTCGGTCCGAGCGAAGCGCTCGATGCGTTAAACCGTTCCCTTCCCGTCGATCATCGCCTCTGGCCGCAGGACGTCTTCGCCAGCAAAGCGTGGGTCCATGCGCTCGGCCGGGCGCGCGTCCTGTCGCCCGCCGAGGAAGCGCAGCTGCTCGAAGGGCTCGACCGCGTTGCGGATAAGCTCGCGGACGGCGCCGCGGTCGGTGCACCCGATGAAGACGTGCACACGCTCGTGGAGCGGCTGCTCTACGCCGAGGTCGGCGCGGTCGCGGGGAAGCTGCACACCGGGCGCTCGCGTAACGACCAGGTCGCGACCGATCTGCGACTGTGGACGCTCCAGGCGATCGATGAGCTGGACGCCGCCATCGTCGCGCTGGGTCGCGCGCTCGTCACGAAGGCGAAGGACGGACTCGACGCGATTCTCCCCGGCTACACGCACGGCCAGCGAGCCCAGCCGGTGCGCTGGGCCTACGTGTTGCTGGCCCACGCCTGGCCGCTGGTGCGCGACCGCCAGCGGCTCGCCGATGCCCGCCGCCGCACCGCCGAGATGCCGCTCGGCTCGGGCGCACTCGCGGGCTCCGGCTTCCCCGTCGATCGCGTGCTGCTCAAAGAAGCGCTCGGCTTCCGCGCGATTTCCGCCAATGCGTTGGATGCGACCGGCGACCGTGACTTCGTCGCGGACGTCCTGTTCACGATCGCGCTCACGGGGACGCATCTCTCGCGTCTGGGCGCGGAGCTGATCACCTACGCGAGCGGCGAGTTCGGATTCGTCACGCTCGCCGACAGCTTCAGCACCGGCTCGAGCCTGATGCCGCAGAAACGCAATCCCGACGTGTTCGAGCTGGCGCGCGGCAAGGCGGGACGCTTGCTCGGCGATTGCGTCGCGCTGCTCACGACGCTCAAGGGCATTCCCGCGGGTTACCAGAAGGACCTGCAAGAGGACAAGGCGTTGCTCTTCGACGCCTGCGATACCCTGGCGATGGTATTGCCGGCGGTGACCGGTGCGATCGAGACGCTCACCGTCAATGTCGATCGCATGGCGGCCGCGCTCGATCCCGCAATGCGCGCGACCGATCTCGCCGATCTGCTGGTGGAAGCCGGCGTGCCGTTCCGCGAAAGTCACGGTCTGATTGGGAAATTGGTGCGAGCCGCCGAACAGGCCGGCGTGACACTCGACAAAGTTTCCCCGCAACTCGCCGCCGACATCCATCCGGCCCTGGGACCGGCTTTGGCGCAGCTCGGCACGTGGGAGCAAAGCGTCGAAAGCCGTGCCACGCCTGGAGGTGCGTCGCGGGGCTCTGTGGAATCGCAAATTGATGAGTTAGGGCGCTTGTTTCAGGCCGGATCGAGCGCGTAACCGCGTCACTTGCTGCAACTTGCCAGTCGGTATTAGCATATCGCATGCGCTGCCTTGCCCTCAACGCGTCATTCGAGCCGCTCACCATGGTGCCCGTGCGCCGGGCGCTGCGGCTGGTCATCGACGGCAAGGCTGAGGTCGTCGAGGCGGAAGGCACGCCGGTTCATTCCGAGCGAATGGCGGTACCGCGCCCGGCTGTCATCCGGCTGGTCCGCTTCGTCCATGTCCCTCGCCGCTTCCGCCGCCAAGTCACCAACACATTCCTGTTTGCCCGAGATAACTACCGCTGCCAGTTCTGCGGCCGCTCGCAGCAGGAGCTGCGGCAACGGGAGTGCCTGACGCGCGATCACCTCGTGCCGCTGTCGCGCGGCGGCACGAACGCCTGGACGAACGTGCTGACGGCCTGCTCGAGCTGCAACACCCGCAAGGGCAACCTGCTGCCCGAGGAAGTGGGCATGCATCCGCTGCGTGCGCCGCACGAGCCGCATTTCGTGCATCTGTCGTGGGCCGTGCGTCGCCTGACGCGGACCCAGGCCAAGTACATCCGGCTCTTCTATGGAGCCGATATGCTGGCCACCCTCGAAGCGCTGTAATGGCGAAAACACCGTGGGTCGTGGCGGGCGCCGCCGCGGCGGCGCTTGCCGGCGTTGTGTTCCTCACGCGGCCGACCACGGCGGAAGGATCGAGCCATCCGACGCCGCGCCCCGGGATCACCGCCGAGAAGGTCCTGCCCAACTTCGCGATTCCAAAGAATCCCGGCGCACTGGACGCGTACGCCGCGGCGCGGCGGGCGCCGGCGACACTGGATGGCGTGTACTGTCACTGTGATTGCTCGAAACACGCGGGGCACCGGTCCCTACTGACCTGCTTCGAGACCGATCACGGCGCCTACTGCGACATCTGCATGGGTGAGTCGATGCTCGCGAGCGGCATGGCCGCGCGCGGCCAGTCGCTGCTGGATATCCGCGCCGCTATCGACCGTCAGTTCGGAACGTAGGACTCCGCGCCTCGAGCCGCTGGCGCGGCAATCCCGCCAGGCGGACCAGCACGCGCTGCGCCCCGCGCGCCAACGCTTCACCAATGTTCCCTTCGCCTGATACGGCCGGTCCCACATCACCCGAGAGCCAGCGCGACAGCTCCTGCAGGTCGGTGTCGTTCAGCGTCGTGACCTCGAGTCGCACGACGAAGTAGTAACGACCCGACGTCGAGCTCGGGCGCAGCGTCACGGTGTACGGAATGGCGAGCGCGGACGCGAGCTCTTCCGGCGTCGCGAAGCGGCTCACGACGCCGCCCTGCCGGATGAGCACGAAGTCGTCGGCGAGCGGATCGTTGCGCGCGACGGCATCCCACGTCACTTCGCGCACGAATTGATCGAACCAGCTGGCGCGCACCCGCCACAGCTCGATACGGTAGTGCAGCCGCAGCGGGAAGCCCGACCGCATCAGTCCCACAAATTTTCCGTCGGCGAGCAGCCCGGTGCTGCGCACGCGCGGAACGTTGTCCTGTCCGAGCGTGACCGTGAGCGTGGGAGATTGTGCGACTCCCACCTGCGGCGTGAAGAGCGGGGCCAGAGCGACGGCCACCGCCAGCCACCTGGGGAAGGGCACTCTAGAACCGGTGATCGAGTCGGACCGTGAAGCGCAGCCGTTCGCCGGTGGTGACCGCCTTTGCTATGTAGACCCCGAATCCACCCCAATCCACGCCCAAACCCACGTCGACGAGCCAGCTGGAGAACGAGGGGAGCCTTCCCGCCGGCACATGCCCCAGTCCGCTGCCGACGAGCCACGCCTGGCCGGCGTCCGCGAACACCACGACGTCGAGACCCTCGAGCCAGAAGAACCGGGGACCCGCGCTCCCCTCCTGACGGTCCGACTTGTCGTCTTTCGTCGGATTGTAGCTCCAGTTGAGCTTCACATGGCCGCGGTACTCCGTCTGAAACGAAATCACGCGATCGCACGCTGCGATGTTGGCCTCCGCGAGTGTGGGGTCGGTGAACGAGTTGTTGCACGCGGCGGCGCGGAACGGATGGCCAGGCATCGGATCGGGTCCGCCGAGTGACACGCGGCGCTGCAGCGGCAGCGGATCGCCGCCGACCCAGCCGCCCCCGGCGAGCCGGATGTTCACCCGGCCGCCGGGACTGATGCGAGCGTAGTGGCGGATGTCGAAGAACGCCCGATCAAAGCGGTATGAGCCGGTGGGGATCGAGTCGCGCAACCCCGCGGGCACTCCGGGATTCGGGACGACGTCGGTGCTACGTGAGTCCTCGAACGTCCCGCGCACCAGCCATCCCGACGTCGGTTCCTCGGGATCGTTACGCGTATCGAGCGACGCGCCCAGCCCGACCGTGGTGAAGTGCCCCTCGTCGATCGACGGGTTCGGACGCCAGGGCTGGGAATTGCGAAACACGGTCCAGGGGTCCTGTGTGGTGACGCTCGTCTGCCATTCGCGGCGCAGCTCGAGCGACAGCGCGATCTGCCGCTCCGGTTGCGCGAAGAGGCGCGCGCCCAGCCCCTTGTTCAGGTAGTAGTCGCGGTAATCACGGCCAAACAGGAACGCGCTCCAGCCGACCTCGGGGCCATGCAGCCCCCAGTCCTCCACGGGTGCGACCACGTCGAACGCCCGTAAGCCTAGACCTATCGACCGCACCTCTCCCGCCCGCAGCTCGCTGCGAAACATGTAGCCGAGATCGCTGCGCTTATCCGAGAGGTCGCCGGCGGAACGGAACACCCCCAGCGCGTCGATGCGCATCCGAAAATTCCGCTCGAGCTTCCAGTCGAAGAGCGGGCCGAAGATGATGGGGAGCCCTTCGACCCGGTTGAACGTGCCGCCCGTCGCGATCGTCAACGCGGAGCGCGAATCCGCCGTCCCCCAGGAAACTTGCGCGCCGGGGTTCCAGAGGCGATGGCGGAGATTCGGCGCGTACACGATCTCGTCCCCGTCCTTGCGGAGCCGATAGAGCAGCGGCTCACGGTACTGCCGCACCTCGCCACCGATCCGCGCCTTGGTCGTGTCATCGATGATGCCGCCGACGACGATCACGTTGCCGCTGACCTCGGCCCCGGTCTCGAAGAGCAGATCGCCATTGATGATGACGAGTGAGCCCTGGACCTTGCCTCCGATGAGCACCGGGCCGTTACGGACGACCACGTTGCCGCGCCACTCGTTGCCCCGCGGCAGCCGGGTGCGGCCGACGAGCCGGGCGGTGCCGGAAGCGTTGTAGAAGTTGATCACTTCATCGGTCACCACGCGCGGCAGCGCCCGCGCCTCGAGCGTGACACCCGAGCTTTCGGCATGGATGACGATGGTGGTGTCTTGAACCGCGGCCAGCGCTAACAGGAGTGTGATCATAGATCGGCTCGTATTGGAGGCTCGATGCCCAGACGTCGCATGCGGCGATACAGATTGGCGCGATCGGTCTGGAGGCGGCGCGCGGCTTCGGCAACGTTGCCGCGCGCCGCGGACAGCGCTTTGGCGATCAGCTGGCGCTCGTACTGATCGAGCGTGTCGCTGAGCGCAATGTCTTGCCACTGCTGGTCGCCCGACGGCGCAGCCAGGGGGATGCCGTTGTTGGGCAGCACGCTCGCGACGTCCGCCGCGGTGATGAGGTCCGCCGTCGCCAGGATCGCGAGCCGCTCCACGATGTTCGCGAGCTCCCGCACGTTCCCCGGCCAGGCGTAGGCGGCCAACAGCGGCACCGCTCCCGCGTCGAACTTCACCGGCCGCCGCAGCTGCGCGGCGGAACGCTCGGAGAAATGCCGCACCAGCGGCGCGATGTCCTCGGGCCGCTCTCGCAGCGGCGGGATATGAATCGGCAGCACATTCAGGCGGAACCAGAGATCCTCGCGGAACTGGCCCTGTCTCACCGCCTGCGGCAGATCTTTGTTCGTCGCCGCGATGACGCGCACATTCACTTCGAAGGGCCGCTCGCCGCCCACGCGCTCCACCACGCCGCTCTCGAGCACGCGCAGCAGCTTCGCCTGCGCCTCACTGCCCAGATCACCAACCTCGTCGAGAAACAGCGTGCCGCCGTCGGCCAGCTCGAACCGGCCCTGCCGGCGCTCGGTCGCGCCGGTGAAGGCCCCTCGCTCGTGACCGAACATCTCCGATTCGACGAGGTCGCGCGGCAAGGCGGCGCTGTTGACCGTGACGAACGCCTTGTTGCCCCGGGCGCTCAAGCGGTGGATGGCCGAGGCCACCAGCTCTTTGCCGGTGCCCGACTCGCCGGTGATCAGCACGCGCGACTCGGTGGGCGCGACGCGGGAGATCAGCGCCCGCAACTCTTCCATGGCCGCGCTGGTGCCGACGAGGGGATCGGCGTGGCCCAGCTGCTCGTGCAGGCGCTTGTTTTCGGCGAGCGTGCGGCCCAGCTCCAGCGCGCTGCGGAGCGCGACGAGTACGCCCTCCGGCGTCAGCGGCTTCTCGAGGAATTGGAACGCGCCGAGCTTCGTCGCGCGCACGGCATCGGCAAGATTCGCTTTGCCGCTCATCATGACGACGGGGACGTGCGGCGCGCGCTTGCGGATCTGTTCGAGCGTCGCGAGTCCGTCGGGACCGGGTGGCATCATCAGGTCGAGCAGCACCACGTCGGGGGCGTCTTCCACGAGCCGGACCATCGCCACGTTGCCGTCGGGTGCCTCGACGGTTTCGAAGCCGTCGGACTGGAGCAGCGCCCCGACCATCCGGCGGATGTTCAACTCATCGTCTACCAACAAGACGCGCGGACTCATCGGGGGCGCGTGGGAAGGAAGACGGGGGACGGGGGAAACACGATCGAGAACGTCGCGCCGCCACCCGGCGTCTCGCCCACGGTGATCGTCCCGCGATGGGCTTCGAGCGTCACGCGCACCAGCGCGAGTCCGAGCCCCGTGCCGTCGTCCTTGGTCGTGAAGTACGGCTCGAACACGCGCTGCCGCAGGTCGGCCGGAATGCCGGGACCGTGATCGGCGATCGTGACCGCGAGGCCCGAGCCGTCGCCCGTAACGGTCACGTCAATCGCGCCGCGACCCTTCATCGCCTCGGCGGCATTGCGATACAAGTTCGAGAAGGCGCGTCGCAGGGGCTCGTAGTGACCGAGCAGTGACCGCGGCCCGCCGTTGGCATGAACGGTGACGTTGACGTCTCCGGGCACGCCGGTGCGCCCCAGCTCCTCGAGCAGCTCGACCAGATCGATTTCGCTCTGCGGGCCTTCGGGCAACCGCCCGAATTCGGAGAATTCCTTCGCCAAGCGCTCGAGCCGATCCGTTTCCGCTTCGAGAACCTGAACGGCCATCTCCGTCCGAGCGTCCAACGGTCCGACCGTCCGCCGCATCTGATCCACGGCGATCCGCATGGACGTCAACGGGTTCTTGATTTCGTGCGCCACACGCCGCGCGACTTCGCGGAACGCGCGCAAGCGCTCGGCCTCGAGCTCGCGCTCGCGCGCCGCGTCCAGCGCCGCGGCCAGTTCGCGCAGTGCCTGCCGCAGCGCTTCGAACTCCGGAGCGCCGCGCGACGAAGCGAGCGCCGGCAACGGCTCATGGCGACGGATGAGCTGCGTCCATCCCACCAGCTCGTCGATTGGCCGTGAGAGCTGGCGTGACAAATGCCCGGCCAGGTTGATCGCCGCGTACAGGACGGAGGCGCCGAGGAGCACGATGACCACGGCGAAGCCGGCCGTGTAATAGCGCAGGAACGTTTCGGCGCGACGGGCGAGGCTGACAGACGCCGAGACCTCGTTGAAGTGATGGCGCAGGAGCGCGCGCTCGCGCACGGTCAGGTGCAGCGTGTCGACGCCGTCCAGTAGCAAGCGGGCGCTCGAGGCGACGCGCTCGGTCGAGGCACGCGCGCCGGCGGAGGGGAGTAAGCGTCGAACCGACAGCACCCACCCGGCGACCGCCAGCACCGTTGGGACGACGGTCATGACGACGAGAACGACGAAGATTCGCCGCCTGAAGGGAAGCGCCATATTGCAGGCCAATTTAGGGATTCGGTTTGCCTGTGACAATTCGACACGGGGGGTTCATGAAGTCCCGCACGCACTACCTCTGGTTCAACACGAAGCAGCGCCAAGAGATCATCGACATCACCGACGAGGTAGCGAAGGAGGTTGCGGCGAGTACCGTGCGCGAAGGTTTCGTTTTGGTGAGCGCGATGCACATCTCCGCATCCGTGTTCGTCAACGATCACGAGTCGGGGCTGTGGGAGGACATTCTGAAATGGCTCGAGGGGACCGTCGCGCCGTGGGATCCGCCGCGCTACCGTCATAACGAGACCGGCGAGGACAACGCCGCGGCGCATTTGCGGAGCCTCACGATCGGGCACGAAGTGATCGTCCCGATCACGGCGGGCAAATTGGACTTCGGTCCGTGGCAGCGGGTCTTCTATGGCGAATGGGACGGCCAACGAAAGAAACGGGTGATCATCAAAGTTCTGGGAGAGTGACCGTATGCGCGCGCTGATATTCGCCGTGCTGGTGCTGTTCACCGTTCAGGACGCGGACACGCGGGCGTTGCTGAAGCTCGAAGACGATTGGGCGAGTGCGCTGGTGAAGCGCGACCGCGAGATGTTCGAACGGCTGCTGGCGGATGGCTTCGTGTACACCGAGAACGCCCAGCTGATGGACCGGGCGACGGTGCTCAACGCGCTCGTTGCGGGCGAAGACACGGTGCTTGCGGCGCACAACGATTCGATGGTCGTGCATCGCTACGGTGCCGTCACCGCCGTCGTTACGGGGTGGCTGGTGGTGGGCGGCCGCGAGGCGACCGGGGAGTTCCGCCGCCGCTATCGGTTCACGGACACGTGGGTGAAGCAGCGCGGCGGCTGGCAGATCGTCGCAGCGCAGGATTATCTCGCGCGGTAGCTTCTGTGCCGTGATCATTCCTCAGCCGGTGGTGCTCGAGGGTCACGGGATTCGGCTCGAGCCGCTGACCGAAGCGCACGGCGATGCGCTCGCTGCGGCAGCGAGCGACGGCCGGCTCTGGGAATTCTGGTTCATCGCCGTGCCGCCCCCCGACGGCATGCGGAAGTACGTCGCCGATGCATTGCAGGGCCAGCGCGACGGCCACATGCTCCCCTGGGTGGTTCGCGATGTGCCAAGTGGCGCGATCGTCGGCTCGACGCGGTATCACGACATCGCACCCGCGATCGATCGCGTCGAGATCGGCCACACCTGGTACGGCCAGAGCCGCCAGCGGACCCACGTCAACACCACCTGCAAGCTCGTGTTGCTCGGCCACGCCTTCGACACGCTCGGCTGCAAGGTGGTCGGCCTGCGTACCGACAACTTCAACTTTCGCTCCCAGCGAGCCATCGAAGCGCTCGGTGCCAAGAAGGATGGCGTCGTCCGGCATTTCGGCATTCGCCGCGACGGCAGCGCGCGCGACGTCGTGATGTACAGCATTCTTGCGGCGGAGTGGCCCGACGTGCGCCGCTTTCTCGAGCTCCGGCTCGCCCGTCATCGCGCGGAGGATCCATGACCGCGCCGTCGTTGACGCGGCGGTTCGGCTTGATCCACGCCACGGCGCTGAACATGACGAACATGATCGGGATCGGACCGTTCATCACGATCCCGCTGCTCATGTCGGCGCTCGGCGGCCCACAAGCGATGCTCGGCTGGGCCGTCGCGCTCATCATCGTGTTGTGCGACGGGATGGTGTGGAGCGAGCTGGGTGCTGCCATGCCCGGATCGGGCGGTTCGTTCGGTTATCTGCGACAGGGCTACGGGCCCGCAACGGTGGGCCGCCTGATGGGCTTTCTCTTCGTCTGGCAGTTCATTTTCAGCGGGCCGCTCGAGATCGCCTCGGGCTACATCGGCTTCTCGCAGTACCTCGGCTACATCTGGAAAGGCATCACGGCGCGCCAGACCATGTTGGTGGTGGCGGCCATCGGCATTGTGAACATCGTGTTGCTCTACCGCCGCATCACGTCGATCGCGGCGATCACGCTGACGCTCTGGGCCGGAACGATTCTCACGGTCGTCGTCGTCATCGTGACGGGGGCGCTGCACTTCGACAGCCGCGTGGCGTTCGATTTTCCGCCGGGGGCGTTCAATTTCTCGATCGGCTTCCTGCTCGGCCTCGGGGCCGCGTCGCGGATCGGCGTCTACGACTATCTTGGCTACTACGACGTCTGCTACATCGGTGATGAAGTGCAGAATCCCGGACGCGTGATCCCGCGCTCGATCCTGCTGAGCACGATCTGCGTGGCGCTGATCTACGTCGCGATCAATTTCTCGATCATCGGCGTGGTGCCCTGGCGGGACTTCGTCCCGGCCGCTGACCACCCGCAGTCGAACTTCGTCGTGTCGATCTTCATGGAACGGGTGTATGGGCCGTCGATCGCGACGATCTTCACCGCGATGATCCTGTGGACCGCCTTCGGCTCGGTGTTCGCGCTGCTGCTCGGCTATTCCCGGGTTCCCTACGCGGCCGCCAAAGACGGCTATTTCTTCCGCGTGTTCGCCCGGCTGCATCCGACGCAAGGATTCCCGTACATCTCGCTGGTGGTGCTGGGCGTGCTCGCGATTTTCGCGGGGTTCGTATCGCTCGGGACCGTCATCGACGCGCTCATCACCACGCGCATTCTGGTCCAGTTCATCGGCCAGATCGGCGCGGTCACGCTGCTGCGCCGGCGCGCGCCCGACATGCCGCGCCCCTACCGCATCTGGCTGTACCCGCTGCCGAGCCTGGTTGCGCTCCTCGGATGGATCTTCATTTTTGCGACCACGCCGCCCACTGTCATCGCGTTCGGCATGGGTGCGTTGCTCCTCGGCCTGCTCTCGTTTGCGATCTGGTCGTGGAAGGGAAAGACCTGGCCGTTCGGCGTTCGAGTCCCGGAGGTCTCGTGACGAATGACATCAGCCGCCGCGAGTTTCTCGCGGCGACGGCTGCTCTGGCCGCAACAACTCAGGAGCGTATCGGCGCGATTGCCGACCCACTGCACGGTCCCGCCAAACGCGGCACGGTCGTGGTGTTTCAGGGCGACTCGATCACCGAAAGCGGGCGCAATCTCAAGGCGACCGAGTCGAACAGCGCGGGCGCGCTCGGCAACGGGTACCCGCTTCTGGTCGCTTCGGCGGTACTGGAGAAGCGGGCCAAGGACGGTATCCAGTGCTACAATCGCGGCATCAGCGGCAATAAGGTGCCCGATCTGCAGCAACGCTGGACCACCGACGCGCTGGAATTACAACCTGACGTGTTGAGCATACTGGTCGGCGTGAACGATTTCTGGCACACGCTCACGCACGGCTACACGGGCACGGTGCAGGATTACGAGCAGCAGTTCACCGCGCTCCTGGACGAAACGCGGCGCTCGCTGCCGCGGGTGCGGCTCATCGTGTTCGAGCCGTTCGTGCTGCGGACCGGGGCCGTCGATGCGCGCTGGTTTCCCGAATTCGATCAGCGGCGCGCGGCTGCGGCGCGCGTCGCAGCGCACGCGGGCGCGAAGTTCGTCCCACTGCAGGCGATCTTCGACAAGGAGACCCGTGCGGCACCGCCCGCGTATTGGGCCGCCGACGGCGTGCACCCGACACCGGCGGGGCACGCGGTCATCGCCGAGCAGTGGCGTCATGCCGCACACCTCTAGACGGTCCTTACTATTTTGGAGCGATGTTCTTCTGGAATTGCGAAGCGTCTTCGCCCATCGATTACGCCTTGCTGGTCGTCGCGGCGACTGCCTGGGTGTATGCTACATGGTGCCTGATCCAACTTCGTTATGAGCGCAGCACACCACTCGTCTGGTGGGAGCCCGTCCCGTTCAGTACCGGCGATCTCACCGCACTGGGACGTGAGTATCGCCGCCGCTTCTTCTTCGCGGCATTGGCCGGTGCCTGTGCGATCCTCCTTGCCGTCGCGCTCTGCGCAGCTCGCTAGGCGCGCCATGAGGACGCTGACGGTGTGCACGCTGCTTGCATGCGGTCCGAACACCGGTGCGCCATTTGTGCCGCCGCCCCCTCAACCTCCGCTGCCTCCCCCGCCTCCCCCGCCGACGATGGTGCAGGTCTGGAGCGACGAATTCGACGGACCGGCCGGGACGGCACCCGATGCCACCAAGTGGACCTACGACCTCGGAGACGGCTGCCCGGGGGTCTGCGGCTGGGGCAACAACGAAAAGGAGTTCTACCGCTCGGACACGTCGAACATCCAGCTGAACGGCCAGGGTCAGCTGCAGATCGTCGCTCGCGTCGCGCCGGCCGGACTCACCTGCTACTACGGCCCGTGCCGTTACACCTCCGCCAAGATCACGACTCGCGACAGGTTGTTCGCCGATCAGGGGCGCGTAGAAGCGCGGATCCAACTCGCGAGCGGCCAGGGCCTGTGGCCGGCGTTCTGGATGCTCGGCAAGAACATCGGATCGGTCGGCTGGCCGACCTGCGGCGAGATGGACATCATGGAAAACCACGGCAGCGACACGACGTCGATGAGCTCCGCGGTGCATGGCCCCGGCTATTCGGGGAACACGCCGTTCGTGCATGCGGCTCAGCCGGCCGGCGGCACGACCGCCTATCACGTCTATGCGCTCGAGTGGGACACGGAGCAGATTCGCTTTTATGTCGATGGCGTCCTGCATTACACAGTCCGCCGAAGCGACACCCAGCGGTACGGCAACTGGGTATTCGATCAGCAGTTCTATTTGATCCTGAATCTCGCGGTCGGTGGGAACTTCGATCACGATCCCCAATCGGATGCGATTTTCCCCGCGACGATGCTGGTCGATTACGTGCGCGTCTACAAACCCTCTTAGGGAGTCAGTCGTCGGTAGTTGACGTCCAGCACACCCAGTCGCGCGAGATGCTTTGCCAACCGCCCGCGGAAGGTGGCGACATCCTTCAACTCGCGGGGCGTCCATGCCACTTCGGCGAGCGCCACGAGTCGCGGGAACACCATGAACTCGACGTTCTTCGGTGTGCGCTGGTACTCCGTCCAGATCTGGCCCTGGGTGCCGAGGACGTGCTTCGCCTGGAGAGAGTCGAGCGTCGGCGGAATCGGCTCGTACGCGTACACCGTGTCGAGCGGCAAGAAGCCGCCGATGGCGATCGGCTCGTGCGCCACGTCCTGTGACTGGTAGTAGTCGAAATAGGTGTTCGAAGTCGGCGTCATGACGACGTCGTGCCCGGCCTGCGCCGCCGCCACGCCGCCGGCAATCCCGCGCCACGACATCACTACCGCGTTCGGCGCCAGCCCTTCGGTCCCGCCCTCGAGAATCTCGTCCCACCCGATCAAGGCACGCCCGCGTGCCGCGAGCCACTGGCTCATCTGGGCAGTCATCCAGCTCTGCAGGTGATTCTCATCGCGCAGGCCGAGCTCGCGGATGCGTGCCTGCGCCACCGGACTCGCCTGCCACTGGGCTTTCGGCGCTTCGTCGCCGCCGGTGTGGATCCAATGGCCGGGGAACAGCGCCAGGACTTCCGTCAGGACGTCCTGCATGAAGTGGATCGCCGAGTCTGACGGGTTGAGGATGTTCTGATCGATGCCCCAGTGCGTGAGGACCTCGAGCTGCTGGCCGGTGTTGCCGAGCCAGGGATAGGCCGCGATCGCCGCCTGCGCATGGCCCGGCATCTCGATTTCGGGCACGACGGTGACGTAGCGCGCCGCGGCGTATGCGACGACTTCCTTGATGTCGTCCTGCGTGTAGAAGCCGCCGTGCGGGATCCGGTCGTACACCCATTGCAGCGTGTCGGCGTACGCGCGCTGCGAACCGACGAGACTTTGGCTACGCCACGCGCCGATCGACGTCAGTAGCGGATACTTCTTGATCTCGATCCGCCAGCCCTGGTCGTCGGTCAGGTGCCAGTGGAAGCGGTTCAGCTTATGGAACGCGAGCAGATCGATGTACTTCTTGACGAACTCCTTCGGCATGAACGAGCGCGAGACGTCGAGATGCGCGCCGCGCCAGGAGAAGCGCGGCCAATCTTCGATCACGACGGCGGGCACGCTCCACGCCACGCCGCTCACGGGTGCGGCACGGAAGATGTCGGGCGGCAGGAGCTGCCGCAGCGTCTCGACACCGTAGAACACGCCGGCGGGCTGGAAGCCGCGAATCGTGACGCCCGTCCCAGTCACCGTGAGTCGATAGCCCTCGGGACCGAGGCGCGACAGCGTTGGATCGATGCGCAAAGCAATCGTGCGAGTCGCTGCGCCTGGAGCCGCGGCCACCGCCAAGCGATAGCCTGTGGCCGGTTGCAGCCAGTCCGCCAACTGATAGCCGATGTCTCGCGTGCTGCGATCAGTGACGATCGCGGTACGCGCGGTGAGCACGAAGCTCCCCGCGCCAGGCGTGACGTGGACAGGGCGGGGAATGATGGAGAGTGTGGTGTCCTGGACGCCCGCGAGGAGCGCTAGTGTCGCAACGAGGGTGATCATGGCGCGTATGATATCGCTCGCTGGAATGTTCAGCGACCGGTAAATTCCCGGCATGAAACGACGCGACTTTCTTCACACGATGGGAGCGGCAGCTGCGAGCGGCGTGCTCGCGCGCGTTCCCCCCCTCGCAGGGCCCGTCAAGAAACTCGATCGCATCGGACTCGAGACCTACTCGTGCCGCCGCGGGATGGCGCAAGATCCCGAGCGCACGCTCGCCGCGATCCGCGCGATCGGCTACACCGACGTCGAGCTGCTCTGGTCGTTCAATCTGTTCGGGCGCACGCCGGCGCAGGTGGCGGCGACGCTCAAGAACGAAGGGCTGCGCGCGCCATCGTGCCACATGTCGCCCGAGACGATCTTCGTCGGCTGGGAGCGCAGCCTCGACATCGCCAAGGTCCTCGGCCACGAGTACCTGTTCATTCCCGACGTCGACGTCTGGACCAGGTCGACACTGGACGGCTGGCGCGACTGGGCCGACCGCTTCAACGCGGCCGGCGCCGTGGCGCGCAAGGCGGGAATCTGGCTCGGCTTCCATAACGAGGCGTACCACCAGAAGCCGATCGACGGGAAAGTGCCGCTCGACGTGTTCATCGAGCGCCTCGACCCGGCCGTCACGCGCCTCCAGCTCGACGTCGGCAACATGCTCGTCGGCGGCGGCGACCCGATGGCGTACCTCCAGAAGTATCCGAATCGCTTCTGGAGCTTCCATCTGAAGGACGCGAAGCCCGACCGCTCGGGCGACACGGGGTTGGGCAAGGGGATGTTCGACTTCAAGCGCTTCCTCGCCGCCGTCCCCGCGATCGAGCAGAAGATCGCCCACGTCGAGCAGGAAAGCGCGACCGAGCCGGCCGCCGAGCTGGAGGACGCGCGCGCGAATTTCCAGTATTTGAAAGCGCTCGAGTTCTGATGCGCGGGATCGCGGCGCTGCTCGTGGCGACGGTGATGATTGCACCGCTTTCCGCGCAGCAGCGCCGCGCGGCACCCCGACATTACACGTATGTGATCGTCCACGGCGCCTGGGGCGGCGGCTGGGATTGGCTGGCCATCGACTCCATGCTGACCCGGCGCGGGCATCATGTCGTCCGCGTCACGCTGACGGGCCTGGGCGAACGCCACCATCTCGCGTCGCCCGACATCGGGCTGAACACGCACATCGACGACGTCGTCAACCAGATCCTGTGGGACAATCTGCGCGACGTCGTGCTCGTCGGGCACAGCTACGGCGGGATGGTCATCACGGGCGTGGCCGACCGCGTGCCGGATCGCATCAAGCGGCTCGTCTATCTCGACGCGCTGCTTCCCGATTCCGGCGAATCGGTGATGTCGATTCCGGACACGGCGCGCGCGAAATTCGTCGCCAGCATCACGCGCGACGGCTACACGGTGCCCGTGTGGGTGCAGGACACGACCGTGATTCCCCGTGACGTCCCGATGGCCTTGAAGACGTTCACCGACCCGCTGCCACTCGTGAATCCCGCCCGGCTCCGCGTTCCCGCTACCTACATCCTGACGTACGAGCCTCAGGTCACGCCCGATCCCTTCCAGATGTTTGCCGATCGGGCGGCGGCGCGCGGCTGGCCCGTCGTCAAGATGGTGTCGGATCATTTGCCGGAGCGAACGCATCGCGGTGAGTTGGTGACACTCCTCGAGCGGGTCCCGAGCCCATGATTCTGCTGCTCGCCGCGCTCGTGCAGGACACCACCACCAGCAGCTTCCTCAAGACCGTCGATATCGCATCCGGCCGCGTCGAAACCGTCTACACCGCCGAGCGCCGTTTCGAAGCGCCGAATTGGTCGCGCGATGGCCGTTACTTCCTAATCAATAGTCAGGGGCGCCTCTACCGCCTGACGATCGCCGGAGGCCGGCTCGCCGAGCTTCCGATCGACCTCGCCACCCCGCGTATCAACAACGATCACGGCATCTCGCCCGACGGCCGGATGCTGGTCATCAGTCACGAGCCCACCGACGACTGGCTGACGTCGAGCGTCTACACGCTACCCATCGCCGGCGGCACGCCGAAGCCGATCACGACGAAGGCGCCGAGTTTCTGGCACGGCTGGTCGCCGGATGGGATGACGCTGGCGTTCGTGGGACGTCGCGACGACGAGTTCGACATCTACACGATTCCCGTGGCGGGCGGCGACGAGCGGCGCATCACGACGTGCAAGGGGCTCGACGATGGGCCGGACTATTCACCCGACGGTGCCTTCATCTATTACAACTCGTTCTGCAGCGGGAAAATGGAGATCTGGCGCATGCGGCCCGACGGCAGCCAGCCGGAGCAGCTGACCCGCGATCAGTACTCCAACTGGTTCCCGCATCCATCACCCGATGGGCGCTGGATCGTCTATCTCTCCTTCATCGAAGACCAGGGCCAGGATCATCCGTTCGGGCGGCAGGTGAAGCTGCGGCTCATGGATCTGCGCGATCGGTCGGTGCGCGATCTCACGCCGGAATTCTTCGGAGGGCAGGGGACGATCAACGTTCCAAGTTGGTCACCCGACAGCAAGCGCGTAGCGTTCGTCTCGTACGAACAGCATTTTAGGTCCCGATGACTCCACGGAAGGCGGAATGACACTCATTCGTTTCAGATCTGACCAGGGACCCGAAGTCGACCTCTCAAAAACATACGATGCGGTCGTCGTCGGCTCCGGCGCTGCGGGCGGGATGGCCGCCCACGTCCTCACGTCCCAGGGCATGAAGGTGCTGCTGCTCGAAGCCGGGAAGAAAATCGACGTCAATGCCGAGCTCCGGTCGATGGAGTGGCCCTACGACCATCCCCGGCGCGGGAACGCGCCGCCGGGCTATCACGCGATCCGCTTCAACGAGTACAACATCCGCCAGCCCCCGTATGCCAAGGGCTCCGCATTCAAGCACGTCTTTTCATACGTCGGCGGCTGGGGCGGGTCCGACTACGTCAAGAACATTCTGGTCGACGAGAAGGACAATCCTTACACCGGAACCAAGTACGCCTGGGTGCGCGCGCGCGTGCTCGGCGGCAAGACGAACATCTGGGGCCGGCTCGCGTTGCGGCTCTCCGACTACGACTTCAAGGGCAAGACGCACGACGGCTACGGTGAAGACTGGCCGATTTCCTACGCCGATGTCGCGCCCTATTACGACAAGGTGGACCTCCTCCTCGGCATCTCCGGCCACAAAGAGAATCTGCCGCATCTGCCCGACTCGCTGTTCCAGCGGCCGAACAAGCTCACCGCGGCCGAGGTGAAGTTGAGGAAGGCGTTGCAGGGGATGGGACGCACCGCGACGCCGTACCGCGCGGGCGTCACGACCGACGGCGTGAAGAACAAATACCGCAGCAAGTGCTTCGGCCGCGGCGCGTGCGGCCGGCGGCCAGGCGGTTGCGACATTCACGCCGCGTTCGATTCACCGACGGGACTCATCTATCCCGCGATGGACACCGGCAACCTGACGCTGCGGACCAATGCAACCGCGCACGAAGTGCTGGTCGATCCCAACACCGGGAAAGCGCGTGGCGTCTCCTTCATCGATTCGCAGAACCTCAAGACATACGTAGCGAAAGCGAAGGTGGTGATTGTCGCGGCTTCGACGCTGGAGAGCGCCCGGCTGTTGTTGCTGTCCAAGTCGCGCCAGCATCCCAACGGCATCGGAAACTCGAGCGGCCATGTCGGCCACAACTTCTGCGAGCACGTCATGGGCCCCGGTGTCACGGGTATGGTGAAAGAGCTCGTCGGCACGGAGCCGACGCTGGACGACGGCAAGCCCGGCGGCTTCTACGTGCCACGCTTCCGGAACCTCCAGGACAAGCAGCCGGGCTTTGTCCGCGGCTACGGATTCGAGGGCGGCGCGGGCTTCTCGATCTTCCCGGACAGCGCGTGGGATACGCCGGGATTCGGAGGCCAGTTCAAGAAATCCGTACGCGACCACGCAGGCGCTTTCATCAATATGGGCGGCTTCGGCGAGGTCCTCGCACGCTACGAGAACTACGTGGACCTGGACCCGGTCGAGAAGGATCGCTGGGGCATTCCGGCGCTGCGCTTTCATTATCAGTTCAGCGACAACGAAAAGAAGATGTGCGAGGACATGGTGGCAGCCGGGAAGGAAATGTTCGAGGCCGCCGGTATCGAAGTGATCGGTGAAGACAAGACCATTCGCACCGAAGGCTGGTCGATTCACGAGCTGGGCACGTCGCGCATGGGGAACGATCCCAAGACCTCGGTGCTGAACCAGTTCCAGCAATCGCACGACGTGAAAAACCTGTTCGTCGTAGACGGCTCGAGTCACGTGAGCGCGTCGTGCCAGAATCCGACCTGGACGATCATGGCGCTGGCGTGGCGCTCGTGCGAACACCTGGCCGACGAATTCAAGCGGGGGAACCTATGACGATCTCGCGGCGCGAAATGCTCCAGCGGACCGCCGCTGCGGCTGCGGCGGCGTCGCTGCCACTGGCGAACGTGGTTCCGAGTCCCGGATCCCAAGCCCCCAAGCCCAAGTTCTTCACGCCGGCGGAATTCGCGCTGGTGGACGAGATGAGCGACATGATCATCCCGACCGACGGGGAATCGGCCGGGGCGCGGGCCGCGGGTGTTGCGGCCTACATCGACGGCCGGCTCGCCGAGGCGTTCGAGAAGGACGAGCCGCAGCGGTGGCGCGCGGGCATCGCGGCGATCGAGGCGTTGTCGCGCGAGATGAACGGCGGCAAGACGTTCATGCAGGCGAGCGCCGAGCAGCGGCTGGCGCTCCTGACCCGCATCGCGGCCGCCGAGTCGGACGCCAAGTCGGATGCGGAAAAGTTCTTCAAGCAGATCAAAGGGAGCACGATCCAGGCGTACTACACGTCGAAGATCGGCATCCAGGACGACCAGCATTACAAGGGCAACGTGATTCAACCGGGGGACTACGCCGGCTACGATGCCACCTGATTCGGTCGAGCTGCAGACGCCCCGGCTGACGCTGCTGGCCTATACGCCCGAGCAGCTGCTCACGCTGATCGAGGAGCCGCACAATTTCGAAGCGATCGCCGCGTTGACCCCCGCAGAAGGCATGCGGGGGTTTTACGTCTCGGGGGACGTCTCGCCGCAATGGCTCGAGACGCTGCGCAGCGCGGTGGGGCAGGGCCCCAATCCCTGGCGTCACGGCTTCTGGGTGGTCGAAAAGCAGACCGGGCAGATCGTCGGCGGCGCGGGATTCAAGGGAGCGCCCGACGCGGCCGGCATGGTCGAGATCGCCTACGGCATCGTGCCGTCTCGGGAAGGCCGGGGATACGCTACCGAAGCGGCGCGCGCGCTGATCCACTTCGCCGGCAACGATTCGCGGGTGCGCCTGATCCGCGCGCACACGCGCCCCGAGACGAATGCGTCCACCCGCGTGCTCCAGAAATGCGGTTTCGTGCGTATCGGGGACCTCGTCGATCCCGAGGATGGGCCGGTCTGGCGGTGGGAACGAAAACCGCAGCAAATGGGGAGCCCTGCGTAACTAGCCGTCCGTTCATCTGTGGGACATATTCGACCCGCATGAGCGCGCCTGCCCCAACCGTCCAGGCTGCCGGACACGCCGTCTTCATTCCCTCGGAGTGGCGTTCGCTTTCGTCCTGTCTCGGTCTCTCGCCACGCGAGTGTGGGATCGTGCGCGGGGTCTTCGACGGCGAATCGGAGAAGCGGATCGCCGAACGACTCGGGCTGTCGCCGCATACGGTGCACACCTACCTGTGGCGCATCTATCGCAAGCTGCAGGTGCAAAGTCGTGAGGAATTGCTGGTTCGCGTCTTCGTGGAATTTCGTGGATTGCCGAAACGCCCTGCTCTCAATCATCGCCATCGCCGGTAGCTGTACGATGTAGACTGATCAGGTGACCCGCATTGGGGGTCTTGTCGGGCTGTTCGGGTGGTGTATGGTTTGGCCGCGTATGCATCTACGGGGCGTACCCTCCTCCGATCTCTTAGGCTCAGGAGACTGTTCCATGCAAAGATTACTTCGTGCAATGGGGATGGCCGTTGTCTTCCTGGTGGCGGTGACCACTATCGCACCGGCGCAAGGCACACAGATCTCGGGTACGGTGACATCCGCGACCACGGGGGAAAAGCTGTGGGGCGTTACCGTGCGTGTGAAAGGCACGCAGACGCAGACCGTCACGGACCAGCAAGGTCGGTATGCGCTGGTCGCGCCTTCGGATGCGGTGCTGACATTCGCGATGATCGGCTTCCGGGGCAAAGAGCAGCCCGCGGGCGGGCAAGGGTCTGTCGACATCGCACTCGAGCAGGCGCCGACGATGCTGCAGGAAGTGGTTGTCACGGGCTACGAGTCCCAGCGCCGCTCGGACATCACGGGCGCGGTTTCCAGCGTGAATCTGGAGAGCGCGAACAAGCAGACCTCCACCAGCGTGCTGCAACGGCTCGACGGCCGAGTGCCTGGACTCACGATCAATGCGAGCGGGTCGCCGGGCTCCCGCTCCACCGTCCGCATCCGTGGCGTCAGCTCGTTCCATGACAACGACCCGCTGTACATCATCGACGGCACGCCGGTGCAGGACTCGTATCTCAACTTCCTGAATCCCAACGACGTCGCAGAAGTGCAGGTCCTGAAGGATGCATCGTCGGCGTCCATCTACGGATCCCGGGCGAGCAACGGCGTCGTCATCATCGAGACGAAAAAAGGCCGGCCGGGCGGACGCACCGCGTCGCTCGACGTCCGCACCGGCGTCGCCACTCCGGTCCGCGGTTATGACGATCTGGTGATGAGCAGCGCGCTCGATTATTTCCACGTGATCTCGGCAGCGTATCACAATGCCGGGCAGAAGTTGCCGCCGGAAGTGAAGGCGCTGTACGGTGACACGCTGAATCCGTCTGTGCCGCATTACACCTACATCGCCCCCGGCGTGACGGTCGCCGCGAATGATGCGTTCGGGCGTCCGGACCTGATCGACTTATCCCAGTACTCCTACCCCAACAAGTTGATCATGCCGGGCAGCAGCGGTACCAATTGGTGGGACGCGGTGTTTGGTCCGGCACTGATCACGGATGCGAACTTGTCGGTCTCAGGCGGAGGGTTGGATAACTCCTACAACGTGTCGTTCAATTATCTCAGACAGGGCGGCACGGCGGCATACAACACGCTCCAGCGCGGCGGGCTGCGCGTCAACACCGCATTCAACATCAACAAGCTGACGCTGGGCGAAAACATCGCGGTGTCGCGCGATCAGGCCTACGGCGGTCTCGACGACAACGCCCTCGGCGAAGGCAACATCATCGGGAAGAATATCCTGATGCAGCCGGTCGTTCCCATCTTTGACGTCGGCGGGAACTTCGCGTCGGGCAAGGCGACGGGACTGGGCAACAACACCAATCCGCTCAAGTACGCCTGGGCGCGCCGCTTCGACCGCAACACCAACGACCGCGCGATCGGCAATGTGTTTGGCCGCTTCGCCGTGATGCCGACCGTGTCGGTCCGCAGCCAGTTCTCCTTTAACCTGTTCCAGAGTCAATTCAACGGCTTCACGCCGACGACGTTCGAAAACTCCGAGGCGAACGCGGTGAACTCGATCGCCCAAAACGTTAACCGGACGACGAGCTGGACGATCACGAACACGCTGAATTACGGGAAGGTGTTCAACCGCCACAGCGTCGCGGTGCTGATCGGCCAGGAGGCGAATTCCAGCAACGGGCGCTTCATGGCCGGAGGGATCTCGGGACTCTTGAACGACTCTCCCGAGAGCCGGTACATCGACGACGCGCTGGGTTCGGCGGCCAGCAAGACCGTCAACAGCACCGGATTCTTCGACCGGCTGCTCTCCTATTTTGGGAAGGCCGACTACAACTATGCCGAGAAGTACTACGCCAGCGTGACGGTGCGGCGGGACGGCTCTTCCAAGTTCTCCGTGGACAATCGGTGGGGCACGTTCCCCGCGTTCAACGCCGGCTGGAGACTCTCGCGCGAGTCCTTCTTCCCGCAGGACGGGTTCTTCTCGAACGTGCTGCTCCGGGTCGGGTACGGCGTGACCGGCAATCAGCAGATTCCGGGCGGACGCATCGTCGCGAAGTTCGGCGGCGGCACCGGGGACACGTTCTATGACATCAACGGTTCCGGCACCAGCATCGTCGCCGGATTCCGTCAGATTGCGCTGGGCAATGCCAACCTGAAATGGGAGACCAACCGCTCCGTGAACAGCGGCGCGGATCTCGAGTTCTTGCGCGGCCGCGGCTCGTTGACCTTCGACATCTACTCGCGCACCACGGACGATTTGCTGTTCGATCCGCGTACACCCTCCACCGCCGGCGCCGCCAGCCCCGCGATTCAAAACGTCGGCAAGATGAGCAACAAGGGCTTCGACTTTGCCGCTTCGTACAGCGGCACGATGGCGGGCGGGAAGGTGTGGAGCGTCGCGTTCAACGGCAGCCACTACAAGAACAAGATTCTGCGGATCGACGGTCAGATCAATTCGTTCGTCGGACCGGGCGGGCCGCAGATCACGCGCATTGGCAATCCGATCATCAACCAGGTCGGCCAGCCGATGGGCTCGTTCTATGGATTGATCGCGAACGGCTACTTCCTGACCGCCGCCGATGCCGCCGCGCACCGCACGAATACGGCCGGGACCTGCACCACGCCTCCCTGCCAGGACGGCGCGGAAGTGGGTCGCATCCAGTTCGTGGACGTGGACGGCAATGGCCGCATCACGTCCGCGGACCGCACCATTATCGGCAGCCCGCACCCCGATTTCACGGGCGGCCTGGATCTGGGGATGCGGTTTGGGGCGTGGGATTTCAGCGCCACGGTCTTCGGTTCGTTCGGCGCCGACATCTACGACGCGCAGAAGGACTTCTACGTGTTCCGCGACTTCTCGACCAACGTCATGAAGGACCGCCTCACGAACTCGTTCTGCATCACGGGCGACGAAGGGTGCACCCATCCGGGTGATCCGAACGCCAAGTACCCGCGGCTCAATCAAAACGACAATACCAGCGGGTCGATCAGCAGCTACTTTGTCGAGAGCGGGACCTACGTCCGGCTGCGCAACCTGCAGGTGGCCTGGACGCTGCCCGCCAACCTGATCCGGTGGCTGCCGTCGGGTCGCGTCTATGTCCAGGCGGAAAACCTGTTCACCATCACCGGATATGATGGACTCGATCCGTCGCTCCCCGCACGGGCGTTTGTCGGCGCAGCGGGCGACATCCGTGACCAGTTCCGCAATGTCGACGTCGGGATTTATCCGAGCAACAGAACGTTCACCGTCGGCATCAGCACCACCTTCTAAGGCAAGGGACCTGGAACGATGAAAACATCGCTAAGATCTCGGCTGGTGCTGGGGGCGGCGGCGGCCGTCGTTGTCCTCGGTGCGGCTGCATACGCGTGCAAAGGTTTCCTCGACACCCCGGCGCAGGGCACGTTGGACGTAAACGCGTTGACGAGCAAGGTCGGGGTGGAGGGAGCGCTGATCGCTACCTACCGCTCGCTCGATTGCAACAACGCCACCAATGGCAATTGGGGCTGCGCGGCGAGCAACTGGCCGTTCGGCAGCATCACGAGCGACGACGCGTACAAAGGCTCGGAGGCGACCGATCAACCGCAGGCCACCGACATCGAGCTGTACGCGTGGAACAGCGACAAAGCGCAAGACTATCTGGACCGCAAATGGGCGAGCATGTACGAAGGCATCAGTCGCGCCAATGCCACCTTGCGGCTCCTCAGTAAGGTCAGCGCCGCGAAACCGGGTGAAATCTCCCGGACCGATTCGGCCGGAATCGCGGGGGAAGCCATATTCCTCCGCGCGCATTTCCACTTCGAACTGTGGCGGATGTGGGGCAACGTCCCGTACTATACCGAGATCGACACGGTCGATTTCCGGAAAGCGAACAATGCCAGCCCGCCGGCCGGCGTCACCGCGGTGGGGAACCAGGTCATCGCGGACCTCAACACGGCCATCGGCCTGCTGCCGGCCGCGCCGCGCGGCGGGCAGGCGGGTCGCGTCACTGCGTGGACGGCCCGGGCGTACAAGGGCCGCGTGCTGATCTATATGCATCAGTACGCAGCCGCCGTCGCCGTCTTCGACAGCGTCATCGCCAGCGGCACCTATGCGCTCGAATCCAGCTTCGACAAGGTGTGGAGCGGATTCAAGGCGAACTGGGGCAAGGAAACGATTCTCGCCTTCAACGCCTCGGTGAACGACGGTGAGCCGAACGGCAACAACGCGAACTACGGCGAGCGGCTCAATCTCCCGCACTCGGGGAGCCCGTTCAAATGCTGTGGCTTCCATCAGCCCTCGCAAAACATGGCGAACGCGTTCCAGGTCGATGGGGCAACCGGTTTGCCGAAGGCGTTCACGAGCCCGACGGCCTGGAATACCCGCGACGTCGTGTGGAAGGCGTCCATCGCCGATACCGTCGATCCACGGATGGACTGGACGATCGGCCGCGATTCCGTGCCGTACAAGGACTGGGGCATGCATCTCCCGTCCTGGATCCGGGCGCCCGGCTACGGCGGGCCGTATAGTCCCAAGAAGAACGCGCAGGAGAAAGCCAGCGGCGCGGTGAGTAAAGTCGGCTGGCAGCCGGAGCAGGAGAACGGCGTGCACATCCACATCTTCCGCTACGCCGATCTGCTGCTGCTCGACGCGGAAGCGAAGGTCGAGACCAATGACCTCGTCGGCGCGCGGGCGCTCGTGAATCAGGTCAGAGCTCGCGCAGCAGTCACGGCGCAGGGTTGCGGGGATGGCGGCACGGACGCCGCGCTGGTCACGAAGTATCCGCTCTGTGCCGGGGACGACCGCATGGCAGTGCCGCTCAACGATTCCCATATTCGCTGGGCGACGTACATGGTCAATCCCTATCCAGCGTTCCCAGATCAGGCGACGGCGCGTCTGGCCGTCCAACTCGAGCGGCGTCTCGAGCTCGGCATGGAAGGTCAGAGATTGTTCGATCTGCACCGCTACGGCACCGCTGTGGCGACGCAAGTGATGACCGACTACCTCACCGTCGAAAAGAGCGTGCTGCGCCGTGACTATAAGAAGTCGCAGTTGCCGTATGCGGCAAAGAACGATTTCTATCCGATTCCGCAGGTGGAGATCGACTTGAGCAAGCTCTCTGGACAGCCGTCGTCGCTGACGCAAAACACGGGGTGGTAGCGTAAGCCGCGCTTAGCGGCGCAGAATTCGAAACGCCTGCAGGGAATCGCCGTTATTGGCCACCAATACGGCGTGCCCTGCAGGCGTTTTCACGAGCGCGAGTCCCGTGACATCACCGCCGGCTCGGAAGCCGCTCGCGACGGCGGGTACCGGTGTAAAATGCCCCTGCCCGTCCCCCCGGAGCCACAGGCCCTCTCCGGCATCGGCCCGCGGCGTATTCGGCTCTTCGTCGTAGATATTTCCCGCCACGATGAGATCGAGGTTGCCGTCGCCGTCCACATCGTGCGCGATGATCCCTCGCAGCGGGGCGATCTGCGCCAGATTCGGCAGTGCGGTCAGCGTGAAGCGCCCGTGGCCGTCGTTCTGCAGATAGACGCTCGCCAACGTATCCACCTGATAATGCAAGGCGCGCTGCAGCGCCGTGGCGCCGAAGAGCTGCTGCACGGTCGCGGTCGAGTATGCGACGTACGTGGGGAACTGTATGCCGACTGTGTAGATCGCGCTGCTCAGCGTCGGCAAGCCCGCGATGGGATACTCGCGACCCTCAATGATCTGCGTGAGCACGACATCGGTCGAGCGCGCATCGGTGAACGATCCGGCGTACACGCCGAGTTTTCTGGTGGCCGAGGACGTGTAGGTGTGATTGAGTCCGAGGTTCCCGGCGACGAGATCGATGTGCCCATCGCGGTTAAAGTCTCCCGCCGCCAGGCTGTACCACCATCCCCGCAGCGGTGGCAGGCCCATCGACGCGGTGACGTTGCGCAGCCGCGCGCCGTCATTCCTGAAGAACTCGATCGGCATCCATTCGCCGGCCGTGACGAGATCCAGCCGCCCGTCACCGTCGAAATCGATCCAGACCGCGGCTGTGATCATGCCGTACGATTGCGCGAGCTCCGGGCACACCTCCTGCGTGACGTCGGTGAAGTGGCCGCCGTCGTTCCGGAGCAGATAGCTGCGCGCCGGGTAGGGATAATTGCGTGGCGCCACGCGGCCGCCGACAAAAAGATCGGGGCGGCCATCACCGTTGAAGTCGCCGACCGCGATCGCCGCGGTGCTGGTGAGCATCGGAGGTAGCGCCGCGCTGTCCCGGACGAAACGCCCGTTCCCCTGATTGATGTACAGCCGATCCTGTAACAGCGCCGAGACAGGCGCGAGCTGATAGCCGCCGCTCGCGACGTACAGGTCGAGTCGCCCGTCCCCGTTCGCGTCGAAGAATTGCGCTCCCCAGTCCTCAGAGCGCTGCTGGGACCACGGGTACGGCTGTGACGACTCCACGAAGCTGCCGTCCCCGCGTTGCACGAATAGCCTGGCCGGCGCGCCGGCGCTGCCGCCGATGAACACATCGTCCAACCCATCGCCGTTCACATCGCCGACCGCGATGACCGGCCGGTGCCGCACAATGTCGTGCGGCAACAGCGGCTGGACGGTGTAATCGGGACTGGTGATGGGCGGCGACCGGTACGGGATCGAATGCCTCCGGTCCACCGCCTCGAACAACGTATGATCCGGCGATTTCGGTGCGGCGGGGCCGGACAGCGGATCATGGGCATCGCGTTGGTCCACCGTGAGCACGCGATTGACCGAGACATCCGTGAGCACCTGTGACCGTCCGTCCGGCCAGCGCACCGTCAGCGTGTCCAGGCGCGTCGCAGCTCCCAGCCCGAAGTGCAGGCGGTCATCGACGGTCGACATATAGCCGCGGTAGGGCGACTGGTAGAGGTATTGCTTGATGGACCCGACCTGCGCGACCACACTGGCACCGATTCCCCGGATGTTGGGGGCCTGGCCCCGCAGAATCACCTGCACGTAGTGATGTGTCGCGGTATCCGCCTGCACGTTTTCGTAAACGGACGCCGGCGCGTCGATGTTATTCGTTACGAGATCGAGGCGCCCGTCATTGTTGAGATCCGCATAAGCCGCGCCATATGAAAAACCGGGCTGGCCGAAACCCCAGGCCTTGCTCTGATCGGTAAAGGTGAGGTCGCCGTTGTTGCGAAAGGCGGAGCTCGGAACTTTGTAGCCACCCAGCGCTCGCAGTCGCTGGAACGCGCGCACGCTGTCGCCGGCCCGATACGCGGCCGAAACCGCTGCCGTGTAGTCGAAATCGTTGACCGCTTTGGGGTAACCACTGGTAATGACGATGTCCTTGTAGCCGTCGTTATCGAGATCCGCGAAGAGCGCGCTCCAGCTCCAATCGGTATAGGCGATGCCCGCCAGCCGGCTGATCTCGCTGAAGGTGCGGTCCGGACCGCGCCCGCCGTTGTTCAACTGCAGCGTGTTGATATCGTAGTCGATGCGAAATCCTCGCCGGCGCAGCTCGTCCGCTGTGCCGTAGGTCTGGAATCCGCTCATGCGTTTTTGCCCGCTCAAGGCCGGCGGCATCATGTCGACCTGGAGGATGTCCGGCCGCCCGTCGTTGTTGAAATCCGCGATGTCGACCCCCATCCCGGCAAAGCTCGTGTGCTTGAGCCAGGCTCCCGCTCTGTCGGTAAACGTGCCGTTTCCGTTGTTCACGTACAGCACGTCGTTCGGCGTAATGTCGTTGGAGACGTAGATGTCCGGCCGGCCGTTGCCGGTGAAATCGGCGACGGCCACACCCAGGCCGTACCCGACATCGCGCAGGATGCCCGCTTGCTCAGAGATGTCGGTGAACGTGCCGTTGCCATTATTGCGATAGAGTCGGTTGTAGCTCTCCGGTGTGGAGTCGTGTCCTCCGGACGGGCTGGCGTTGAGCGCCCGCTGGAAGTCTCGAGGAGAATTGTTGAGCAAAAACAGATCGAGATCGCCGTCGCCGTCATAGTCGAGCCACACGGCCTGGGTGCAGAATCCGGTGTCCGCAATCCCGTAGCGCGCCGCCGCCTCGGTGAAGGTCCGGTTCCCGTTATTGACGAACAGCAGATTGCGGCGCTGGGCAGGCGTGGACCACGCGGGTCCGGACACGCACACGTAGATGTCGAGAAATCCGTCGTTGTTGATGTCCACCAGGCTGACGCCGGTTGCCCAGGTCTGCGTCGTCACGTGCGCGGACGCGGTGATGTCGGCGAACTGCATGTGGCCCTTGTTCAGGTACAGCCGGCTCGACACCATGTTGCCGGCGAAGAAGATGTCGGGCAGCCCGTCGTTATCGATGTCGCCGACCGCGACGCCGGCCCCGTTGTAGATGTAGGGATCCGTCAGAGCGTTGAGCGAGTCGGTCACCGTAATCGTGTTCGCGAACGCGATGCCGGTCTGCGACGGTGGCAGCAATCTGAACAGCGGCGCGGGCGAGGGACCTCCGCAGCCCAGCAACACACCGCTCACGGCCAGCCAACACATCCGACGCATGGGGCAGAGAAGCTAACGCCCGCGGCGGGGCGCGGATATTGTTCAAGGCATGATGCGATCGCGCGCGGTGGTCGTTGCGTTGCTCTTCGTGACAGGCTGCGGCTCTCATGAACGCCAGGGTGAGCGGCTTGCCCGGACGTATTGCGCCGCCTGTCACATGTTCCCTGATCCACAGCTGTTGGATAAGGCGACCTGGCAGAACGGCGTGCTGCCGGCGATGGCGCCGCGGCTGGGCATCCCGGCGCGGTCGCTGACCGAAGAAATGTCCCGCAGTCCGCAGATGGTTGTGCTGACGCGGGGCGTGTCGCGGGCGGACTGGGACAAGATTGTCGCGTACTACGTGGCGCGCGCCCCCGCCGCGCTCGCCGACGCACCGCGCCCGCGTCAGCCGGTCGTCGATCCGCCGTTCTTCGCCACCGGTCCCTTCGTTCCTGGGCTGCGGAGCAGCGGCATCATCACGCTGCTCAAGGTGGACTCCGCAGATGACCGCATTTTCGTCGGGGAGGCGGCCAGCAATACGCTGCGCATCTTCGGCTATGATCGCCGTCTCAAAGCCACCCTCACGCTCGAGAGCGCGCCCACCGATGTGATTTCCGAACGCGACCACATCCTCGTCCTCAAGGTGGGCAACCTCGCGCCCAACGACGAGGCGAGTGGGTCGCTCGTGCGGTACGACATTGTTCGGGGCGGCGCGTTGCGGTACGCCGCCACGCTGATCGATTCGCTGTATCGACCGGTGTTCGTACAGCGGTTTGGTGCTGACGCGTTTCTCATCTGTGAGTTTGGGAACAACCGCGGGCGGCTCGCGCTCTATCGCGCAGCGGGTGGGACGTATCGACGCCAGGTGCTCGACGCGAGCCCTGGGGCGATCCGCTTCGAGATCCGCGATATGACGGGTGATGGCGCGCCCGACATCGTTGCGCTCTTGGCGCAGGGAGATGAGCGGATCGTGCTATTCGTGAACGACGGCAACGGGAATTTCACCACGCCGGGGCAGGTGTTGGCGCGGTTCCCGCCGGTCTACGGCTCAATGTTTTTCACCCTCGCCGATTTCAACGGCGACGGCCAGCCAGACATCCTCTACGTGAACGGTGACAACTTCGACTACTCGCCCGTATTGAAGCCCTACCACGGTGTGCGGATTCTCGAAAACGACGGGCACAACAACTTCACCGAGCGCTATTTCTTTCCGATGTATGGGGCGGCGCACGCGATTGTCGCCGACTTTAATCACGACGGCGCTCCCGACATTCTGGCGACCAGCAACTTTGCCGACTCGTTGCGGCATCCCGAGCAGGGGATCGTCTACCTGGAGAACCTCGGCCGCTACGAGTTCCGGCCCTATGCCTTCCGCGTCGCGGCGGGATCCCAGTGGAACGTGATGGCCAGTCTCGATATCAACCGCGATGGCCGGCCGGACGTGCTCATTGGCGCCATGCGACTTCAGAGCATCACGCGTATCGCGGAGCCGACCAATGGAACGGGACGAGAGCCGGCAGCGGTACTGCTGTTTGAGGACGTCGGCGGAAAGCATTAATCCGGAGGCCCCCCATTGCGTGGTTGTGCAGTATATTCCCTCGAACAAGGGGGTGCCCAATGACTTGGTACCCAGCGCGCTTCGTGCCGTCCATCACCATCCTCACCGGCTTGCTCCTCGCGTGCGCCCATCGCCGCGACACGAGTCGGGTCAACGCCCAGCCAGATAGCCTCGCTCCACCGCCCGCGGCGTCCACCGTCTCCTCTGATGAGCAGGCTCGTCAGCCCGCCACGTCACTCGACCAGCTGCTGGCGGGGCGGATCTCCGGGGTCACGGTGACGTCTGCACCCGGTGGCGGAATCGTCGTCCGCATCGGCGGCCCAAAGTCCTTCTACGCGAACGAGGACCCGCTCTTCATCGTCGATGGCGTTCCGATCGAACCGGTCAGCAATGGCACCCTGAATTGGCTCAATCCGCATGACGTCGAATCGATCACCGTGCTCAAGGATCCGAGCACCACGGCGATTTACGGCGTACGCGGCGCGAATGGCGTGGTCATCATCAAGACCAAGGGATCGCACGAATGACGCTAACGGCCCCGTGCCGCCGCGGATATCGTTTACGCCATGAATTCGTGGCGTCGTTTCATTGTGATCGCGGCATTCGCGGCGGCGATCGTGGCCGTTGTCGTGCTGAACGAACGGGCAGCCGGGAGTGTCGCCGGGGGGGGCGCGCGTGAGACGATCCGGCTGAGGGAAGTCGCCCACGCGAGCGGCATCGACTTCACCCACCAGGCCCCGACGCTCGATCCCAAGATCTCCAACATCGCACCACACGTCGGCGCCCTCGGCGCCTGCGTGTCCGTCGCCGATTTCAACAACGACGGGTGGCCCGATCTGTATTTCACCTCGTCGCGGTTCGGCGCACCCAATGCCCTGTATCTGAACCAGAAGGACGGCACGTTCCGCGACGTCGGCGCGGAGGCCGGCGTGGCGGACGTGAACCGTCCGGGCGAAGGCGTTTCGATGGGCGCGGTGTGGGGCGACTACGACAACGACGGGTTCGAGGACCTGCTCGTCTACAAATGGGGCTACCCGCAGCTCTTCCACAATTTGGGCAACGGTCGTTTCGAGGACGTCACCGCGCAATCGGGCCTGCGGCGCTGGATGAATTCCAACAGCGCGGTCTGGGTCGACTTCGATCGCGACGGCCTGCTCGATCTCTATATCACCGGCTACTTCCGCTCCGACATCGACTTCTGGCATCTCAAGACGACGCGCATCATGCAGCACAGCTGGGAGTTCGCGACCAACGGCGGCAAGAATCTGTTGTTCAAGAACCTCGGCAATGGGCATTTCACGGATGTGACCGACTCGCTCGGCGTCGGCAGCACGCGCTGGACGCTCGCCGTGACCGCCGCCGATTTCAACGACGACGGCTGGCCCGATCTGTATCTCGCCAACGACTACGGCCCCGAGGAATTGTACCTCAATCGTGAGGGGAAGCGCTTCGAGCTGGCGAGCGCGGGGTTGTCCGACGACTCGAAGAGCGGCATGGCGGTCGCCCTGGGCGACGTCTACAATCGCGGCCAGCACGACGTGTTCGTCACGAACATTTCGGAGAAGGGATTCCTGTTCCAGGGCAACAACCTGCGGCTCAACTTCCTCAAAGAGCTGGGTCGCTTCGACGAAGTCGCGAAGGGCCCGGTGGCGGACGCGGGCTGGGCCTGGGGCGCGCAGTTCGGCGACCTGAACAATGACGGCCTGCTCGACCTCGTCATTGCGAACGGCTTCATCTCGGCGGACTCCACCCACGACTATTGGTACGCGATGTCCAAGATCGCGGGCGCGCAGGGCAACATCTTCGAAGACGCCAAGAATTGGCCCGCGATCGGAACCGCGAGCCTCTCCGGGTATGAGCGCTCACGCGTGCTGCTGAACCGCGGCCAGGCTGGATTTGTCGATGTCGCACAGGAAGCAGGTGTCACCGATCGGCTGGACGGTCGCGCCGTCGCCATGGCGGACTTGTTCAATCGCGGTGTGCTCGACGTGGTTGTGGCGAATGAGCGGGGCAGGGCCTTGGTCTATCGCAATGCGTCCTCTCCCCCTGAGCCCCTCTCCCGCGGGGAGAGGGGGAACCACTGGCTGGAGCTCAAGCTCGTCGGGACGCGCAGCAATCGCAGCGCCATCGGCGCCGAGGTCACCGTGGAGTTCGGAAATGCCCGCCAGCGGCAGGTAGTGGATGGGGGATCGGGGTTCTGCAGTCAGAATGATCGGCGGCTGCATTTCGGGCTGGGCGACCAGCGTCTTGGGAAAGTCACGATTCGTTGGCCTTCGGGCGCGGAGCAGGTCGTGAATGGTCTCGCCATCGATCAACTCCACGTCATTACGGAGCCGCGGTGACGACGTCCGCTCAGGCGCCGGCGCGATCCCTCGCCGGCATCGTGATCGACCCCAAGTACCTGATCGTCTTTCTCATCACGCTCGTCCTGGTGGTGGGTGAGGCCCAGTACGGCATCCTCGGCGGCTACCCGCGGCTGGCGACGACGCTCGGCATCTCCGTCGCGACCGAGGTGCTGCTCTCGTGGTGGCTGCGGGGCCGAGTCGCCAATGTCTCAAGCGCCTACATCACGGGCATCAGCCTGGCGCTCCTGATCAAGCCACAGGCGAACATTCTCTGGCCGTTTGCGCTGGGCGCGTTTTTGGCGATCGCCTCGAAGTACGTGCTCACCTACCGCGGCCGCCACCTCTGGAATCCCAGCAACTTTGCCATCGCGTTGCTCGTGCTCGTCGCCGCCGACTCCGTCGCGATTCTGAGCCATCAATGGGGTAACGATCTCGGCACCAACCTCGTGATCTGGGCATTCGGGCTCGTCATCGCCTGGCGTGCGCGCGTCCTGCATGTCACGCTGACGTATGTCGCCTGCTTCATTGGCTTCGCGGTACTGCGACATTTCATCGTGGGCGGGCCGCTGTTCGCCGAGCTGGCACCGATCACGGGGCCGATGTACCAACTGTTCGTCTTCTTCATGGTTACCGATCCCCGGACGACGGTCAGCACGCGCCGTGGCCGGATGATCGTGGTCGCGATTGTGGCGCTCGTGGAAACGCTGATCCGGCTCGCGGGCGACTACCAGCTCGCGCTGCTCCGGCCGCTGTACGTCTCGCCGCCGATCCTCGCGCTCGCGTTCGTGGGACCCGTAGCGATGTTCTTGGATCTGCGTCGGACGGCTTCCGCAGCGTGATCCTCCGCGGCGTTCTGCCGGTCGTGTGGGGTCATTCGAGCGTCGGTATTGGCATCATTTCAGGTATCGCGGCGCTATTGCGCGTCCGCGTGCACAAGGCAGCTTAAGCGCCTATGCCTTGGATCGCGTTCGTCGGCCCGTTCATTCCCTTCATCGCCATGTTGCCCCCCGCGATCGCAGCGATGTGGATCGCCAACCGCTGGTTCAAATCGCGCGAGGGTGGGTCCCAGGTCCGCTCCGAGCTGACCGCGCTCCGAGAAGAGGTCACGTCGCTGCGCGAGACGCAGGCCGAGATGCAAGAGCGGCTGGATTTCAGCGAGCGGATGTTGAGCCAGCTCCGCGAGGGACGCGGCCGGGAGCTGCCTAACCCCGGTCGCGGCTGAGTCTTTGCCGACTCCGATCTCCCATGCAGCGGTCGGCTACGCCATCGGGTCCTGGTCCCCGCATGACGCGCCGTCCCTCACGCAACGAGTGTGCCTGGTCGCAGCGGCGTGCGCCGCGCTGCCCGACATCGACGTAATCGGGTTCGCCCCGCACCGCGGCATTACGCATTCCATCATCTTTGCCGTCTTCTCCGCCGCCGTGGCCACGCTGGTGTTTTTTCCCAAGACGCAGCCGCGCACACGAGGTCTGATCGCGCTTACGCTCCTTGTGGCGGCACTCTCCCATCCCTGCCTCGATGCGCTTACGCAGTACTCGTTGGGGATCGAGTTCTTCGCGCCGTTCTCCGACACGCGATATCGGTTTCCCTGGACGCCGCTGGGCCGCCCGGACAACGAGTTGCTGGGTCAATTCGTGCTCGAAGCCCTCGTCGTCTTCCTGCCCGCCCTGATTCTCGCCTGGCTCGGCCTTCGCTTCCGTCGTAGAACCGAAACTGTCTAAGATCACCCTGGTTCGGCACGGCGCGCCGGCCTGGGATTTCAGAACACCGATTCCCGGCCGAGGCCTCGGCCAGTGGCTCGACGGGGAACGGGAAGCGGGGTTAAAACCGGTTCAGCCGACGCGCCCGAGTGCGGAGCTCGAGCAGCTCGTGCGGAGTGCGACGTGCCTCATGGTCAGCCCGCTCCGCCGCGCGATCGAATCGGCGAAAATCGTCGCCCCGGACGTCACCCCGGTGATCGATGAGCACTTTCGTGAGGCGGCACTGCCGTCCGCCATCCACTCGCGGCTTCGTTTCCCGCCCTGGGTGTGGGCCGCGTTTGCCCGGACGGCGTGGTTCTGCGGCTGGTCGGCTGGAGTCGAAAGTTTCGCGGCCGCTCGAACACGGGCTGCCCTGGCCGCCGGCATTCTGCATGCGCAGGCCCAGCGGCAGAGCACCGTGGTGCTCATCGGTCATGGGCTCATGAACATTCTGATCGCGCGGGAGCTTCGGGCCCTGAGATGGCGCGGGCCACGTTTCCCGCCCCCGCGGCACTGGGCGTTCGGCGTGTACGTACATTAAGGAAAGGAGGCTTCATGAAACCAATCCCCGTACCGCCCAAGCCCCAGCCCCAGCCCCAACCACCGGAACCGTGGGAACCCGCCAAGATCCCGCGCTCTCCGGAGCCGCCGAAGCCTCCGATCACCAAGATCTAGTTTGGAGATCCGCTGCAAGGCGTGCCTGTTCGATCTCGACGGCGTCCTCGTCGATTCACGCGGCGTCGTCGAGCGCACGTGGCGTCGCTGGGGACAGCGCCACCAGTTGGACATCGAGCCAATGCTGCGGATTGCGCACGGTCGCCGGGCCATGGACACGCTGCGCGCGATCGTCCCGCACCTCGCGACGGAGCTCGAGGTCGCCTGGCTCGATGCGGCTGAGCTCGAAGACGTTGCGGGGTTGGCGCCCATTCTCGGCGCGCGCGCGTTTCTGGCGAGCTTGCCCGCCGATCGTTGGGGAATCGTCACGTCCTGCACGCGCCCGCTCGCCCAGCTCCGCCTCACCGCGGTGGGGTTCACGGTTCCGCACATGATGGTCGTCAGTGACGACGTGCTGCATGGAAAGCCGGCCCCCGATGGCTACCGCCTCGGCGCCGAGCGGCTCGGCTACGATCCGCGTGACTGCGTCGTGTTTGAGGATGCGCCACCGGGCGTACAGGCGGCTCGCGCAGCCGGCGCGCGCGTGATTGGGCTGACGACAACCCATGCACCGGAGCAACTCCGGGACGTGGCGGTTGCGATCTCTGATTTCACTCGCATCCGCGCGCGTGTCGGGTCGGACGCGCTCGTACTTACCCTAACGTGAGAACACGGTCGGCCTGCGATGCGAAATCCGCGTCGTGGGTGGCGACGAGCAAGCTCCGTCCCTGATCGCAGAGGCGTCGGAGTGAAGTCGCCAGCGCAGCGCGGCGTGCCGGATCCAGGGCGGCGGTCGGCTCGTCCATGAGCAGCAGCGCCGGATCGGGTGCGAGCGCGCGGGCGATCGCCACGCGTTGCGCTTCACCACCCGACAGCTGATTCGGTCTGGCGCCGGCGCGCTCGCCGACCTCGAGCGCATCCAGCAGCGTGGTCGCAATCGTATCGGACTCGGCTCGGGTCTTTCCCCACACGTGCCGGAGCGCCAGCGTGACGTTGTCGCGCGCGGTGAGATGCTCGAACAGCGCATGGCTTTGGAACACGAATCCCACGCGCCGCCGGAGCGGCTCGAGCTGGGATTCCGGCGGTACCGGTCCCGGCTTCAGGTCGAATCCATCTACGACGATGCGTCCCTCATCGAAGGGCTGGAGCGCGGCCACCGCCCGGAGCGCGGTCGTCTTGCCGACGCCCGATGGACCCATCAAGGCCACGATTTCGCCGCGGGCGACGTCGAGCGACAGCGAGCGCAGGACGTCGCGTGAATCGTAGCGCACGCACAGCCGGTCGATCGCGAGCAGCGCGGTCACGCGGCGCGCCACCGCCGCTCCAGCCGGCGCGCCAGCCGCGCCAACGGGAGCGACATCGCGAGGTACACCGCCGCGCACAGCAGGCCGGGAACGACCCAGCTGCCCACGTTCGTGGCATAGATCGCCGTCTCCTTCGTCAGCTCGACGACCGTGATGACCGACACCAGCGCCGAATCCTTGAGCAGCGCGACGAAGTCGTTGGTCATGGGGGCGAGCGCGTAGCGGAGCGCTTGCGGTCCGCGGATGAGCCGCAAGATCTGCATCTCGGAGAAGCCGAGGGTGCGCGCGGCCTCGAGCTGTACGCGCGGGACCGCCTCGAGCGCGCCGCGATAGATCTCCGCCTCGTAGGCGGCGTAGTTGAGCCCCAGCGCCAGAATCGCAGCGAGGAACGCGGGCAGCCGCACGACGCCTGCCAGGCCGTAATAAATGACGAAGAGCTGCAAGAGCAGGGGCGTGCCGCGAATGACTTCGATGTAGACTGTCGTGAGGACTCGCAGCCACCCGGATCCGTAGAGGCGACCCGAGGCCAGGGCGAGGCCGACCATTACCGCGAGGGTCATCGACAGGAACGAGACGAGGAGCGTCACCACCGCGGCGCGCGCGAGCGACGGCACGTACGCGATCACCTGACTCGCTCCCGCGGTCCGAGCCGTTCCTACCGCGCCCGTCGCCTTCTCTCGTAACACACGATCGAACAGGACAGCCTGGCTTTCATCCCAGACGTTCCAGCGTCGGAAGGTCTGTTCGAGTGAACCGTCCCGCATCGCTTCGCGCAGCACCGCGTCCACCGAATCTCGGAGCGCGGAGTCCGCTCGGGCGAGCACGCCGACGTAATAGCCGACGGCAACCGGCGTGGGGAGAATGACGAACCCGGTCCCGCCACGGCGCCGGAGCGCGCGCTGCGCAATAATGTGGTCCAGCAACACCGCGTCCATTCGTCCCTGCACGAGATCCGCGTACGGATGGACGTCGTCATCGTAGGAAATCGGGATGATGCCCGTCGAGTCCCGCGCCGCGAGGAGCAGATCATAGGCGATCGTCGATCCCAGCGTAGCAACTTTCCGCCCGCGCAGATCGTCGAGGCCGTGGATGCGACTCGCGTCCGCCGGGCGCACGGCGAGCACTTCCCGGAATTCGAAATAGGGGATCGTGACGGCGTGTCGGGTGCGGCGCGCCGGCGTGTCCTCGACCCCGGAGAGACCGAGCGCGAAGTCCCCGCGCTCGACCGACTGGTCGATGCTCGACCACTGGACCTGCACGAACCGCGCCGTCCTGCCGCCCAGCCCGCGCGCGATGCGCGCGGCGACCTCGACGTCGAAACCGCGGACCTGCGCGGGATTCGCGGGATCGGCCTCGACGAAGGGGGCGCCTCCCTCCGCATCCCCGCCCCAGACCAGCTCGCGCGGTGTCCGATCTTGCGCCGCGAGGCTGGTGAGCAGGCAGAGCGCGAGCCTACAGGCCGGGGAGGCTTCCATGACGGCTCAAGTTTGTCGGCACTCTGTTGAATCCCGCAACATGGCCGGTCGTATGGCCTGTACACCCCTCAGGCGGAGCGAGATGACTCGCACGACCAACGCGCGACTTGCCGGCGTCGCGTATCTCTTGTACATCGCTGCTGCGTTCCCCAGCATGGTGATCATGGGTCGGGCTACGGCGGGTGAGGGGATGGCGGCGAAGCTGGCAAACCTGGCACAACACGCCTTCGACGTGCGTCTCGCCATAGTGTTGTCGTTGATTGGTTGTTTCTGTGCTCTCGTTCTTGGGGTTACTCTCTTCGCGATCACGCGCTCACAGGATCGCGATCTCGCCATGATCGCGATGACGTGCCGGGCCGCGGAGGGCGTGACGGGTGCTGCGTCGCTGCCGCCGATGCTGTCATTCCTTGCGGTCGTCACCGCGAGCGGATTCAACGCGGCGGATGCCGGGGCCGCACATGCGCTTGGCGCCTTCGTGCTCGACGATTCGATATTCGTCGCGGCGACCTTCTTTGCCGTCGGGAGCACAATTTTCTCCTGGCTGCTGCTCAAGGGCCGCATGGTGCCCGTCTGGCTTGCCTGGCTCGGTGTCATCAGCTCCGCCGTTGTAGCCGTGGCCCTGCCGCTCGAGAGTCTGCAATTCTTGCCGGCTGTCATCGTGCGGGCTCTTTGGCTCCCCGTCGCCGTTTTCGAGGTTGTGCTCGCGGTGTGGTTCATCGTCAAGGGACCCCAGGGCCCGATTCCGGAGGTAGCACATGTCGAATGACCCCCGGGCGAACGCGCGCCTCGCGGGCGCGCTCTGGCTGGTCGTAATCCTCGTGAGCGTGATCGCAGTCGCCACACAGTCCACGCAGCCACGGCTCGCGTTCGCCGCCACGCAATTCGGCGCCGTGTGCTACCTCGGCGTGACGGTTCTGCTCTATCAGCTCTTCAAACCTGTGAATTCGAGTCTTGCGCTGTTCGCCGCCGTTTGCGGCGTAACGGGTGTCGCCAGCGGCATCCCCGACATCTCGAACACCAATCCCGTCTCTCAGCTCTCGTTTCTCGTTGAGATGGTGTTCTTTGGGTTTCAGATACTATCAATTGGCTACCTGATCACCCGGTCGACGCTGATCCCGCGAGCGCTGGGTGTGCTGCTGATGTTGGGCGGGGCGAGTTATGTGATCAACTCTTTCACGAATTTCTTCGATCCCACCGTCGGGGCGCACTTGATGCCGCTCATCGTTCCGATCGCTATTTTGGGCGAAGGTGCATTGACTGTTTGGCTCTTGGTGAAGGGCGTGCGCGTTACATGACGCTGAAGCCCACAACGCTCCGTCGGCTGGCGATCGTGCTGACGGTCTTCAACGTGGGCGGGGCCGCCTTTGCGCTTGCCTCCGGCGAGTCGTGGCACGCCGGCGTTCACGTGTCGCTGGCCGTGATATTCGGGCTGGCCGCGCAGCGGCTGCGGGAATCCAGCGAGCGTGAAGCGCCGTCGCTCCAGCAACAGCTGGACGAGCAGGGGACGGTTATAGACGAGGCCCACGCCAAGCTCGAGAGCCAGGCATCGCAGCTCGCCGAGCTGCAGGAGCGCCTGGACTACGCGGAGCGGATGCTCACCCAGTCGAGGGATCGCACGATGCTTGAACAGCGGGAGAAAACGAAACGCGAGGAATCGTAGCAAACCTCGCGTGATTATCATCGTCCTCGTGAGCGCGGTGGTAATCCTCGGCGCCGCGCTGGTGCTGCGGCCCGTGCTGCTGCGACTGAGTCAGCGGGAGGCGCGGCGCTCAGCATCGCAGCCGATCCCGGCGAGATGGTTGTCACTCCTGCATCAGTTCGTGCCCGCAACGCACCATCTCAGCGACGCCGCGCGGCTCAAACTGCTGCGCTCCGCTCGCGAATTGATCCGCACGCGCCACTGGGAGGGCGCTCGCGGCCTGGTGCTCACCGAAGAGATCCAGCTCATGATCGCGGCGCAGGCGTGTCTGCTGACGCTCGCCCTTCCCGGCGAACCGTTTCCAGGCATTCGTGAGATCCTGGTCTACCCGCGCACGTTCGTCCCGCGCCAAACGCGTGATCCTCGGAAGTGGCTCCAGGCCAGCGAGCCGCAGCGTGCACAACCGCTGGAGGGAGAATCGTGGGGCAACGGCGTCATGGTACTCGCGTGGGACGCGGTGCTCGAGGCTGCGCGGGATCCTGCCGACGGCAGCAATGTCGTGTTGCACGAGTTTGCGCACGAGCTCGATTACGAGCGTCACCTCACGGCTGGTCTGGAGCTGTCCCGGATCGGGGACGGTGCGGCAAACATGACGCCGAGCGTGGCGGATCCGGACGAGTGGCGCCATGTCTTGCAGGCGAGCTACGAGCGTCTCTGCGGCAGGATCGAGGCAGACGTGCCGAGCGCGTTGGACGACTACGGCGCGACGAACATCGCGGAGTTCTTCGCGGTGGCGACTGAGACGTTCTTCGAGCAACCCGCCGAGTTGGCGCGCGAAGAGCCAGAGCTCTACGCTCAGTTGCGCGGTTTGTATCAGCAGGATCCCGGCCGTAGCTTAGGCGAATGACCCGCTGGAAATCTCCGCTCGTCGTCGCGCTGGTGGTCGGCGCGCGCGCGGCCGAGCCGTCGAGCCCGGTCGAGCAGACGGAGCAGGGACGGCGGCCGCCGGCAACGCTCGTTGCAAGCTTCGACGGTTTGGGTGCGGGGCTTCAGGGACCGCATGGCCGCTGGGAAGGACGCAACCCATCGGACAACTCGCTCGCGGTCGGACCGGATTACGTGGTCCAGATCGTAAACACGCGCATGGCGATCTTCCGCAAGAACGGCGCGATCACCTACGGCCCCGTCCCGACGAATACCGTCTTCAAAGGATTCGGCGGCGCGTGTGAAGCGCACAACAACGGCGACGCCGTCGTACGCTACGACCAGCTCGCCAATCGCTGGCTCATCGTGATGCCGATCTTCACGCGCAGTCCCGAACGGCCCGACCAGCCGGCCTTGTGGCAGGCGCAGCCGCAGGGTGCGTACGTGAGTCCGCCCGGCGTGTCCGGGCAACCCGGCCCCGCGGCACCACTCTTCGTTCCCCCGACCGTGCCACCGGCGCCGCCCGAGCCACCCGACACTGCGCGCCGCGTCAGACCGCCGCGTCCGCCGGAGGAGAAGGGGCCGTATTCGATGTGCTACGCGATAAGCGCGAGCCCCGACCCGCTGGGCGCGTACTATCGCTATGAGTTTTTGCGGCCCCTGTTTCCCGATTACCCACGACCGGCCGTTTGGCCCGACGGCTACTACGTGCCCACGAGCACGGGCGACGAGGTCATCCAGAAACACGCCTGCGTCGTGGACCGCCGGCATATGCTGATGGGAGAACCGGCCACCGAACAATGTGTCATCATCGACGGCGTGAACTTCCTCAACAACGCCGATCTGGACGGCCCAACATTACCGCCAGACGGAGCACCCAATCCGATTCTGGCCGCCGGCGGCACGCAGCTGCGCGGCGTGTTCGCTGACGATGGGATTTATGCATGGCAGTTCACGGTGAACTGGGACGATCCGACCAAGACGCACGTGAGCGGCTCGCAGAAGATTGCCGTCGCGGCGTATCACTATCTGTGCGACGGCCAATTGACAACCTGCGTCCGCCAGCCTGGCACCGACCAGCATCTCGACGCGCAGGGAGACAAGATCATGTCGCGCGTCGTGTACCGAAACGTGAATGGGCGAGAGGCAATCGTCGCGGTGCATTCCGTTGCCACGAAGGCGGGCGGTGGTGGGGTGCGCTGGTACGAACTGACAGTCGCGAAGGACCGCAGCCTGCAGCTGCGCCAGCAGGGTACGTATGCGCCGGACAGCCTGTACCGCTGGATGGCGAGCCCTGCGATCGACCGTGAAGGCAACATCGGCATCGGGTATTCGTTCGGCGGCTCACCCAACTTTCCCGGCCAGCGATTCGCCGGGCGGCTCGCGAACGACCGCCTCGGCCAGTTGACGTTGCGGGAAACGGTGCTGGCGACCGGTGAGGCGCCACAGACGAACACGATGCGCTGGGAAGACTACACGCAAACGGCGGTCGATCCGAGCGACGACTGCACGATCTGGTATGTGGGGGATTATCTCAAGAAGGATGCGGTGACGTACTCCACACGCATCGGTGCCTTCCGGCTCTGTCACTGAGCTTTGCTTGACGCGCGCACCGACGCGGCGTCGATTTCCTCTCCATGACATCCCCACTGCTGGGCGAATTCCTCGGTACGATGGTGCTTATCCTCCTGGGCAACGGTGTGGTTGCCGGCGTGCTCCTCAAGGGATCGAAGGCCGAGGGCAGCGGCTGGATCGTGATCACCGCCGGATGGGCATTCGCCGTGATGGCCGGTGTCTTTACCGCGATCGCCTGCGGCTCGAGCGACGCGCATTTGAATCCGGCAGTCACCTTGGGGTTCGCGGCGCGCTCCGGTGACTTCGCCAAGTTCGCGCCCTACCTCGTCGCGCAGATGCTCGGTGCAATCGTCGGGGCCGCACTTGTCTGGCTGCACTACCTGCCGCACTGGAAGGAAACACCGGACAGCTTTCTGAAGCGCGCGTG